>Ga0182739_1000890_pt1 | contig 33990 bp, 28 predicted proteins | sample eDN5th30CBELigBY_FD_128873 | JGI IMG/M metagenome (GOLD analysis project Ga0182739, IMG submission 128873) | Enriched backyard soil microbial communities from Emeryville, California, USA - eDNA 5th pass 30_C BE-Lig BY (version 2) (version 2) | ecosystem: Environmental > Terrestrial > Soil >... | reverse complement strand
CGCGCTCGCCTGCAGTTGCTGCGCCTGCACGAGGGCCGCACCGGCCTCGGCGAGCCGGGTGCGCGCCTGAGCGCCGACGGCCCCACGGCGCGCCGTGATGTAGTCTTCGGCGGCCGATACCTGCCCCTGCGCCTGCAGCATCGTCTGCTGCAGCATCTGCTGGGCCCGCTGGGCGCGCGCGGCGGCATCCCGCACGCCCTGCACGACGCCGTCGATCTGCGTATTCGCCGCTTCCAACGACTGCAGCGTCAGCAGGGGGCGCATGGCCGTGCTGGCGAGGTTGGCCTTCGCCGCATCCACTTGCTGGCGCGTCGACGCGATCGCGGCGGCCACACGACCGTCCGTGTCGGGCAGCGTCGCCGCGGTCGCGAGATCCTGTTCGAGTTCGGCGATGAGCGCCGCCGCCTGCTTCTCGCCCGCGGCGAGGTCGTTGCCCAGGTCGGTGATCGCGGTCTCGAGCAGCCGCGCCTGCCCGACCGCCTCCTCGGCGGCACGGATGCTCACGGCCGCCTCCCCGCCGCGTCCGGCGCCGATGTCGCTCTGTGCCTCCGTCAGCTGCTCGGCGGCGAACGCGAGTCGGGAACGCGCCTGCTGCGGGTTGTCGGCGACCGTCGCCAGCGCCTCGGGAGCGTAGCGCTGCGCGAGGCGGCTCAGTGCCGCATCCGCCTCGGCGATGCTCGCCTCCACCTGCGCCCGCTCCTCCTGCACGCGACCCAGCGCCTCCGGGGCGTTCTGCTCGAGCTTGCGCAGTTCGTCGAAGTCGGCGGCCTTCTCGTCGAGGTCCTTGTTCGCCGTCTCGCACAGCTGGATGATCTGCGTGTTCCAGTCGCGCTTCTGCTCTTCCGTGTCGGGAACCTCGTCGTCGAGCTGCTGCTTGAGGCCGAACGCCTGGCTCAAGCTCTCCTGCGCGTGAGCGAGGGCGGCCTCGAACTCCTTCGTCGCGTCGTCACCGAACTGGGCGCGGGCGAATCCGAGTTCCTGCTCGCTCGTCTTGATCGCGTCGTCGGTCGCGACGAGGAGGGAGCTGGCGCGGCGCTCGAGCTCCTTGACGTTGACCTGCTCGACGGGTGCCGTGCGCGTGTTCCGCCGACGGCTCCGGACGACGAGCCACACGATGAGGCCGATCGCGGCGAGGATCACGACGACGATCAGGATGCCCGTGAACGCGCCCCCGCTGCCCGCGGCGCCCGACCCGCCCGCACCGTTCAGTGCGGACTCGAAGCCGTCGGCGGCCGTGATGATCGCGCCCGCCCAGTCCGATTCGCGCAGCTGCGGGACCATGCTGTTCTCGATCTCGGTGAGCTGTGCGTCGCTGAGCGGACCGTCGTCGTCGGCCGAGATCGTGTACTGACGACCGTCGGTCGCGATCGCGAGCAGGTACTGCGTCTGCCCGAGTCCGTTGTCGATCGCCGTGTCGTTGGCCCAGTCGACGCGGTCGCTCGGGTTCGTGAAATCGGGCACGATCGCGACGAACAGGTCGACCTGCGTACCGTCGTACAGGGCGCCCAGACGCTCGTTCACCTGGGACAGCTCTCCCGGTGTGAGTACCCCGGAGACATCGGCGACATAGGGTTCGCCCAGGTCGATCGGGTCGGTCGCGGAGGCCGCGAGTGGCGCTCCGAGGACGAGTGCCGCGATCGCGGTCAGCGTCATGGCCCATCGTGCGCGCACCGGCGCCACCCCCTCTGTGAGGTCTGAAACGCACCTCCCTGCGAGTCTATTCAGCCCGTCGGGCGAGGTGGTAGCGCTGACATGTCTGCACACCCACGTCGCAAACACATCGAATGCGGAAACACCTAGGCTGGCCCGGTGGCGCGCCCGGCGACGGGCAGCCGGTCGGAGGAGGGTATCGGGATGGACGATCGCTACGGTGCCGACGTGCTCGCCCCCGGGTGGCGCGAGCGCGGGCAGCGGGTCACGCCGCGCGTCGCGGCGGAGGCGGATCTGGTGGTCGAGGTCGCCGCCGACGGCTGGTGCGGCGCGGTGACCCGCGCGACGGCGCGCGAGGTCGAGTTGGAGGACCGCTTCGGGCGCCGCCGTCTGTTCCCGCTCGGACCCGGGTACCTGGTCGAGGGCGAGCTCGTCGAGCTCATCGCACCGCAGAAGACACCCGCATCCGGCACCTCTTCGGGTCCCGCGCGGACCGCATCGGGGTCGTTCGCCGCGACCGACGACCGGGCGCGGGTCGCCCGTCCCAGCCGGATCCTCGTCGAGGGACGTCACGACGCCGAACTGGTCGAGAAGGTGTGGGGCGACGACCTGCGCGCCGAGGGCGTCGTCGTGGAGTACCTGCAGGGCGTCGACCTGCTCGCCGCGCTCCTGGACGACGAACCCCCGTCGGCGCAGCGCCGCTACGGGGTGCTCGTGGACCATCTCGTGACCGGCTCGAAGGAGGCGCGCATCGCCGCCGACATCGCGCGCGGCCGGCACGGCGCGCACGTGCTGATCGTCGGGCACCCGTTCGTCGATGTCTGGCAGTGCGTGCGTCCCGCATCCGTCGGCATTGCGGCCTGGCCGGACGTCCCCCGCGGCGTGGAGTGGAAGGTCGGCGTGTGCCGCGCGCTGGGCTGGCCCGCCGGAACCCCGGCGGATCTCGCGCGCGCGTGGCAGCGCATCCTCCGCTCGGTGTCGTCGTACCGCGACCTGGAACCCGCGCTCCTTGGGCGCGTCGAGGAGCTCATCGACTACGTCACGGCGCCGTGACACGGGCGCTCCGGCGCGCGTGCTGCCTGCGTGCTCGCGCGTGACACTCACGAACGTCGGAGAATCGCGCGAACGTCGGAGGTTTTCCGAGCATTCGTCCGAACTTCGCGCGATTCTCCGAAGTTCGGATGCCGGAAGCGCCGGATGCAAGGCGCCGGATGCTCCGGAAGCGGCCGCCGGGGTCGTTAGCCTGGAGCGGTGACCGATCATCCCACTCCGCCGCGCCGCTTCCGCGACAAGCCGGTCTCGTTCGTGCGCCGCAGCGGCCGGATGTCGGACGGACAGGAGCGCGCCTGGGCCGAGCTCGCCCCGAGGTATCTGCTCGAGGTTCCGCGTGACGCGGCGGCGACGTCCGTGCATCCGCAGGCCCGCTTGGATCCCGTCGCCGAGTACGGTCGACGCGCCCCGCTGACCGTCGAGATCGGATCGGGACAGGGACACGCGATCGTGCACGCCGCGTCGAGCACGCCCGACGTGGACTTCCTCGCGATCGAGGTCTTCCGGGCGGGGCTCGCGCGCACGATGCTCGACGCCGACCGCGCGGGTGTGCGCAATCTGCGCCTCATCGAGGCGAACGCGCCCGAAGTGCTCACGACGTTCGTGCAAGAGGCGGGGGTCAGCGAAGTGTGGGTGTTCTTCCCCGACCCGTGGCACAAGAACAAGCACAACAAGCGCCGGCTCGTCACCGACGAGTTCGCCGCCGTCGCCGCTCGGGCGCTGGAGGACGGCGGGATGCTCCGACTCGCGACCGACTGGGAGGACTACGCGCTGCAGATGCGAGAGGTGCTCGACGGCGCTGTCGACTTCGACCGCGACTTCGCGGGGGAGTGGGCGCCCCGCTTCGACGGGCGTGTGGAGACCGCCTTCGAGCGCAAGGGCGCGCGGGTGGGGCGCGCGATCCGCGACCTGTCGTACCGCCGCCGGCCCCGAGCTGACGTCGCGCGCTGACATGCCCGCATCCGACGCCGCGCCGCGCCTGCACCGGCCGTTCGCCCTCGTTCCCGCGGTCATCGTCTGCGCTGCCGCTGTGGCGTTCTTCGTCGTGCGGCAGAACTGGGTCGGATGGGTGCTCATCGCGGTCGGTCTGCTGACGGCGTGGCTCATCGAGCGGGCGGATGCTCGACGCCCAGGCGGCACGGCCGCATCCGACACCACCGCATCCGACACGCTTGTGACCGGACCCGTGTCGGTGCGCCCGCCGGGACTCGTCCGCGACCTCTCGCTGATCGCGCTCGGCATGTTGATCGTGAGCGTCATGCCGCTTGAGGCCAAGCTGGACGATCTCGCGATGCTGCGGTTCACGCTCGTGCTGGGCGGGGCGGTTGCGGTGCCCTACGTGATCTCGCGCTGGGTGTTCCGGGACCGGGCGATCCGCTTCCCGTGGCGCGGGGGGACCCGCTGGACGGCCTTCCAGTGGAGCTGGCTGATCGCCGTGCTCGTGCTGGGCTGGCTCATCCTGCCGTTCTACTTCATCACGTCGGGTGTCTACCAGAACTGGCCGGTCGTGGACACGCCCGACCTGATCGCGCGGCTCTTCGTGGGTGTGGGCGCGGTCGGGATCTGGGACGAACTGTTCTTCATCTGCACCGTGTTCACGCTGCTGCGTCGGCACCTGCCGGACGTGCAGGCCAACCTCGTGCAGGCGATCGTGTTCGTCTCGTTCCTGTGGGAGCTCGGATACCGCGCCTGGGGACCTGCGCTGACGATCCCGTTCGCCCTCGTGCAGGGGTGGATCTTCCTGCGCACGCGCTCGCTCGGTTACGTCGTGACGGTGCACCTGCTCTTCGACGCTGTGGTGTTCGCCGTGCTCGTGCACGCCCACAACCCGGGGATGCTGGACTGGCTCTTCCCCTGGGGGTGAGCGTGGGGTGACGCTGCGGACCGGCTGCCCGGGCGGTGTTGCCCGGGGGCTGCACAGGGTGCGCGGCTACACTGGGGAGCGGATCCCGACAGGGTCCCCGGACGACGGATCAGTACCCGGTACGCGACAAGACTGGCCAGGAGCGCTGTCATGTCGTGGGTCATCCTCATCATCTCCGGTCTGCTCGAAGCCGTCTGGGCGACCGCTTTGGGCAAGTCCGAGGGCTTCACACGGCTCTGGCCGAGTGTCGTGTTCGGGGTCGCGCTCGTCGCGAGCATGGGCGGGCTCGCGTGGGCGATGCGCGACATCTCCACGGGGACCGCATACGCCGTGTGGGTCGGGATCGGCGCATCCCTCACCGTCGTCTACGCGATGATCACGGGAGCCGAGCCGTTCTCGGTCGTCAAGGTGCTGCTCATCCTCGGGCTCGTCGGATGCATCGTCGGCCTCAAGCTCGTCTCGACCGAGTGACCCGCATCCGGATGTGACCCGCATCCGGACCGGCGCAGGGGGGGGGCGGATGCGGCGCAGTGCGGCCCCCGGTCGGTGATAGCCTCGTTCGGTACGCCTCCGTAGCTCAGGGGATAGAGCGTTGGTTTCCGGTACCAAAGGTCGCAGGTTCGATTCCTGTCGGGGGCACATCCTCACCGGTTGCGTGCCCGTCGTCCGAGCAGCCCGATCCGCTCGCGGTCCGGAACGGTGCTCAGTCCCGCAGCGGCGAACCGGTGACGGAGAACTGGTTGCAGCCCATCTGCCCAGACAGCAAGGGCATCGCCTCGGCGATCGCTGCGCGGACGCTGTCAAGCTGGAGTGAGGCCTGGTGGGCCTCGGAGACGTCCACAGCTCCGCGACGAAGACGGTGTCGGGATCGTCATCGTTGACCCCGACCCCGTACAGGAGGCAGCCGGCTGCGTTCAACTGCGGGTTGCGGCGCGTCAGAATCGTCACGACCTGGTCCCTCTTGCCGGGGAGAGCTCCCAGCGTTCCCGCATTCGCGAAAGTCATGCCTTCACGGTAACTGCCGCGTCCCTGCCGATCCGCGAGCGTGCTTCTGATGGACGAGATGTTGGGTGTAGCGCCCGCATCTCGTCCGCCAGAAGCACGCTCGCCGTCCGGCGCAGGCGCGCGGCACCGTCCGGCGCAGGCGCGCGGGGCGGGGGGCTCAGTCGGCCGGGACGGCGTCGGCCGGGACCCCGTCGCCGGCGGCTGCGTCGACGGTAACGGTCCGCTCCGCCAGGGCGTCCGCGAGCCGTTGCGCGAGGTAGGCGTGGCCGGCGGTCGAGGGGTGGTTGCGGCCCGCGCCCGTATCGATGACGTCGAGGTAGTTGCCGTCGGTGATCCACTCATCCGCGATCGGTGAGATGTACCACCACCCGCGCCCGGCCGCGAGCGCGGCGAGATCGCGGTCGATGCGCGCGGTGGCCTTCCCGACCGGGAGCACGTGCGGCGCGGACCGAGCACGACGATCTGCGCCGACGGGAATGTCTGGGCCAGGGCATCCCACGCCGCATCCACCGCTTCGCGATACCCGGCCGCACCCTGCGCGCGGTCGTTGATCGACCCCTGCACGATGATGAGGTCGGGATCCAGTGCGGGGTCGAGCGCGGCGATGCGCGTTCCGAAGTCGGGGCCGTCGATCCCGGGTTTGAGGTACCCGGAACCCCGGACGCCGTCAACCGTCGTCTCCCAGCCCTGTTCGCGACCGAGCACGTACGCGTATCCATCGGTGATCGTCGTCGCGGCCGACCCGTACGTCCACGAGTCGCCGAACACGAGCACGCGCGCATCCGGCGGCAGTGTCAGCGGAGCGGGTGCGGGGCCGTCCACCGCGGCGCCGGACGCCGACTCGAGCACGGCCGGGCGGTGCCACGGCTGCCACGCGGCGAGGACCGCGACGGCCGCGATCGCCGCGGCGGCCACGGTCAGTGCGCCGATGCGCCGACGGTAATCGGGTGCCCCCATGCAACGAGGGTAAGCGATCGCGCCGGATGCTCGTGCCACCCCCGCGGGCGACGGTGCCACCGTCGCCCGGGACGCCGGTGCCACCGTCGCCCGGATGCTCGTCCCGGCGCCCGCCCGGGATGTTCTCCGCCGCGGTAGGAGGGGCGCGCGGAGTGTGTGAGGATATCCCGGTGCAGCGCCTCGTCACGGCCGAACTCGACCTCGAACTGGGGGGATCGGTCGACCTCATCTTCTCGCTCGCCGTCGCCCAGCCGGTGCCGGTCACGAGCGAGCATTTGACGTTCACGCAGGGCGACCGCGTCTACACCCCGACCGAGATCGTCGACCAGTCTGGCAGCAGGCTGCACCGGCTCCAGGGCGAGCCCGGAGAACTGCGCGTGCGGTACGAGGCGATCGTCGACGGCACCGCGGGAACCGCGCACACGAGCGACCTGGAGGCGATCACCTACCTCCGCCCGAGCCGGTACTGCCAGTCCGATGAAGTCTTCGGACAGGCGCGGCGGCAGTTCCAGGGTCTCTCCGGCGCTGATCTGATCGAGGCCGTCACGCGCTTCGTCGAGAACGCCGTCACCTACACACCGGGACTGTCGCTCGGCACCGACAGCGCCATCACCACCCTCATGACGGGACAGGGAGTGTGCCGCGACTACGCGCACGTCGTCATCGCGCTGCTGCGGGCGATGGACGTGCCCGCGCGCTACGCCGCCTGCTATGCGCCGGGACTGCGTCCGATGGACTTCCATGCCGTCGCCGAGGCCTACCTCGACGGCGCGTGGTACGTGATCGACGCCACGCGGCTCGCCGATCGGCACTCCCTCGTACGGATCTCCACCGGCCGGGACGCCGCCGACTGCGCGTTCCTCAGCTACCACGGTGCGCACGTCGGACTGAGCCGGATGCACGTCGACGCGTCCGTCCTCACCGCCGCATCCGCCGCCGACGATTTCACGACGCTCGTCCAACTCTCCTGACCCCCTCGGGCACGCCCACGATCGTGCGCACGCAGATCGAGCGCGTCCGCGGTCAGAACTAGACTGGAGCGGCTATGAATCCGGATGCTCTCGCCCATGCCCTGCTCGCTGTCGTCACTCCTCTCGCCGAGGCCCGACGCGCGGGCGCGGGCGCCGAGATCGATGCATCCGTCATCACCTTCGAGCGCCCCAAGAACCGGGATCACGGCGACTGGGCGACCAACCTCGCGATGAAGCTCGCCAAGCCGCTGGGCGCCAACCCGCGCGAGCTGGCGGCAGAGATCGCGGCGGGCCTGGCGGGCGCCGCCGGGATCGCGAGCGTCGAGGTTGCGGGCCCAGGATTCATCAACATCCGCCTCGACGCTGCCGCGGCGGGCGCGCTCGCGAAGACGATCGTCGAGCAGGGCGCCGCGTTCGGCACGAACGACAGTCGCGCCGACGAGGTCATCAACCTGGAGTTCGTCAGCGCCAACCCGACCGGGCCCATCCACCTCGGCGGCACGCGGTGGGCCGCGGTGGGTGACTCGCTCGCACGCATCCTCGCCAGTCAGGGCGCCGCCGTCACCCGGGAGTACTACTTCAACGACCACGGCGCGCAGATCGACCGCTTCGCGCGCAGCCTCGTCGCCGCGCATCAGGGCGACCCGACCCCGGAGGACGGGTACGGCGGCGACTACATCCACGACATCGCCCGCCGCGTCGCGCTCGCCTACGAGGGCGACATCGACGCGCTCGAGGCGGACGCGAAGCAGGAGGCGTTCCGCGAGCTCGGCGTGGGCTTCATGTTCGATGAGATCAAGCAGAGCCTGCACGAGTTCGGCGTCGACTTCGACGTGTACTTCCACGAGAACGACCTGCACGACTCGGGTGCCGTCGAGCGCGCCGTTGCGCGGCTGCGCGAGCTCGGCCACATCTACGAGGCCGACGGTGCGACGTGGCTGCGCTCGAGCGACTTCGGCGACGACAAGGATCGCGTCGTCATCAAGTCCGACGGTCAGCCCGCCTACATCTCGGGCGACCTCGCGTACTACCGTGACAAGCGCGAGCGCGGCTTCAACCGCTGCATCATCATGCTCGGCGCCGACCATCACGGCTACGTGCAGCGGCTCATGGCGATGACGGCCGCCTTCGGGGACGAGCCGGGCGTCAACCTGCAGATCCTCATCGGCCAGATGGTCAATCTCGTCAAGGACGGGCAGCCGGTGCGGATGTCAAAGCGCGCCGGCACCGTCGTCACGCTGGAGGACCTCGTCGAGGTCGTGGGCACGGATGCGGCGCGCTACGCGCTCGTGCGCTCCTCGACCGACTCGAACCTCGACGTCGACCTCGACGTGCTGCAGAAGCGCACGAACGACAACCCCGTGTTCTACGTGCAGTACGCGCATGCGCGTACGCACAACGTCGCCCGCAACGCCGCGGCGGCGGGCGTGGACCGTTCCGAGTTCGCGCCGGAGCTGCTCACGCACGAGACCGAGTCGGCGCTGTTGGGTGCGCTGCAGGAGTATCCGCGGATCGTCGCGTACGCCGCGGAGGTGCGCGAGCCGCACCGCATCGCCCGGTACCTCGAGGAGCTCGCGGGGCTGTACCACCGCTGGTACGACAACTGCCGCGTCATCCCCCTCGGCGACGCGCCCGTCGAGCCGGTGCACCGCACCCGCCTGTGGCTCAACGACGCCACGGGTCAGGTGCTGCGCAACGGTCTGTCCCTGCTCGGTGTGAGCTCGCCCGAGCGGATGTAGCGCGATGGTGCAGGGTCTGCCGGAGCCCGAGCCCGGGTACAAGTGGGTGCTGCAGATGCCCGATGCGACGCCGCGACGCCGCAGCCCGTGGCCGTGGATCGTCTCGATCCTCGTGATCGCCGTGCTCATGGCGGGGGCATGGTTCGCGGGGGAGTGGCTGGCTCGCGATCTGGTCGAGCGGAGCATCCGCGGTCAAGTGATCGACAGCCTGGGGCTCCCCTCCGACCAGGACATCGACGTCGAGGTCGTCGGTCCCGTGTTGCCGCAGCTGATCTCGGGCACCCTCGACGATGTGCGCGTCGCATCCGATGAGGTCACGTTCGGATCGTTCCAGGGCGACGTGAGCGTGCGCGCCGCCGGGGTTCCGGTCCGCGGTGAGGAGCCGATGGATGCGGCCGACGCGACGGTCTCGATGGACGAGGCGCAGCTGCGGACACTTCTCGCAACGATCGACGGGTTCCCCGCGGACTCGATGGGCCTCACGGCGCCGAACGTCACGATGTCGACCGAGATCGTGCTCTTCGGGTCGGCGTTCCCCGTCGGCGTCCTGCTTGCACCCGGGGCGGACGAGGGGCGATTCACCCTGACGCCGACCGGCTTCGACGTCGCCGGCACCCAGATCTCCGCCGACGCGCTGCGCCAGCAGTTCGGCGTCCTCGCCGACGTCGTCCTGCGGACGTGGGGCGTGTGCATCGCCGACGCCCTGCCCTCGGGCCTGACGCTCACGAGCGTGCAGACGGAGCCCGCCGGACTGGTGGCGACGTTCGACATCGCCCCGAGCATCCTGCACGACTCCGCGCTCCAGGAGCCCGGCACCTGCGCGTGACCGGCACCCCGGCGCACGGGTCGGCGCACGAAGTTCGGAGAATCGCGCGAAGTTCGGAGCATTCCGCGGGATCCCTCCGACGTTCGCGCACATCTCCGAACTTCGCGGGTCGGATGCGGGGGGCGGGGCGGATGCGGGGAGCGGGCGGCCGCTAGACTTGAGCGATGCCGCGGAGGCGTGATCACTCCGCCGTGCGGCCCCACCCGTCTTCCACGATTGGCTGCCCCGTGTCTTCCGCCCCGTCCTCCTTCGCGCCGCCGTGGCTCGAGACGCCGACGGACGCGAATGCACTGGATCCCGCGGTCTGGCCCGCGACCGCGCGCCGTGACGACGCCGGCGTGCTCGAGATCGCGGGCGTGCCCGCCGCCGACCTCGCCGAGCGCTTCGGCACCCCGCTGTACGTCGTCGACGAATCCGAGGTGCGCGCCCGCGCGCGCCGGACGCTCACCGCGTTCCGCACGGCTGCGGAACGTCACGGTACGCAAGCACGCGTCTATTACGCGGGCAAGGCGTTCCTGAGCACTGAGGTCGTGCGCTGGGTCACGGAGGAGGGACTCGCGGTCGACGTCTGCTCGGGCGGCGAACTCGCCGTCGCGCTCCGTGCCGGGGCGGATGCATCGCGACTCGGTTTCCACGGCAACAACAAGAGCGTCGAAGAACTCGAGGCGGCCGTCGCCGCGGGCGTGGGCTCGGTCGTCGTCGACAGCGAGATCGAGATCGAACGCCTCGCCCGGGTCGCCGCCGCGCGCGGCGTCGTGCAGTCGGTGCTGGTGCGCGTCAACAGCGGCGTGCACGCCGAGACCCATGATTTCCTGGCGACCGCGCACGAGGATCAGAAGTTCGGCTTCGCGTTGACGCAGGCCGAGCAGGTCGTCGCCCGCATCCGGGAACACGACGCGCTTGCTTTCGTCGGCCTGCACTGCCACATCGGCTCGCAGATCTTCGGCACCGCGGGGTTCCGCGAGTCAGCCGCGCGCCTGCTCGACGTGCACGAGCGTCTCCTCGCCGGCGGCGAGGTCCCCGTCATCAACCTCGGCGGGGGCTTCGGGATCGCGTATACGGCCGCCGACGACGCCACGCCGATCGAGGAGCTCGCCGACGCGATCGTCGGGATCGTCGCTGACGGATGCGCGCAGCGCGGCATCCGCGTGCCTGCCCTCGCCTTCGAGCCGGGCCGCTCCATCGTCGGTCCCGCGGGAGTGACGCTGTACACGGTGGGGACGACCAAGCCCGTGACGGTCGACACGCCCGAAGGTGAACGCACGCGGCTGTACGTCTCGGTCGACGGCGGCATGAGCGACAACGCGCGGCACGCGCTCTACGGCGCGCACTACTCGGCGCGGATCGCCTCCCGCGCCTCGGATAGGCCACCGGCGCTCGTGCGTGTCGTCGGCAAGCACTGCGAGTCCGGCGACATCGTCGTCGACGCGGAGTACCTGCCGGGCGACGTCGCGCCCGGCGACCTGCTCGCGGTCCCCGCGACCGGCGCCTATTGCTTCTCACTCGCGAGCACCTACAACTGGGTGCCGCGGCCTCCCGTCGTCGCCGTGCGCGACGGCTCGGCGCGCACGATCGTGCGCGCGATCACGGTGGACGATCTGCTCTCGTACGACGTGGGCGCGGATCATGCCTCGGAAGGAATATAGATGACGGACTACCGCACGCTGCGTGTCGCCCTGCTGGGCGCGGGAGCGGTGGGCTCGCAGGTCGCGGGACTGCTGCTCAAGCACGGCGCCGAACTCGCCGACCGCGCGGGCGCGCGACTCGAACTCGCGGGCATCGCCGTGCGCGACCTGGACGCGCCCCGCGACGTCGACCTGCCCCGCGAGCTGTTCACGACCGACCCGGAGACGCTCATCGTCGGCTCCGACATCGTGATCGAGCTCATGGGCGGCATCGAGCCGGCGCGCACGTGGATCCTTCAGGCCCTCACGTCCGGCGCGGACGTCGTCACGGCGAACAAGGCGCTGCTGGCGACCCACGGTCCGGAGATCTTCGACGTCGCCGACCAGGTGGGTGCCTCCGTCTACTATGAGGCCGCCGCCGCGGGTGCGATCCCGATCATCCGCCCCCTCCGTGACTCGCTCGCGGGCGACCGCGTGCGCCGCATCATGGGCATCGTCAACGGCACGACGAACTACATCCTCGACCGCATGGACACCGAGGGCGCTGAATTCTCCGACGTCCTCGCGCAGGCGCAGGCGCTCGGTTACGCCGAGGCCGACCCGACGGCCGACGTCGAGGGCTATGACGCCGCGCAGAAGGCGGCGATCCTCGCGAGCCTCGCCTTCCACACGACGGTGCCGCTGGACAGCGTGCACCGCGAGGGCATCACCCACATCGACAAGGGCATGATCGACGCCGCCCGCCACGCGGGCTTCGTCATCAAGCTCCTCGCCGTGTGCGAGCGTCTCAGCGACGAGGGCAGCGATGCGATCTCGGTGCGCGTGTATCCCGCGCTCGTGGACCGCGCGCATCCGCTCGCGAGCGTCCACGGCGCCAACAACGCGGTCTTCGTCGAGGCGGAGGCCGCCGGTGACCTGATGTTCTACGGCGCCGGAGCGGGCGGCGTGCAGACCGCCTCCGCCGTGCTCGGCGACGTCGTGTCGGCCGCGCGCCGCCACATAGCCGGCGGCGTCGGCGTGGGAGAGTCCACGCGCGCCAACCTGCCGATCGTCCCGATCGGTCACGTCACGACGCGCTACCAGATCACGCTCGAGGTCGACGATCAGGCGGGTGTGCTCGCGACCGTCGCCGGCATCCTGAGCGACGGCGGCGTGTCGGTCGCGACGGTGGAGCAGAAGGTGGTCCCCGAGGTCGATCCGATCACGGGTGAGAGCGACGACGAGGCGGGAATCGCCCGCCTGGTGATCGGAACACACAAGGCACGCGAGCAGGACCTCAGCGACACGGTCGCACGACTGAGCGCGAGCGACGTCGTCGAACGCGTCGTTTCGGTGCTGCGGGTGGAAGGAGAATAGGCATGGCACACGTGTGGCAGGGAGTCCTGCGCGAGTATGCGGATCGACTCGGCGTGACCGACGCGTCCACGGTCGTCACCCTCGGCGAGGGAGGCACGCCGCTCATCCCGGCCCCTGCTCTGTCGCGTCGCACCGGCGCCGACGTCTGGGTCAAGTTCGAGGGCATGAACCCCACGGGGTCCTTCAAGGACCGCGGCATGACCGTCGCCCTCTCCCGTGCCGTCGATCACGGCGCGAAGGCCGTCATCTGCGCCTCGACCGGCAACACGTCGGCCTCGGCGGCCGCGTACGCCGCGCACGCCGGCATCACGGCGGCGGTGCTCGTGCCGGAGGGCAAGATCGCGATGGGCAAGCTCAGCCAGGCGGTCGTGCACAACGGACGTCTCATCCAGGTGCGCGGCAACTTCGACGACTGCCTCGAGATCGCGCGCGAGCTCGCCGACAACTACCCCGTGCACCTGGTGAACTCGGTCAACCCCGACCGCATCGACGGTCAGAAGACGGCGGCGTACGAGGTCGTCTCCCAGCTCGGCGATGCCCCCGACTTCCACTTCATCCCCGTCGGCAACGCGGGCAACTACACGGCCTACTCCCGCGGCTACCGCGAAGAGGCCGAACGCGGTGTCTCCACGCGTGTGCCGCGGATGTTCGGTTTCCAGGCCGAGGGCTCGGCGCCGCTCGTGCGCGGGGAGGTCGTCCGCAATCCGGAGACCGTCGCCACCGCGATCCGCATCGGCAACCCGGCTTCGTGGGAGCTCGCGTTGGAGGCGCGGGACGCCACCGACGGCTGGTTCGGCGCGATCGATGACGACCGCATCCTCGCGGCGCAGAAGCTGCTCGCGGGCGAGGTCGGCATCTTCGTCGAGCCCGCGTCGGCGATCAGTGTCGCCGGGTTGCTGGACCGGGCGGATGCGGGTGTCGTGCCCGCCGGAGCGAAGGTCGTGCTGACCGTCACCGGTCACGGACTGAAGGACCCGCAGTGGGCGCTGCGCAACGCCGACGGCACCGACGTGCAGCCGACCGTCGTCGACGCGTCGACCAGCGAGGTGGCCGCCGTGCTGGAGCTCACGTGACCGACGCGCTGGCCACTGGGGAACGTACCGTGCACGTGCGGGTCCCGGCGACGAGTGCGAACCTCGGACCCGGTTTCGACACGCTCGGCCTCGCGCTGAGCGTGTACGACGAGCTGACGGTCACCGCGTTGGGCGGTCCGGGGCTGGAGATCACGGTCGAGGGCGAGGGTGCGGGCGACGTGCCCACGGATGCGTCGCATCTCGTCGTGCGCGCGATGGCCTACGCCTATGACGCCCTCGGCGAGCCGATGCCGGGCCTGCGCATCCACGCGCGTAACAGCATCCCGCACGGACGCGGCATGGGCTCGTCCGGTGCGGCCGTCGTGTCGGGTCTGCGTGCCGTGCAGGGGCTTCTCGCGGGGCGCCGCGATGTGGGCGACGACGAACTGCTGCGCCTGGCGACCGAGCTGGAGGGGCACCCCGACAACGTCGCACCCGCGCTGTTCGGAGGCCTCACGATCGCGTGGATCACCCCGTCGGGACCGCAGCACAAGCAGTTGCTCGTGCACCGCGGGGTGGCGCCGATCGTGTTCGTCCCCGGCTTCACGATGTCCACGTCTCTTGCGCGCTCGCTGCAGCCGACGCAGGTGCCGCGCGAGGACGCCGTGTTCAACGTGTCGCGTTCGGCGCTGCTGGTCGCGGCGCTCATGCAGAGCCCCGAACTGCTGCTCGCAGCGACCGAGGACAAGCTGCACCAGGACTATCGGGCGCAGGCCATGCCGGAGACGGCGGCGATCGTCCGTGCCCTGCGTGCGGAGGGTTTCGCGGCCGTCGTCTCGGGCGCTGGACCGAGCGTGCTCGTGCTCGCCGACGGGCCTGGTCGCCGTGTGGAAGCGGCCGAGATCGTGGAGCGTGTCGCGGACACACCGTGGGAGGCACTGATGCTCGCCGTCGATGTCAAGGGTGCTACAGTGAGGGAACCGGAGGGTTCCACCACGGCCTGAGACTCCCAGTGAGGATCGAGCCCGGTGAATCTGGCCTCCGTCGCAATTCTGCGAACCCCTGCATGACCTCCGCCCCGGCCACCGGCCGCATCGAGCGCATCCGTGCGGATGTGCTCCCCATGCGTGCCGCGCCGCGCGGCCATCGGCGTGCAGTTCGAACACACGTGTAAGGAGTACTCGTGGATTCCATCTCCGAGATCCCCGCCGACGTCGCCGAGAACGGCATCGTCGAAGACCAATCCCCGTCCCTCATCGAGGAGTCGCCGGTTGCGGCGCCCGAGGAGCCCGCCGCGGCGCCCGAGGAGCTTGCGCTGCCGGAGGCGGCGCCCGAAGCGCCGGCCGACGCTGCGACGGAACCCGTCGCTGAGCCAGCCATTGAGGCACCCGAGGCGACTGCGGCGCCCGCGAAGGCCGCGCCGAAGCGCAGTCGCCGCCGTCGCGTGCATGAGGTCGCTGCCGACCTCGGCGTCGACGCCAAGCGCATCATCGCCGTCGCCGGTGAGCTCGGCGCGAGCCTGAAGACTCCGCAGTCCGCGATGGACGCCGATCTAGAGGCACGCATCACGGCCGCGCTCGAGGCGGCCAACACGACCGAGAACGCGACCGAGAACACTGCCGAGAACGCCTCCGCGGACACCGTCGAGAAGACGGCAGCAGTCGCGGATGCTCCGGCCGAGGCGACCGCGCCCACCGACGCGTCGGGCGAGCAGCCCGTTGCCGGCTCGTCTGGACGCCGGACCCGGAGCAAGGCCGCCAAGACGAGTGAGCCGGCTGCGGATGCCTCATCCGCCGATGGTCAGCAGAACAACGCATCGGAGGACGCCGCACACGCCGACCAGGCGCAGGGCGACCAGGCACAGGGCGACCAGGCACAGGGCAACCAGGCCGACGAGGCGCAGTCCGAACAGAGCCAGGGCACCCAGCAGGGCGAGCAGACGGGTGACCAGGCGCAGGGAGACCAGCAGGGCGAGGGCGAGGGCGAGCAGACCTCGAGCCGTCGTTCGCGCAGCCGCAACCGCAACCGGAACCGCAACCAGAACGCCGACGGGCGCGCGCAGAACGGCCAGAACGCACAGGGCGGCCAGGGCGGCCAGCAGAACCAGAACCAACCCAACCAGAGCCAGTCCGCGACGGACAGCGACGATGACCAGAACGCGACCGGCCGCGGTCGTCAGCGCGGCAAGCGTCGTGGTCAGGGCGGCACTCCGGCCGACGAGTTCGAGACCGAGATCCGCGACGATGACGTCCTCATCCCCGTCGCGGGCATCCTCGATGTGCTCGACAACTACGCGTTCGTCCGCACGACCGGATACCTCCCCGGACCGAGCGACGTGTACGTCTCGCTCGGACAGGTCAAGAAGTATAACCTCCGCAAGGGTGACGCCGTCGTCGGCGCGATCAAGCAGCCGCGCGAGGGCGAGCAGTCGAGCCGCCAGAAGTACAACGCGCTCGTGAAGGTCGACTCCATCAACGGGCTCTCCGTCGACGACGCGGCGAACCGTGTCGAGTTCGGCAAACTGACGCCGCTGTACCCTCAGGAGCGTCTGCGCCTGGAGACCGCCCCCGAGAAGCTCACGCAGCGCATCATCGACCTCGTCGCGCCGATCGGCAAGGGCCAGCGCGGCCTGATCGTCGCACCCCCCAAGGCGGGGAAGACGATCGTGCTGCAGCAGATCGCGGATGCGATCGCGAAGAACAACCCGGAAGTGCACCTCATGGTCGTGCTCGTGGACGAGCGTCCCGAAGAGGTCACCGACATGCAGCGGTCGGTGCGCGGCGAAGTCATCGCCTCGACGTTCGACCGTCCGGCCGAGGACCACACGATGGTCGCCGAGCTCGCGATCGAGCGCGCCAAGCGCCTCGTCGAGCTGGGTCGCGACGTCGTCGTGCTGCTGGACTCGATCACCCGCCTGGGTCGTGCCTACAACATCTCGGCACCGACGTCGGGTCGGGTCCTCACCGGTGGCGTCGATGCCTCCGCCCTGTACCCGCCCAAGCGGTTCTTCGGTGCGGCGCGCAACATCGAGAACGGCGGGTCGCTCACGATCCTCGCGACGGCGCTCGTGGAGACCGGTTCCAAGATGGACGAGGTCATCTTCGAGGAGTTCAAGGGCACCGGCAACAGCGAGCTGCGTCTGTCGCGTCAGCTCGCGGACAAGCGCATCTTCCCCGCCGTCGACGTCAACGCGTCGTCGACGCGTCGCGAGGAGATGCTGCTCTCGCCCGACGAGGTGAAGATCACCTGGAAGCTGCGCCGTGCGCTCGCGGGGCTCGACCCGCAGCAGGCCCTCGAGGTCGTGCTGGGCAAGCTCAAGGAGACGCACTCCAACGTCGAGTTCCTCGTGCAGATGCAGAAGTCGATCCCGGCGCCCGCGCGCGACGGCCACTCCGGCGGCCACAGCCACGGGCACGAGAACAACATCCGCTGACCACCGCTGATCCGCTGACATCCGCCGCAGGGCGGGGGAGGAGGGCTCGGCCGTGTCGTACGACGTGGAGCCGCTGCTCGCCGAACACCGGCGCATCCAGGAGGAACTGGGCGATCCGGCGTTGCACGCCGACGCCGCACGCGCGAAGCGGGTGAACCGGCGCTACGCCGAGTTGTCGCGGATCGTCGCGGCCCACGAGGCGTGGGCGACAGCATCCGACGACCTCGACGCGGCACGGGAACTCGCCCGCGAAGACGACGCATTCGCCGAAGAGGTGCCCGCACTGGAGGAGCACCTCGCGCAGACGCAGGAGCGGCTGCGGCGCCTGCTCATCCCACGCGATCCCGACGACGCCCGCGACGTCATCATGGAGATCAAGGCGGGCGAGGGGGGCGCCGAGTCGGCGCTGTTCGCCGCCGACCTGCTGCGGATGTACCTGCAGTACGCCGCCTCCAAAGGCTGGAAGACCGAGTTGCTCGAGCGCAACGAGTCCGACCTGGGCGGCTATAAGGACGTTCAAGTGGCAATCAAGGGCTCCTCGAGCGATCCCGCGCAGGGTGTGTGGGCGCACCTCAAGTACGAGGGCGGCGTGCACCGCGTGCAGCGGGTGCCGGCGACCGAGTCGCAGGGCCGCATCCATACGTCGACGACGGGTGTGCTCGTCTTTCCGGAGGTGGATGAGCCCGAAGAGATCCACATCGACCCCAACGACCTGAAGATCGACGTCTTCCGCTCGTCGGGTCCGGGGGGTCAGTCGGTCAACACGACCGACTCGGCCGTGCGGATCACGCACCTGCCGACGGGGATCGTCGTGTCGATGCAGAACGAGAAGTCGCAGCTGCAGAACCGGGAGGCGGGGATGCGCGTGCTCCGCGCGCGCCTGCTGGCGAAGCAGCAGGAGGAACTGGATGCGGCGGCGTCCGATGCCCGACGGTCCCAGATCCGTGGTATGGATCGATCCGAGCGCATCCGCACCTACAACTTCCCTGAGAACCGCATCGCCGACCACCGCACGGGCTACAAGGCGTACAACCTCGATCAGGTCATGGATGGCGCGCTCGCGCCCGTGATCGACTCGCTTATCACGGCCGACGAAGAGGAGCGGCTCGCGGCCCTCGGCTCCGACGACTGACCGAAGCGGTCATCGCGCGCCGCCTGACGGCTTCGCTCACCGCTCCACAGGCGTGGGACACAGCGCCCACTGGGATGCGGCAATCAGGGCCAGCGCGCCGTCGCGGTCGGGCACCATGCCGATGCCGCGACCCTCGTGGAGATACCCCACGATGTCGTCGGGGGTCCTGCCCAGCGCGAGCAGATCGCAGATCGCCTCGGCTGCGGCGATGGCGGCGGCCGGGTCGGTCATGCTGAAATCTCCCGCGCCGTCGGCGACGAAGGTGAGGAACACCCGCTTGCGCCACACCGGCGAGGAGTACCAGTTCTCCAGGTCGATCGTGTCGGGGCAGTAGGTGTACTCGGCGGCCGTGAACAGCGCGACGATCGCCTCGTCGGTGGGTGAGGCGCCCGTGTCGAGCCACGCCTGGAGGATGTCGTCCGGGCTTGCGCCCTGCGTAACGAGGCCGCAGATGTCTTTCCCCACGGCGATCAGCTCGGCATCCGTGTAGGCCTCGAACTCGGCAATGGGCGGCTGCTGCCCGCGCAGGAACGTGAGGTAGGCGTCCTCGTCCGGCTCGCGCGAGGGCTGCGCCGCGGACGAGGTCGGCCCCGGGGCGGTGGGTCCCGAGCCGGTCCACTCGCTCCCCGGTAAGTCACCGCCCGGCAGGCCACCGCCCGCCACGGGGACACAGGCCGCCAGCACGAGCGCGAGCTCAAGCACGAGCATCGGCGCGAGCACGGCTGCGTGCCCACCTCGACGGTTCACAACCTCCGGCATCATGCGGTCCCCTTACCCCAGCGCCGATTGGGCGATATCGTATCCGCAACGTCTGCGGAGCGACAGCCTCCGCGGCGGGGAGCGCGACACTGGGGCCGCGACTCTGGGCACTGTCGGATAGAGGACCGACGATGAGCACGCAAGCCTTCTCCGCGCGGCCGGAACCCGGTCCGCCGTCGGCACCGGTGCGCCCGTTGCCTCTGCCGACGATCGCGGCCACACGCACGGGCTGGGTGACGGGGATCATCATCCTCGCGGTCCTGCTCGCGCTGTATTGCGCGGTCGTGTACGGGATGCTGCTGGGCAACGCCGTCGCCGTCATCGCGGCGATCGCGGCGCTTTTCCCGCTCGCCGTCGTCGTGCTGGTCGTGCGTCGGGTGGATCGCTGGGAGCCGGAACCGGCCCGGCTGCTGTGGTTCGCGGTGCTGTGGGGAGCGATCGGATCGATCATCCTCACCGACGTGTACCTCGTGTTCTTCGGCACGAGCGACCGGGTCGCGGCCACGGTCATCCAGGCGCCGATCCTCGAGGAGACCACGAAGGGGATCGGCGTGTTCTTGCTGTTCCTCCTGGCGCGCCGCTTCTTCGACGGCCCCGTCGACGGACTCGTCTACGGCGGACTCGTAGGCGCCGGATTCGCGTTCACGGAGAACATCCAGTACTTCTCCCGCGCAATCGGCGAAGCCGGAGTCGAAGGGCTCGCACTCTTCTTCCTCGTGCGCGGTCTCATGTCTCCGTTCGTGCACGTCATCGCCACCGGGCTGACCGGACTGGCGCTGGGGCTGGCGGCTCGTCGCGGGCTCGGTCGCGGTGCATGCCTCGCGTGGGGAATGCTCGGTCTCGTCGCAGCCATGGCGTTCCATGCCGCGTGGAACGCGATGCCCGATCCGCTCGGCGAGTTCCTGCTCGCTTACGCGCTGCTGCAGGTGCCCGTGTTCGCGCTCTTCGTGGGCGGTGTCGTGTACCTGCTCCGGCAGGAGCAGCGGCTGACGGCGCAACGGCTGACCGAGTACGCCGACGTGGGGTGGTTCACGCCGGAGGAGGTGACCGCGTTCGCGACGCCGCGGGGGCGCAGTGAAGCGCTCCGGTGGGCGGCTCGTCAGCCCGGCGACCGTCGACCTGAGATGCGCAAGCTCATCGCCGCCGCGTCGGGGCTTGCCTTCGCCCGGCAACGCGCCACGGTCGGCCGCGACCCGCTCGCGGCGACCGTCGACGAACCGGCCCTTCTCCAGGCGGTCGTGGCGGCACGCACCGAAGTCCTCCGCCCCGCCTGACCGGCCATGACCGACCACGCACCGCCCGTCGCAGGTTCGACGCCGGGACCACCGCACCGGCAGCGGCGCATCTCCCGCGGCATGACGTGGGTCGCCGTCGTGCTGCGGCGGGATCTCGCGGTCGTGACGCTGATGGCGATCGCGATGACCCTCAGCGCCTTCTCCGTGTACCAGGCGACGCGCGCGGCCGACGAAGCGGATGCCCGGTTCGGACAGGCGCGTTTCGTCGAGATCGAGGTGACGCGCGTGAGCGGGATGCTGCAGACGATCGTCGCGAACGACAGTGCGGTCATGGCGCAGTTGTGCGCGAGCACGCTCGACAGCGAAGCATCCGTCGCGCAATTGCTGAACGTGACCCCCGACATCGAGCGGGTCGTCACCTCGACGATCGAACTCGAGGGGTTGCGTCCGCTCATCCGCGGTGACCGGACGGCCGAGTGCACCGAGACGGTCGGTTCAGCCGCCGGAACGACGACGCCCTACAAGGTCGAGGGGGTGCTGAGCGGCGTCGCGGGCGAGGAGAGCATCACAGCCTTGACCGCGCGCGCGGCGCAGTTGCGGGCGGAGGCGGAGGCACTGCACGCCCAAGAACGCGTGCTCATCTCCTTGGGACTGCTCTTCATCGCGCTGCTCGCCGGCCTCATCATCGTCGATCAGCTGCAGGACCGTCGCGGTCGTCCCGCGCGATGGCGCGGGCGGGCGGTACCGCGCTGGCGCGCCTGGATCGTCATCGGATGCGCCGTGCTCGGGCTCCTCGGGGCCGTTGCGCTGCTGGTGTGGGCCGTCGACCGTGCTGCCACGGCGCTCGTGCTCGCGGCGCTCGCGCTGGCCGCATTCGGCGTCTGGTTGTGGGTGCGTCTGCGCGGACCCGGCGCGGGGACCGGAGCGGCCAAGCCCCGCTGGTGGGCGGAGGTGCTCGGCGCGTTCGCGCTCGTCTCCTTCGCGACCGCCGCGGTCGCGCTCTCGGTCGTCTCGATCGCCGACCGCGAAGCGACGGCGCGTGCGGATGCGCTCACCGCGGCGGCCGAACGGCTGCAGGAGAGCGGTCTGCAGGAAGCGGCGCGGGGCCTCGCGGCACTCACGTCGTATGCGGGCGCGGAGTCGGCGGCCATCGCCGCCGCGCAGCTCGCCGAGATCGGACTCACCGACGACGCGGACGAGTCGGGGTGGGCGGCGCGGCGCGACGAGATCGATCGCCGACTCACGGTGCTCGAAGAAGTGCTGCGTGCCGGCGTCGGAGAACAGACGGAGTCTGTGACGACGGAGCTCTGCGCGGAGACTCCGCCCGAGGGCCTCGCGACCGCGATCGCACCCTCGACGCTCTACGACGAGCTCTCCGACCCGGACTACCTCGGCTTCTACGTGTCGAAAACGCAGTGGCCGACCCGCGTGTGCGACGCCGCCGCCGCGCTGACCCGTCAGGAGGTGAGCGCCTGGGGCGAGCACAAGTCCACGCTCACGGTGGCGCTCGTGATCCTTGGCCTGTCGGGTTTCATGCTCGGTCTCGCCTCCGGCAAGAGCCGCACGCGACGCGCATCCATCGTGCTGCTGATCGTGGGCGCCGCCGGCGTCGTGACGGGGCTCGGCCTGACGAGTTCGACGTTGCCCGACGCCCTCTGGCGGCACACGCTGCCGACGCAGGCGCAGGTGCGGACCCTTGCCACGACGACCGCGACCGCGCAGACCGACTGCACGCTCGACCCGGCCCCGCTCGAGCAGGCGTTGGGGGAGTATCCGCGGTACGGGACGGGGTCTGCGGCGCTCGGCTACGCCCGATGGTGCCGCGGGGCGATCACGGACGGCTGGACTCTGCTGGGCGCGGAGATCGATGAGGATGCGCTGCGGCTCACCGTCGAGGCGCTGCGCGAGGCGGAGCGCCTCGGACCCGTCACCCCGACGCTCGCCGGCGATCTCGGGTTCGCGCTCATCCAGCGGGGTCTTCTCTCCGGGGATGCGGACACCGTGGACGAGGGGCTCGCCCGGACCGACGACGCCCTCGCCGCGTTCGAGAGCACGGATGCGACCGGCAGCAGCATCCCGCACACGCTGCGGATGAACCGCGCCATGGCGCTCGCGGCGCGCGGCGACTACGCCGCCGCACTGCAGGCCTACGATCGTGCCCGCGCCTGCCTGTTCGGGCAGGAGGGCCGCGCGCGCACCTGCCCGGGCGGAGCGATCGCCGATCCGGAGGTCTCCGGGTCGGTCCTGGCGTGGGCGCTCGCCGACCTTGAGCTGCTCGCGGGCATCGTGGACGAGAAGCGTCTGGACGCGTATCGGCTGCGGATCGTGGGCGACGTCGATGCGTCCGCATCCGGTCTCGCGGGTGCCGGACTCGACGTCTACCCGCAGGAGTTGCAGGTCGCCGCGCACGGTGAGAGCACCCCTGTCGAGGGAACCGGTGCCGTCGTCTGGTATCACCGCGCGTCCAGCAACCACATGTGGTCTGTGATCGCCGACCCCACGCGGCGGACGGTGCACAGCGGGGCGCACCTCGGGCATCCGCTCGCGACCGACATGCTCCTGCCGTCCGGGCAGTACCGCGCGGACGTGTACGCGAACGGCGTGCGCACCGAACTGCACCTGGATGGGGGATTCCGCACGACCGAGGACGCGCAGCGTTACGCATCGCGCCGCATGGGCCTGAGCATCGTCGTGCCGGACACGTGGCTGGAGTCGTGGGACACCGGAGTGCACTGGCACGTGGGCCCGACGGACTGGACCGGGCTGTCGGTGCGTCGTGTCGAGTTCACGGATGCGGAGTGGGACACCGACACGTTCCTCGCGGCCGAACTGGATACCTGGGTCGACGTCGAGTTCGCGACGAACGGCGTCGCGGGGACCGACGTCGACGACTGGTTCCTCGGGCTCGACCCGCTCGTCGTGCGGGAGTACACCCTGCCCGACGGCTCCCTCGTGCGCGCGGCCGCCGGGCTGTCGGAGTACGGATCCGACATCGGCTGCGGATCCGCGCTCGTCATGGCGGGGATCGGCGGAGCGGACGTCACCGACGCCGATCGCGACCTGTTGCGCGAGATCGTCCTCACCCGACCGACGCCGCGTGTCGCGCCGATCTCGGGGCGCGTCGAGCGTGAGACGTTCGCGATCGATGTGCCCGAGGGGTGGGATGCGGCGGTGCGGCCGTCGGGAGGCTCGGGGAACCTGCTGCTGGCGAAGGACTGCGGCACGGCCGCCGCGAACGTGCTGCTCAGTCAGGAGAACGTCGATGCGAGCGAGTTCGACCTCGCTGCCTACGTCGACGACGTCATCGCGGACTACGGGGTGCCCGAGGAGTACCCCGCCTTCGAACTCCTCGAGCGCGCGCCGATCGCGGTCGCCGGAGCCGACACGGCCGAACGCATCCGGTACACGTGGCACCCCGACGGCGGCGACGAAGTGACGCAGGTGCAGGTCTACGCACTGAGCGGCGAAACACTGAGCTACCTCACGGTCACTGTCTGGACCGACTACTGGCAGGACTACGTCGCCGACGTGGAGCTTCTCGCATCCACTCTCGACGTGAGGTGACGCCCTATGCTCGGGACGTGATCACCTTCCTCATCCGCGCGCTCATCTTCCTCGTGTCGGCCGCGCTCGGCCTCATCGCGGCGGATCTCATCCTGCCCGGCTTCCACATCGAGTGGAGCAGCTGGTGGGGCTTCGTGCTCGCGATCGTCATCTTCGCCCTGCTGCAGAGCGTCCTGGCGCCCTGGATCCTGAAGATCACCCGCCGTCACGCGCCCGCGCTGCTGGGCGGCATCGGGATCGTCTCGACCTTCATCGCCCTGCTGATCGTCGTGCTGATCCCGGGCGCGGGCCTGGGCATCAGCGACCTCCTCGCGTGGGTGCTCGGGCCGATCATCGTGTGGCTCGTGACGGCGCTCGCGACGTGGCTGCTGCCGGCGGTGTTCCTCAAGAAGCAGGTCGAGGCACGACGCGACTGAGTCGTCTGCTTTTCGGCGCGGTGCGCTCAGATGTAGTACTCGGGCGTCATGAGGATCGCGCGCGTGTTCTCGCCCTCGCGCCGCGCACGCGCCTTGGCGGGGACGCCGACGAGGACGCTGTCGGCCGGAGCATCCTTGGTCACGACCGCATTCGCACCGATCGCCGACCGCGCCCCGATCACGACCGGGCCGAGCACCTTCGCGCCGGACCCGACCAGGACACCGTCGCCGAGCGTGGGGTGGCGCTTGCCGGTATCGCGGGTGCGACCGCCGAGGGTCACCTGGTGATACAGCATGACGTCGTCGCCGACCTCCGCGGTCTCACCGATGACGACCCCCATGCCGTGGTCGATGAAGAAACGTCGTCCGATCGTCGCGCCCGGATGGATCTCGATGCCCGTCAGCGCGCGCGTGAGCTGTGATCCTGCGCGCGCGACGAAACGGAACCCGCGCACCCACAGGGCGTGCCACACGCGGTGAGCCCAGATGGCGTGCAGACCCGGATACAGCAGGGCGATCTCCATCCCGCCGCGGGCAGCGGGGTCCCGCAGGCGCGCCGCCGAGATGTCCTCCCGCATGCGCTCCCACGCGACCCGCAGACCCACCTCAGTCCTCGCGGAGATCTTCGAACAGGGCGGTCGTGATGTATCGCTCACCCGTGTCGGGCAGGACCACGACGATGCGCTTGCCCGCGTTCTCGGGACGGCGGGCGACCTCGAGTGCGGCCCACGCGGCCGCACCGCTGGAGATGCCGACGAGGATGCCCTCCTGTGTCGCGAGGGCACGGGACGTGCGGATCGCGTCGTCGAACTCGACGTCGATGACCTCGTCGATGACGTCCTTGTCGAGGATCGCGGGCACGAAGTTGGGGCCGAGTCCCTGGATCTTGTGCGGTCCGGGTGTGCCCTCGGTCAGCAGCGGGGAGTCCTTGGGCTCGACCGCGACGATCTGGACGCCGGGGACCTTCTCCTTCAGGACCTGCCCGACACCCGTGATCGTGCCGCCCGTGCCGATTCCGGCGACGAAGATGTCGACCTTGCCGTCGGTGTCGCGCAGGATCTCCTCCGCCGTCGTGCGGCGGTGGATCGCGGGGTTCGCCTCGTTCTCGAACTGGCTCGCGAGGATCGCGCCGGGCGTCTCATCGACGATGCGCTGCGCCTCGGCGACGGCGCCCTTCATGCCCAGTGCCGGGTCGGTGAGCACGAGCTCCGCGCCCAGCGCCTTGAGCAGCACTCGACGCTCCTTCGACATCGACGAGGGCATCGTGAGGATCACCTTGTAGCCGCGCGCCGCGCCCACGAGGGCGAGCGCGATGCCCGTGTTGCCGCTCGTGCCCTCGACGATCGTGCCACCGGCCTCCAGCGCGCCGGCAGCCTCCGCCGCATCCACGATCGCGACACCGAGCCGGTCCTTGACCGACGACCCGGGGTTGTAGAACTCGAGCTTGGCGACGACCTCGGCGGCCGCGCCGTCGGTCACGCGGTTGAGCGTGACGAGCGGGGTGTTGCCGAACGCGCTCGTGATGTCGGAGTGGATTCCGGCCATGGATATTGCCTTTCGGGAGAGGGCCTGCGGCGCGCGCCGCATCATGCCGAACAAGCCTAGGGCCGCGGATGTTCCCGGAGGGGATTGTGACGCCCGGCATCATCCTCGGCGGTCTCACTCCCCGCAGGGCTCCTCCGTGTATCCGCACTCTGGGCGCAGCCACTGTCCCTCGGGGAAGTTCTCGACGGCACCCATCTCGAAGATGACGAGCAGGCCGTCGATGTTCTCGCTCGAGGCTCCTGTATCGACGAACACCCGTGTGATGTCAGCCGTCAGGGGGATCGCCCCCCGCCTCCTTCGAGTCCTGCGTCGATCTCAAAGTAGTTACCGCAGGCGGAGTCGCCCGTGAAGGTGAACGTGTCGCAGATGTTCGGACGATCGGTGCTCGGCGTGCCTCGGTTCCGTTCACGAGAAGCTCCGGGGTGGCGGGCGCACCCTCGTCCGGACCCGTGCCCACGAACGGGCTATCCTGGGACGCGCTCATGCCTCCCGAACCCGCCCCGAGATCCGCTCCAGGATCGGCACAGGAATCCGGCCAGAACGCCGCATCCGTTCCTGCATCCGTTCGGGAGCCGCGCCTGCGCGAACTGCTCGCGGACGCCGTGGCCACGCTCGCCCGCTCCGGCATCGCCGAGCCCGACGTCGACGTCGAACTGCTCGCCGCTCACGTGCTGGCGACCACGCGCGGGGGAGTGCAGGCCGCCGCGATCCGTGGAGACGCCGTGGATGCGGGCTTCGCACACGCCTTTGCCGCGGTGATCGAGCGTCGCGCGACCCGCGAGCCGCTGCAGCACATCACCGGGTTTGCGCCGTTCCGCACGCTCACGCTGCGTGTCGGGCCGGGCGTCTTCGTGCCGCGACCGGAGACCGAGATCGCGGCGCAGTTGGCGATCGACGCGCTCGCGGGCGTGGCCGCGGCCGAACCGCTCGCCGTCGACCTGGGCACCGGGTCGGGTGCGATCGCGCTCGCGCTGGCCGCCGAAGTCCCGCACGCGCGCGTGATCGGCGTCGAGAACTCCGTCGATGCGTTCGTGTGGGCGCGCGAGAACGTCGTGCATACGGGCATCCGCAATGCGCGCATCGTCTTCCACGACCTCGCCGACGCGCTGCCGGAGCTCGACGGCACGGTCGATGTCATCGTCTCCAATCCGCCCTATGTGCCCGACGACGCGATCCCGCGTGACCCGGAAGTGCGCCGGTACGACCCTGAGGCCGCGCTCTACGGGGGACCCGACGGACTCGAGGTGGTCCGCCAGGTCAGTCGCACCGCGCTGCGTCTGGCCCGCCCGGGCGGCGCCGTCGTGATCGAGCACGGCGAGTGGCAGGGTTCGCCCATCCGCGAGCTGCTCACCGCCGACGGCTGGCGCGCCGCCGCGACCCACCCCGACCTCACGATGCGCGACCGCGTCACGACGGCGATCCGTCCCTGATCGGCGTGCTCCGCACCGTCGATGCCTCGCGCGCTGCGCACAATTCAGGAGAAACGCCGGGTCGGGCGCGCTTCCGGCTCGGGAATCGGGTGAATCTCCTGAGTTGTGAACAGGAGACCGGCGGTGCCGACGATCGGCGCCGCCGCTCGGGTCGACCGGGCCCGGGAGTGCCCGCGCCGTAGACTTGTGCGGATATGTCCTCCATCTTCGACTGTCGTGACGACGGGCAGCTGCTCGCCGGGCTGCGCGCCGCGCGGCAGGCGATCGGCCGGGGAGATCTCGTGGTGCTGCCGACCGACACGGTCTACGGCATCGCCGCGGATGCGTTCAGCGCCCGGGCGGTGCAGCGACTGCTCGACGCGAAGGGGCGCGGCCGCCAGTCGCCGCCGCCCGTGCTCGTCGCCGGGGTCACGACCCTGCGCGCGCTCGTCGCCGACGTTCCCGAGCCGGTCGAGCGACTCGTGGAGCGCTGCTGGCCCGGCGGACTGACCGTCGTGCTGCCCTCGCAACCCTCGCTGTCGTGGGATCTGGGCGAGACGCACGGCACGGTCGCGGTCCGGATGCCCGACAACCGCATCGCCCTCGAACTGCTGCAGGACACCGGACCGCTCGCGGTCTCCAGCGCCAACCGCACGGGCCGCCCAGCGGCGACCTCGATCGCCGAAGCGGAGGAGATGCTGGGATCCTCGGTTGCGGTCTACCTCGACGGCGGCCCCCCACGCACCGGCGTCGCCTCCACGATCGTCGACGCCACCTCGCTCGTGTCGGCGGGTGCCGTTGGACGAGTGCGGATGCTGCGGTCCGGCGCCGTCGGGATCGACGAGCTCCGCGACGTGCTCGGCGACCTCCTCGAGCTCGAACCCGAGCAAGACCCCGAATCCGAACACACGCACGAATCCGAGCGAGAACCCACGTCGGAGCCGAACGCGTGAAGCAGTACCTCTTCACGTTCCTCTTCGCCGCGATCGTCACGTTCGCGCTCTCCTGGGCGGTGTGGCAGCTGAGCATGCGCTACAAGCTGTACCCGGGTATCCGCGAACGCGATGTGCACACGAACCCCACCCCGCGCCTGGGCGGGATCGCGATGTTCCTCGGGATCATGGCGGTGCTCGCGGTATCGAAGGCGAACGAGTACTTCGCATCCATCTGGGCCGAACCGCAGACCGTCTATGCGATCATGGCCGCGTCGCTGCTCATCGTCATCGTCGGCGTCGCCGACGACCTGTGGGACCTGGACTGGATGATCAAGCTGGGCGCACAGTTCCTCGCCGCGTTCATCATCGCGGGGTGGGGACAGCTGCAGATCTTCACGCTGCCGATCGGCGGACTGACGATCGTGTCGAGCTGGGTCAGCGTGATCCTCACCGTCTTCGCGATCGTGATCGTGATGAACGCCGTCAACTTCATCGACGGGCTCGACGGGCTCGTCGCGGGTGTGTGTCTCATCGCCAACGGGATCTTCTTCGTCTACTCGTACCTGCTGCTGCGCGACTTCGCGACGAGCAACTTCTCGCTCGCGACCTTCCTCGCGGCCGCGCTCGCGGGGGCCTGCGTCGGGTTCCTGCCGATGAACTGGAGCCCGGCGAAGCTCTTCATGGGGGATGCGGGCGCACTGCTGCTGGGCCTGCTGATGGCGACGTCGGCGATCGCCATCACGGGGGCACTGGAGCCCGCATCCGTCAACGTCGAAGACATCGGCCGCTCCCAGTTGCTGGGTGCATTCATCCCGATCCTCCTGCCCGTCGTCGTCGTGCTGCTGCCCCTGCTCGATTTCGCGCTCGCCGTCGTGCGCCGGATGAGCGCGGGCAAGTCGCCGTTCTCGCCCGACCGCAAGCATCTGCACCACCGGATGCTCGACATGGGTCACTCCGACCGTGACTCCGTGCTGATCTTCTACGCCTGGACGGCGGTCATGGGACTGGCCGTCCTGCTGATGTTCCTCTTCGCAGGGTCGTACTGGATCGGCATCGTCTTCGGCGTCGTCGGGGCGGCCGCCTGCCTCGCGCTGACCTTCCTGCCCTCGCGCCGTCCGCGCCAGGGCACCCCGCCCGCGCCGGATGCCGACGCGATCCTGACCCCCGTCGAGGAGTTGCCATGACCGACGCCCCCCGCACGACGCCCTCCAGCACGCCCGTGTTGGTGGCGACCCTCAAATGGGGAGCGCTCGTATGCGGCGTCCTCATCGTCGTCGGCGGCATCGTCGGCTACCTCGTCGACGGCACCGACGGACTGTGGAGCGCGCTCGCCGGAGTCTTGCTGTCGGCGGTCTTCCTCGCGATCACGGCCATCAGCATCCTGATCGCCAACCGCTGGTTCGGGGACGCGCTGTATGTGCCGATCTTCTTCGGCATCGTGCTGGGTGGTTGGATCCTGAAGTTCGTGATCTTCCTCGTCATCCTGTTCTTGCTGCGCGATCAGCCGTGGCTGAACGCACTGGTGTTCTTCCTCGCGGTCGTCGCGAGCATCCTGGGCGCGCTCGCCGTCGACGTCATCGCGCTCATGCGCGGGCGCGTCCCGTACGCGAGCGACGTCGAGTTGCCGGGGGAGAAGACGGGCGCGGATGCGGGTGAGGGAGCGCACCACGATCCGGATGCGAAGCCCGATCGTTCAACGGCACCGAGTGCCGATTAACGTCAGGCCGCTCGCGTTTGCTAGTGTTGGGGCGTTCCCCTGGGCCGTGCACAGCACACTGAAAGTGCCGTGCGCCGCCGTGGATGACGCTCACCACCCATCGTCGCACCGGTCTCGGCCGGGGCCCCGAAGCTGGAGTCAGCGCAGTTGATTCACGCCGCGACCCTCATCGCCACCGCCTCTACCGACGGCGAGTTCCACCCGCCGTCGATGTGGGAGTTCTTCCCAGAAGCGATCTTCTTCGAGGGCACGGTCTTCGAGATCACGCGCATCAACCTGATCCAGTTCCTGGCGACGGCTGTGCTCGTGCTGATCTTCCTGATCGGTACGCACCGTATGAAGGTGGTTCCGGGGCGTTTCCAGAGCGTGGTGGAGATGGGGCTGGACTTCGTCCGCGTCAACATCGCCGAGGACCTGCTCGGCCGCGTGGACGGCCGGCGCTTCCTGCCGCTGCTGACGACGATCTTCTTCATGATCCTGTTCATGAACATCACGGGCATCATCCCGTTCCTGAACATGCCCGGCACCGGCGTCATCGCCGTGCCGCTGCTGCTGGCGGTCATCTCCTACGTCACGTTCATCTACGCGGGTCTCAAGAAGAGCCCGAAGAACTTCGTGAAGAACTCGCTGTTCCCCAGCGGCGTTCCGCCCGTGCTGTACCTCATCGTCACGCCGCTGGAGTTCATCTCCACCTTCATCATCCGTCCCGTGACGCTGACGCTGCGACTGCTGATGAACATGGTCGTCGGGCACCTCATGCTCGTTCTGTTCTTCTCGGCGACGCAGTTCTTCTTCTTCACCGCCGGCGGCCTGTGGTCGCTGCTGGGTGCGGGCACGCTCGCGTTCGGGCTCGCCTACACCCTCTTCGAAATCCTGGTGGCCGTCCTCCAGGCTTACGTCTTCACAATCCTCACCGCGGTCTACATCCAGCTCGCGGTCGCGGAAGAGCACTGAGCGGGCGGGCACCAGCCCTCCCACCCAACCGAAAGGAAAAACACCCGTGGATGCAACTACGGTTCTCGCCGCAGTGAACGTCGATGTCACCGGCTCGCTCGCGGCCGTCGGCTACGGCCTCGCCGCCATCGGCCCCGCGATCGGCGTGGGCATCGTCGTCGGCAAGACGATCGAGGGCGTCGCACGTCAGCCCGAGCTCGCCGGCCGCCTCCAGGTCCTGATGTGGATCGGTATCGCGTTCACCGAGGCGCTCGCGTTCATCGGCATCGCCGCCGGCTTCATCTTCGGCTTCTAAGTCCACCCCTTTCGACGTAAGGAGACAGGATGCTTCACGCTCTTGTCACACTCGCCGCGGAAGAGGGCGAAGCGCCGAACCCGCTGATCCCCGCGTGGTACGACATCATCTGGTCGGCGGTGTGCTTCGTCGTCATCCTGCTGGTGTTCTGGAAGGTCGTCCTTCCGCGTATGCAGGAGATGCTCGACAAGCGCGCCGCGGCGATCGAAGGCAACATCGCCAAGGCCGACGAGGCGCAGCGCAAGGCCGAGGCCGCTCTGCAGGAGTACACGGCACAGCTCGCCGACGCGCGCAAGGAGGCCGGAGAGATCCGGGACGCCGCCCGCGACGACGCGAAGAAGATCGTGACCGAGGCGAAGGAGACGGCTTCGACCGAGGCCGCTCGCATCACTGCTTCCGCGCACACGCAGATCGAAGCAGAGCGCCAGTCGGCGCTCGTGTCGCTGCGCGGCGAGGTCGGCACGCTCGCTCTGGATCTGGCCGGTGGCGTGATCGGTGAGACGCTCTCCGACGACGCCAAGGCGAAGTCGGTCGTCGACCGCTTCCTCGCGGACCTCGAGGCATCCGAGAAGGCTCAGTCGGGAGCGTCGGCGTAATGGGCAGCGCGACCACTCAGGCCCTCGCGGCGTCGACGGCGGCGCTCAACGCCGCATCCGTCGACCTCACGACGGCGCGCGAGCTGTTCTCAGCGGCGCGCATCGTGGGGGAGTCGCCGCAGCTGAGCGGCGCGCTCGCCGACCCCGCCGCGGCCCCCGCCGCGCGCGCCAAGGTCGTCGCAGACGTCTTCGGCAGTGCGCTCGGTGCCACGGGGCTGCAACTGGTCACGACGGCCGTGCAGCAGCGCTGGTCGAGCGCCGATGACCTCGTCGAGGGCATCGAGGAGCTCGCGGTGCGTGCCGCCGCGCGCGCCGATGCCGGCACCGACATCGAGGGCGAGCTCTTCCAGGTTTCGCGCACGGTGGCCGCGAACTCCGAACTCGAGCTCGCGCTGGGCAGCCGTCTGGGCGATGCGGCGAAGAAGGGGACGCTCGCCGAGAGCGTGTTCTCGGGGCGTGCCTCCGAGGCGACGGTCCTCATCGTCTCCTCGCTCGTCGCGCAGGGCCGCGGGCGTCGCGTGCGTCAGCTGCTGACCGACGCGATGCGTGTCGTCGCCGACGAGCGCGGGCGTGCGGTTGCGACGGTCGTGACGGCGACGCCGCTGACGGATGCTCAGGCCGACCGCCTGCGCACCCTCCTGTCGGCCAAGTACAACCGTCAGATCACGCTCAACACGGTCGTGGACCCCAAGGTCGTCGGGGGTCTGCGCGTGCAGGTGGCCGACGATGTGATCGACGCGTCGATCTCGTCCCGGCTCGCCGACCTCCGTCAGCGGCTCGCCGGCTGACACACGGATTTCCCGCACTCGCGTGCGGATCGCGAAGGCAGCTTCGCAGAGACTCTCACTGAAAAGGGAAGACAATGGCAGAACTCTCCATCAGCCCCGACGTCATCCGGGACGCGCTGAAGGACTTCGTCGCGGCCTACGAGCCTTCGGGTGCCGCCGCGACCGAGGTCGGCACCGTCGTCGATGCCGCGGACGGCATCGCGCACGTCGAGGGACTCCCCGGCGTCATGGCCAACGAGCTGGTGACGTTCAGCGACGGCACGCAGGGTCTCGCGCTGAACCTCGACGAGCACGAGATCGGTGTCGTCGTCCTCGGCGACTTCTCGGGCATCGAGGCCGGTCAGGAAGTCACGCGCACGGGTGAGGTGCTCTCGGTCGCCGTCGGTGACGGATTCCTCGGCCGCGTGGTCGACCCGCTCGGCAACCCGATCGACGGACTCGGCGAGGTCACGCCGCTCGACGGCCGCCGCGCCCTCGAACTGCAGGCGCCCGGCGTCATGCAGCGCAAGAGCGTGCACGAGCCGATGCAGACCGGCATCAAGGCGATCGACGCCATGATCCCCGTCGGCCGCGGCCAGCGTCAGCTCATCATCGGCGACCGCCAGACCGGCAAGACGGCGATCGCGATCGACACGATCATCAACCAGAAGGCCAACTGGGAGTCCGGCGACCCGAGCAAGCAGGTCCGCTGCATCTACGTCGCGATCGGCCAGAAGGGCTCGACGATCGCGTCCGTCAAGGGCGCGCTCGAGGACGCCGGTGCCATGGAGTACACGACGATCGTCGCGGCCCCCGCATCCGACCCGGCCGGCTTCAAGTACCTCGCCCCGTACACCGGCTCGGCCATCGGCCAGCACTGGATGTACGACGGCAAGCACGTCCTCATCATCTTCGACGACCTCACGAAGCAGGCCGAGGCGTACCGCGCCGTGTCGCTGCTGCTGCGTCGCCCGCCGGGCCGCGAGGCGTACCCCGGTGACGTCTTCTACCTGCACTCGCGTCTGCTCGAGCGCTGCGCGAAGCTGAGCGACGAGCTGGGTGCGGGATCGATGACGGGTCTGCCCATCATCGAGACCAAGGCCAACGACGTGTCGGCGTACATCCCGACCAACGTGATCTCGATCACCGACGGCCAGATCTTCCTGCAGTCCGACCT
>Ga0182739_1000889_pt1 | contig 33995 bp, 31 predicted proteins | sample eDN5th30CBELigBY_FD_128873 | JGI IMG/M metagenome (GOLD analysis project Ga0182739, IMG submission 128873) | Enriched backyard soil microbial communities from Emeryville, California, USA - eDNA 5th pass 30_C BE-Lig BY (version 2) (version 2) | ecosystem: Environmental > Terrestrial > Soil >... | reverse complement strand
GTGTCTTTGATGAACTTCAGGACCTCGGACGAGTCGCTGAACAGGGGCTTGGACATAGTGCGGAAACTCCAAAGGCCGTGAGACGACTGCTGGGTGCAGCCAGTCCCGAGGGTAGAGGCGCACCGTTTCCCGAGGGTGTCGCGTCTGTTTCCGGGATGTTACGCGCGGAGGCGCACCTAGGCTGGTGAGGTGAGTGCCGCATCCGAGTCACGCTGGCCGGGGGAGCGCCTCGGACTCCCCGAGCAGGGACCCCGGTCGATCGCCCGGCTCGGCCGCCGGCTCGCCGCGATCTTCATCGACTGGGCGATCGCCTGGGTGATCTCGGTCGCCCTGTTCCCCGAGGGTCCGTTCCAGCCGAACGCGTGGGCGACCCTCGGCATCTTCGCCGTGGAGCAGCTGATCTTCCTCTGGACCGTCAACGGCAGCATCGGCCATCTGCTGCTGAAGATGCGGGTCGTCCCGCTCGAACCGGGCAAGCTCGGATGGTGGCGTCCGGTCGCCAGGACCGCGCTGCTGTGTCTCGCGGCGCCGGCCTTGATCTGGGATCGCGATCAGCGCGGTCTGCACGACCGCCTGGCCGGCACGATGCTCGTGCGGGTCTGAGTCGCGGTCCGCTATCGCGGTCGCGGTGCGCGCACGCGCATCGGGTCGATCCCCTTCGGGATCGGCAGCCCGCCGCGGCCGAGGGAGGACAGCCGGTTGTTGACGGCCAGGACCTCGGCCTTGGTCAGTGCGCGCTTGTATTTCGCCAGCGCCGGCACGATCTTGTGCAACTGCACCGAGTCGGCGTCGGGCCCGACGTAGAGGAAGTGGATCGGGACGTTGGGCAGCACGCGCTGGATGTTGGCGCGCTCCTTGTCGAGCATCGGCTGGGTGCGCGAGCGCGGACCCTCGCCGATCAGCACGACGCCGCCGCGTCCCACGGCGCGAAACACCGCATCCTGGCTCTTGTTGACCACCAGCGGCATCTCGCTGCCGGTCCACGCGCGCCGCAGCCCGCTCTTCAGCACGGCGCCGACGGCACCCGGCTTGCCCGCGATCTGCGAGTAGGCGGCCGCCTCGGCACGCCGGCCGAGCACGATCACCGCGACGAGCACGCCGGCGAGCACGCCCGCGATGATGTAGAGCACCAGCCCGAGGATGTTCCCGGGCGAGAGCAGGAACGCCAGCGCGACGCCCAGGCCGGTGGGGACGATGAAGCTCGCGATGAGCAACCAGGTGATCGCCGGGTCGTACCGGCGGGTCATCTGGAACACCTGCCACATCTGCTTGAGGCGGCCGGGTTCCTTCTCGGGGGTGCTGCGTGCCATGGCTCCTACGATACGGCCCTCAGGACACCGCCTGCGCGAAACCGAGCTCCGCATCCGCCAGATGCTGAAGACCCGCCGGGATGCTGCGCCCCTTCGCCATCATCGACCGGGCCCAGAGGCGCCCTGCTCGGTAGCTGGATCGCACGAGCGGTCCCGCGAGCACGCCGAGGAACCCGATGGCCTCGGCCTCATCCCGGATCTCGGCGAACTCGGCCGGAGGCACCCACCGGGCGACCGGCAGGTGCCGCGCGCTCGGGCGCAGGTACTGGGTGACGGTGATGATGTCGGTACCGGCCTCGTGCAGATCGCGCAGCGCCTGGCTGATCTCGGCGCGGTCCTCGCCCATGCCCAGGATCAGGTTCGACTTGGTGATGAGCCCCGCCGCCCGCGCCTGGCTCAGCACGTCGAGCGAGCGCTCGTAGCGGAAGGCCGGCCGGATGCGCTTGAAGATGCGCGGGACCGTCTCGACGTTGTGCGCGAACACCTCGGGCCGGCTGTCGAAGACCTCGGCCAGCAGGTCGGGGTTTCCCGAGAAGTCGGTGGCCAGGATCTCGACGCCCGTGCCGGGGTTGGCCGCGTGGATGGCGCGCACCGTCTCGGCGTGCAGCCAGGCGCCCTCGTCGGGGAGGTCGTCGCGGGCGACGCCGGTCACGGTGGCGTAGCGCAGACCCATCCGGGTGACGGATTCGGCGACCCGGCGCGGCTCGTCGGTGTCGTAGTCGGCGGGCCTGCCGGTGTCGATCTGACAGAAGTCGCAGCGCCGGGTGCACTGGCTTCCGCCGATCAGGAAGGTGGCCTCGCGGTCCTCCCAGCACTCGTAGATGTTGGGGCAGCCCGCCTCCTGGCACACCGTGTGCAGCTGCTCCTCCTTCACCAGGGAGTGCAGGGCCGTGTACTCGGAGCCCATCGTGGCGCGGGTCTTGATCCACTCGGGCTTGCGCTCGATCGGTACTTGCGCGTTGCGCACCTCGAGCCGCAGCAGCTTGCGGCCGGAGGCGTCGATCTGCGACGCCGGGCTCATGCGAAGACCGCCGGCTTGATGGCGAGGCTCGGCTCCAGGAACCGGGCGAAGTGCCGCTGGACCAGGGGTGCCGCGTCGGCGGGGGTGACCACGCGCCCGAGTTCGCGGCTGATGCTGGTGACCCCCGCATCCGCGAGCCCGCAGGCGACGATGGTGTCGTAGGCATCGAAGGCGTTGCTGCAGTTGAGCGAGAAGCCGTGCATGGTGACGCCCTCGGCGACCCGGATGCCGATGGCGGCGATCTTCTCGCCCGCCCCGCGGCCGGGTCCGGTGAGCCACACCCCGGAGCGTCCCTCGACGCGGGTTCCGGTGACCCCGAGGTCGGCGAGCAGCTCGATGAGCATGCCCTCGAGCCGCCGCACGTAGGCCACGACGTCGACCGGATCGGCGAGGCGCACGATCGGGTACCCGACGAGCTGCCCCGGCCCGTGCCAGGTGATCTTGCCGCCGCGGTCCACATCGATGACGGGGGTGCCGTCGATGGGCCGCTCGGACGGCTCGGTGCGTCGTCCCGCCGTGTACACGGACGGGTGCTCCAGAAGGAGGACGGTGTCTGGCGCCCGACCGCTCACGACGTCGGCGTGCAGGGCACGCTGCTGCTCGAGAGCGATCGAATACGGCACGGAGTTGGCGCTTAGCCCCGTGACGACGTAGTCGACCACGGCATGAAGTCTGGCACACCTCTCGCTCCGAACCGGTCGGATGCGTCAGCATCCCCGCTTCCGCGCCGGACGGCCGCGCGCGGCGCCCGCATCCGTGACCCTGGTCGCATGGAGACCGGGGTGTCGCACGCGGGGTATCCCGTGCTGCGCCTGCTCGCGGAGGGCACCCGGTCCCGGGTGTGGCTGCTCGGCGACGGCCGGGTGCTGAAGGTGCTGACGCCGCAGTCCGCGCCCGGGGCCGTCGTCGCCGAGGCCGAGGCGCTGCATCGCGCTCGCGGCGACCACGTCGTGCCGTTGCTCGACGCCTCCGCGGTGGATGGCGAGCTGGGTCTGGTGTTCCCGCGCCTCGACCGGGGATCGCTGGCCGGCCTGCTGACGGCGCGCGAGACCGTGGATGCGGGGGAGGCCGTGACCATCCTGGTCCCGGTGGCGACGGCGCTCGCCCGCATGCATGGGGCGGGGGTCGCGCACGGTTCGCTCGATCCGGCGGCGATCCTGTTCTCGGCGGAGGGCGCCCCGGTCCTGACCGGATTCGGGTCGGCGGAGTCGTTCGAGGCCGGCCTGCCGGAGGTGCGCCGCGAGCGGCTCGCCCCGGTGGTCGCGGATCGCGACGCACTCCAGGCGGTGGCACGCGCGCTCCTGATGCGGATCGCGGGTCCCCGCGCCGCGGCCGCACGCGCGATCGCCGACCGGCTGCGGGACGGGGATGCAGTGGACGTCGAGCAGGTCCTGATCCGCGAACTGTCCGAACTCGCTGCGGCGCGGCCCGTGGTATTCGAGGCGCCCGTGGGTGACAGCGCGCCCCGCGTGCCCGGCCGGACGGTGTCGGTCGCCGAGCAGGTGACGGCGGAGGGTCCGGACGCAGGTACGGCAACTGCCGCAGCGGGTCGGTTCGCCGCGCTGGCGGGTGTCGTGCTCGAGTCCGGTCCGGGACGCGTCGCGCGCGAGGCCGCGCGGCGCGGATGGTCCGTGCTCAGTCCCTCGCGCCGGCGTGCGGTGCTGGCGGCGGCCGCAGGAATCGGCGCACTGCTGGTGCTGATCGCCGTGGTCCCCGGCCCGTCGACACCGTCGCCCCCGACCGCCCCGGTGGCGGACTCTGCTGTCGTGGACGAGGAGGCCGGCGCCGAACAGGCCGGCACCGAACAGGACCCGCTCGCGGCATTGGCGTCGCTGCTGGAGGTGCGCGAGGGCTGCCTGCGTGCCATGTCGGTGCTCTGCCTGGCGGGGGTGGCCCAGGACGGCTCCGCCGCTGCGGTGCAGGACCGCGCCTGGCTCCAGGGGATGATCGACGCCGGTGCGACCCCGCCGCCGATCTCGGCCGACGGTGCCGTCGTCGTCGAGCGGCTCGGCGACTCGGTTCTGGTCGCCTTGAGCCCCGGAAATGATCCGGCCTCGGTCCTGCTGATGAGGACCGAGGCCGGGTGGCGTATCCGCGACTACCTGATGGCGTCGCCGGGTGGCTAGATTCCGAGATCGCCGGAGAAGTCGCCGCTCTCGAGACGGTCCTTGACCGCGGTGAGGAAGCGGGCGGCGTCCGCACCGTCGACGATGCGGTGGTCGTACGACAGGGCGAGGTACACCACCGAACGGATCGCGATGGCGTCGAGACCGCCGTCGCTGACGACGACCGGCTTCTTCTGCACGATGCCGGTCCCGAGGATCGCGACCTGGGGCAGGAAGACCACCGGGGTGTCGAACAGCGCGCCACGCGAGCCCGTGTTGGTGAGCGTGAACGTGCCGCCGGCGAGCTCGTCGGGCTTCAGTTTGTTGTCGCGGGTGCGGGCGGCGAGATCGGCGATCTGCTGGGCGATCTGCGCCAGGTCGAGCTCACCCGCGTCGCGCAGCACCGGGGTCAGCAGACCGCGCTCGGTGTCGACGGCGATGCTGATGTTCTCGTGGTCGGGGTAGACGATGTTCTCGCCCTCGATCGTCGCGTTGATGATCGGGTATGCCCGCAGCGCCTCGGCGGCGGCCAGGGTGAAGAATGGCAGGAAGTTCAGCTTCGTGCCGGTCTTGGCCTGGAACGCGCCCTTCACCTCGTCGCGGAACGCGGCGATCCGGGTCACGTCCACCTCGACGACGGTGGTGAGCTGGGCCATCGTCTGCATCGAGACGACGGCGCGCTCGGCGACCACCTTGCGCAGCCGGGACATCGGAACCGAGGTTCCGCGCAGCTGCGATGTCTCGAGCTGCGGCGCGGGGGTCGCAGCGGCGGCGGGGGCCGACGAGACGGGGGCTCCACCGGCGACGGCCGCGAGCACGTCCTGCTTGCGGATCCGGCCGCCGACTCCGGAGCCGGTCAGCGAGGCGAGGTCGACGCCCTTGTCGTTGGCGAGCTTCCGGACGATGGGGGTCACGTAGCCGGCGTGTGCCGTCGAGATCGCGGCCGGTGCGGGCGCGGCGGCGGGTGCCGGGGCGGGTTCAGGTGCCGGGGCAGGCGCCGGTGCAGGCTCGGGGGCCGGGGCCGGTGCAGGCTCGGGGGCCGGGGCCGGAGCGGGCTCGGGAGCCGGGGCCGGCTCTGCGGCCGGAGCAGGAGCGTCGACCGGCTGCTCGGTGGACGGCGCCTCGGGCACCGCCTGCTCGGGCGTGGGGACCGGCGCCTCGGCAGCCGGTGCCGGAGCAGGTGCGGGCTCGGCGGCGGGCGCGGGCGCCTCGGCGGCGGGCGCGGGCGCCTCGGGGGCGGGAGCAGGCGCCTCGGCGGCGGGAGCCGGCGCGGCGGCAGCCGCGCCCGAACCGTCACCGATGGTCACCAGGGCGGTGCCGACCTCGACGGTCTCGTCCTCGGCGACCAGGATCGCCTCGATCACGCCGGCCACGGGCGACGGGATCTCGGTGTCGACCTTGTCGGTCGAGACCTCGAGCAGCGGCTCGTCGACCTCGACACGATCGCCGACCTTCTTCAGCCAGCGGGTCACCGTGCCTTCCGTGACGCTCTCGCCGAGTGCCGGAAGACTGACGGATTCACTCATCGGTGATGCTCCTTATGCGGTTTCACGTTCCAGTTTAGGTGCGAGGTGCGGTACGCGGTCAGATCGCGTGCAGCGGCTTTCCGGCAATAGCCAGGAAAGCCTCGCCCAGGGCTTCGTTCTGCGTCGGGTGCGCATGGATGAACGGAGCGATGTCCTCCGGGTACGCCTCCCAGTTCACAGCCAGCTGCGCCTCGCCGATCAGCTCGCCGACGCGGGCGCCGATCATGTGGACGCCGACGACGGGACCGTCCTTGACCCGGACCACCTTCACCGAGCCCGATGTGCCGATGATGTGGCTCTTTCCGTTGCCGGCGAGGTTGTAGTCGTAGCTGCTCACCGCATCCGCCCCGTATTGCTCGACGGCCTTGGCCTCGGTCAGTCCGACGGAGGCGACCTCGGGGTCGGAGTAGGTGACCTTGGGGATGTTCACATCGGCCACGACGACCGGGTTGAGGCCCGCGATCTCCTCGGCGACGAAGATGCCCTGCTGGAACCCGCGGTGGGCCAGCTGCAGGCCGGGCACGATGTCGCCGACGGCCCAGACGCCCGGGATGTTGGTCTTCAGGCGCTCGTCGGTGAGGACGAATCCGCGGTCCATGGTGACCCCGACCTCTTCGAAGCCGAGGTTCGCCGTCGATGGGCCGCGGCCGACGGCGACCAGCAGGAGGTCGGCCTCGACGGTCTCGCCGTTCTCGAGCGTCACCACGACGCCGGTGTCGGACTGGGTGACGCCCTGGAAGCGCACGCCGAGCTTGAAGTCGATGCCGCGCTTGCGGAAGGCGCGCTCGAACTGCTTGCTGACCGACTCGTCCTCGTTGGGGACCAGGTGCGGCAGCGCCTCGATGATGGTGACCTCCGCCCCCCACGAGCGCCAGACGCTCGAGAACTCGACGCCGATCACGCCGCCGCCCAGAACCGCCACCTTGCGCGGCACGAAGGGCAGCGCGAGCGCCTGCTCGGAGGTGATGACCCGTCCCCCGATCTCGAGGCCGGGAAGCGAGCGGGAGTACGACCCGGTCGCCAGGACGATGTTCTTGCCGGTGACCGTGATGTCGCCGACCTGCACGGTGGTGGGGGAGGTCAACCGGCCCTCGCCCTCGATCGTCGTGATGCCGCGGGCCTTGATGAGCCCCTGCAGGCCCTTCCACTTGCTCGCGACGATCTCTTCGCGGTACGTGGTGACCGCGGCGATGTCGATGCCGTTGAACGTCGTCGAGACGCCGTACTTGGCGGACTCACGGGTCACATCGGCGACTTCGGCGGCGTGCAGCAGCGCCTTCGTCGGGATGCACCCGACGTGCAGGCACGTCCCGCCGACCTTCCCCTTCTCGATGAGACCAACGGTCAGGCCGAGCTGGCTCGCGCGCAGAGCGGCGGCGTACCCGCCGCTTCCCGCACCCAGCACGACAAGGTCAAAGTTCTGCTCGGACACCCGGCGACTCCTTGTGCGATTGCATGGTCCGGCGCCGCCTCAGGGGTGGTGCGCAGCGCCGCATCGACCCTACTACGGCCGGGACAAGACTTCTGCGAACGCGATGAGCGTCCGCACGGTGACTCCTGTGGAGCCCTTCGGCGTCAGGCCCCACCCCGAGCCGGGATTGTTGGCCGGCCCCGCGATGTCGAGATGCGCCCATGGGACGGCCGACGCATCCGGACGGGGCGCGACGAAGTGCTTCAGGAAATGCGCCGCGACGAGCATGCCGCCCACCGGCTGGGCCGGCCTGCCGTTGGCGAGGTCGGCGATGTCGCTGTCGAGCATCGTCCGCAGCTCCGGGGGCATCGGCATGTACCAGAAGGTCTCGCCCAGCCCGGCTCCGGTCTCGGTGATCGTGCGGGCCAGGTGCTCGTCGCCCATGACCGGGATGTAGCGCTCACCGAGCGCGGTGCGCGCGGCCCCCGTGAGGGTCGCCACGTCGACGAGGGCGTCGGGGGACTCCGCGACGGCGTCGACGAGTCCGTCGGCCAGCACCACGCGGCCCTCGGCGTCGGTGTTCAGCACCTCGACGGTGGTCCCTCCGCGCAGGCGCAACACATCGCCCGGGCGCATCGAGGTGCCCGAGACCATGTTCTCGGCGATGCACATGCGCGCGGTCACCCGCACGGGCAGTCCGAGCCGGGCGACCGCCAGCAGCACCGCCATGACCGTCACGGCGCCGGTCATGTCGTACTTCATGCTGATCATGCCGGCGGCGGGCTTGACCTGCAGGCCGCCGGAGTCGAAGGTGATGCCCTTGCCCACGAGCGACAGGTGTCGGGTCGCCCCCTCTGGCGCGTAACGCAGGGTGACCAGTCGCGGGGGGCGAGCCGAGCCGGAGCCGACACCGAGGATCCCGCCGTAGCCGCCCGCGGCCAGCTCGGTCTCGTCGAGCACCTCGACCTCGACCGGCAGTCCTCGGGCGAGGTCGGTGGCGGCGGCGGCCAGGGTCTCCGGGTAGAGATCGGATGCCGGGGTGCTGACCAGGTCGCGCACCGTGTGGACGGCGGCGGCGACCGCGCGCGCGCGATCGAGGATCGCATCCTCATCGAGCGCGAGGCCGGCGCCGAGGTGCACGGTGACGTCGTCGGCGGGCGTCTTCGTGGTCCCGATGGTGTCGACCCGGTAGCCGGTGTAGGCGTAGGCGCCGATCCCCGCCCCCTCGAGGACGGCGGCCGCATCCTCGGCCGAGGAGATCGGCAGGGCGAATGCCAGGGTGTCGATGCCGGTCAGCTGCCGGGCAGCCGAGCCCGCGGCGTACCTCAGCGTCTCCGGCGTCGGGTCGCCCGCGCCGACACCGATCAGGGCGAGCGGGGGACCGCCGTCGACGCCGGGCAGGCGACGCAGTTCGTCGACGCCCCCGGTCGAAGAGACCGCCCCGAGCATCGCCGGGATCCCGGAGAACGCGGGATCGTCGGTGAGCAGCCGGGGCCCGTCCTCGGTCTTCGCGACGGCGAGGACGAGCACGTCGGCCTCGCTGTCGGCGACCGCACCGCGGGACAGCGACAGGGTGGGAGCAGCCATGCCGCCAGCGTAGGTGGTGTTCGCTCACAGCATGGCGCGGCAGGCGCCTTCCTTCCGGCGGTGCCGCGACCCCCGATCTAAAATCGGCATATGCGCGACCCCGGCAGCCTCTACGATCTCTCGATCGACGGGTCCACGGTGCCGCAGGGCCTGCACCTGGTCGCCGGCCTCACCGGGTTCTCGGACGCGGGTTCGGCGGTCACCCAGTTCAGCCAGTACCTCTTGGAGACCCTCGAGGTGCGCGAGATCGCGCAGTTCGACACCGACGCGCTGCTGGACTACCGGGCTCGCCGTCCCACCATGTACTTCGATCAGGACCACCTGACCGACTACCAGCCCGCCAAGCTGTCGCTGTACCTGGCCAAGGACGAACTGGGGCAGCCGTTCCTGCTGCTCACCGGGTTCGAGCCCGACTTCCAGTGGGAGCGCTTCACGCAGGCCGTCATGCAGCTCGTCGAGCGTTACGCCGTGAAAGACACCACGTGGGTGCACGCGATCCCGATGCCGACCCCGCACACGCGTCCCATCGGCGTCACCGTGAGCGGCAACCGGCAGGAGCTGATCGACGCGCTGTCGATCTGGCGCCCGCACACGCAGGTCCCGACCAATGCGCTGCACCTGCTCGAGTACCGCCTGGCCGAAGCGGGGCACCCCACGGCGGGGTTCGTCCTGCTGATCCCGCACTACCTCGCCGACACCGAGTACCCCCTGGCCGCGGTCAGCGCCCTGGAGAACATCAGTGCGGCGACCGGCCTCATCTTCCCGACCGACAAGCTGCGCGAAGAGAACCGCGAGTTCCTGCAGAAGGTCGACGACCAGGTCGAGAAGAACGCCGAGCTGCAGCGCCTGGTGGGCACCCTCGAAGAGCGCCACGACTCCTACATGGAGGAGAACGCGCTGCCGTCACCGCTCATGGGCGAGGACGGCGAGCTGCCGCGCGGCGACACCATCGCTGCCGAACTCGAACGCTTCCTCGCCGAACGCGCCGACGACTGACCGCCCGTAGCCTGATCAGGTGAACTCCGCGCGCTCCTGGGTCGTCTTCGGCGGCGCGGTCTTCGCCTACATCATCGGGGTCACGCAGCGCACCTCGTTCGGGGTCGCGGGCGTGGAGGCGACCCATCGGTTCGATGTCACGGCGGCGACGATCTCGACCGTCGCGGTCGTGCAGATCATCGTCTACGCCGCGCTGCAGGTCCCGGTCGGGGTCCTCGTCGACCGCATCGGCCCGCGCCGCCTGATCGTCGTCGGTGCCCTGCTGATGGGGGCAGGCCAGGTGCTGTTGGCGTTCGCCCCGGTGTTCGTCGTGGCCTTCTCGGCGCGGATCCTGCTGGCGATCGGGGACGCCCTGACCTTCGTCTCGGTCATCCGGTTGCTGCCGAACTGGTTCGGCGGGCGGATCCTGCCCCAGCTGGCGCAATGGGTCGGGATGCTGGGGCAGCTCGGTCAGATCATCGCCACCTTCCCCTTCGCGCTGCTGCTGCACACCACGGGGTGGCAGCCCGCCCTGCTCATCGCGAGTTCGGCCTCGGTGCTCGCCGCGGTCGTCGCCCTGGCGCTGATCCGGCGCGGCGAACCCCCGGCCTTGACGAGCCCCGTGCCGGCCGGCGGGGTGCTCAGCCAGCTCGCCTCGACGGTGCGCCGTCCGGGCACCCAGCTCGGATTCTGGGTGCATTTCGTCGCGGGGACGGCACCCACGGTGATGGCGCTCATGTGGGGCTACCCGTTCCTGACCGCGGGGATGGGGCTCGAGCTGGGTGCTGCCGCGGGCATCTTCTCCCTGCTGGTGCTCGGGCAGCTCGTGGCGGGACCGGTGATCGGCTACCTCGTCGCGCGGTTCCCGTTACGGCGCAGCAACATCGTGCTCACCGTGGTCATCCTGATCGTCGTGCTGTGGATGCTGGTGCTGGCCTGGCCAGAGCGGCCGCCGGTCGCGCTCGTGGCCGCGCTCTACTTCGTGATCGGGGTGGGCGGCCCCGGCTCCCTCGTGGGCTTCGACGTGGCCCGCAGCTTCAACCCCTCGCATGCCCTCGGCTCGGCATCGGGCATCGTCAACACCGGCGGCTTCGTCGGCGGCTTCGTCGCCGTATTCGGCATCGGCGTCGTCATCGACATCGTGCGGGATGCGGCCGGCGGCACCGGACCGCTCTACACGCTCGACGCGTTCCGGCTCGCTTTCCTCGTGCCGGTCGTCGTGATCGGGGTGGGAGTCGCGGGGTTGCTGGTGGCCCGCCGCCGGACGCGCCGGCGCATGTACGAGGTCGAGGGAATACAGATCGCCCCCCTGTGGGTTGCACTCTTCAGAGCCCGGAGACGGCCGCCACCGCCCGACAGCGCGGAGTGACAGGAGCCCTCCCGGGACTGTGCGACAATAGTTCCTCAGGACCCGGTCGTTTCCCCAGGGTCGGCGCCTCAGGCGCCGGGGGGACTTGACATGGGTCTTAGTACTGCCCAGATGCACCCGGAAGGGGTCAGCATGCCCACCCGAACCAGCGCGAAGGCGAAGGACGCGGTCAAGGACGACCGCGCCGCCACGCGAACCGCGAAGAAGTCCGCCGCCGAGAAGGCGGCCGCGCCCGCCACGAAGACCGCGGCACCCCGCACCACGAAGAAGGAGACGGCGACGACCCCCGCCACGAAGACCACGACCAAGTCCCCCGCGAAGAAGGCGCAGGCGCCCGCCGCCAAGGCGCCCGCGAAGAAGACCTCGAGCAAGCCCGCCTCGAAGGCGGCGCCGTCCAAGGGCGCCGACGTCGACGGTGTCGTGGACGACGAGGACGTCGTCCTCGATGAGGTCGAGGTCGATGAGGCCGACCTGGACGGCGACGACGAGGCGGCCGATGTCGATGCCGCCGACGGCGATGCCGCCGACGAGACCGAGGCAGCCGAGGGCGGCGACAAGCCCGCCGCCGCCGACGCAGAGGACGACGACGAGGACGCGGACGCGGCCGAGATCACGGAAGAGCTTCCGACGGGCGCCATCCGGCTCTCGATGACCGACGACGAGGACGAGGTCCCCGTCTACTCCGCGGCCATCACCGGTGCCACCGCCGATCCGGTGAAGGACTACCTGAAGCAGATCGGCAAGGTCGCGCTCCTGAACGCGGCCGAAGAGGTCGAGCTCGCGATGCGTATCGAGGCCGGCCTGTTCGCCGAAGAGAAGCTCTCGGGCATGACCGACGCCGAGAAGCGCAGTCAGCTCGGCCGTGAACTGGCCTGGGTGGCGCGCGACGGCCAGCGGGCGAAGAGCCACCTGCTCGGCGCGAACCTGCGCCTCGTGGTATCGCTCGCGAAGCGCTACACCGGTCGCGGCATGCAGTTCCTCGACCTCATCCAAGAGGGCAACCTGGGTCTGATCCGGGCTGTCGAGAAGTTCGACTACACCAAGGGCTTCAAGTTCTCGACCTACGCCACGTGGTGGATCCGCCAGGCGATCACCCGCGCGATGGCCGATCAGGCGCGCACCATCCGCATCCCGGTGCACATGGTCGAGGTCATCAACAAGCTCGCTCGCGTTCAGCGCCAGATGCTGCAGGACCTCGGGCGCGAGCCCACCCCTGAAGAGCTGAGCCGCGAGCTCGACATGACCCCCGAGAAGGTCATCGAGGTGCAGAAGTACGGCCGCGAGCCGATCTCGCTGCACACCCCGCTCGGCGAGGACGGCGACAGCGAGTTCGGCGACCTCATCGAAGACACCGAGGCGGTCGTCCCGGCCGACGCGGTCGGCTTCACGATGCTGCAGAAGCAGCTCGAGAGCCTGCTCGACTCGCTCTCCGAGCGTGAGGCGGGTGTGATCCGCATGCGATTCGGACTCGGCGACGGGATGCCGAAGACGCTCGACCAGATCGGCGACACGTTCGGCGTGACGCGGGAACGCATCCGCCAGATCGAGTCGAAGACGATGGCGAAGCTGCGTCACCCGTCCCGGTCGCAGTCGCTGCGCGACTACCTGGAGTAAGCCGGTGCGCACGGCGCTGGCGGTGCTCGCCGGCCGTCTGGTCCGGGTTCTCGCGCGCCTGCGCGGCGGCGGGTCGGCCTTCCCGGGCCGGGTCGCCCTGGTGATCGCGCCGCGCTTCCTGCAGCGTGCCGTCGAGCGGCTGCCGCTCGGGGTCGTCTTCGTCTCCGGATCGAACGGCAAGTCGACGACGACCCAGATGCTGGTCGGCATCCTGCGCGAGCATGGGGTGGCCGTGTTCACCAACCCGAGTGGGGCGAACCTGCCTCAGGGCATCGCCTCGGCGATCCTCGCCACCGCGCCGCTCGACGGGCGCCTCCGCGACGAGATCGCGGTGCTCGAGGTCGACGAGGCCTTCGGACCCGGCCTGGCCACGCGCCTGGTCCCGCACAGCGTGCTGCTCATCAACGTGCAGGTCGATCAGCTCAACCGCTTCTACGAGCCCGACCGGGTCGTCGGCATGCTGGAGTCCTTCGCGGGCGTCGCGACACGCCACCTCGTGATCAACGCCGACGACCACAACCTGGTCGCGCTGGCCGGCCGGATCGCCGGCCGTGGCGCGCAGCTCAGCGCGTTCGCCATGGCCCCGGAGCTGCTGGCCGAGTCCGCCTGGCTCGCGCGCGGTGACAACCCGGCTCTCGCGACGTCCGAGGCGGCGGCGATCGCCGCATCCACCCGGTTGACGGCGGCGGACGGCGCGACCGCCACCATCCGCGTGGACGGCGCGACCGTCGATGTCGCGCTCCCGGCGCGCGGGCTGCACAACGCGGTGGATGCCTCGGCCGCCTTCGCGATGGCGCGCGCGCTGCTGGGCGAGCGCTTCGATCCGACGATCGCGGCGCGCGGAGTGGCCTCGATGACGACCGTCTACGGCCGCGGCGAGGTCATCACGACCCCGGACGGGGAAGAGCTCGAGCTGCTGATGATGAAGAATCCGCCGAGCATGCAGGTCAACCTCGACGCCCTGGCCGGCGTGCCCGAGCAGGTGTTCGTCGCCGTCGACGAGGGCACCCCGGACCCGTCGTGGGTGTACGGCACCGACTTCGCCAACATCCGGCACGTGGATGTCATCACGGGGACCAAGTCGTGGCAGTTCGCCACCCGGTTCGCCTACGAGGGCATCCGGGTCGACGCCGTCGTACCCGACCTCGGCCCGGCGCTCGAGCGCTTCCTCGCACTGCCGAAGCCGGCCACGGGCCGCAAGACGCTGCTGGTGAACTACGAGCAGATGATGGCGATCCGCAAGTCGCTCGGCTACCGGGAACTGGAGGGCGCGCCGTGATCACGATCGTGCACCTCTACCCGCGTGAGCTCGGCATCAACGGCGATGTCGGGAACGTCATCGCCCTGCGCAGGCGCGCCGAGTGGCGCGGGCTCCCGGTCGAGGTGGTGGACGTCGGGGCGGGGGAGTCGCTGCCGTCCCGTGCCCATCTGGTGCACATCGGCAGCGGACCGGCTTCGGCACGGCAGCCGCTGCACGCCGATGTCGCTCGCCACGCCGCGACGTTGCGCGAATGGGCCGCGGCCGGGGTGCCGTTCCTGGCGATCTCCGCCGGCTGGCAGTTGCTGGGCCGCGAGGTCGTCGAACTCGACGGGAACGTGTCGCCGGGTGCGGGCGTGATGCCCTCGACGGCCCGCGTGTCGCCGACGCGCACGGTGGGAGAGGCCGCGGGCTCCTCCGAACTCGGTGAGGTGGCCGGCTTCCTGAACTTCGGCGCCGACTACACGCTGGATGCCGGGGTCGCCCCGTTCGCGCGGCTCGCCTCCGGCGACGACGGCCTGGTCTCGGGCGCGCTCATCGCCACCAACTTGCACGGTCCGCTGCTGCCGATGAACCCGGTGTGGGCCGATCACCTGCTGGGTGCTGCGGCGGCGCTGTCGGGGGATACCGGCGGCGAGCCGGACGCGCACCGCGCGGAGGTCGATGACTATGCGAGGCGATCGCGCGAGGCGATCCGGGGGCGGATCTCGGCGGGTCGCTGACGGGGGATCTCGATACGCCGCTCCGCGGCTACTCGATCACCGAGGGACGCCGCTGCGCGGCTACTCGATCACCGAGGGACGCCGCTGCGCGGCTACTCGATCACCGAGGGTGGGGGAGGAGGATGCGCTCGGCGCGCCTGGAGGAGCGCGCGACGATCTCGTCGCCGACAGTGCCCGCCCAGGTCGCCCATTCCTCGGCGGTCGGTTCCCCGTCATCCCCCGGGCCGAACAGCGTGGCCACGTCACCGATGTGCGCCGAGCCCTCGCCGAGATCCACTTCCAGTGTGTCGATGCCGATCTCGACCACCTCGCGACGGACGCCCTCCAGCAGAACCCAGCCGCCGGATCCGGACGCGCCGAGCACCGAGGGCGGCACCCCGTCGGCCGAACCCGCCGCGATCGTGGCGCGCCCGTCTTCCACCGCGATCACGGGCGCCCGCACGGTCATCACGGGCCGTAGCCCGAGCCCGCGCCCGTCGATGTCGTCGAAAGGCGAGATGCCGTAGGCGGCGATGCCGAAGCGCACCTGGTCGAAGCGGGCTTCGGGCTCGCGGATGCCGGCGGAACTTGCTGCCAGGTGCAGGAACGGCCCCTCGACCCCCAGACCCGCGGCGACGGCGACGGCGGCCCGGAACTCGGACAGCGCCGCGGCGTCGTCCTCGGTGGAGGCGTCGGCCAGATGCGACCACAGTCCCGCGATGCGCAGGCGACCCGAGAGCTCAGCCTCGCGCGCCGCCGAGACCAGCGCCGGCCAGTCCTCGGGGCTCGCGCCGTTGCGGTGCAGACCCGTGTCGATCTTGAGATGCACGGCCGCGGGCTGCGCGGCGACGGCATCGAGGATGCGGTGCAGCTCGGCCAGGGACGACACGCCCAGCTCGACATCGGCCTCGATCGCCGCGGCGAAGTCGGTGTGCGTGCCGTGCAGCCAGGCGAACAGCGGCACGGTGATCCCTGCGGCGCGCAGTTCCAGGGCGGCGGGAACCTCGAGCACCCCGAGTGCTTCAGCGCCCGCCTCGACGGCCGCCTCGGCGAAGGGCAGCATCCCGTGCCCGTAGGCGTCGGCCTTGACCGCGATCATGCAGCGGGCCGGCGCGGCGATGCCCGCGAGCGTGCGCACGTTCGCGCGGAACGCCTCCAGGTCGAGGATCACGGTCGGGCCGGTCATCGGCCCACCCGCACGATGCGCGAACCCAGGCCCGCCGTCAACTGCAGGGGGTGCCGCTCGGTCGCGGTCGCCCAGTCGTGGGTCGAGGTGGCGCCGGTGCCGGGATCGCCGAACAGCACCGCGTCCGATCCCGGCTCGGGGGCGTCATCGCCGCAGTCGACGACGAACTGGTCCATGGCGATGCGCCCCACCAGCGGGTGCACATCGGATCCGACTCGCACCGATGCGCGATTCGAGGCGAGCCGCGGCACGCCGTCGGCGTAGCCGAGTCCGATGAGCGCCAGGCAGCCCGGCGCCGTCGTGCGGTAGGTGTACCCGTACGAGACCGCGGCCCCGGCCGGGACGTGCTTGATCGCGATCACCTCGCCGACCAGGGTGAGCACCGGGATGCCGCCCTCGGCCAGGCCGTAGGCCGCGGCTCCGAGGGCGTCCGCCTCGGTGACGCGGCCGATCCGCAGATCGCGGAACCCGGCGGCGGCGGCCACCGCCGCATCCCGCTCGTCGGAGACCACGAGCGCCTCGACCCCCGCCGCGCGAGCGACCGGCGCGATCAGGTCGAGCGAGTGCCCGTACGCGTCGGCGCGGGCATCAAGAACCGAGGCCCCCGCGACGTTCGTCGCGAAGGCCTCGAGGTCGATGCGGGCTACTCGCCGGATGCCGGGCATGGGGTCGAATCTAGTGGGTCTCGATACGCCCCGCTGCGCGGGCACTCGACCACCGTCGGCCGACGGGCTGCTCGTGCAGCCGTCAGTCGACGGGCTGCTCGTGCAGCCGGGCCGTCTCGTCGTGCCAGTTGAGCGCCGTCGGCTCGAGCTTCTCTTTGAACTTGGCCCCGTGGTGGGCGCAGAAGAGCAGGTCGCCGGATGCCAGCGTGACGCGGATGTAGGCCTGGGCACCGCAGCTGTCGCAGCGGTCGAAGGCGGTGAGGGCGGCGTCGAGCTCCAGCTCGTCCACGGTGTCGGTGATCTGCGACATGGTGTCCTCCCTCTTCTTGATGACTGCACCCAGTCAAGCATGGACGTGTGTCAGGCGCCGGTCATTCGGGGTGCATTTCGCTCAACGCGTACGCCCATCCCCAGGCGGGGGTGTCGCGGCGCTCACGGCGTCCGCCGTCGTTAGGGTTGAACGATGGCCTCCGACTACTCCGCACACCACCTGACCGTGCTCGAGGGGCTCGAGGCGGTCCGCAAGCGTCCCGGCATGTACATCGGATCGACCGATTCGCGCGGGCTGATGCACTGCCTGTGGGAGATCATCGACAACTCCGTCGACGAGGCGCTCGCGGGCCACGGCACCGACATCGAGGTGATTCTGCACTCCGACGACAGCGTCGAGGTGCGCGACAAGGCGCGCGGCATCCCCGTCGACATCGAGCCGAAGACCGGGCTCAGCGGCGTCGAGGTGGTGTTCACCAAGCTGCACGCGGGGGGCAAGTTCGGATCGGGGTCGTACGCGGCGTCCGGCGGCCTGCACGGGGTCGGTGCCTCGGTGGTGAACGCCCTGAGCTCCCGCCTCGACGTCGAGGTCGACCGTGATGGCAAGACCTGGGCGATGTCGTTCCACCGCGGCGAGCCGGGCCGCTTCCTCGACGACGGCGAGCCGTCGCCGGGTTCGCCGTTCGAGCCGTTCACGACGGGCAGCGAGCTGCGCGTCGTGGGCAAGGTGGCCAAGGGCGTGACCGGCAGCCGCATCCGGTACTGGGCCGACCCGCAGATCTTCACGCGCGGTGCCACGTTCCAGGCCGACGAACTCGTCGAACGCGCGCGGCAGACTGCGTTCCTGGTGCCCGGCCTCGGCATCCGCATCGACGAGCGACGCGGTGACGAGCCGCGCGTCGAGACGTTCCGCTATGCCGGTGGCATCAGCGAGTTCGTCGACTTCCTCGCGCCGGATGAGGGGGTCACCTCGACCTGGCGCATCCAGGGGACCGGGGCCTACACCGAGACCGTCCCGGTGCTGCAGGAGGACGGCCACATGGTGGCCACCGAACTCCACCGCGAGTGCGTGGTCGACATCGCGCTGCGCTGGGGCACCGGGTACGACACGGTGTTCCGCAGCTACGTCAACATCATCGCCACCCCCAAGGGCGGGACCCACCAGTCGGGGTTCGAGCAGGGGCTGCTGAAGTTCCTGCGCGCGGAGATCGAGAAGAACGCGCGACGCCTCAAGGCCGGAACCGACAAGCTCGAGAAGGAAGACATGCTGGCCGGCCTGACCGCCGTGCTCACGGTGCGCATCCCCGAGCCGCAGTTCGAAGGCCAGACCAAGGAGATCCTCGGCACCCCGGCGATCCGCTCGATCGTCGCCAGCGCGGTGTCGAAGGGCATGGCCGAGCGCTTCGGCAGCAGCAAGCGCGATGACAAGACCCAGAGCGCCCTCGTGCTCGACAAGATCGTCGCCGAGATGAAGAGCCGCATCTCGGCTCGCGCCCACAAAGAGACCCAGCGCCGCAAGAACGCGCTGGAATCCTCGTCGCTGCCGGCCAAGCTGGTCGACTGCCGTTCGAACGACGTCGCGGGCACCGAGCTGTTCATCGTCGAGGGCGATTCGGCGCTCGGCACCGCCAAGCTCGCCCGCGACAGCGAGTTCCAGGCGCTGCTGCCCATCCGCGGCAAGATCCTCAACGTCCAGAAGGCCTCGCTGACCGACATGCTCGGCAACACCGAGTGCGCCTCGATCATCCAGGTGATCGGCGCCGGGTCCGGCCGCACCTTCGATCTCGCGCAGGCCCGCTACGGCAAGGTCATCATCATGAGCGATGCCGATGTCGACGGCGCGCACATCCGCACGCTGCTGCTGACGCTGTTCTTCAAGTACATGCCCGAGCTGATCACCGACGGGCGGGTGTTCGCGGCGGTTCCGCCGCTGCACCGCGTCGTCGTCCAGAACCCGGGCTCGAAGCCGAACGACATCGTCTACACCTACTCAGAGGCCGAGCTGCACGGCGTACTCGCGGGGCTGAAGAAGAGCAACCGCAGGTACCAGGAGCCCATCCAGCGCTACAAGGGTCTCGGCGAGATGGACGCCAATCAGCTCGCCGAGACGACCATGAGCCGCGAGCACCGCACCCTGCGCCGGGTGCGCATGACCGACGCCGCCGCCGCGAACAGCGTGTTCGAGCTTCTGATGGGCAACGACGTCGCGCCCCGCAAGGACTTCATCATCGCGGGGCAGGGCCTGGACCGTGGACGGATCGACACCTAGAGCCTCCCGCCTGCCCGCGATCGGGGTGATCGCGGGCGCCGCGGCGCTCGTCGCGGCGCTGACCACCGCGGTGTTCCTGATCCGTGCCGGGGGAGACCCGGCCGACGCCGCCACCTGGCCGATCACCTGGGAGCTGCGCTCGAGCGACAACGGGTCGCTGTTCCAGTTCCTGCAGGATGCGGTGGCCGGGCGCCCGCTGGACTGGCGCTTCTCGCCCCAGGTGTACGTCTTCCCCGAGCTGCCGCTGAGCGCGCTCGCGTTCGCTGTGGCGGGAGGGTCGGTCTACGGCTACTACCTCGTGGTCGCGGCATCGGCGAACGCGCTGATGTTCCTGGCGATCCTCGCCCTGGCCCGGGTGCTGTTCCCCGCGGATCGCCCGGTCCAGTCGGTGCTGCGCGCCGGCATCGCGACGCTGCCGCTGCTGGCGCTGCCCCTCATCGGCACCTCGTGGATCTTCTCCTTCCACCTCGCGCCCACCTATTACCTCGGCATGTACGCCGCGTTGATCGTCTCTCCGGTCGTCGTGCTGGCGCGGACTCGCGGGGTGCGCATCGCGCTGGCCGGTGCCCTCGCGCTGACCGCTGCCTCCAATCCGCTGGCGCTGCTCTTCGCCGCACCCGGCACGGCGATCGCGCTCGTGCTCCTGGTGATCCGCCGCGGTTCGCGGGCGGCGCTGCGACCGGTGGCGCTGGTCGGAGGGATGCTGGCCGTCACGCTAGTCCTGCGCGTGCTGATGACTCCGCTGCAGGGCACCTCGCCGTTCACCTATGTCGACGCCGGCGTGTTCGCCCGCCGGCTCGCCGCGATCGGCCCGTATTACGGCTACCAGATGCGGGATGCCGCGGCCGGCCTCCTCATCCCGCTCGGCATCGCGCTGGCGATCCTCTGCCTCGTCGTCGCGGGCCTCGCGGCCGGCGTCTGGCTGCGTGCCCGCACTCCCGATCCGCGCCTGCTCGCCGTCGTGCTGCTCGGAACCGTGCCCCTCGGCGGCCTGGCCGCGACCTACCTGATGATGATCACGCACTACTACTACTTCTGGCCCGTCCTCGTGCTGCCGTTCGTCCTCGTGCTGCTGGCGGTTCCCCGGGTGGCGCTGCCCTCCGTTCTCGCCGGGGGTGCCGCGGGACTGCTGGCCATCGCGATCGTGACCGGGCTGACGACCAACCTGGCCACGGCCTCACGCTTCTTCGGCTATCGCGGTGATGAGATGGCGTGCATCGACGCGGCCGTACCCGGGCAGACCGGCTACGCGACCTTCTCCGACGCGCGACGATTGTCGCTGACCTCGCGGACGGGGGTGCGGCTGATCCAGGTCGTCGCGGATGGCACTCCGAGCAACTGGCTGGCGAACACGGCCACCCCGCGCACCGTGACCGGCACGTTCTTCTACGTCAACGGCTACGGCGACGAGCGTGAGCTGGACGAGCAGGGGATGCGCGACCGGTTCGGCCCACCGGACCGCGAGGTGGGCTGTTCCGACCGGCAGCGCATCCTGATCTACGACGACCCGGAGAAGATCGCCCTCATCACCCGGTTCTATGCCGAGACGAGAGCGCATCCGCGCTGACAACGCCTCGATCATTGACATCGGCGACGTTTGACGGTTCACTCGTCAGAGGGAAGTAAAGTTTACTGACATCGCCCTCCGGCAGTGCTGCCGGCGGGCCAGAGGATCGAGGTCTACCCCCATGGCACCATCCACAGCACCCCGTCGTCTTGCCGTCGCGGCCGCCGGAGTCTCCTCCGCAGCGCTCGTGCTCGCCGCCCTCACCGGCTGCGCGCCCGGCTCGGACGCCGACGTCACCATCCGCATCGCGATGGGCGCGTCGGGCGACATCGTCGACAGCAAGTTCGAGGTCCTCAAGGACCAGTACGAGGATCTCTACCCCGACCGCGAGGTCGAGATCATCGTGCAGGAGGACGACATCTACCAGACCACCGGGCTGGCGACGCTGCTCACCAGCCGCGAGGCCCCCGACGCGTACTTCGAGTGGTCCGGGCCGCGCATGCGCAACCACGTCGCCGACGGCGACGGAGCCGACCTGACCGAGTACCTGCAGGGTGACGGATTCGCCGGCCGGTTCGACGAGGGCGCCTTCACCGGCATGGACGTCGACGGCAGCGGCATCTACATGGTCCCGTGGACCGGGGATGTCACCGACGTCGTCTGGTACAACAAGGGGATCTTCGACTCGCTCGGCCTGTCGGTCCCCACCACCTGGGACGAGTTCATGGACGTCTGCGCCGCCATCAAGGCCTCCGGCGTCACCCCCATCGTCGAGGGCAACAAGGACCAGTGGCCGGTCGGCAACTGGGCCTCGCAGATCGCGTCGCGCGTGGTCGGCGAGGATGTCTACGCCCAGACCATGAACGGCGAGGCTCCGATGAACTCGCCCGAGATGGCGGACGCGCTCGGCTACATCGCCGAGATCGCCGAGAAGGGCTACATCAACAACAGCGTCAACGCGCTGGCCGACGACGAGGCCAACACCCAGTTCTTCCTGGGCAAGGCGGCGATGATCGTGATCGGCAGCTGGCTGATGTCCGACGCCGCGACCGACGCGGACGGCCTGGAGTTCGACTACTTCAACACCCCCGCGCTCGAGGGCGCGGGCGACCAGTCCAGCGTGCTGGGCATCTCGACCGGCTTCATGGTGAACGCCAAGTCGGAGCACATCGAGGAGACGATGGACTTCCTCGCGCTGGTCGCCTCGGCGGACGGCACCAAGCTGTGGGCGGAAGCGGGTCTCGCGCCCATGACCGTCGACCCGTTCGAGGGTGTCGAGGCCGACGAGCGCACCGTCTCGCTGGCCACTCTGATGTCGACGGCCAGCACCGTCGTCGCCCCCGCCGACAGCGGCTACGACATCGAGGTCGCCGCGGCGTTCTACGACGCGGTCGCGACGGTGATCGGCGGCGGCGACGTGCAGGAGGCCCTGGACACCGCCGAGAAGCGGGTTGCAGAGCTGCGCTGACCCGACACCTGACGCGCATGCACTGACGATGCGGGGGTCTGCTCCGGCCGGCCCCCGCATCACCATCCAGGAGGAACGACGAAGTGAAGGCAGACCGGCGGTGGACGCCGTACGTGCTGGTGGCTCCCGCCGTGCTGGTCTTCGCGTTCGTGGTCCTGATCCCGGCGATCCTGAACACCGCGCTCAGCGTCATGGACTGGTCCGGCACCGACCAGATGCGCTTCGTCGGCCTCGACAACTTCTTCCGGGCATTCCGTGACGACATCTACCTGATGGCGTACCGCAACACCTTCCTCTACATCGGCATGACCCTCGTTCTCGAGGTCCTGGTCGGGCTCGTCCTGGCGGGCCTGGTGACGATGCGCGGCACGCGCACCGCGTTCTACCGCATCGCGTTCTTCGTGCCGGTCATGCTTCCGATGGTCGTCATCGCCGTCCTGTGGTCGTTCGTCTACAGCGACGACATCGGCCTGATCAACACGGGGCTGCGCGGGATCGGCCTCGACGAGTGGGCGCCCGTGTGGCTCGGCGATCCGTCGACGGCGCTCATCGCCGTGAGCGTGGTGTCCGGGTGGATCTACGCGGGCTTCTACATGGCGATCTTCTACGCCGCGCTGCAGCGGATCCCCGCGAACATCGTCGAGGCTGCGACCCTCGACGGCGCCTCGCAGTGGCGCATCTTCTTCTCGGTACGGGTGCCGATGATCCGGCCCATCATCGAGATCGCGGTGCTGCTCTGCGTCACCGGCGCGTTCCAGAGCTTCGACCTGTTCTACGTCATGACCAACGGCGGCCCCGACCACGCCACCGAGATCATCACCACCTATCTGGTGGAGGTCGTGTTCCGCTTCCACGATCTGGGCTACGGCGCCGCGCTGGCCACCATCATGACCGTCGTGGTGCTCGCGCTCGGTTTCGTGTTCACCCGGATCCGGGCGCGCGCGGGGGGAGCGAACATTGAGTACTGATCGCCGCATCCGCCGCCGTCGCCCGCCGCTGCGGGCCGGTTCGGTCATCTACTACGTGGTGATGACCGCCGCGTCGCTGTTCTTCGTGCTGCCACTGCTGTGGATGGTGGCGTCGTCGTTCAAGACCAAGCGCGAGATCTTCGACTCGCCGTTCTCGCTTCCGACCTCGTTCGATCTCACCGTCTGGTCGACCGCATGGGAGCGCGGCGATCTCGGCGTCTACGCGATCAACAGCGTGATCACCACGGTGTTGTCGGTCGCCGGGATCCTGATCTTCGGTCTGCTGGCGGCGTACGCGTTCAGCCGATTCCGTTTCCGGCTGAGCAGGTGGCTGCTGCTGCCGTTCGTGCTGGGGCTGCTGCTGCCCGTGCAGTCGTATCTGACCGCGCAGAGCAGGTGGCTGGACTTCTTCTACCTGCTCGACACCCGGTGGGCGCTGATCCTGCCCTACATCGGGCTGGGGCTGTCGCTGTCGGTGTTCCTGCTGAAGGGATATCTGGACACCCTGCCGCGCGAGCTCTTCGAGGCCGCTCGCATCGACGGCGCGGGCGACTTCCGGATGCTGGTGCAGCTGGTGCTGCCGCTGATGCGTCCCGGGCTGGCCACCGTCGCCACGTTCTCGATCCTGAGCTGCTGGAACGAGTTCCTCCTGGCCATGCTGTACATCCAGGACGAGGACCTGCGCACCATCCCGATCGGGCTGCTGGCGTTCAGCGGCAAGTACTCGACCGACTACCCGACGCTGTTCGCCGCGCTGTCGATCATCACGATCCCGATGATCGGCATCTATGTGATCTTCCACCGCCAGGTCATCAGCGGCATCACCGAGGGTTCGGTCCACTAGGCCGTGAGGCGTCGTCCCATGATCGTCGTGCCGCCGTCGACCCGGAGGGTCGTGAAGTCCAGGTGCTCGTAGAACCCGATCGCGCGCAGGTTCGCCGTCGCGACCTCCAGATGGATGCCGGGGACGCCCGCCGCGGTCTGCTCGCGCAACAGGCGGCGCATCAGCTCGCCGCCGAATCCGCGGCCCTGCACCTCCGGGGTCAGGTCGATGTGCAGATGTGCGGGGTACTCGGCCAGCAACCCGGGATCGGCGCGGGGCGGGTCGTAGATGATGCCGACGACCTCGTCGTCGGGAGTTCCGGCCGGGAATGCGTCACGGGCGTAGCGTTCGCGCAGCGCCGGCCACCATTCCTCGGCGCATCGTCGCTGAAACGCCGCCGTGTCGGGTGCACAGAGCGCGTACGCCGAGGCCACGCCGTCGGCATCGACCACGAGGGCCGACTCCGGCTGGAACGCCAGATACGGTCCGACGTACACCTCACCGAGGAGGCGCGGGTCGGCGAACAGCCGCGTGGCGTCCTCGCCGTCGTCCCCGGTGCGCAGGCAGACGCGGTAGAGCTCGTCGGTGTCGGGTGGCTGGAAGGGGCGGACGTGCACGTTTTCGAGCCTAGCGACGGGCGCGCGTCGTGATGGTCGACGCCGGGGTGGACGGCGGCCAGTCCCAGGTGCGGCTGGCCATCGCCGGTCGGCCGGAGGTGCACGCCGTCGACGGGGTCGCGCATTCCGACGGCGACACCGTCGCGCTGCTGGTCGACCGCATCGCGGAGGCGTGGGCGGCCGCGCGTCAGGACGACGACGAGCTCGGCCGGCTCGTGCTGGGACTGACGACGATGCCCGCCGACGACGGGACGGCCGAGCGCCTCGCCGACCGGATCGCCGGGGCGACGGGAGCGCGCGAGGTGTGGCTGACCGGTGACGCCGTCACGGCGCATGCCGGAGCGCTGCCCGCGGGCGACGGGGTCGTGATGGTGGTCGGCACCGGCATCGCGTGCCTCGCCATCGACGCCCGCACGGGCGCGACGCGCCGGGTCGACGGGGACGGGTTCCTGCTCGGCGACGCCGGTGCATCGTTCTGGATCGGCAGCCGCGGCATCGAGGCCGCTCTGCGTGCCTTCGACGGGCGCGGCGGCGCGACGGCCCTGTCGGGCGCGGTGGAGGAGCGCTTCGGGTCGCTCGACCTGCTGCCCGGCCGCCTGCACGCGCAGGAGCGCGCGGTGAACGCGATCGCCCAGTTCGCCGCGGTCGTCCAGGATCAGGCGCGGGCGGGGGATGCCGTGGCCGGCGCGATCCTCGCCGATGCCGCCGACGAGGTGGTGACCTCCATCCGGGCCGCCGCCGGCGTCATCGAGCACAGCCCGGTCCCGGTGGCACTGGCGGGCCGGGCCGTCGCTGCCGGGACGCCCCTGCGTGACCTCATCGACGAGCGCCTGGCGCTCGAGCCGCGGCTGATCCCGGTGGCGGCGGCCGGGAGCCCACTCGACGGGGCGTGTGCGATCGCCCGCGACGGCGACCGGCCCGGATACGAGACACTGATCAGAACGAGGAGGTCGGCGTGAGCACCACGGATCCGCTGGGGGAGTACACCCGCATCCTGACCGAGCAGCTCGATGCGCTGCGGTCGCAGGAGGACGCCCTCCGGGCCGCCGCGGAGGCCGTCGCCGGAACGCTCGCCGCCGATGGGCTCCTTCACGTCTTCGGCACCGGACACTCCCACCTGCTCGCCGAAGAGCTCTTCTATCGCGCGGGCGGCCTGGCGGCCATCAACCCGGTGCTGATCGAGGGGCTGTTGCTGCACGCCGGGGCCGAACTGAGCACCTCGATGGAGCGCACGGCCGGGCTCGGCGAGGTGATCTTCAGCCGGCTGGGCGCCTCGGCCGCCGACACGCTGCTCGTCGTATCCAACTCGGGTGCCAACGTGATCGCGCGGGAACTCGTCGACCAGGCGAAGTCCGCGGGGCTCACCACGATCGCCGTCGTGAGCCGCGCCCACGCCGCATCGGCCGCCTCGCGCGGATCCGGCGCGCCCGGCATCCAGGATGTCGCCGACATCGTGATCGACAACCTCGGCCGGCCCGGTGACGCCGCGATCGAGGTGGCGGGCGTCGAGAGCGCCATGGGTCCGACCTCGACGGTGATCGGAACCGCCATCGTCAACATCATCGCCATGACGGCCGCCCGGCTCTCGGCCGAGCGCGGGGTGCAGCCTGCGGTGTTCACCAGCAGCAACGTCGCGGGGGGCGACGAGGCCAACCGCGCGGCGCTGGAGCGCTACCGGCTCCGGGTGCGGTCGCTGTGACGACGGCATTCCCGGTCCGCGGCATCATCGAGGGCTTCTACGGCACGCCGTGGACCCACGCCCAGCGCCTCGACATGATCGCGTTCATCGGCGAGCTCGGCATGAACACGTTCGTGTACGCCCCGAAGGACGACCCGTTGCTGCGGCGCGAGTGGCGCGACCCCTACGACGGGGACGCGCTCCGCGCTCTGGGCGAGCTCATCGCCGCGTGCCGCCTGGCCGGCGTCGACTTCGTGTTCGCGGTGTCGCCGGGGTTGTCGATGCGCTACTCGGAGCCTTCCGATGCCGACGCACTGGTGCGCAAGTTCTCCCAGGTACGCGAGCTGGGCGGGGCCGGAGCCGCACTGCTGCTCGACGACATCCCGCCGCAGCTTCAGCATCCGGGCGATCGGCAGATGTTCTCGTCGCTGATCGCCGCCCAGATCGCGCTCGTCGGGCGAATCCACGGGTCGCTGGATCAGCCGCTCATGGTCGCCCCGACGCAGTACTGGGGGCACGGCGACGAGCCCGACATCGCGGAGTTCGGGCGCGGCCTCGACCCGCAGATCGACCTGTTCTGGACGGGGCGCGCGATCTGCTCGCCCGAGCTCGAGGCCGCCGACGCCCGGCGCTTCCTCGAGGCGACCGGCCACCCACCGCTGTATTGGGACAACTTCCCGGTCAACGACGTCGCGATGACGGGTGAGCTGCACATCGGTCCCTACCTCGGACGTGACCCCGGGCTGGTCGGCATCGCGCGCGGCATCATCGCCAACGGGATGCCGCAGGCGGAGTCCTCGAAGGTCGGCTTCGCCTCCGTCGCCGACTTCCTGGCCGACCCGCAGGGCTTCGACGCCGAGCAGAGCTGGGAGCGTGCCCTGGAACGGGTCGCCGGTGCGGACATCGAGACGGTCAGGGAGTTCGCCGACGCGGTCCGCGGTTCCGCCCTGTGTACCGACGACTCTCCCCGCCTGGCGGAGTTCCTGGCGCGATTCTCGTTCGCGCACGAGTTCGGAGACCGCGCAGCCGCCCTCGAGGAGCTCTCAGCCGAGGCGCGTCGGCTGGCGGTGGTGGCCGAGCGCATGACGCGGATCGACAACGCCGCCCTCGCCCGGGAGGCGGCACCGTGGGTTGCGCAGTACGCGCGGGCCGCGGAGGGTCTGGCGCTCTGCGCCCGCGAGTTCGCATCGCAGCATCCGGACCGCGCCCGGATCATGGGTTTCCTGACCGACCTGCGATCGCACCGGCTGCGCGTGCACGGCGACCTGGTGGACATGTTCCTCTCGGATGCCGCGCACGAGTTCGAGGTCTAGAGCGGGACGCGCACCTTCTGCTGCCAGGACCGGGTCACCGCGTCGAGCACGGCGGCGTTGCGGACGGCGTCCGCCGGAGGGAAGAGCAGTTCCGCGCCGCCCCTGACCGCCGCCGAGAAGCGCTCGGTCTGCAGCCGGTAGTGGTCGACGACGTCCGCGGTCTCGGTGCGGGAGCCTCGAGCCGTCTCGACGAGGAAGTCGCCGTCCTCCGGTGCGCAGATGAACGCGTGCGGCACGACGATGCGCCCCGCGGTGCCGATGATCTCGATCACGTCGGTGTCCGTCGCGGCCATGTCGACGTGGAAGAGCAGCGTCGCCGTACCGAACTCCACGAGCGCGGACGTCGCCATGTCGATATCCCCGTGCAGCGCCGAGACGGACGCGGTGGCGGTCACGGCCGTCGGTTCGGCACCCAGCAGTGCGCGCGCGGAATGCACCGCGTAACACCCGACGTCGTACACGGCTCCGCTGCCCGGAAGGCCCTGGAACCCCGAGTGGTCGAGCTCGCCGCTGGCGTCGAACGAGAACGTGGTGAGGATGGTGCGGACCGTGCCGATCTCGCCGGTGGCGATGAGTTCGCGGATCCGCGCGTAACGCGGATGGTGGGCGTACATGAACGCCTCGGCCAGCAGCAGACCGGCGGCGGAGGCCGCGTCGGCCATCTCGCGCGCGTCGGCCCCGGTGATGGTCATCGGCTTCTCGCACAGCACGTGCTTGCCGGCGGCGATCGCCCGCAGCACCCACTCGTGATGGAACGCGTTGGGCAGCGGGATGTAGACGGCCTCGATCTCCGGGTCGGCGAGCAGGGCGTCGTAACCCTCGATTGCGCGTCGGGCACCGTACCGTGCGGCGGCCTCGTCGGCACGCGCGGCCGTGCGGCTGGCGATGGCGACCAGTTCGGCGTTGCCGGCGGCGACGATCGCGGGGGCCATGGCCGCATTGATCCCCGCAGCTCCGAGGATCCCCCAGCGCACCGGCGTCATTCCCGCGTCCAATCGAACAGGACGCCGAGATACTCGGACCGGTGGGTCTGCAGGCGGGCGTACACCGCCGGAGCGTCGGCCGGGGCGACACGATGCGAGATGAGCCCGTCGACATCCATGCGTCCCGTGCGCAGCAGCAGGAAGAACAGCTCGGTCATGGCGGCGATCGTCCAGCGATCCCGCGGGGTGCGCACCTCGGGCGCGATCGAGGCGTGAACGCCGAGCACCGCGATGGAGTCGCCCACGATGCGAGGACCGAGGTGCTGCTTGCTCGGGGACGGGCTGTCTCCGAGCAGGACGAGTCGTCCCAGCGGCCGCAGCAGCGTCGAGGCATCGGCGAGCACGGCGTGGTGCCCGGTGATGTCGAACACGACGTCGAGCATCTCGCCACCGGTCAGCTCTGCCACGCGGTCCCGGGCATCGCCCGCCGTCGCGGCGATCAGGTCGCTCGCGCCGTGCTCGCGCGCGCGATCCAAGCGCTCCTGCGCGGTGTCGATGCACACGATCCGTCCCGCGCCGGCGACCCTCAGGTACTGCACAACGAGCTGACCGAGCAGGCCGAGCCCGACCACTCCCACGGTCTCGCCGAGCTCGAGGCCGGCTCGTCGCACGCCGAGCTGGGTCGTGCAGGCCAGCGACATCCACGCGGCCTGCTCGTCGGTGATGTCGGCCGGGATGCGAACGGCCTCGGCGGCCGGAACCGCGAAGAGTTCGGCGTGCGGGGTCTGCGTGGCCACGCGGTCCCCGACGGCGTAGTCCTCGACACCCGCTCCGGTCGCGACCACGACCGAGGTCATCGAATAGCCGGGCGCGAACGGGTAGCGCACCCACTCCTCCCAGAACGTGCCGGGATCGAACTCCCCGGCCAGGCAGAACGACTCGGTGCCGGTGCTCAGCAGCGACACCTGTGCCCGGCAGAGGAGTTCTCCGGGTCCCGGAACGGGCGCCGTGCCCTCTTCCACGACGACCCGGCCGGCCGCGGGGAACAGGATCCGCTTCACAGGGAGGCCTCGAGCTCGGCGAGCACCCGGACGATGTCGCGACCGAAGCGCACATCCGACGGGTGGTGCCGGTCACCGGCGAGGACGGCATCCCGCAACTCGCCGACGGCGAGGCGCAGCGCGCCGCCCTCATCGACGTCGTCGACGGGGAGCGCGGTGCGTCCGCTCTCACCCCAGATCAGAGTCGAGAACCCGTCCGCCGCATCCGCCGCGTCCAGGGTCATGGTCGCCGTGCTGGTCGCGCCGCTCCGGTGGCGGAACACGCCGTGCACGAGGTCGGACGCCCCCCGGACTCCCGACGCGCTCACGATCGGTCCGAGCGTCGCCCAGAGCACCGAGACCGCATGCGGGCCGAGGTCCCAGAGCGCGCCCTTCTCGCGGCGCCAGGGGGTGTTGAAGGGATTGTCGTCGCGGAGCGCGGACCCGAGCCACAGCCCCGCGCCACCTGCCCACCCGCTCGCCGGCGGGTCGGCCACGATCGCGCGCATGCGCTCGTCGAACAGGATGGTGTGGAACACGACGGATGCCACCCCCGCCTCGTCGACGGCCGTCACCAGCCGCTCGGCGGCGTCGGCGGTCACGGCGATCGGCTTCTCCAGCAGCAGATGCTTGCCGGCTCGCGCCGCGCGTTCGGCCAGCTCGGACTGCACGTGGGGCGGTGCGGCGAACTCGACGACGTCCACCGCATCGAGGAACGCATCGACGTCGGAGTACGCCGTGGCGCCGTGGGCGGACGCGAGCGATTCGGCTGCCTCGGGACGACGGCCCCAGACCGCCGCGAGCGACACCCCCTCGGTGGCGGCGATGGCGGGGGCGTGCGCGTGCGCGGCCCAGAATCCGGTTCCGACGAGTCCGAAGCGCAGGTCAGCCATGCGCGTCTCCGATCTGCGCGCGGACGCGCTCCAAGGCGGCGTGCACGCCCGCACCGCCGGACCACACGTGCTCGACGCCGAGCAGGGCGGCGCCGACCACCGGGCGTTCGGCGAGGAAGACCGGCCGGCCGCGCGGGGCGTCGCGCGCGAGACCGGCGAGAACGGCGTCGCGCATCAGCGGACGGTCCGATGTCAGGATCCCGCCCCCCAGCACGATGTCCGCGGGCGAGTCGAGGAGTCCGAGGCGCCGGAGCGTGACCGTCGCGAGCAGCACCACCTCGGAGGCCTGGCGGAGCACGAGAGCACGGGCGATCGGGTCGCCGGCCTCCGCCGTGTCGAACAACACCGGGACGAGCTCGTGGATGCGCTCGGGGCCGAGGGTGTGCAGGTGCAGTGCCTCGGCGACGGCGATCGCCGTGGGCAGGCCGAAGTGCGCGGCGGCCGCCGCGGTCAGCGCGGTCGGCTCACCCCGCCCGTCCTCGTCGCGGGCGGCCGCCCACAGCACCTCCTTGGCCAGGCTGAGGCCACCGCCCCAATCGCCGGTGGTGCGGCCCAGGGCCGGGTAGCGGATCTGCGCGCCCCCGGAGGCGACGCCGACGCAGTTGATACCGGCGCCGCAGACCACGGCGACCGCGTCGGGAGAGAGGGTGCCCGCCCGCAGCAGGGCGAGGGTGTCGTTCGCGACGACGACGCTCGGCGCCCAGGCGCGCGTCAACATCTCATCCCGGATCGCCTCCTCCTCGACCGGCAGATCGGCGTTGGCCAGGTAGGCGGCGATGTGGTCCGCGTGGGGGAGGCCCGTTGCGCTGAGCACGCCCGCGATGGCGGCGGCGAAGCTCTCGACGGCCACCGCCGGACCGACCAGGTGGGGGGTGAACGGGCCGGAGCGGGCCCGGGCGAGCACCGTGCCGTCTCCGCGCAGCAGCACGACATCCGTCTTGCTGTTACCCCCGTCGATCGCGACGATCGTGCGGTCGGGTGCCGGTGCCGGGGCGCTCATCGGGCCGGTCCCAGCCAGGCGGCGTTCTCGGTCAGCAGCAGCTCGGTGAGCGCGTCGGCGGTCTCGAGCTGGCCGACGAGGGGATGCGCCAGCAGCGCACGGGACACCCGGTCACGTCCGCCGTTCCGGGCGGCATCCAGGGCGAGGACCTCGTAGGCCGCCGTATGGGCGATGAGCCCGAGGGCGAGCGGCGGGACCTCGCCGACCTCGACGGGCACCGCACCGTCCTCATCGACCATCGCGGATACCTCGATGACGGCGTCGTCCGGCAGGAACGGCAGCGTCCCGTCGTTGCGCGTGTTGACGACGTGCCGGGCCGGTTCGCCGGCGATGAGCGAGCGCAGCAGGGCTACGGCCGCCTCCGAGTAGTAGGCACCGCCGCGCTGCGCGAGCAACTCCGGCTTCTCATCGAGCGCGGGGTCGGCATACAGCTCCAGCAACTCGCGTTCGATCGCCGCGACCGCGATCGCCCGGCTCGGCGAGTGCGCGGCGGCGCGGACGAGCGCATCGTGCTCGTAGAAGTACCGCAGATAGTACGAGGGGATGACGCCCTCGCGACGCAGCAGTTCCACCGGCAGCTCGACGTCTGCCACGAGTTGCTCGCCGAACTCGGACAGCAGTCGCGGGAGCACCTCGCGGCCGGCGACCGTGACGCCGGTCTCCCAGCTGAGGTGATTGAGACCGACGTGTTGGAGCTCGACGCTGCCGGGATCGACCTCGAGCAGGCCCGCGATGAGGCGTTGCAGCCCGATCGCGACGTTGCAGAGCCCGATCGCGCGATGACCGTCATCGAGCAGTGCACGGCTCACGATTCCGACCGGATTGGTGAAGTTCACGATCCAGGCGCCGGGGCTGACCCGGCGCACGGTCTCGGCGATCTCGCGCACGACCGGGACCGTACGCATCGCCTTCGCCAGGCCACCGGCACCTGTGGTCTCCTGGCCGATGCATCCGCATTGCAGCGGCCAGCTCTCATCGCGCGCGCGCGCGGCCTGGCCGCCGACCCGCAGCTGGAGCAGCACCGCAGCGGCACCGGAGGCCGCGGTCGCCACCTCGGAGGTGGTGGTCACCCGGCAGGTGCTGCCGAGGCGCGTCAGGATGCGACGGCCGAGTCCCGCGATCACCTGGAGCCGGTCGGTGGCCGGGTCCATGAGCGCGAGTTCCTCGATGTCCAGGCCCAGTCGCCCGATGCCCTCGATGAGCTCGGGCGTGTACGTCGAGCCCGCCCCGATGACCGCGACCTTCACGTGGAGAAGACCCGGTCGCGCGTGTTCTCCAGGCCGAGCAGCAGGGCACCGGCCAGGACGGCGTCGCGCCCGGCACCGCCGAGCAGCAGCCGCGGGGTGCGGATCGAGATCTCGTCGAGCTCGGCACGGATCGCGTCGCGGAGGACCGGACCGCCGGCATCCAGCGTGCGGCCGGCGAGCACGATCGCCGGCGGGTCGAGGAGGGCGATCGCCGAGGCGAGGCCGACCGCGTACCGGGATGCGAGCTCGGTGACGAAGTCGCCGAAGCCGGAGGCCACGGCGGCGGCGACGGCATCGTGCGGCGTCTCGCCCGGCAGTCCATGCTGGGCCGCGAGCTCCCGGATCGCGTCGCCGCCGGTCAGGTCGTTGTAGCCGCCGTGGTCCGTGCGCACTGGATTCCGCACGACGGGTACCCCGGGGACGAGGAGGTAGGCGACCTCGCCGGCCCCGCCCGAGCTGCCGCGATGCAGGTGCCCGTCGAGCACGATGGCCGAACCGATTCCCTCGTCGCTCCAGAGCAGCAGGAAGTCCTCCTCCTGCTGCGCGGCGCCGGTGCGCTGCTCGGCCATCGCCACCAGGTTGACGTCGTTCTCGATGGATGCGGGGGCACCGATGGCCTGCTCGAGACGGCCGCGCAGGCCCGGTTCCTGCCAGTGCGGCAGGTGCGGGGCGAAGCGCAGCAGATCGGCGTCGGGGTCGAACGATCCCGGGAGCGCGACCACCAGCGACGACAGGCGGCTTCCCTCGATGCCCGCGGCGCGGAGGGCGATGAGGAGCGCGTCGACCGCGTCCTGCGGGCGTCCCGCCTGGGCGCTGCGATGCTCGCCGATGACGGTCCCGAGGATGTCGGCGATCTGCACGGTCACCCCGGCGGGCGTGACGTCGACGGCGGCGGCGTACCCGGCGGCGGGGTTCAGGCGGTACATGGCCGTGGCCCGGCCGCCGCGGGCGGATTCCTCGACGCCGCTCTGCAGCACGTGCCCGCTCTCTTCGAGCCGGGTGAGGGACTGCGACGCGGTGGGCTTGGAGACCCCGGTCAGGCGCCAGACGTCGCTGCGGCTGAGGGCCCCGTGCTCGAGGAGCAGGTCGAGGACCACGCGATCGTTGATCGAGCGCAGCAGACCGGGTGTCGCGGGTTTCGGCCCCTCGGGGTCTCGACCGGGACGCTCCCATGACGAGCGGGGCACGATTCCCTCCGGAGAGTTAGGAAACTTTACTTCCTCCGCAATCTATCCACTCGTGCGGGGGCTG
>Ga0182739_1000888_pt1 | contig 34006 bp, 32 predicted proteins | sample eDN5th30CBELigBY_FD_128873 | JGI IMG/M metagenome (GOLD analysis project Ga0182739, IMG submission 128873) | Enriched backyard soil microbial communities from Emeryville, California, USA - eDNA 5th pass 30_C BE-Lig BY (version 2) (version 2) | ecosystem: Environmental > Terrestrial > Soil >... | reverse complement strand
CGCGAGGACCATGCAAATGGAGTTTTACCAGCCACGGTTTAATCTGGGGCTGAAACTGGACATGTAGCAGCTATTAGTAACCCATGAATTTAACCAACAATATGAAAAAATTAAACGCTTGTTTTTTAGGATTAGGCATTGCAACGTTAGCATTGCTTAGTTGCGATAACAGTCTCGCCCCGGTGAGAGAAGATGCATTGAAGCCAGTTGTCGTTACGCAGCCCCTTCCGCATGACACTGACGATCCTGCCATTTGGATACATCCGACGGACTCGTCAAAAAGCGTCATCATCGGTACCGATAAAGATTCGGACGGTGGCTTGTTCGCTTATGATTTGGAGGGTAATATCATAAACCAGGTAACCGGTTTGAGACGTCCCAATAATGTAGATGTGGCCTACGGGCTGCGTTTGAGCGATACGCTTGTCGATATTGCGGTACTGACCGAGCGGGAAGCTAAGAAAATCCGGATTTTCAGCTTGCCCGATCTGAAAGCTATCGATGGCGGGGGCATTCCGGTATTCGAGGGTGAGGTAGGCGAAGACGAAACCGCACCGATGGGTATCGCACTATATACCCGACCGGCAGATTCAGCCATCTTTGCTATTGTAGGCCGTAAGTCTGGCCCCGCCGAAGACTACCTCTGGCAATATAGGCTCGATGGCGCCGGTGGGACTGTGCATGGCAGTTTGGTGCGCAAATTCGGTACATTCAGTGGCCAAAAGGAAATTGAAGCGATTGCGGTTGACAATGAGTTGGGATACGTGTATTGCTCAGACGAGGGCATAGGTGTGCGTAAATATGCCGCCGATCCCGGTTTGGGTACCGATGAGGAACTAGCCCTGTTTGCACGAGACGATGTGGCCGATGACCACGAAGGTATCGCCATCTATAAAAGCAGTGATAGTACTGGTTATCTACTTGTATCCAATCAGCAAGCTAACACATTTGTGGTTTATGCACGCGAAGGTACCGACGGCGACCCGCACCGGCACGAACTGTTGGCGGAGGTGCCTGTATCTACGATCGAATGCGATGGGGCAGATGCGACCGCGGTAAATCTGGGTGGATCATTTCCCGAGGGAATGTTTGTAGCCATGAGTAACGGTATGACGTTCCACTACTACGATTGGCGTGACTTGCAAGCGTGGATTGACCAGCGGAAGAGATAGCTTAATTAGCGTCAATCACGTTGTACTGTTGTTATACTTTATCGGTTAGTGAATTGAAGCAGCTTAAATTGATATTACGTTTGTTGCAGCCACAGGAAAGAGGGAAGTTTATCAACGTTTGAACCGCTGAGCAGCATCAGATGCAACAATTAATCCGGCGGCCATCATGATTACATCCTTCAATACTAGGCGACCGGCCCCCGAGAGATAGGGAAATCCGTACCGCGGGGTCGGGAAATCACCGCCTAGATTGGGAACATATACTTCGGGTGTTGTAATCAGGAAAGAAAGTGTGACAATAGACATCAGGAAGGTCAGCAGGCCGCCGATGACACCTAATTTGGCAGACCAAATACCAGCCAACGTCAATAATCCGATGATAACGATAACCGTACCCAAACCATAAGAAAACACATACGTGTAATTCGCTCGGTGCCACGCGATGTTTTTCGTGACCGTTTTGCCTTCTGGATTTTTATACTGCTGATAATCTGGTGCATTGTTGCTATAGAAGAAACTCATGAATGGACTGTTCGCTACAAAAGGAACGATGCCGTCGGCTTCATACTGAAACGCTTTAAGCCCACCAATCCACGCCATCACGATAAAAATGGCGATGCGCACAAAATGAATAAAACTTCGTTGTCCACGAACTAAAAGATCGATAATCTTGCTCATATTACCTGATGTTTGAGCAAACAAAAATAAGGCGTCTTTACGCCGTGTCACATGGACAAACCCGGCGTTGTCATGGATTTTTCTGTGCCACGACGGAGATACCGACCTGCTCACGGAACGTAGATGGCGAAACGCCGACGTACTTCTTGAAATACCGGCTAAAATAATGCTCATCCCTAAACCCCAGGCCAGCGGCAATTTCTTTGACGGATAAATACGTAAGGTGTAATTGCTTTTTTGATTCCAGGATAACACGCTCCTGAATAAAGGAAGAGGGAGTTTTGCCGAGCTGTCGTTTTATTTTCCTGCCAAAGGCGCTTAGGCTTAGGTTTAGCTTTTCTGCATAGAAATGGGTAGACCGATCGGTCGTGAAATGTTCTTCCAATGCGTGTTGGAATAGCATCCCTTCCACACCTTGCGTTACGGCTGGCCATCGCAAATCAATCAGTTGCTTTTTCGCCTTGCTGGCTAATGCCAGAATAAGTTGCAGGTAGGCTTTGATAACGGATTCAGAAAACGTGGAATGAGCAGATTCCTCCGCACGCATTTTACGGATGATATACTCAATTTCCCGATAAACGTTTTCATCGACAGGAACAGCAGGTTGTAGATAAATGTTGTTAAAGAGCAACCCGTTGCAGGCCACTTCATTTTTGTGGAACTCTATACAGTAAAAATCGCCATGAAACAATATTCGGGTGGCGGGTGTCGTGGGCGCTATCGTCCACGATAGGTGTTGGTAGGGACTGAGAAATAACAAGGAAGTGGATGTGTTTTTGTACGCGGTGAAATCAACGGTGAAAGCAGTCGGGTAGGGCAGTAAGATAATCTGATAAAGAGCACTGTCTTCCGAAAAAGGGGTATTCGTTTGTATATTTAAGGTATCGACACAGAACTGCATGAACCAAAAATAGTGATTTTTCAGATCACTGCACCACCTTATTTGCACACGCCGAACTCGCAAACGCTTCGGGCTTCGCCTTAAATACAAAACCCATGCTGAGAATATAGCCCATGGCGTCATGCAGCGCCTGGTTTGATTTGAACATAGGATTGGTGTTGATATCGGCATGCACTTCGAGATCCACATGGTACCGATCCAGCAGATCGCATAGCGCGTAGGCAATTTCAATGGAACGTTGCACTTCCGCAAGCATACGCTCTTTGATGCTCATTTTTACGCTAGTGCGGTCCTGATGAATGTACATAAAGCCGCCCTTGCCTTCGCGGACAAACACAATGACGGTAGCGAATTCGGTCGTGCCGCCCTTAACCTGCGAATCGGTGCCAATGCAGACTTTGAGCTTATTGCCCAAGGTATATTCGCGGGCAATGGTGTTGGATACTTCGTCAAGAATGGGTTGGCGTAAGGGTTCGCCACTGAATTTTTTCCAAGTCATAAAAATGGTTTTAATGAACGATACGGAAAAGAGCGCTATGGAAAGCGAGTTAAAGTTAGCGATAAAAAGGCCTTACTACCAATAACTTAATATGAAGTTTTTATAAACAATTGCTTGGTTTTTAACAATTGCATTACCTGTCCGGGTTAGTTGCCGGATGACATAAAAGCAGTGAGTCGCGATTAATGAGACACGATAAAACTTAATCCTTCGTTCCGTAAGCGAGGTCGCCCGCATCGCCTAATCCCGGTACGATGTACGCTTTGCTGGTGAGCTCACTGTCTACATCGCCAACCCAAAGTTGCGCCTGTGGGAGGAATGCCTGTACATGGGCAACGCCTTCTTCACTGGCGATAGCGGTAACTATAATCAGCGATTTGATGTTAAAGTCGTCAAGCAATTCTTTGCAGGTAAGCACCATGGTCCGACCCGTGGCAAGCATCGGGTCAGCGAGGATGACAATACGGTTATTCAGGTCTACGCTGCTTACATATTCTTTGCGGATTTCGAATGCACCACTTTTCTTGGTCTTGCGGTAGGCGCCAATGAATGTACTTTCAGCCTGGTCGAATACATTCAGCATACCCTGGTGCATGGCTACCCCCGCCCGTAAGATGGTAGCCAATACCGGCTGCTCTGAAAGAAGTGTGGTTTCGGCAATGCCCAGCGGGGTTTCCACTTCAACGGGTTCGTATGGGAAAGTCTTGCTGATCTCATAGGCGAAAATTTCCCCCAATCGTTCCAGATTCCGCCGAAAACGCATACGGTCACTCTGTACCTCGATGTTCCGGAGTTCAGCGAGGAAATGATTGGCAATACTGTCCCGTTGGGTCAAAATCGTAAGCATAGTTCAAACTTAGCTAAAGTTGTATCGATATGCAATATCCTTATAATCAAAAAACACCGAACAAGGAGATTGGTTTTACTAACCCACTGGCTTGTTCTTCAGCAAAACCACAGGTACGTCGGCGATATTGAGTAGCTTTTTACTGACACTGCTGCGGACCAGTCTTTCAAAAAAGCTGTAATTTCGTGATGCCATCAGGATGAGGTCGATTTGATTCGTCTTCACGTACTCGAAGATGCCATCGGCTTTGTCGCGGGCCTCGCTCACTACTTTAAAAAGCGGATCTACGGCGCCAAGCATTCCGAGAAGCTCATCTTTGCCCTGTATCTTATCGGGTGTTTGTCCCCGCGTGGCAGGGTCCACATGAACGATATGCAACGATGCGGTTAATTGGCTGGTTAGCCGGATGATGCTTTCCACGGGGGTAACATGACGCACATCTCGCAAGTCCGTGGCGTACACTAAATTGCTGATGGGTTTGAAACTGTGATCCCGCGGTACGATGAGTAGCGGTGCGACACCAGATTCGGCCACAGCCATGGTGTTGTGGCCAATCAACGTGTTCTCAATATCGGAAAGGCCAGCGATGCCCATTACAATCAGCGATACGGCGTACTGGTCTACAATGGCCTCAACACCGGCTTCGACCGGCTTATCATCCGTAATAAACACGAAGCCATCTGTCGATAAGTTTGCTGGTACACGAAGCTTGGCTGCCATTTTTTTCAGGTGCCTGAGCGAGGGCGACTGATACCCGGTATGCTCGTCAAAGCGATCCGGTGGCCGGTGGGCATAAGAATGGTAGAAGATGACGTTTCTCGCACGAACGTGACCGGCCAGATCGATTGCATATTGAGCCGCGGTGTACGACACGTCAGAAAAGTCGACAGGGATGAGAAATGTCTTCACGGCATGGGTCAGTTAGTTTTTTGCTTATCGGCGTAGCCGAAGACCTTCTGCAATAGGGGTGTAGTGCGGGCGCCGCCCAGATTGTCACGTATTTTAAGCTCCTCGGCCGCCACTTGATGGAATAGCCCGTCTATCGCTTTGCTGGTAACATATTTGGTTAGGTCGGTTTCTATTTTTTCATCGACCAATGGAATCTGGTTGTAACGAGTTACCACGGCATTCCAGTACTGGGCAACGTTGTGTTTGCCGAGAGCGCCCGCTACGATGGGACTGAACCGTGAGGCCAACTGATCAGTGGTGGTGCGTTTGAAAAACTGGGTGGCGGCATCCTGCTGACCGCTGAGCAGGATGTTTGTGGCGTCGCGGATGGTTAATTTAGAAAGCGCGGACACAAAAACCGGTGCGGCTTCTTCCACCGCAGTTTCTGCGGCGCGGTTGAGGCTTTGGATGAGGTTGTCACAAAGCGAACCCAGACCGATGCCCCGGAGTGCGCTTTCTACTTTCTGGGCTTCAGGCGGCATGAGTATCTTCACGGCGGCATTGCCCAGGAAACCGTCCGTAACTGCCAATGACTTGATGCTGCGGTCCAAGCCCTGGCTTAATGCTTGCTTAATGCCCGAAGCGGCCTCGCTGGAACTCACGGATGTTGAACTGCTGGCAGACGACGTTGATTCTGAAGAGCCATTGCTGGTCGTGGACAACTGGCTAAGTGTATCGCATTGCGTAAGCAATAACAAACAGGATGCCAGGGAAAGTATTTTTAAACGGTTCATGGGGGGTGATATCTTAATGTTGAATTAACCTTATCAATAGTTTACGGTCGCCATGATTGGATGGTGTCTTACCCCGGTAACTATTGGCAAGAATGCTATACTTGATGACGCGAAACGATTGAATTTTTTTGATCTTACTCTTCGTTTTTCTTGCCTAGCTGGTCAATGACCTCAAATAGCAATGCGGGCTGATCAGTGGTGATAAATTCCACGTGTTGGTTCAATAAATTGTTCATTTCCTCTTCGGTGTTGACCGTCCACGCGTTGATGGCAAGACCGAGGTCGTGCGCCTCCTTAATCCAGGTAGGGTTTTTCTTGAATACTTCGAAATGATAATCTAGGCCCGCAAAATTGTCTTGCTTGGCCTGAGTTGGGGTAACGTCGCCGTTGAGGTAATAGACCTTAGCGGTTGGGTCAAGGTCAACAATGCGTTTGCAGGCATCGTAATCAAATGCAATGTATTCTACGTATTCGTCGGCGCCCAGATGCTTAACGAGTTCGACAGACAGGTCGGCCGAGCGAAGGGTTCGCTCCTTGCCCAATTTAGATGTTTTCAGTTCGAAGATAAGCTTCGTCTTTTTTTGCTTCATTCCTTCGCGGAGATAAGCCTCCGCCGTTGGGATGGACTCACCGTTGGGGTGTTTCTTAGTCAATAATTCGGCATAAGTAGCCGTGCCGATATCGATGCCATAAAAATCATTGTCGTGGTTTACCACGAGCACATCGTCTTTGGTAAGGTGTACGTCAAATTCGGAACCCGCACATCCCAATTCAATGGCGCGATGCAGTGAAGCAATAGAATTCTGCGGAAGACCATCCACTTTCCATGCACCGCGATGGGCGATAACCTGACTTGCAGATTGTGCGGAAGATAAGTGCCACATCGTACATACGATTAATGTGAGAAAAATACGGATAACGGATTTCATGCTTTGTTTTTTTAATAAAGCAGGATGACGTCGGCCAACCTGATTGCATGGGTTAAAGGTAAACATTTTATTACAGGCGTGAAATCAGGTTGACGATAATTTGGAAATCTATTGTAACTTTATGACCAATTAAGCATCCTAATGGAAATGTACGGCAGGTACACGTTTTCAAAGTGGCCCATCGAATGGGCGTGTTGGGTAGCAGCGTTGTTCTTGCTTTATTTTTCCAACCCGCATGGGCATCATTTTTCGCTATGCCCGTTGGATAATATCGGAATAACGTGGTGTCCGGGCTGTGGGTTGGGACGTTCAATCGCGCTCGTCATGGACGGTGAAATACGGGAATCGATTCGGATGCATTGGCTGGGAATCCCAGCGCTTTTGATCATCGTACGTCGGATTTATAGCTTATCGCGACGAACATATAGGATTTGGAATAAAACTTACCATTATGAGCAATCGTAATATATTGATGACTATTAGAGGTATTTCTCCCGAAGAATTGATGTACCTAGAACATGCAACCAAGACGTTTACTGAAGAGCAGACCAAACATTTCGTGTTTATCTATAGCGGCAAAAGAAAAAATACCCAAGACATTCTGTTGTTTACACTGTTGGGTTTTCTTGGCTTTGCTGGCATACAGCGGTTTGTGCTTAATCAGGTAGCCATGGGAATTATTTATTTCCTCACACTGGGGTTTTGTTGGATTGGAACGATTGTCGACCTGATTAACCACAAGAGTATGACCGATGAATTCAACCAACGGATGGCTCGTGATACGGCAATGATGGTGATGGGTGGGTATGTATGATAACTATCGGGTTACCCCTCCCCACTCCCCGTAAAACTGCTCTAGGTATTGTTCCATGAATTGATGCCGTTCTTCGGCTAATTGCTTCGCTTTAGCTGTGTTCATTTTGTCTTTCAGCAACAGCAATTTTTCATAAAAATGATTAATGGTTGGGGCAGTGCTGTTTTTGTAAACCTCCTTACCTTGCGCGGGATTCGGAAGTATAGCCGGGTTGTATAATTCCCGGTTTTTATAACCGCCATAATGAAATGCGCGAGCAATGCCGATGGCGCCAATGGCATCCAATCGGTCAGCGTCTTGAACTATTTCGAGCTCTTTTGATTGAAAGTCAACGGTTTCTAAGTTTGCTTTGTAGGAAAGATTACGGATGATATGCTGTACATGCTCAACGACCTGCGGATCGATACCGATACTATCGAGAAATTCGCCTGCTATTCGTGGGCCAATGGTTTCGTCCCCATCGTGGAATTTGCTGTCGGCAATGTCGTGCAGCAACGCGGCAAGCTCGCAGACCAGTCGATCGGCTTGCTCGTGCTGCAACAGTAGCTTTACCTGGTTCCAGACACGCAGGATATGCCACCAGTCGTGTCCGGCTTCTGCCTGAGCAAGCTGGTTACGTACGAAGACTGCGGTCTGATCGATATACGTCTGCATCAATCTGTATTTTCCTTACGTGGCCTGCGGCTCCCCTCATAAATTTCGTATTCAAGCAGGCGGCAATCGAGTTTGCCATTATAGAATTCGACTCGACGCGAGGTGTGAAGGCCGATTTTTTTGGCCAGATCGGGGTTGCCGGTAAACACATATCCACGTTTTCCTCCGCATCGTTGTTTAAGGAAGTCGCCGACACGACTATACGTGGCTTCGAGTTTGGTATGGACCCCCATGCGTTCCCCGTATTCGGGATTGAATACCACCACACCCGGTCCGTTCGGAAGTGGTGTTTCTGCAAAGTCACACACATGAAAGTCAATTAATTGATCCACGCCGGCAGTTTTGGCATTGGCCTGTGCAATGCCAACAGCTTCTCCGGATAAGTCGGAGGCAATAATGGTTGCCGTTGACTTTTTGCTGACTTGTTCTTTCAGTTTCCGCCGTTCGGCAAAAAATATTTGCTCGTCATAACCAAGTATGTGCATAAAGGCATAGTTCATCCGGAAGAGGCCAGGCTTGCGGTTGGTAGCGATGAGTGCCGCCTCGATGGCCAGCGTGCCTGAACCGCACATGGGATTCACGAAGGCTGACTGACCATCCCACGCCGTAGCATAAACCACGCCAGCGGCGAGTGCTTCCAGCATCGGGGCCTTACCGGGGTGCTTGCGGTAGCTGTGTTTAGCCAGCGTTTCTCCCGAGGTGTCGAGATAGATCTCCGCTTCATTATCCTGCCAGTATAGATGTACTACCGTTTTATGCTGGTCGGGACCACTGTCCGGGCGGAGCCCTTTCTTTGCTTTTATGCGGTCAGCAATCGCGTCCTTTACCTTCAGGTTGGCAAATAGCGGCGTGGTAATGGTCGGGTTGTTTACGTTGGAGGTCACGGAAACGTACCCGTCAAAAGCAATCAGTTCTTCCCAGGCGATAGCAGACAACGCGTTGTAAAGTTCATCGGGATTGCTGGCCGGAAAGGCGGCCAGTGAATAAAGTACCTGACTGGCACAATGAAGATTGAGGTTCAGCCGGATGCAATCGTTGACCGTAGCGAAAAGCTCCACGCCGGTGGCAAAACCACGTTTGATGTCGAATCCGAGCTGCCGTACTTCCGCTTGCAGGTAAGGCGAGAGCTTCCTGTTGCAGGTAATGATGATTTTACCGGGGGTGTTGAAAACTTCCATAAGATTTTGGCAAAGGTACTTATTATCGTAAGCAAAAAATGCCTAATTTTACCATTTCATTAAGAACATGTAATTGAAGTAACCGATGACAGAACCTGGCCGACCGCATATGCTTGGTTGGGTTTTGGCAAAAAGAAAGAAGTAATGGAAATACGAGGAAAAGTGCATGAAATTGGCGATGTGCAGCAAGTGACAGATACATTCAAGAAGCGAGATTTAATCGTACAATATGCGGAAAACCCGCAGTTCGTTGAGTATATCCGGTTTGAAGCAACTCAGGATCGGACGACGTTATTTGATAGCTTGAATGTAGGCGATGAGGTGGAAGTGTCGTTCAACCTCCGTGGGCGCCCGTGGACCAATAAGGACGGCGTAACCAGCTATTTCAATTCATTGGTGGCTTGGCGCGTGGCCAAAGTGACCGCAGAACCGGTACAGGCTGGACAAGGGGGGAGCCCGCATCAGTCTGCCACACCTCCCACAGTAGATATTTCTGCAGATGATGGCAAAGATGATGATCTGCCATTTTAATCGAATATAGTTTGAGTTGATTGTAAATCAAAAAGTGTCCCGCCGTCGGCGGGACGCTTTTTTTTCGGCATCACTAATACCCCTGAATCGATTCCTAAAAGCTTTTGTTTTTGCGTTGAAGGATGCTGCTAATGTATTTGTCCCTTGTCTATAAAATAGTTCAAGATAGATTTATATCTTTGATTTGAGTTAGAAATAGCCTTTCATAATTACTGGTAGAATTAAGCAAAATAATTAAGCGTAGCGGATGAAAAATATAATTTCTATTCTAGTTTTGTCGTTTACCACTCTTTCGCTTTTTTCCCAGTCCCCGCGTCAGAGACAACTTGTAACCGGAGAACAACCGATCTACAAAATAGCTAGAGCAAAGGAAGCTATTACCGTTGACGGAAAAATGGATGAGGCTATCTGGAAACAAGCCGAAGTTCGATCATTTGATTATTTTTTTCGAAGGGATAAACCAGCTGATGAACAGAAAAGTGAATTCCGAATGCTTTGGGACGACGAAAACCTATATCTTTTTTATGAATTTGAAGATACGTCGCTTACTGCAAGGGAAACTGGCTACGATGGTGTGCCGTATTTAGATGATTGCGCAGAGTTCTTCTGTCTCCCGGTGCCTTATAGTTTAGATATGCATTACGGTTTCGAAGTAAACATTAACAAGGCTAAATATGACTATATTGTGCTTTGGCAGTTTTACAATAACAGGACCATCTTTATACCGGATTATAATCCCGAATACGAAGTGGCTGTGACCTATGATGGCACATTAAACGATGACACGGATACGGATAAGGGTTGGTCCATTGAGTTTGTGATTCCACTTCGCGTGTTTAAAGGATTCATAACAAACAACTTGACGGGACAACAATGGACCTTCCAAGCCGTAAGACAGGACAGAAATTTGGTTAATGATAGGTTTCGTTCAACTGCTACCCTTTTCCCGACTTACGATGTAAAATTGGATGTTCACCCACCATATCGTTTTGGTCTGATGGAGTTTACAGATAATTAATATCGTTTCCTTTAAAGTATCCTGCTATCGGCAAGACACTTTTTTAAGGTAATGTTTCGGGGTACAACCACTCATGGTTTAAAACTTGAACGTTACCCCGACAGCCAGAACCGAAACCCCGTACCCAAGTTCGGCATAGGCGCCTAGGGTTTCCGTAAAAAGCCATCGGCCACCCAAAAAGCCGGAAAGACCGAGACCACTGCCGTAATTGTTGGCCAAATCGGCTCCGTCGACGGTATATTTAACGATGTTGTATCCCAGCATGGCACCCCCGTATACGTCGAGGTTGGGTAGCTCAGTAAAACCATTGTAGTGATAGGCCCCTCGTGCACCGACGATAATGTAATTCCACTTCGCGGTGTAACCCAAGTCGGTGTATTTGTAACCGGTATTTCCGACGTAGCCCCCCAGACTGATTACGCCAGGTCCACCGATTTCCCAAAAGCCATGATCGACTGAGACGCCAATGGCGGGCCGGGCCTTACCGAGTCCGCCCAATGCAGTTCCTAAGCCAATGCCTACATTGGCAGTGGTGGTTCCTTTTTGAAAAGGTTGTGCGTGCACGGCGGTAGCCATAAATGCGACCATCGCTATCGCTGACAACATCATTGTAACTGGTTTCTTCATTTTATTTCTTATTTTGATTTGAACGTTTTGTGTGATTCGTTTGCTCGTTAAGACGTAAATACGTGGTGTTTTTAGTACGATTGGTTTCACATGTATCAGTTAGTTTATCATCCTATTGCGAAAGCAAAGTTATGTGTATATGTGTGGATAGCGCTACCCCCCAAAGGGGGTTATTTATTGGGCAACAATACCCTATCTTTGTTAAGGTAACAACCAATACAATTGAACAACCCCTTATATTGATAGTTCGATGAGAAAACATGTACCTAAATATACGCCGGGTTTACGGCTATTACTCGTCTGTATGATGTTCGTCTTTGCTACGCCGGTGTCTGCGCAGTCGTTGGATTCCTTGATTGCAGCACATACCGATAAAAAAGGGCATGTACATATACAGGCGGTCATCGAAGCCACGAAAGGTAAGATCTATAGTCAACCAGTCGAAACATTTAATCTGGCAAAAAAGACATTAGCTATTGCCGAGGAATATAAAGCACCTTTAACGCTCGCGCAGAGTTATCAATTCATGGGTGTATGCCATTTTCAGGTAACGGCTCATTATGACTCGGCCACCTACTACTGGCAAAAGGCCGAACAGTTATTTCGCTCTTTAGACTCCAAGGAGGCATCAGAAGGTCTTGCAATGACGTTGCATAACTTCGGTACCATCAAACAAGTGGAAGGAACGTACGCAGTTGCGATAGATTACTATATTCAAGCACTGAAACTATTTGATAAAACTGGAAACACAAAATTGTATGCTTACACGCTAAATAACATCTCTACGCTCTATGCGCTAGCGAACGATAACGAAAAAGCAGAGAAATATGCACGCGAATGTATTGAGTTCTCCTATAAAGCAGGCGATGAGTTTATGGTCGCCACCGGAAGCATTGCCCTTTGCGATGCCTTAATGGAACAAGGTAAATATGAAGAGGTGTTGCCGTTGCTGAACAATGCATTGGAATATGGAGAAAAGAATGATGATCCATATAAAGTATTTTTGTATCACTTCAATTATGCCTCTTATTTAATGGGTTACAAAAAGGATTATCCTTTGGCTATTAAAGAATACGAAAAAGCACGTGAACTTACTGAAGTTATTGGAGATGAATGGGAAATTATGCGGCACAATTCATCCTTGTCAGAAGCTTATTTATTAAACGGGCAGTATGAAGATGCCCGTTCGGCCGCCCAAACGGCACTATCGCTTGCAGAAAAGTTGCAATCGAAAGATAAACAAGAAATTGCCTTATGGGTTGTTGCACAGGTCAGCGCCCATCATCGGGATTTTGAAACAGCATACGGACAGCTTGCAACAGCTTATCGTCTGAAAGATACGCTGTATGATGAAACCGGTCAACAGCAAACGGCATTTCTGGAGACTGTTTACCAAACGGAAAAGAAAGAACTTCAAATAACTTCTTTGGAACGACAACGGCAGCTGTATGTCTGGCTTGGCGTTTCCGGAGCTATTGTTCTATTGATTGCGCTGGCGTTTGCCTTTGTACGGTACCGCCTGGCGGTGAGCCGAAGAAAACTGGCTGAAGAGGAGGCACGGCGACTGGAGCGGGAGAAGCAATTGGTAGCGATACAAGCGACGTTAGACGGCGAAGCAGCAGAGCGCACGCGCTTGGCGAAAGACCTCCATGACGGGCTAGGTAGTATGCTATCTCTTGTGAAATTCAATTTGCCGCAGGTTCAGGGCGATGCGGTGTTGGAAGCAGTCGACGTATCCCGCTTTCAAAGCGCGTTGGGCATGCTCGACGATTCCATACGCGAACTTCGCCGCGTAGCACACCACATGATGCCTGAATCACTCCTGCGATACGGTCTTAAGGCGTCCTTATCCGATTTCTGCGCCGCTATCCCTTCGGCCGATTTTCACTATTTTGGTGATGAAACCCGTCTATCGGAGAAACTGGAGATTATGGTTTACCGTTGTATCCACGAGCTGGTCAACAACGCGCTCAAGCATGCGCAGGCCAAGCACATCAATGTGCAGCTAATACAGGAAGCAGACCGCATATCATTTACCGTGCAGGATGACGGTAAGGGGTTTGACCAGCAGCAGGTTAAGGAAGGTATGGGGTTGCAAAACGTGCGCCAGCGTGTGGCCGCTTTTCAAGGTGACGTGCACATCTATTCTTCCGAACAAGGAACCGAAGTCCATGTAGAACTAGCGCTGACTACTCCCAACGCTCCTTAGGTACGCAGGTAATATCGGCTGTTTTGCGTAGCAGGAGTGGTCGTGGGTCATAGCGATTTTCGAGCACAAGCGAGTCGGCAGTATGTCTTACAATTTTGAACCGTGGAAGGTATTGCCCAATGCGATAACAGCCGGACATTTTCGGCCGCCAATCCGGATTGGTATACTGCCCGTCCACCAGGAGGCTATCGCCCCGCACCACATATATCCCTTTGGCGTATTCGGTCCAATTCCCGTTGTTATAACACGAATCGGCAATGTTTCTGACCTTGGAAGTAACATGCATGGTCGCGTAAATAGAGTCGCAGGTAAACGTTAGCTCGTGCAATGTATACTGGAGTAGGTCATCTTGCATGGGGATGCTTTCCTGCACCCAAACCCCTTGCAGGTAATCCGTGCCTTCGTATTGGACGTCCGGATTGAACTGGCAACTGCCGGCAAGCAAAAAAAGCATACCGGCTAGAAATAGTCGGTATGCGGTATGGCGCATTGTAGAATGTATCAAACGAATCACTTATTTCAGTCCGCCAATCATATCTTCGGGCCGCACCCATTCGTCAAACTGGTCATTGGTCAATAGGCCCAACTCAAGCGCGGCTTCCCGCAACGATTTGTTCTCCTTGTGTGCTTTTTTAGCAATTTTCGCCGCGTTTTCATAGCCGATGTGTGGATTGAGTGCCGTGACGAGCATCAGCGAGTTTTCGAGGTGCTTTTTAATGCCGTCACGATTAGGCTCGATGCCGACAGCGCAGTGGTCGTTGAACGACACGCAGGCATCGCCGATCAATTGAGCAGACTGCAGAAAATTGGCTGCCATGACTGGTTTGAATACGTTAAGTTCATAGTGTCCATTGGCTCCTCCGAATGCGATGGTTACGTCGTTGCCGATGACTTGCGCCGCAACCATTGTTAAGGCTTCGCATTGGGTGGGGTTTACCTTGCCCGGCATGATGGATGAGCCTGGCTCATTTTCCGGAATGATGATTTCGCCGATGCCCGACCGTGGACCTGAGGCAAGCATGCGGACATCGTTGGCGATTTTGTGCAGCGATACGGCCAGCTGTTTCAGCGCCCCGTGGCTTTCCACGATGGCGTCGTGCGCGGCCAGTGCCTCGAACTTGTTGGGTGCCGTGCGGAACGGTAGCCCCGTAAAATCAGCGATGTGTCGCGCTACATTTTCGGCATATCCCTTTGGTGTATTAATACCGGTCCCTACGGCAGTACCCCCGAGGGCGAGCTCAGAAAGGTGCGCCAACGTATTGTTAAGCGCTTTGAGCCCGTAATCAAGCTGTGCCACGTACCCCGAAAACTCCTGTCCCAAAGTGAGCGGCGTAGCATCCATCAAGTGGGTACGGCCGATTTTGACCACCTGTGCAAAAGCTTCGGATTTGGCTTTCAGTGTGTCGCGCAATTTCTCCACGCCAGGTATCGTCGTTTCCACCAGCCGCTTATAAGCCGCGATGTGCATGGCCGTAGGGTACGTGTCGTTAGACGATTGGGATTTGTTGACATCGTCGTTGGGGTGGATGAAGGGTTTTCCTTCTCCCAATTGGTGGCCTTGGAGCACGTGCGCACGGTTGGACACCACTTCGTTGACATTCATGTTGGACTGCGTACCCGACCCCGTTTGCCAGATGACCAAGGGGAATTGGTCGGCTAACTGGCCCGCTAGAATTTCATCGCATACCTGGGCGATGAGGTCCCGCTTTTCCACCGGCAGTATACCCGCATCAGCATTGGTATAAGCAGCGGCTTTTTTAAGGAAAGCAAATGCTTCGATAATTTCCTTGGGCATCGATGCTGAAGGGCCAATCTTGAAATTGTTGCGGGAACGCTCCGTTTGTGCGCCCCAATACCTGTCGGCAGGTACTTGCACCTCGCCCATGGTATCGTGTTCTATTCGGTATGACATGGAATCGTTGTTTTGATATGCTACAAAGGTACGAAGATACAGGAGATGTGAAAATGTATCTTATGAACCTTTATGCCGTTGGCTCAACAATAACCCCACGATACCCATAACGAGCATACCGGCTGCGACTGCCAGCAATAGCGGTACATGATGGATGGGCGTACGCGCCAAAAGCCGTTGTGTGGGCCATGGCGATAACAACCCTGGTACTATTATTATGGGTCATTGTCCCTGTGTGGTTTTCCACGAGGTCTTTTGAACGGCGCGACCTCTAACGCGTGCAAATGCTAACGCAATGTCAAAAAATAAGGTTGTAAATAAATAAAGGATAAAATTGTCCGATATTAGCGAGTGTTAATATAAGTGTTTAATAAATAAGCAAGTTAGTCATGATTAAAACAGCAGTATTGGATGTTACGCAGCTAGAACCGCGGCTAAAACATCCCACCATTTTCGAGCATTTCGACGCATTGGAACAAGGCGAAAGCTTCATCATCCACAACGACCACGACCCGCGGCCGCTTTATTACCAATTGCTAGGCGAGCGCGGTAATATTTTCACCTGGGATTACCTGGAATCGGGACCTGAAACATGGCAGGTGCTAATTGCCAAACCGGCCACTGAAGCGGAGGAAACCGTTGGTGAGATTGCTGCGAAGGATATGCGCAAGGCGGAAGTATTCAAGAAGCTGGGTATCGATTTCTGCTGCGGCGGCAAGAAAACCCTGAAAGAGGCCGTGGTCGAGTTGGGACTCACCGAAGCACAGGTCAGGGAAGAACTGGAGCGATCGGAGGCTGCCGCCGGCGGACAGGTTACAAACGATTTCGACGCGTGGGATTTGGGCTTCCTGGCGGATTATATCTATAACGTGCACCATAAGTACGTCCGCGAGAGTGGCCCCATCATTGAACAATTGGCAGAGAAGGTAGCCTCGCGGCACGGTGCTGCTCATCCGGAGCTTTTCGAACTGGCCAAAGGCTTAAAAGGGTTGATGGCCGATATGTACAGCCATCAGCAAAAGGAAGAGCGTATCCTGTTTCCTGCTATCAAGACGTTGGAAGGTTATGACGGCTCGGCACAAGCGACCATCGGAATCGAAGCGCCGATAAGCGCGATGGAGGCCGACCATGATTCGGCAGGCGACGAGCTTAAAACCTTACGGAAATTGACGAGGAATTACGACTTGCCGGCCGATGCGTGCAATTCCTATATGTATCTCTTTGATAAAATAAGGGAGTTTGAGGATAACCTCTTCCAGCATATCCATTTGGAAAACAACATTCTGTTTCCTAAGGCACTGAAGTTGGAGAAGGAACACCTCAGTAATGCAGGCGCATTATAGACCGGAAATACCATGGTGATCAACGAACATACCCGGGTGTCGGCAGTAATCAACGCGAATGTCGATAGCATAGCTGCGATAGCGGCATTGGCCAAACCGCTGCGTAAATTGAACAACCCCATATTGCGGCGGATAATGGCGCCCCGGGTTACGTTGGCCGAGGCCGCCGCCATCGGCGGCTGCTCTTTCGCAGATATCCGGGCCGCATTGGAACCGCTGGGTTTCCACTTTACAACAGAAGGCTCCGCCGGAGTCCCGGATGCGCCCGCGCCTGCGCAGCGACCCGAATGGCTTGCCAGCGCAGGTGACAAAGAAAAGGATCTTTTCGACGTGCGCGACATCATCGAGTCGGGCGACGACCCCCTGAAGGCCATTGTGCAGCGATACCGCGCATTGCCGCCGGGAAACCTGTTATGCATCATCAACTCGTTTATCCCGTATCCACTGCTCAGTCTACTGGAGAAAAAAGGGGCCAAAAGCTACGTGGAAACCGTGTCGGCAAACGAGCACCATACCTGGTTTTTCAAACCGAGGGTGCCTCAGCAGGAGACGGAAACATCGACAACTGACCGCGTGATGATGCACGATGGTCCATCGTTCGAGCGGGTGTTGGCCGCTTATCCCGAAGCGCAGCGTGTTCAGCTGGATGTACGCCCGTTGCCCATGCCGCAACCCATGGAAACCATCCTTGAAACCTTACCCACGTTGGCGCCCAACCAGGTGCTCTACGTGCAGCATAAGCGGGTGCCCCTGCACCTGCTGGAAGAACTTGCCGACCAGGCGTATGCCGCACATATCCATGAGGTGGGCGAGGGGGATGTGCGGATGTTGATTGTTCGGGTTTAGCCTATGGTACTTAGTCTTTAGACAAAGGAGCAAATAGCAAAAAAGCAAACAGCAACCAGCCATGGCAGACATCAGTATCGGAAAAGCTCCCCATCCCATAGCGGTATTGCCGTTCTACGGTACCGGAGCTTTATGCTTCGCGGCACTGGCCATACTGCTTTTTTTAGCGGCCGACGAGCTGACGGGGCATCATTTCAGTCCGCACCTAATGGCTATCGTTCATACGGCGGCACTGGGCTGGGGTACGATGGTCATCTTCGGCGCAGCCTATCAACTCCTCCCGGTAATCTGTGAGCGCGACCTCTACAGTGTGCCCTTGGCCGTGGCGTCATACTTCATGCTTACCTTTGGTGCCTTGCTATTGGTATGGTCGTTTTGGATATTCGAGGTGGGCACCGTGATGATTACCGGCGGCGCGTCGGTGGTGATCGCTGCGCTGCTCTATACCATCAATACCTGCGTTACGGCGGCTCGTAACCAACGGACCACACCCCAACAGGCATTTATTGTGAGCTCGGCATTATGGCTGCTCATTACCGTTACCATTGGGCTGTTACTGGCTATCAACCTACGCTATACGTTCATACCACGCAACCACCTCGACCTATTGAAACTCCATGCCCATGCCGGGCTCGCGGGTTGGTTCCTGCAGCTCATCACCGGCGTAAGCACCAAGCTGGTGCCAATGTTCCTATTGGGCAAATCAAAGCGCGAGTGGTTGCTTTATGCGGCGCTGGTGCTGCAGAACGTCGGATTGGTGTTGTTCCTTATCGACGGGTATTTCAATCCCATCACGGCAAAGATGCTGATTTATGGCGGTATCGTTGCGTTGGGTACCTTCGCATGGCTACTTTATCTCGCCGATGCGTATCGCAACCGCTTGCGCCGGAAAGTGGAGTTGCTAATGAGGCATGCCGCCATTTCATTCACTTGCCTAATCGTGGGTTTTGCCCTGATTCCGGTCGCCTACTACTTCTCAGACGCGCGGTGGGTATCTATTTACGGTACGTTCCTTTTCCTCGGATGGATTACCGCCATTATCCTGGGCAAAACATTCAAAACCCTGCCGTTCATCGTGTGGAGCAGCCATTACCGACACCTCAACGGCAAAGTGAAGGTGCCGCTCCCTAAGCAACTGTACAGTGAACGGCTTACGGTTTACCAGTTTTACCTGTATGTGGCGGCCTTCGTGTCGCTTGTTGCAGGAATGGTCGTTGATTATACACCGGTCATACGCATGGCACTATTGCTGTGGATCATGCTCGCCACGGTGTATGTAGTGAACGTGGCCAAGACGATTTTTCACAAACCAATGATTACAGATGGAGATAAAACTCAATGACCCGTTTGCCACGGAAATGCTGAAAGCACAGACCGCACTGATGCAGGTCATCGACCCGGAGCTGTACGTCAATATCGTTGACCTTGGTTTGGTTTACGGTGTCGATTTTACCGATGCGTCGAAAGCGAAAGTGACGATGACCCTCTCCACGCCCGGCTGCCCCATGGGCGATGCGATTATAGGAGGGGTGGAAAACGCGATGGGCGCCGCTTTTCCCGACCGGAAAATCGAGGTCGATATCGTGTGGGAACCCCAGTGGAACTACCACATGATTACCGATGGGGGCAAAGCCCAGATGGGATTGGAGTAAATGCGATTTGACGAGGATGATCCTTGTCATTTATAGCGGTGACCACGGTCACATGATGGAGGTTTGGAATCCCTAATTTTGCATGAGTTGGTCTGCAATAACGATCAGCCGATACGTTGACATATACACGATGAACGATACCAATCAACACACGTTCCACATACCCGTCATGGGTTTGGGTTTTACCATCGATACGCCGCTGAAAGTAGCCCGGTTTGGCATTTCATCGGCATTATCCCTTGCCGACGACCACCTGCTGGAACAGATGCGTGAATTTTATGCCACCAAATTCGGGCAACCCTTTACCCCCATTTCGCAAAAAGCTGAAGACGTTCGGGCTAAGCGGATTACGGCTTATCTCAACCTCTTACAAGATATCATAGATGCGCAGATGAAACAATTGCGTGTGGACCCCTTCGAAACAGATAGCGAACTTACCCGTTATTTTGAGCTGCTGCCAGAAGGATCATCGATAAAACGCGATTACCTTGCCATGTGTGCCAGCAGGGGTGATAAACGTGATAAAATAGCTACGGATCTCCGGGCGGCTGTCACTGCGGGCGCAGTCGACGTAAATATCATGACGAAGGTAGATAAGACGAATTACACGCCGGATGGCACCCCATTGCCACCGGAATATACGGACGCCTTGGCTGCATTGCGGGGATTTGCGCGAAGTAAACTGCGGTCGTCCATTATCTTGTCGGCAGGGCTCAACCCGCGCCTGTATAGCTACTTTGAACAGTTTGATGATTTTTATCCCGATGGAGACGGGGCCCTCGCCAAACGCATCATATTGAAAGTAAGCGATTACCGCTCGGCCCTGATCCAAGGGAAGCTGCTTGCCAAGAAAGGGCTGTGGGTGTCGGAGTTCCGGATAGAATCCGGCCTGAACTGTGGCGGACATGCGTTCGTGGGCGAAGGTATGCTGCTGGGCCCGATCATGGAGACGTTCAAAACACAGCGGCAGGCCCTTTATACGGAGCTGAAAGGCTTGTGCGCAGCAGCACTCGACCATAAGCAACGGCTGGGATTCCAAGTCGACCTGCCGCAACGCATTACGGTTCAGGGTGGAATCGGCACGGCGGGTGAAGACCGCTTTTTATTGGATTACTACCAGTTGGACGGAACAGGGTGGGGGAGCCCGTTCCTGCTGGTGCCCGAGGCGACCAATGTGGATGATGATACACTTGGCAAATTGGCAAACGCGGCACCAGCCGATTTTTACCTCAGTGATGCATCACCTCTGGGAGTGCCGTTCCATAACTTCCGGCCCAGCAGTTCGGAAGAACAACGGAAACAACGCATCGTAAGGAACCGTCCGGGCAGCCCCTGTCACAAAAAGTTCCTTTCGTTTAATACGGAGTTTACAGATAAGCCCATCTGTACGGCATCCCGGCAATACCAAAACTTGAAACTCAAAGAAGCGCGGATGAAGTTTCCCGATGAGCACGCATACCAGCAGGCCGCCGCGGGCATTGTAGAAAAGGACTGCCTGTGCGAGGGCCTTGCCGCACCAGCAGTGCTCACCAATGACATTCCGCCCAAGCACAACCTCAAAGCGGTGACGGTATGTCCGGGGCCCAATTTGGCCTACTTCTCCAAGATTGCCTCGCTCAAGGAGATGGTCGGCCATATTTACGGCACGGGCAACTTGTTGAACGGTCGCTTCCGGTCAAACCTGTTCGTCAACGAGCTGCGTCTTTATATCGACTACCTGAAAAAGGAAATCGAGAAATACCAGCATGATTTTACCGAAAAAAGGAGCAACAATTACCGGGCGTTCCGCGATAACCTGCTGCACGGCATCGCATATTACCGGTCCATTATCCCGGCGATGCAGCAATATGCCCAGACCAACATAGACGATATGAGATCTGCCCTTGTCGATGCTGAAAAAGCCCTGCTTTAACTAGCTGTCCACAGTTTTAAAAAGGCGATACCGCAGTCGGCGTAGGCAAGCCAATTAGCCAAGGAGAATCGTGTTTTTTTGTTCCTAACCGTCGATTAGTTGTGGTTTGGCGACCTTCATGCCCGTAATATACAACACCACAGTAGCAGCAACGAGAAGAAAAAAGGGTGTCTCCCAATTTCCCGCCCAATCGTACAATGCGCCGAAAAGCGGTGGCCCTATGGCGGCTAGTGCATACCCGAAAGATTGCGCCATACCGGAAATACGGGCTGCTTCTCGTGTGGTTTTTGTGCGGAGAATAAACCACATCATCACCACGCTAAACGCCAGTCCCGTACCCATGCCAAACAGGATCACGGCAGGAATGATAAATTGTGTGCGCCAGCTGATGATCAAGAATAGGCTCAACGCCAGTGTACCGCAGATAAACCAGACCAGCGGCGTATGGTTCTTCATTCGCCCGGCGATGATGGGCCCCACAAAAACAATGGGGAGCTGGGTGAACTGTACGAATGACAATACCCATCCCGATTTTTCGGATACCATACCCCAATCCTGTAGCACCACCGGCAGCCAAGCCACCGAACAGTAGAAAAGCAGCGATTGGAGCCCCATGAAAATGGTGATATACCAGGCGAGCCGCGATCTGAGCATCGATGTGCCCGGTTGCCGACGAACGGCAGACTGGCCGACTGGTGCCTCGCTCGAACGGCGTTTCAGTTGCGGTGCCCAAAAGATGATGGCAATCACCGAAAAGACGAACCATACACCGATGGAGCCTTTCCAGCCCTGGCCGGTCCAATGGCCGATGGCAATACTAAATCCCGAGGCTAGTGATGCCGTGATGTTCATCGCCACACTGTAGATGCCTGTCACCAGGCCGATTCTGTGTGGAAATCGCTGTTTGATAAACGGCGGTACGAGTACATTGCCAAATGCGATGCCGCACCCTACGAGCGCTGCGCCAGAAAATAGCAACGCCGTGTTTGACGATGCCCGGATGAGCAACCCCAAACCGATAGCCCAAATAGCTGCCCAAAGTAGTACCTCCATGCGCCACTTACCGGCCAATTCAGATGCTATCGGCGAGAGGACCGCAAATGCCAATAAAGGAATGGTGGTAATGAGGCCGGTCAACGTATTGGAAAGGTGCAGCGCGTCCTGGATCTGCGGAACTACAGGGCCTACACTGGTGATAGGTGCCCGTAAGTTCGTAGCCACCAAGATAATGCCCGTAAGCAAAACAAACTTATTCGATCGCGCCGTTTCGGCAGTCTTATCTGTTGCCATGTTAAAATAAGGTGTCCTATCTGTGCACCGGCGAAAGTAGGGTTAATTTGTGTGATGCGGTTACGGATTCCGTATTTTGACAATAGGATATTAATCGGTTGCGTACAGGCAAAACAGCCCCAACACCTACATGGTGCTAGGGCTGTATATACTTCGATGATGAAATCCTATTTGCTCAGGTACATCGACTTCTTGGCAACCATCTCCCGAAAGAAAGGGTCGTCCAGGTCCTTAATGAACCGGATGGCTTCACCGGTGGATTTCATCTCCGGACCGAGTTGCTTGTCGACATCAGGAAATTTATCAAACGAAAAGATCGGTTCCTTGATGGCGTAACCTTTCAGTTGGCGCTCGATGGTAAAGTCCTTGAGTTTGTTAGCGCCCAGCATTACCTTGGTGGCGATATTAACATAAGGCACGTCGTAGGCCTTGGCAATGAATGGGACCGTACGCGACGCTCGTGGATTGGCTTCGATGACGTATACCTTTTCATCCTTTACCGCAAATTGGATGTTGAGCAAGCCCCTCACATTGAGGGCTTTCGCTAACTTGATGGTGTATTCTTCCATTTTCTGCTTCACACCGTCGGAAAGGCTGAAGGGCGGTAGCACCGCACTGGAATCACCTGAGTGGATACCTGCCGGCTCGATATGTTCCATCATACCGATGATGTGCACATCATCGCCGTCGCAAATGGAATCAGATTCTGTCTCTTCGGCCCTGTCGAGGAAATGGTCAATCAGTACCCGGTTTCCGGGCAGGTTGCGCAACAGTTTCACCACCGCGGTTTCTAAATCTTCATCGTTGATGACGATGCTCATGCGCTCCCCTCCGAGCACGTAGCTCGGGCGGACGAGCACCGGATAACCTACATTTTTGGCCACTTCGAGTGCTTCTTCCGCACTCTCCGCCACGCCGTATTTGGGGTAGGGGATATCCAGTGATTTAAGCAGGTCGGAGAAACGGCCGCGGTCTTCCGCCAGGTCCATGTTATGGAACGAAGTACCAATGATTTTGATGCCGTTGGATTCGAGTTGCTCGGCCATCTTCAGGGCAGTTTGCCCGCCCAACTGTACGATGACACCTTCCGGCTTTTCCAATTCGATGATCTCACGCACATGCTCCCAGTAGACTGGTTCGAAATAGAGCTTGTCGGCCATGTTGAAATCGGTCGATACCGTTTCGGGGTTGCAATTGACCATGATCGACTCGTATCCGGCCTCCTTGGCGGCCAGCAGGCCGTGCACGCAAGAGTAGTCGAATTCGATACCCTGGCCGATGCGGTTAGGCCCTGAGCCGAGCACGATAATTTTCTTTTTATCGGACGCGACCGATTCGTTTTCTTCTTCGAAGGTAGAATAGTAATAAGGCGTTTGTGCTGGAAACTCTGCAGCACAAGTATCCACCATTTTGTATACCCTACGGATGCCCAATTCCTTCCGTCTGTTATAGACGTCGTCTTCAGATACATTGCCGAGCAACCAGGCGATTTGTTCGTCCGAGTAGCCTTTTTGCTTGAGCGTGATGAAGAAATCCTTGGGGATATTGTTGAGTTGATAGCGGCGTAATTCGGTTTCCAGCGTTACCAATTCTTGGATTTGAACGAGGAACCATTTGTCGATATTGGTCGCTTTTCGGATAGACTCCAACGGAACACCCAGTTCGAAGGCATCCTTGATATGGAAGAGGCGGTCGCTACTGGGGTGTTCGAGGCTATACATGATTTCCTCAAGGTTACGCAACTGCTTGCCGTCGGCACCGAGGCCGTGGCGCCCCGTTTCGAGGCTTTGGCAAGCCTTCTGCAGCGCTTCGATGAAGGTCCGGCCGATGGCCATCACTTCGCCCACCGATTTCATCTGCAGGCCGAGCTCGCGGTTTGCACCTTTGAACTTAGCGAAGTTCCAGCGGGGTACCTTTACGATGACATAATCCAACGTGGGCTCGAAATAGGCCGATGTGTTCTTGGTAATTTGGTTTTCTATTTCATCCAGGTTGTAGCCAATGGCCAGCTTGGAAGCGATTTTAGCAATCGGGTAGCCCGTTGCTTTGGATGCCAGTGCCGAAGATCGGGATACACGCGGGTTGATTTCGATGGCGATGATATCTTCATTTTCCGGGTTTACCGAAAACTGGACATTACACCCGCCAGCAAAGGTGCCGATGGCACGCATCATCTTGATGGCCTGATTGCGCATTTCCTGGTAGCAGCGGTCGCTCAGCGTCATGCCCGGCGCTACGGTAATCGAATCGCCGGTATGTATGCCCATCGGGTCGAAGTTTTCGATCGTACAGATGATGATTACATTGTCCGCGCCGTCGCGTAATAATTCCAGTTCAAACTCTTTCCATCCCAACACGGCTTGCTCTACCAATACTTCATGTGTGGGCGAGGCCTGCAACCCCCGGCTAAGGGCCGCTTCGAAATCCTCTTTTTTATGCACAAACCCGCCACCGCTACCACCTAAGGTGTATGACGGGCGAATAACAAGCGGGAAACCGATGTTCTGCGCAGCCTCTTTCCCTTCGAGGAACGAGTTCGCTATTTTTGAAGGGGCAACCCCTACACCGATTTCGACCATCAGCTTGCGGAATTCCTCTCGGTTCTCGGTTTTCTCAATAGCAGCAACGTCTACACCGATGACCTGTACGTTGTATTTTTCCCAAAGCCCCCGCTCTGAAGCCTCAATGCACAGGTTGAGTGCCGTCTGGCCGCCCATGGTGGGAAGGACAGCATCTATTTGCTGCTCCTGTAGAATCTGTTCAATGCTCTCGCAGGTCAGCGGTAACAAGTATACATGATCAGCAATAACCTTGTCGGTCATGATGGTGGCCGGGTTGGAATTGATAATGGATACCTTAATCCCTTCCTCCTTGAGCGAAAGGGCAGCCTGTGATCCCGAATAGTCAAACTCGCAGGCTTGTCCGATAACGATGGGGCCTGAACCGATAATTAAAACCGAATTGATGGAAGTGTTTCTTGGCATTATATGGCGAAAAATGTTAATTAATTTTCAACGCTACGCTTGCTAAACAGCGGAATGCCTGGATGATAAATGAGGATATTCCGACTGTTTTGTCGGAGTGCAAAGGTATGTTTTTTAATGAAATAAACGATGGATAATTTAAATAAGCCCTATTTATTGTGCTGACTACTGGTTCGGACTACCTGTTTTTAGGTATTTTTATCTGGTTCTACACAAATTATTTTTTGCTAACACCGGAATATCTTACTTTTGGGCGGTTATTTATAACATAAAATTAAAACTATGAAAATTAAATTGACATTATTGGCGCTGTTCGCTGCGTTTGCTTTTACGGCATCTGCCCAGAGTGATTACAAGAACTCAATTGGTCTCCGTTTAGGATCGGGGTACTATGATGTTGTAGCCGCTGCATTCAAAACATTTATCAGCGAGCCTGCTGCATTGGAGTTTGATTTGGGTATCCGTCCGTATTCGGTAGCTGGAATGAAGTGGACGAATGTTTCGTTATCGGGTGCTTATCAACACCATTTCCCCATTGGAGATATCGAAGGGTTTAAATGGTTTGTGGGCGGTGGTGTGGTATTGTCCAACACATTCTCGAATTTTGATGAAAGAAGCGGGTTTAATGCAGGTATTTTCCCTACTGGTGGCGTGGATTACAAGTTGAAAAACGCACCTTTCGCATTCTCCGCCGATATCAGGCCAACCATCACCATTGTAAGTGGTTACGATTACTATAACAATTTTTATGCAAACGGTGGTTTGACTGCCCGGTACGTATTTTAATAAATAAACGGTTTTCCCGTTAATTGGTTGCCATTGGTTGACAAAGCCAATGGCAATTTTTATGATGTAGCTGGTCGGTTGTTTCTTAAAAGTTAACTTCAATTTCGCGACCGTTTTTACCCTTTTTTCGCTTTTGTGCTTAAATCAACGATCGTTGATTACAAATCCACGGTTGTTGACAGCGAATTAACAATCGTTGATGCGCCATCAACGAACAACAATGACAAATCCCCTGCCGGGGAAATCCAATCGACCATCGTTGACGACCCATCCACGTCCGTTGATGTGTCATCAACGAACAACGATAGTAAATCCTTGTCGGGGGAAATCCAATTCACAACCGTTGACGTCTCATTGAATTCCGTTGATGTGTCACCCCTATACAGTACTGGACGGTTCTCAATCGGTGACGCGGCATTCCCGTCGGGGAAATCCAATCCACGTCTATAGGTTTCCCATCCCCACCCGGAGATTTGCTATCAATGAACATGTAAATGAAACCCACGAACGGAAATAGGGCATCCACGTTTGATAATCATACGTCGCCGAACGGGGAAAGCCTATATCAAGGTGGGGGGGAACACGTCACCTGTGAGAAATTACTAAGGTTTTTTATTTAGTACGGTTATCATTGCTTCAAAACACAACTTTATCTAAGTTTGTCGAAATCGTGTGAATAATCGTAAATTACGTTACCTCGTCACCCGTTAGCAGAAGTGTTCGGCATGTATTCAATGAAAAATAACCGTCAACCAATCAAAATAGCGGTCGTTGGACCCGAGTCGACCGGCAAATCGACCATTGCCGAGCAACTGGCGCGGCAACTAGATACGGTATGTGTACCGGAATATGCGCGCGAGTATTGCCGCCACCTTAATCGCGAGTATACCTTGCAGGATGAAATGAACATGTTTTATGGACAGGTGGCCTTGGAGCGTAGCTTGGTGCCACTCGCGCAAAATAATGTACTGGTCTGCGATACCATGTTCCTCACCATTAAAATCTGGTGCGACCACCTATTCGGGCATACACCGGATGAGGTATTGGATGCCCTTCAGGCAAACCACTATGACTTTTACCTGCTGATGGATATCGACCTGCCATGGGTCGACGATCCGCTACGAGACTTCCCAAAGCTGCGGGAACATTTCATGGCAGTGTGGCATCGAGAATTGCAAGTGATCGGCGCGAACTATCAGGTCATATCAGGGTTGGGGGCGGATCGATTTCACCATGCATGGGAAACCGTTCGGCAGCACCTACTAAAAGAAGAAAGCCGCCGGAATGGGCGACTTTCATAGTAGGTCAGAATCTAAAATTACTCTTAGTACCGGTAATGCTCCGGCTTGTACGGGCCTTCTACCGGCACACCTATATATTCCGCTTGGTGCGGGTCCAGCTCCTCCAGCTCCACGCCGATTTTGGCCAGATGTAATCGAGCTACTTTCTCGTCGAGGTGCTTCGGCAAGGTGTATACCTTGTTCTCATAGTTTGCCGTGTTAGTCCACAATTCGATTTGTGCCAGTGTTTGGTTGGTAAACGAGTTGCTCATCACGAAAGAGGGATGTCCCGTAGCGCATCCTAGGTTAACCAGGCGGCCTTCGGCCAACAGGATGACGTCTTTTCCATCAATGGTGTACTTGTCCACCTGCGGCTTTATTTCCACTTTGGTGTCGCCGTAGTTGTCATTAAGCCAGGCCACGTCGATCTCGTTGTCGAAATGGCCAATATTGCACACCACAGCTTTATCTTTCATCGATTTGAAATGCTCGCCACGGACGATATCCCGGTTGCCGGTCGTGGTCACGATGATATCGGCTTCTTTAACTGCGTTGGCGAATTTCTTCACTTCGTAGCCTTCCATAGCGGCTTGCAGTGCACAGATAGGGTCGATTTCGGTCACGATAACACGTACTCCAGCGCTGCTCAGGGATTCGGCAGAGCCTTTCCCTACATCGCCGTACCCAGCCACGACAGCCACTTTGCCGGCGAGCATCAAGTCCGTAGCACGACGGATAGCATCAACGAGCGACTCGCGGCAACCGTATTTGTTATCAAATTTGGACTTGGTCACCGAATCATTTACGTTGATGGCCGGCAGGTGCAACGTGCCGTTCTTCATGCGCTCGTAAAGCCGGTGTACACCTGTAGTGGTTTCTTCGGAAAGGCCTTTGATGCCGCTGATCAACTCGGGGAATCTGTCAAAGACCATATTGGTGAGGTCACCGCCGTCGTCGAGGATCATGTTGAGTGGCTTGCGTTCCGCTCCGAAGAAAAGCGTTTGCTCGATGCACCAGTTGAATTCGTCTTCGGTCATACCTTTCCAGGCATATACCGGTATACCGGCCGCTGCAATGGCAGCGGCAGCATGGTCTTGCGTGGAAAAAATGTTGCAGGACGACCAACTTACTTCCGCGCCCAATTCAATCAATGTTTCGATAAGTACAGCCGTTTGGATAGTCATGTGCAGACAGCCTGCAATACGGGTCCCAGCCAAGGGCTTGGCAGCACCGAACTCCTCGCGGAGCGCCATCAGGCCGGGCATTTCGGCCTCAGCCAGCTCAATTTCTTTACGGCCCCATGCGGCGAGGTTAATATCTTTTACCTTATAGGGTACGTATGCGGTGTCTATCGATGACATAATGCGTTATTTTTTGTGAACTGCAAAAGTATTGGTTTTGGCGGTTATATTCAAACTTACTTAGTAGCTTGCAGCTAAAAATTGACAATGAACTGAAATTAGCGATTTGCTTTCCGCCTGTTAGCGTGGTATCTTTGCAAGCATATTTTTAAGTGAACACTAACGGAAAGGAGAAAACCATGTATCCAGAATACTTAGTAGCGCCGATGCGCAATGAGCTTACCAATGTAGGCTTTGAAGAATTAAAGACCCCCGAAGAAGTAGATGCGGCCATCAAACAAGAAGGGACCGTATTCGTGGTGGTTAACTCTGTTTGCGGTTGCGCGGCTGCCAATGCGCGCCCTGCTGCAATATCAGCTATCAAGAACGAGAAACGTCCGGACAAAACAGTTACCGTATTTGCAGGTATGGAAAAGGATGCCGTAGATAAAGCACGCAATTACATGTTGCCCTACCCTCCGTCATCGCCCGCCATGGCGTTGTTTAAAGACGGTAAGTTGGTGCATATGATCGAGCGTCACCAAATCGAAGGTCGCCCGGCGCAGATGATTGCAGATAACTTGGTGGCTGCTTTTGACGAGTATTGCTAGTTAACACTCAGCACCCCGATGAATTAAAAAAGGTGTTCCGATTTGCGGAGCACCTTTTTTTGGTTACTTAATAAACGTTGTTAGTAATCGATCGGTATTCTTAGTTCCACTCGGCTGCCGCGTTGCGGTACACCAACAATGTGGATGATGCCCCGTTCGGAGTTGGCGAGTGCGTTCTCCACGTCATCAGCACTATTTACCGGCTGGCCATTAATGTGCGTGATAACCAGCCCGCGCTGCACATTGAAATAATCAAATAGCCCGTCTTGGTGAACTTGGGTAACCACTACACCCGAAGAAATACCTAGTTCTTTCTTCTTGGCATTATCTGCCGGTACGAAACCTGCGCCTAATTTATTGTAAATTTCCGTGGCACTGCGCTTCGCTTCGCTGTCCGATCCATTGTCCCGATCCGCTGCACGCGTATCCTCCTTCAGTGTGACCGTAACGTCACGCTCTTTGCCATCGCGCTTGTAGGTGAGTTTTACCTTATCGCCCGGACGCAACCGGTAGATTCGTTCCTGTAAATCTGAAGACGAAGTGATGATGCGTCCGTCAAGCTTTGTGACGATATCTCCCTCCTTAAGACCGGCTTCCTCGGCCGCGCCACCCGATACGACATCGATAACATACAGGCCATTAACATCACTAACTTCCAGTTCTTTTGCTGCAGCGGGATTAAGTTCACGGAATGTAATGCCAATCAAGCCGCGTTTTACACGACCGAATTTGATGAAGTCATCCGAAATTTTCTTAACAAGGTTGACAGGTACTGCAAAACCGTAACCCGCATAAGTGCCCGTGGGTGTCATGATATTGGAATTGATACCAATTAACTCGCCGGCTGCGTTGACCAACGGGCCACCGCTATTTCCCTTATTAATAACGGCATCTGTCTGAATAAATGATTCCACGGCCGTATTAACCATGGGTTGATCGTCCGATTGCGGATAGCCCCCGCGCTGTTGGTACTCTCGCTGCTGTAACTCGCGAGCGATGATTCCTGTTGATCGGCCGGTCGCGCTCACGATTCCTGCTGTCACCGTAGATTCCAGCCCCAATGGATAGCCCACGGCTAATACCCATTCACCGATACGAACCTTGTCCGAATCGCCGAACTTCACAAAAGGAAGACCTTTCTCATTAATCTTAATCAGGGCCAAATCGGTGTTGGGGTCGCGGCCGATGATTTTTGCCTCGACAACACGTTTGTCTGTCAGCTGTACCTCTATTTTATTGGCGTCTTCCACTACGTGGTTGTTCGTGACGATGTAGCCATCCTGCGAGATGATAACGCCCGACCCGGTGGCTTGGGCCGGAGGTTGGGACCGCTGTTGCCGTTGGCGCGGCATGCCGAAAAACTCTTCAAATAGATCCATCGGGACCCCCCCGCTGCTCCGGGAGCGACCGGGGTAGGTTGTAGTGATGTGAACTACCGCTGGTGCAACCATGGCCGCAGCCTGGGTAAAGTCTGGGTTTCCTGTGGAGGATACCACATCCGGAACCGGGTTGCTGGCATAATGCAATTCTTGTCGTTCTTCAAAAGACATTTTACTTTCCTGTTTGTTTTCAAACAGTTTATAACCGCCCACGGCAATCAAGCCTCCTATTAGCGCGGTCAATAATGTTAATCCTAATTTTTTCATTCGTATCCTAATTTATTGATAATTACAACTTGTTTTTAAGCGCATCAAAACCCATAATTCCATCGTCTTTCCGAAAGTCGCTGACAGGGCAGGTTTCATGATATTCCAATCGTTATAAGTCGAAAAATGCGTCGCATGCAAAAAGATGTTCAAATGTAATACCATTTGGATGGCTAAAGCAAATGGAAAGGCGGACTTTTCTGTTAAATAATGTTAAAGCAAATCAGTGGAGGCCCCGGTCGCCAGTGATGAATTATTGAACAGATATACCTACCTTTGACCCGTTAACGGGAATTCATGGCAACATATACGTTTTATAAGTATCAAGGCGCGGGTAATGATTTTATCGTCATAGACAACCGTAACCAGTTGTTTAACAAGGAGAACGACGACTTGGTGCGCCGCTTATGTGATCGGCGGTTTGGTGTCGGCGCGGATGGGTTGATGCTGCTGCAAGATGTAGGCGGGTATGATTTCGAGATGGTATACTTCAATGCCGATGGCCGCGAAGGGAGCATGTGCGGAAACGGAGGGCGCTGTATCGTTGCGTTCGCGAGAGATAAAGGAATAATTGGCAAAACGACCGACTTTTTGGCAGTGGACGGGCACCACTATGCCGAGCTTGACGAGCAAGGGGACTGCGTAAGCCTGCAGATGATCGATGTCGATGGCATCAGGCGTGATGGCGACGCTTACGTGCTCGATACGGGTTCGCCGCACTACGTTGAGTTGGTAGAGGACCTGGAGTCCTTTCCTGTCGTGGCTGAAGGGCGGCGAGTGCGTTATAGTGCCCCTTATCGCTCCGCGGGCATTAACGTGAATTTTGTGGAGGCGGAAACGGAGGGGTATTATGTACGGACATACGAACGCGGTGTGGAAGATGAAACGCTGGCCTGCGGTACAGGCGCCACGGCAGTGGCCATCGCGATAGCGGGACACGAAGGTAGGGATGGTTCATTTGCTATTCCCATCCGGGTGGCCGGCGGAAGCCTCACCATCCGTTTTTTTAAAGAAGGGAACCATTTCAAAGACGTGTTTCTGGACGGTCCGGCTAAATTTGTATTTAAAGGTGAAATTACGCTGTAATCAATGATATTGCTGCGCTTCATAGGCTATTTCCATGTGTTTTCTTTGGTTGTTGCCGGTATTGCCGTGGCGCTGCCTTTCCTGTTTGATGATATCCTTCTCCTGAGCCCGCACTTCTGGTTGCTTTTCGCTGTGGTGTTTGCAACCACGTTGTTGGCGTATGTGTTGAGTGATATGGGTATTCGAAGAGGAGGTGAAGTGTCCATTTTAAGCTTAATTGGGGGGCTTTTTATTAAGCTGTTGGTCTGTTTGGCGGTAGTAGCGGTATTAATAATAAAATATCCTGATAATAAGATGCTTACGGCACTTAATTTTTTTTCGCTATATTTCTTGTTTACAGTCTTTGAAGTTACCTGTTTGTTACGTAACTTGCGCGACCAAAATCAGACGTAAAAAATTGGGAATAGATGGATTTTAGGCACTTTTTCGACTCAAAAAAAATCAGCTTCATTGCGATTTTCGCCGTTTTTACAACCTTTTCCGTTGCACAAACTGCCGATTCCACCACTACAGCCATCGCTTCAATAAACCATGAGGTACATGCTGAAGAAGAATTTAAGCCCACCGAAGTGATTATGGAGCACATCGGTGACGCGCATGATTGGCACCTTTGGGGGCACACCTCCCTGCCGCTTCCGGTGATCCTTTATACCGACAAGGGGTTTGAATTTTTTCTATCTTCCAAGTTTCATCATGGTGAGCACGATTATGAGGGGAAACACTATACCTATCGGTTGGTGGATAAAAAGAAGATACAGGCGGTGGGACCAGATGGTGCAATCGATGAGGCGGCATCAAAAAAGGTATGGGATTTTTCTATTACCAAGAACGTAGCGGCCATATTCCTGTCGGTGTTTTTGCTGGTGCTGATTTTTTCTTCGGTAGCGCGGGCTTACAAGAAACGGGAAGGAAAAGCGCCCAAAGGATTTCAGTCATTTATCGAACCCATTATTCTTTTCGTCCGCGACGACATTGCTCGGCCTAATATCGGGCATCGTTATGCACGTTTTATGCCACTGCTGTTGACCATTTTCTTTTTCATTTGGCTCAACAACCTGTTGGGACTGATTCCTATTTTTCCCGGAGCAGCCAATGTTACCGGTAATATCGCTGTGACGTTTGTATTGGCATTTATTGTATTGATTGTTGTAAATCTTAATGGCAACAGGTACTACTGGAAACATATTCTGGCGCCGGACGTGCCATGGTGGCTGTATCCTATCATGATTCCGGTAGAATTGGTGGGGGTCATCTCTAAACCATTTGCACTGATGATTCGTTTGTTTGCAAACATCACTGCCGGACACATCATTATTCTGAGTTTGGTTTCATTGATTTTCGTGTTCAAATCGTTGGCCATCGCGCCGGTTTCACTGGCGTTTGTATTGTTTATGAATGTGCTGGAATTGCTCGTTGGAGTTTTGCAGGCGTTTATATTTACGTTGCTCACAGCTTTGTTTATCGGCATGGCTGTAGAGGAACACCATTAATGCGTTTAACACTGTAATATAAATATACATTAAATTCAATTTGTTATGGTAGGTTCAATTGCGGCAATTGGTGCCGGATTAGCAGTGAT
>Ga0182739_1000887_pt1 | contig 34022 bp, 22 predicted proteins | sample eDN5th30CBELigBY_FD_128873 | JGI IMG/M metagenome (GOLD analysis project Ga0182739, IMG submission 128873) | Enriched backyard soil microbial communities from Emeryville, California, USA - eDNA 5th pass 30_C BE-Lig BY (version 2) (version 2) | ecosystem: Environmental > Terrestrial > Soil >... | reverse complement strand
TCGGCCGCCCCGCATTGCCCGCATCTCGCGCCCCGGAAACGGACGGCTTTTCGCCGCTGTCGGGGTCGTTCACTGTACTGCCTATGGCGCCGCGCAAAGCCTTAAGCTGCAAGCAGGCGCTCTCTCGATCTTCGTTGGCGCGACATTACCAGCGCCCGGCCCGTTCGCCAAATTCTTTTTATGACGCGTCGGTAACAGTGCATGCCGAACAGCAGGCCGCAATTTTTTCCAAAAAAACCATTTGCAACACGCCGCCTTTTGTTTATAAGCCCGCCTCACAGGCACCGGCCCCGCCGGAACCAGCCATGCTGGGGAATAGTTCAACGGTAGAACGACGGACTCTGACTCCGTTAATCTTGGTTCGAATCCAGGTTCCCCAGCCAATTCTCCCCTAACTCATTGAAATCATTAAAGTGCGTCGTGCCACCTCAGGCGGGATGAAGCATTTTGCTACAAACCGCTGCTACAAAAAGCGAGCGAAGCGGCGTGGTAGCTCCTTCCAATGTTGTCCGGCGCGGACGCATATTTCATTTCCGAAGAGTCGTTCCCGTCGATTTGCGCGACAGGTTGAAACGACGCGAGTTCGTCCGCACGTTGGGAGCCTGCTCCCCGAGGACGGCGCGGCTGCGGGCGGACGAACTATATCGGCTCACCGAAAAACTTTTCGAGAGAGCCCGCGCAAGTCCCATGCTTACCAAATCGGCCACCTCGCACAGCAATTCTACAACCATATTCTGGCAAGGGAGCACGCCGGCCGCGCTTCCGGCGCGTATCTGACAGAGGATGGGCGTGCCGCACGCGCCAAATTCTGGGCCGACGTAGCCGAACAGACGCGCAAAACCCTTGGCGGCAATACGCTCGACACCGGGCTTTGGGTATCGCAGGCCGCTGCCCAGATGGCCGGCTTGTCCTGGCCCTCGCTTGATGAGGAAGAACGCTATCAATGCAAGGAAACGGTCCACCGCGCCGGCATCGATCTCGCGGAAGCACTGAAAGCCCGCTATGAAGGCGACTTCGACTATGAACCGAAAAGCAAGCTGCTCCGCCAGACCTTGACCGAGGCACGCCCGGTAACGTCTGCTCCCGTGCCGGCGAAGCAACCGGATGTGCAATCGGAGCCGCTTTTTTCGACGGTCTACCCGAGCTACATCGAAGGCCAGTTGCGGCGCAAGGAATGGAAGCAGCAGACCGGCAATCAGGCCGATGCCACGTATCGGCTTTTCATCCAGACTTGCGGGGACAAGCCGGTAAGCCAGTATACGCGGGCGGATGCCGGGCAATTCCGCGCAACGGCGGAGCGTTTGCCTTCCGACTACGGCAAGGCTTGCTCCTATAAAAACTTCACACCCGATGAAATCATCCGCGCCCATGAAAAGCTGCCGGACAGCCAGAAACAGCATATGTTGACGCAGAAGACCATCAAGCGTCATTTCTCCGCTCTTTCCGCCATGTGGAGCGAGGCCATCGCCACCGGCAAGGCAACGGAAAACATCTTCTCAGGCTTCAAATTCGCTTCGGTGAAACGGGCGATCGATGAGCGGGACCAGTGGACCGATACGGAATTCACGGTTTTGTTCGGCTCTCCCGTCTGGTCCGGGTGCTTGTCCGCAGGCCGCCGATCTCAGGCAGGGGCGCAGATCATCCGGGACGATAAATTCTGGATACCGCTCATCACCCTGTTCAGCGGCATGAGGCTGGAGGAAATCTGCCAGCTTCGCACCGATGATATCCGGGAGGAAAATGGCATCGCCTTCTTCGACATCAACGACCGCCCGCCGCGCCAGTTGAAGAACAGGAACGCCATTCGGCGCGTCCCGATCCACAGCGATCTCATCCGCATGGGCTTCCTCACCTACATCAAGACGCTTGGAAAAGGCTCGCAGCCGGTGTTTCCGGCCCTGAAACCGGGCGGAGCGGACCATGAACGGCTCTCTCATGAGCGCGTATAAAGGAAGCGGATATCATCAGGGAATCATTCAGGATGCCTTGAGATACAAGGCTATTGATCCAGGCGCACTGTATAGGCCGCTCTTGGTTCAAGCTCACGGGGTGTTCGAAAACTATATCCGCTCGGTGGTAAAGGCGGTTATCGAGGACAAATTCGAGCCAGTTCCGGTCTACAAAGACCATCCAGAGAGCTTCCGCAAAGACCACATTACGCATGCAGCTCGCATACTCATGCACTGGAAAGAAAACAGCATCATGGGTATCCCCTACACCTTCGAGGTGTTGTTGAATAACCTTGGTGTCGTCCTCAGCGGCGGTGAAGGATATAAGCTGAACCCCGAGATTTTCACGAAGCTCATGGGCAATCCGACACCTACTCGGTTGGAAAAGCTTTTCCATTCCCTGTCACTGCCCGCACCGTTTTCCGATGATTTGGGCCGAAATACAGCGCTTAGGAACCATTTTGGCGACCAAACCAAAGGAAGAGTAGCCGTCCGAACGAAGGAAAAGCTGGAAAAGCAAATCGATCTTCGAAACGACATTGTTCACGGCGATTTAACGCGCGCCGTTGATCACGGGGAGCTACAGGACACGGTTGGCTTCTTCCGGGCCCTGATTTCCGGCATAGACGAGCTTCTGAAGGCTTGAGGCGCTATTCGGTCTCAATATGAACGCTGTCGCGCCCACGGGGAAGGTATTGGCGAATGATATTCGCAATGTCCCAACGGCCTTGCACTTCAAGGGCGTCGGCAACCTGTCTCAGCACATCGACGCTTCCTAAGTTCGCGTGGGCCTCCACCAACGCTTCGATCATGACCTCCAATTCTCGCGTGGCGGGCGGAAGGCTGCGCAGCTTCTCGAGTAATTGATGCTTCTGAGCGGCTAGCACGCGCGGGCCTTCATGCGTGATCGCGGGCACTGGCTTGGGCTTATCGCGAATCCGCTTGCGCGCTTCCTTCGCCTCTTGCGGCGTAACCGTGATATCAAGAGTTTCAGTGCCGTTGGCCGTTACAATCTTCTTTTGGATATGAATGATGCTGTTGGTTTCTTCGGCCATCTTTGCGACGGTGGTGACCGATTTATCGACGTCAAACCTTTCATCCGGTTGCGGGAGCAAGGAAGGTTTCGCGTTGGGCTTCAGCCCGTCCGTCAGCTTTTTCGCGAATGCCCCAAGCTCCTGAGTGGCCTTCGCTACTGAAGCCGAAACTTTTATCCAGCCTCCGGCCTCGATAGCCGCATCGACAAGCCAAAACCATGTCGAGCCGACTTCAAGGTGAGCAAGTACAAGCTCGCGGCCGGTCAGCGCGCGATAGTCGTTGTCGAGCGCCCGCAGAACGTTCGAGACCTGAAGGGCGGACATCGGTCTGCCCTCAATGAACGAGATAAGAAGGTAACGTTCGTCGTCAGCGGTTTTGCTAAATTCGATGTCTGCCATTTATCCCCCTAGCAACTTGTCACGCTACATCTATTGCGAGAGAAGGCAACGCCTGCACTTTGTTTTCACAGACTTTTTGTGTACTGCTGGAGCGGCATTGCAAGGTGGCGACGATGTTTGGGACGATACGGAACTGGCTGATTTACCGCGCGGTCAAACGAGCGCTCAATCACCCCATGCCTAACCAGTTTTTCACGTCAGGCGAGAAGGCCAACGTCAATCACTTTTTCCAAGTGACTTTCGTTGACCCGGCCACCGAAATCACCTTCCTGGTCGATAAACTCAGCGATAAAGGCGCTGATGGCGTGGTTCGGAACAAGTTTCAGGCCGGCGGGCTGTATGGGGCATCACTGCCCTATGCTCAATTCCGGAACCTGCGCCTGCGGATCAAGCACTACTATCGTGGATACGAGATTTCGTATTCCTCACCGTGGAGCTTTTTCTGGGCGGAGGTAGTGAACTACGCATATTGGCATCGAAGAAACGATATCCGGCTTCAGAAGCTCTACAATCAGCAGCAATTGGTGAGGCAAGACCGAATTCAGGTTCTAAGCCATTTTCTGACCCGCACTATCGCTGACCGGAACTATGCGAACAGTTCCATCGGCCTGATTACCGAGCTTTACGGGACTAGATGGGTACACCATCCAGACGAGGAAAACATCCAGAGCTACTACGCGCTCATTATCGAGAGCTTGAAGAGTTCCGGCGACCTAGAGACAGCGCAAAGCATCTACTGCAGGATCACGCCGAACGCCCTTTCGACACTGGACACCTACGCCGAGGAGAAAGCCCGTCATGTCGAGAACACCGCCATTCAGCGCAAGATCGTCTATCTGACGATTGTTCTGGCGCTCATTGCGGTGGTTCAAATCGGCGTCTCGGCATGGGAAGAGCTTCATCCCGATCCGCCATCAAGCCAAGGCTAGGAACGCTCTACTGCACTCAAGCCGACATCTTCTTGGCCAGTGTGCGTGCGCTTCCAGTTTGATATGCTCGCGCATCTGTGCTGCCTACGCCTGTGCTGAAACACAAGGGGCTTAGGACATATAAGGCGCGAAGGCTTCAGGTTATTTTCGATCAATCGCCCGCCGCAAACGCGGCAGAACCTAGCGAAATGTCCGCTTTCGAGCGGAGGGTCATCTTTACTTTATGACCAATATGACGGCGCAATGCTACCGCACACTCTATCGCTGCGGAACCGCAAACGTAAGATCCCGAAAGCGGAAATTATTGCCGCTCTGGCGCCCCGTTGACTGATGCCCAAAGCCAGGGCACAAAGGTGGCATCCACGGTCGCTCGCAACGGGAAACAGAGGGAATTTCTAGGCTTCCTCTTCAAGTCTTTGAAATCATGCGAGAATCCAGGTCTCCCAAGCAAGTCATCTTTAACCGATTTTTCGATCCAAATTGGCAACTATCTCAAGCATGGAAAAGTGGCGCCTTCTCAATAAGTTGGACAATCTCGGCCGCAATTCCTTGGGCCATCCTTCGTGTCCGAAAGCGGCTAGAAAAATTGGCTGGGGACCTTGCTTCCGGCAACAAATTCTTTCGCTTCATGCTCCAATACAGACCTATGCGCGGCACCCACGATTTAACCGCTTCATATAACAAATATTGAGATTTACACTGGTTGATCGCCACCAATGGTATCTGGATTTTGCTGCAGTTGCAGAGCTACCTGCCGTAGCCGATTTGCGTCAAGGGCGCAGGTACGCAATGACTCTGCCGTGCCACTAACGCCGTAGCGCTGCCACTCGGACACCATTCGCCTTACGACATCCGATCGATCGGTTCCGAGACTCGATGCGACATTATCTAAGAATTCGCGTTCGTCCTCACTGATACGCGTATTCTGATTAAACGTCTTCTTAGACATGGTCCCTCACGATACTGCTGGCAGTGCTTCGCGTGCGCTGCCGCGGCTCCGCCATATCAAAAGCTGTATCGGTCGGTCTTCGCGATAGGCGTTCCAGGCTTTGATGCTGATCGCCACACGCTCTGCCTCCGCAAGGCGCACGCGATGCGATGCCCGCGTTCGGATGAGACGCTCACGCAAGTGTCTGATCGGGCTGTGTTCGGCAAGCTGTACTCCGTCGATCAGACGCGCGAAAAACTCGTTGGCACGTGGCGTGTCCTTGTCCGCAAATGTCCGGTGAAGTGCTGCAGCGATGCCGCTTCCCATAATTTCACGAATTGCGGAGACCTGCGTAATACTTGCCCTGATGTTAGGATGGCAGTTCAAGACCTCCAGTAATTCGCCGTTGGTCGGTGATGAGTTTGCCGCCAGGATCACTCCGTTTTCGATCATCCATAGCCAGCGCAAGGCCGACGCCAGGATCATCGTGTGGCTTTCCCCGTAATCGCGCAAGACATCACTAATGGATCGACGTCGTCCAATATCCAGAGATGCGAATATCTCGGGTCTTAATCCTTCGACAATGATTGCGGGGAAGGAGCACTTAGCTTTCTTGGCCGCCTCGAGACGATGTTGGCCATCAAGCAGCCGTCCATCTCTACCAATTTTGATAGTCTGCCCATTTAGCCGCCATCGCCCCGCAAGCATATCACGTGCGTATTTGTTAATGACGGGAAGTGAAACGTTACGATTAGGCCCACGATCAGCGAGCATGAGCTCAGCCATCTTCGGTGTGATGAGTGCAACTCGAACTTTTAAGCCTCCGGTGGATTGCTGGAGTTTTTCCCCATGCCGCGTTTCGCGAATGTCGCCCAGCGGTCCCCATCGGCTTTCAGGTTCGAGACGGGGAAAGCTTTCCCGCTCTGCGCCGAATCTCAAGTGCCTGATTGACTTGCCTTGGCTAAACGCGTTCCATGCCTTAATGGCGATCGCGAGCATGTAAGTCTGTTTTCGTGCGCCTCCTTGACCACGAAGAGCTGTTAACGCATTCCGCAATTGAACAACTGGATTGTCGGCTGCTGTCGAAACGGGCTCTCCAATTTGCGCCATAAACTGGTCCGCCTTTTCCGGACTTATGCGGCTGGCGAGATAATGCATCGCGATCCCACACCCCTGTGGCAAAAGCGGCATCGCTCGCAGAGCAGGTAGGACGCTGTCACGGATTTCTGGCGCCTGCTCAAGAACCGAAAGAAGGGCCGTCGTTCCCGGCCCTTTTCCGCCACCCGGGGCGGCTCCGGCCTGATAACTCCAGATAATGCGCAGCGCGGCCCCTAGAGATCGGCCATGGAGTTCACTTCGCATGGAAAGGATATCTGCTAGAGTGCGTTTTCTGACGGAATCGATTGTTTCGAAGGCTGAACTGCTGACGCCTTTAACAAACAATGTCTGGAACGGCGCTCCAGATTTGACGCAGGCGTGCAGTCTAGCTCTGCCATCCAGCAGCGATCCGTCGCTTGACAGAACGATTGGAGCGCCATTAAGCACCCATTGTCCAGCGGACATGTCTTTTCCGAAAGCGGCCAGCGCCAACTGATCGACGTGGCCGCTTGCATGGACATTGCCCAGCATCTCAGCGGCTGCGGATGGTGTAATTTCCGCTATTTCCCAAGCAATCTCATCTAAGCTGTCCATGTTGTCCTCCTTCCGACATCCTATCAAGCAACATCGGAAAACGGCAGATGGGATCGTGTTTGACGCAAAGCTGGCAACTTTGGCGTCAGCCAGACTGACGGTAGCGAAACTGCGCAAGAAACCTCGTCATAAGTGGTAGAGTATCACGGTCTTTCTTCGAGGTCGTCGATGCTATTGTTCTTTGTGGTTTGATGGCAAGAAACACAGTTGTAAAACACGACCTCATTTGCGTTTCACTCAAAGCGCAAGAAATAAAGCAAACCCGGCAATCGCGTGCGGGTCGAAGGACGGTCGATTGATTCTACTTCAACGTCCTCAGCGCCAGGCCGACGCTTGAAGGCGCAGGCACGGCATGGTGGGACGGGATGCAAAATGCCAATTGGGAGCGTAATTTCTCCACAAGTGACATTATAAACATCTATAGGCGGCCAGCCCCCGTCAAGAACAGGCTTATAACGAATGGTGGCGACCGTCTTTTGCTGATGCCGAAGAAGACCGGTCGCTTCAACGCCTTGGTGCCCACTATCGATTACCGGCTGCTTCCGATTTAAGTTTCACATAACAGGCCGCAAGCGATGAGTTCGCAAAGTGGCTGCGTAAGCGATGAAATTAGCCATAGGAAATATGCTGCCTTTGCTCACTCGCTGCGGCCCAAGCGGAAATCATTTCCGCTGTCGAAGTGGGCTGTGCCTGATCCCCTCTTCAACCGCGGGCCTGCATCTGAATTCGTCTGCATCTCTTCCGAACATTATGAGTGATGCGCTCAATGACTCTCGTCGGATCGCCAGCCATAGCAGCGATTTTCGGGGCTATATCCTCAGAAACGCGGCTTACGAGTTCCGCAAGCTCCTCAACCCTCTTAACGGTTGATGCGCTGCTCAATCCGATCTCCTCGGCCAATGCCTTCCAGTCAGAATTCCTCAAATCAGGCGCGACGAAACGTCCGGCAATGCCTTGAGGCAGGCTTTGGTCAACCTGACGATACACTGCGGCACACATCAAATCGTAAAGGGGTGCCATCTTCGCGGATCCACCGGCACCAATCAGAATCGAGTAGTTCTTTGCGTGCGAATCCGAGTTGCAGATCAGCACGTTAAAGATCACTGCATCCAAGAGCCTTAAACGTTCAGCAGGTGAAACGAGATCGCTGACGGCGCCGAACATCAATCTCAGGGTCACACCACGAGCTGTCGAGGATCGCTCGTATTTCTGCGATGGGAAATGACCCGTTAGCTGGCAGAGATCTTCCTGATGCAGCCTCCGGATTTCACCTTCCGCATCAATGAACCGGTCATAGCGCTTTACCAACAGATAGCGTCGCGCTCCGGCTACCCCTATGGTTGCGTCGGCAGCATCCAAACCACATGCCCGCGCGAGGGCGAGACAGAAGGCTTCGTTTTCGACGCTTCCCGCAAGCCGCTTTGTGTCCGGCTTGATGATGTGTGTCGATGGTGTTCCATCGACGGAGATCGAGATAGCGCCGCCCTGATCAACAAAGACGGGCAGCTTCTCTTGAACCCCTGCAAGCGACATTGAGACACCTCGCTCCCCCACCAGGAAGGGCTTGGCCGGAAGTTCATCGAGAATACGCTCAAGTGTCTTCCCGTCCGGAATGGGTTGCAGATTTACGCCCGCCTTCCGCGGTTTGCCGATCGACAACGCTCCGGCAGTGTCACGGCCGATATGACCAAGCAGGCCAACGATGTCTTGAGGAGAGACTTTCAGTCGTTGACCGATCTCGGCGAGATGCGTTTCTGGGAGAAGGTTGGCAAGCCACGGCAGCAGCACATCAGCGCCGACCGCTCCTGAGTGCATTGGCATCGTCAGCGAAACCGGAAAAGCGGAGCGGCGCGCTTCCCAGGATGAATCGTAGCTAAGCCTCCACTCGCCTTCAAAAGTTATTTGCGCGACAGGGAAGGTTTCGTAGAAGATGGTTATCATCGACCATCACCGAAAGTCGGCAGGAAGTCGAGATCGTCGTCCGATGCGGTTGAAGTCATCGTGGCTGTATTTAGATCGCCGATCTTTATGCCGACGGCGCGGGCAACGATCAACGCCTTTTCGAGCTGGCAGCTCGGCTTGCCGGATTCGAGTTCGACGATGAAGCGCTCGCCCGTGCCGGAACGAACGGCAAGCTCGACCTGGGTCCAGCCAAGGACTTTGCGTTTCTCCCGGACGGCAGCGCCGAAATCGCGTGCAGACTTAAACATTGAACACCCTTACTAATAGCTTACCGTACAGGAAGTTTATTCAGAGATCAATGCGACTCTTCCCGCTCGGGAAGTATGAGCTTTCGTTCTGTAAAATCATCCCGATCGGGAGGTTTTATTCATCGCGCTTCAGCAGGAAATCAATTTGTGCCCTTTCGTCACGCGACGGGGCACGTCCATAACGAGTAGCGGAGCCAGTTGAAGGCGCAAGCGACTATGTGTCATCAGTCGCTAGATACCAGATCGTCCAGAAGCGGAAATTATTACCGCAAGCGCCTGCCGTTGATGCCCAAAGCCAGGGCACGAAGGTGGCATCCACAGTCGCTCGCGGCGGGAAAATATAGGGAATTTCAAGGATTTTCCTTTAAGCCATTGAAATCATATGAAATTTACCCCAAAACAAGTCATTCTTGGCCGATTTTTCGATCCAAATTTGCGACTATCTCCCGCAAGAAAAAGTGGCGTCTTCTCAATAAGTTGGGCGATCTCAGCCGCAGTCCCTTGGGCCATCCATCGCGTTCGAGGATGGCTGGTAATGTTGGCTGGGAACCTTTTTCTGCTGCATTCAAAAAGGGCGGCGACCAACGACAATGTCACGGCCGACCTAGCTTGACAGCTCCAGTGTTACCGAGCGGGAAGCAGACGTTTAGTCTGTAATCGCAAAGGTCTCAAACGGTCTCAAGCCTGATCTCTTGTCCGAAGACGAGCTCCGGCACGATCGCCTCCCAAACATCTCGGTGAAGGTGCACCCGGAACTCTTCCTGGTTGTCGGCCCTGCGCCAGCGCACGATGGCACCGACCTCGCCGCGAAGGAAGCTGAGACCCTCGGGAGGCGACCAGCTTTTGGCCATGCGTCCAAGTGCTTGTCCCCGAGAATCTTGCATCATCCAAGCGGGGCCATCGCGCACGATCTGAAGTGGGTCTCCTACCTTTGCCGCCGAGATTGCGGTAAGCGAGGGATGACCGGGCCCGAGGCGTCCGGCCCACGACAAGTCCACGGTCTTGAGGTTCGGCACTTGGTATAGCGCAGTGGGAAAATCGGCGGAATCTGAGATGGCTGGCGCGGCGCGGCGCAGCACATGCTCTTCGCCGTGCGGGACGAAAGGATGCTGTCCTTCGGCGATGATGGCCAGGCTACGTCGCGCTCTGGTCATGGCGACATAGAAGAGGCGGCGTGGCGCGTCGGGATCCTCGCCCTTGGAGGGCCGGTCCCAACCGCCATTCAGGATGACGACATCGTCGAACTCCAGGCCTTTCGCCCGATGTGCCGTCAACAGCAACAGGCCACGCTGATCGCCGCGGGCATCGTTGGTCCATTCGGCGAACCACTCGACAAGATCAGGCACGGGCATGGCTTTGTTCGCAAGCTCTTTTGCCAAAGCAGCGATGCCTTCGCCAATCAGATCAGTCCAGCGATTGGACGGTATCGCGTTCAGCACGCCCACCAGATCACGGACGCCCAGCAAACGTGTATTATCGCGGCGTAGGACGTCGATGAACTGCTGCATTTCGCGCAGACGCCAGATGCTGGGCAGGCTCTCATTTGCCATGTCCACCGGAATGCCAAGCGTTTCGGCATAAGCGCGCACCGGAGCCAACCGCCGCCAGTCACGGGCGATGATCGCCGCACGCGACCAACTCCACTCCGGATCAAGGCGCGATAATCGCACGAGTTCGTCTATCGCGGTCAACGCCTGCGCAACATCGCCGGATGGGCAGTCCAGCACTTGCACACGCCCACGGGCCACCGGATCGAGCGCTGCCATCTCTCCGCCGGGCGGCCCCTTGCTGCGCTTGCGATCGATGGCAATGTCGTGACTGGCTTTCATACGGGCAGCGGCTGGCGCAATGACTGCATTGGCCGCGGCAATGATGTGCCCAGTCGAGCGATAGTTCTCGACCAGGAACATCGGTCGTGCGCTGTAGTCGGCTTCGAACTGGCGGATAAAACGGATGGACGCCCCAGCGAAGGCGTAGATATTCTGATCGTCGTCGCCCACAGCAAACAGGCTGAGGCGAAGCTCCTTATCGTCCAGTGAACGGCCTGCGACGGCGGAGATCAAAGCATATTCCTCGGGGCCAATGTCCTGATACTCGTCTACCAAGATCCAGCGGTAGCCTTGAATCAGCGTATCACGTTGTGCCTCTGCCTCTGGTTTGCTCAGTCCTTCCCCGTTCAACTGGCGCACTGCTTCCATAACGATCCCGTCGAAGTCGTGGGACGTCTCGCTCGCAGTTCCGGCAAAGCTCGCGCCCACCAGTCGCATCGCAAGTGCGTGACAAGTGGATATGGTCACCGCAGCCGCATCATCGCCGATCAAATGCCGTAGCCGGATGCGTATCTCGGCAGCGGCATGACGGTTGTAGGTCAGCACGAGGATGCCGCGCGGGTCCTCACGGCGGACACGGATTAGGTAGGCGATGCGATGCACCAGAACGCGCGTCTTGCCCGAACCCGGTCCTGCCAGAACCAGGACGCTTGTTTGTTCGCGGTCGTCAGCGACAATCTCCTGCTGGACTGGATTCTTCAGCGCCTCTACGATCGTCTTCCAAGAGCTGCCAGTAGTCTGACGCCGGATCTCACCCCCCTTGCCGGGCATCCAGCGACGCAGAAAGGCGTCGCGCTCCAGCACAAAGTAATCCTCGGACAGCCGCAGCGCCTGCTCCATCGCGGCAAGGCCCTTTTCTGCATAGGCCGCCATCACATGGGTCTGGATGGTCTGCTCCGTGTAGTGATCCTCCAGGGGTGTGAAATCCTTAACGGTGAACTGGCCGCCCGAGGGGTTCAAATGAACAGTCATCGCCTGCCGGAAAATCGTCAATCCCTTGCCGAGTGTCACCACTTCCTGCTCGTGCAGCCATAGGAGTGCGCGCTCCATCAGTTTTGTCATGTCTTGAATGCCGCTGCTGCGCAGCAGCGCGTCTCCTGTCAGGGTGGCGAGCAGGTCACCCATCGTGGTCTCGATCTGGATGTCCTTGCCGCGGCTACCCTTCGGCAACCTGCCCAGAAGATGCCCTAACAATCGTTCCGCCCCCTGCTGCCGCAGGGTTGCGGTCTGTTCCAACGCCTGCCAGGACCGTTGCAGTGTGACCATCAACGTGTTGCGCGAAGCCTTGCGCAGCCGCAGATTGCCCTTACCACCATCCTGATCGCGCCCGTCGCGGCCCATGCTGCGCAAGAGCTTTTCTACGATATCGGGCCGCACTGCGCTGTGCCCCTGGTTGCGGAGCGCCTGGCAGGTTTCAGCCAGATGCAAGGGGATGTCTTCGGCGCCTTCCGCATCCGGGGCGGCCTCCCGCATCAGGGCAATCAGCGCCGTTTCAAGCTGCGCGGCCTGTTTTAGACGCTGCTGCGAATGCCCGTCCACCGCAACATGGACAAATATCGTGACCACGACGTCGTTGCGGGCGATCCCAAGCGCCTCGATATCGGCCAGCGCCTTGTTCAGCATACCACCTGTCAATCCGCTGATCCCGGCCAGCTCGTCGGTGGAAATGCCCTGATCGGGCGGCGCGTTCATCAAGTGGCGCGTGATATCCAAAAGCTGCTTGCGACGGGTGCCGGTGATCGCGACTCTGGCCAGAATCGCCTCGGCTTCTTCCAGGTTGCGGATCCTGAGCGATGAGGGGAAGACCTGAACCTTGTTCTCCTCGCGGCTCAGCAGCGTGGCCTCCTCCAGCCATGACACCGCGGTCTTCACCCTGGTGTCGTCGGTGTTGGTGTCGCGCTCGAATTCCTGATCGCGTTCAGCTCGCACGACTTCGCCCGAGGTGGCGACAACGGTGCCAGTCTTTTTCGACCGCTCGTCAAGCCGCCGCAGGGCCTTAAGGATCGCGCCTATTTCGTGCCGGGCCAGACGCGAGCGGGCCGAAAGCGAGAACTGGCGCTCTACGTCCTCTTCGGCGAAGAGCAGCACGCAATTGGCATGGGCACGGTCACGGCCCGCTCGCCCCGCTTCCTGCAGATAGTTCTCCAGTGATCCGGGAATGTCGCCATGGACCACCAATCGGATATCGGGCTTGTCGATCCCCATGCCGAAGGCGTTGGTCGCAGCAATAATTCGCAGCTCGCCGACGCGAAAACGTTCCTGAATGTCACGCTTCTCCTCAGACGTCAGCCCGGCATGGAACCGTTCCGCCGACAGACCCTGCTGCTTGAGGAACTCAGCCACTCGCTGTGTCTCGCTTCGGGTGGCGCAATAGACCACGGCACCAGAAGCGCCCTCCTGTGGTAGCTTGGTCTCGATCACATCGAGGATGTCCGCCAGCTTGGTGCCGCGCTGCGTCGCCCGGACCTCGAAGCTGAGATTGGTGCGCACTGCGCCACCGTCCAGCAGCAAAAGTTCGCGTCCAAGCCGTGACTTGAAATGATCTCGAATGTCCCGCACCACTTCTGGCTTGGCGGTGGCGGTAAGGCAGAGCACCTGGGCGGGCGCTTCATCGCCCGAAGATTCCTTGATGAAGCGGCTGACAAATCGGTAATCAGGCCGGAAATCGTGGCCCCACTTCGACACGCAATGCGCTTCATCCAGCACCCAGAGCCCGATCTCGCGCTGTGCCAGGACCGATCTCACCGAGTTGCTGCGCAATTGCTCGGGCGAGATCAGCAGCATTGCGGCCTCTCCCATGCGGACACGGTCCAGTGCATCCTGCCGCTCGGGCATCGAAAGCATGCCATTGACGGTTACGGCAGAGGAGATTCCTGCCCGCGCCATACCCTGCACTTGGTCAGCCATCAACGCGACCAGCGGCGAGATCACCACTGTCAGCGCTCCGGTCTTGTCGAACTTCGAGAGGGCGGGGATCTGATAGCAGACCGATTTGCCGGTGCCGGTCGGCAGAATGCCGAGAACACTTGCCCCGCGCATCGTCTCATCGACGATCCGCTCCTGCAGGGGGCGACCCATGTCATCTACTGGCTCGGCGCGGAAGGCATCGAACCCGAACCAGCGCGAGAGCGCGCGCAACGGATCATTCTTCTCGCTGCACCAGGCGCAATCCGGGCTTTTGCAACTAGCGTCGCGCAGGTGCCGCACGATCAGTGAAGCCTCGCGGAACTGCGCCCGTACCCAGGGCGGCATGACGGAATCCCCGCCCGCGACCATGATCCAGGACAAAGCATAGGCCATCGGCCAACCGAGCTGAGGATTAGAAAGGCGGTTCAGCGTCTGATCGAGCCGCCGCTCGCAGGCGCGCCGCGCCAGAAGCCGGGAAATCGCTTCTTGTGCCGCGAGAGGATCGGGCGCGGGAGCTCCGCGAACCTCCCGAAACACCGCGTCGAACCCACCTGAATTCTCCATCCTCGTAGTAAGGAAATGAAAGGCTGCAACGGCATCGGGCTCGTCGGCGTACTGCTGCGTCAAAGCCGCCAGTTGATTGCGCAGCACCTGAAACACCAGTCGCGCATCCAGTTCAGGATCGTTGACGTGGCCTGCTTGCAGGCGTCCGTCATGGTAGTGCTTGACCAGGTGATGGTAGGGATTACGCGGAAATGCGAGGGGATTAAGCCATAGAGTGTCTATCGGTGATCGCAGAACATTCGCCAGCCCAGGCCGCATCGCGAACAGATGAGGCAAGTCATGCCGAAGTATGTTGTGGCCAAGCAGATGCACACCCTCGGTTGCTTCTGCCTCCAGGCGGTCGAGGGCTATCACGAGATCGCGTTTTTTTGCCAAGATCGGGGGACGAGCATCATCGCGCACGGCCGCAAAAGCGAAGATGCTTGCGGCTGCGGGATCAACTTCCAGGTCAATCGAAACGCAACGCTGCAGAAAGAGTTGGAAAGGCTCGGCCAGATGCATCAATTTTTCATTCACGTGATGAAACGATGAGCGATCATGGTCGTGCGTTTAGGGAAAGGTCAACGTTCAACTTGTGCCACACAATAACTTTGCCGGATGGCCACGTGTGCAACTCAGTTCCGTAATGTGACCCCACAAAGTCTGTGTCGAAGGCCCGAAGCCGCCGGGCGTGTTATGGCCTCCTGACCACAATCATCAGGCCCGCAAGCGGAAATTATTGCCGCTCGCCCGTCCTGTTGACTGATACCCAAAGCCAGGGCACAAAGGTGGCATCCACGGTCGCTCGCGGTGGGAAAACAGAGGGAATTTCAAGGCTTTTCAATTAATCTATTGGAATCATGTGAGAATCGAGGTCTCCCAGGCAAGCCATTTTAGACCGATTTTCCGATCCAAATCGGCGACCATATCCCGCACTAAAAAGTGGCGTCTTCTCAATAAATTGGTCAATCTCGGCCGCACTCCCTTGGGGTATCCGTGGCGTTCGAAGACGGCTAGGAAAATTAGCCGGGGACCCGCGAGCAATGACCGCAACGGGGCCGGAAAGAGACCATCTGCTTCTGGAAAGCGAGGCCGAGAAGGCGGATTTACGTGCAACCTGGAAACACCCGCCTTGCTTAGCGACACCCGACCAGAAGTGTGCCCCCGTGCAGACTTGCACAGTGCGGTTCGCCACGAAGATGAGTACTTAGATTAACCAATTATGCGATCGCACGCATCGCTTGTTCCACAGACAAACAAGACGGACTTCGCACGCGACATGCCTACGTAAAGCGTCTCACGGTCCCGATCGACATCGCAATCTTCGAACGCCCAGAGAATCACTACCGCGCGCTCCAGGCCCTTAAATCGGGCCACCGAGTCGACCGTAATACAACTGGGCCCGAAGTCCTCCACCCGCCCCAGCTTTACAACTGCGGGCATTGGCAGCTTCTGAAGCGCACGCTCTCGTGCTGAACGGTCATTTGTTTGACAGAGCAGAATCGCAATTTCATGAGGAGCCACCCCCTCCTCGACCACCAGCTTCGTCACCAATGATCCGATAGACCTAGCCTGCTTGTCCATGTCGGACGCGAGGAGGCGCTCGACGTTGACGCCTACGATCTGGGGCGGCTCCACGGCTGTGCCCCGATAGTGGCTGTAGGCAGCCGCGTGGATCGCATCGGTGTTGCGGCAGTTGCGATCGAGTACCATCGGCTCTCCAGGAACAGGGATGTTCGACGACCTACGATAGATGTCCTGATTTTCGTCCAGGAACACATAGAGCATCGCCTCGTCGGGCCGGGTCAACAGCATCTCGATCGGAAACCAGTACTCGTCGCCGAAATCCTGGCCCTCATCCACGACGATGGCATCATAGATTGGGCCAAGCAAGTCGACCGCCACGGCCAGCGCCAAAGGCATATGCTGGTCGAACTCGTGACCGCGGGGTAAGTCGGCTCGAGCCTCGGACAGAAGGTCTCTACCATATTTTGCCTTCACTTTGTCGATCCAGCGGTGACAGACCTGATGAAAGGTCGCCACATCGAGCCCTTCGATGCCAGTGCACTGCTCCCGAAGATGATCCGCAAGGCCGCGATTGTAGCAGAGCAGGAGGGCGCGCATTCCCTCGGATGCGAGGCGAGCCGCCTTTTCGCGGGCGATTAGGGTCTTGCCGGTTCCGGCCCCTCCGGCGATCATCACTCTGCGCTGTCGCCGCAGCATATCCAAAATCGCAGCTTGTCGATTGGTCAGAGCCAAACGGGCATCATTCTCGTTAGAAATTCGAGCCGAAAGAAGCGGTCGGGTTGACGCCGTGCGCGCAAAGAGCGCGATGACTGCATCCACGCCACGCACTCCAATCTGCTGGTTAGCGCCTCCCTCGCCGTCCCAGTAGACGTATGCTTGTTCTACCCATGCCTTCAGATTAGACAGGTCACGCCGATCGCCGATGATCTCGATCGGCGCGTCGGGACCCTTCAGCCTGTCTCCGTCGCCAACACCAGGCACGAAAACGGCATATCCGATATTGAAGCGCCCGAGGGCCAGCTTCTTCCAAGCGGGATTCTCTCTCAGCTTTTCCAGCAGCGCGAATTTTCCACGCCGCGCCTGCTCGAACGGGTTCTTGATCTCGTGAGCGACGTCGTTCCCGTCGATTGAGACCCAATTCTTCGAACGATAGTCGAGCGCGACACGGCCGCCTTTCACCTCAATGACTAGCAGTCCCCGTGTGGGATGGGCAACTAGAATGTCGCTCTCTCCCTCACGTGGCCCTCCACCACCTGGCCGCGATATCCACGCAACAGAGTGCAAAACCACATAGTCCGGCCCAAGCTGCTCAGAGAGGGCTCGAAAAACGATGAGTTCTGCATTGGAGTCGGAAACCGCATGCTGCGGGTCTGGGAAACATCTGGCCATCAATCGAGGATCTTGAGCAAGGAGTTGAAAGGAATGCCGCGTCGCCCTTCGATCGAGCCAAAATCGACGACGACGAATGGAATGGCGCCACGCGACTTGATCTCGATGATCACACCCTCTCGCCAGATTTGATGCTCGACTTTCAACCCTACTTTCAGATGGATCTCACGCGATGAGGCCCTCTCGTCCGACGCCTGCCGCCAGTTATGATCGAACCAGTATTCTTCGACCTTACCGAATGGATTGCCGATGGCCGTGACCCGCTGCCGCTCCAGGTTGCGAGCATGCTCGACGACGTAAATCCAGAATTCGTCAGGATGCTCGCGGGCCATCGAGAACTGGACATGGCTAAGTTTGATGCCGCGTTCCGTCCACTCGTCATCAAGGCCCTTCACCTCGATCAGGCGGCGGTCCCCACTGGGCGACCTCGATACGATGTCGAACCCAGGATTAAAATGCGGTTGCCTATCCGGTTCCCAACCGCGGCTTTGCTCATAGCCCAGTACGGCCTTTATGGATGCGGCATCGATTAAGTCTGACACGTCATCCGATACGGATGTCGCCCCATCATCGCCATTTCCGCGGCTGCCACTACGCGACACGTAAGAGAGCATGCGTGAGCGCCGCACCTGACGCTCCGCCGTGACATCGCGACGCCGATTATCGTCACCTTTGAAGCGGCTACCGAATCCCCGGTTCTCACCGTTCGACGTCGTCCCATTATGCGCATTCGCGCGGCCGGCTTTCTCGCTGGCCGTCCCGTGTTCGTCCGGGTCGGCTCCGAACGCGCCGCGACTGGACGCGGATTCATAGACGTCGGCGTCTGGATCGACGCCACCGAGTGGATCATCTTCTCCATCTGGCGTACGCAGTGCATCGGTGGCACCTTCGTCCGTGCTAGATCGCTCATCTGATGTGGAAGCTCCTCGTGTGTGGAAGAAGCCCGTTCCTTTTTCGGCTTCATCTGCGAGTCCGTTTTTCGCTCTAAGGCCCGGAGTTTGGTTCTCGGCAGCGCCTTGGTCCCCTGCCACAGGATCATCTTCACGAACTTCCCGACGAGAGGAAAATTCTTGGGAGGAGGCGTCAACATCCTTAGAATCCGCAAACTCATCATCCTCTGTTTCGCCATTGCCTGACACGGCTTCCGGTCCGTCCTTGAGTTCACGCCCTACCTCGATGAGGACGTCCATGTCATCCGGCACCTTGAAGCCCGAAGCGATCAGCGCCTGCTCGGCTTCAGCGCGATCCACATCCGACATTATGAACGCCGCAGTTATGCATAGCGGCGGCACATCCGCGGCAGGACAGAAACGTTCGACCGTGGAGAAGACGGCGCGAAACGCCGCAGCCCAGTCCACCCGACCCGCCGTGCTTCGGAGATGAAGCAGCCCCGTTTCCTGGTCCAGATAAGCTGGTGAAGATGTCGCCGGGGATCGAACCGGGGGATCGACCGCATCAATCTCCGCCTGCACCAAAAGCTGGGTGGAAAGGCGTATTTCTATTCCCGAGAGGATTTCGAACAACGCCTGCCGGCTCGCGCGATTCGGCGCAAGCCAGAGGAGCAGGTCCGCTCGTGACTGTAGGAGTGAAGTCGCATCGGGCGCCAGTCGTCCCTCAGGTTCTGCAGCCATCCGAAACCGGGCGATGTCGGTTAGAGCCGGCACATCCAGGCGCTTCAAAAACCTAGATGAGACCGATCGGCTCACATCCGGCAGTCGGATTAGGCGGTCATTAAGCACGGAACCGAACGATGCAGCCATTTGCTCCGAGTCCAACCAGACAGCCACTCCGGTCCAGATCGCCCCGCCATCGACGTTGAGGAACACGTGCTCATCAATGAGCATGTCGACAGCGTCTGATGCACCTACATCATCACGCTCGAGCGCCTCCGCGAGGAAGGCAATACAGCGGCCATGGATAACGGTATCGGTCGCTGACGGGTTGGGATTGGCTGCGATCTGCAAAGCGAGAGCGGCAAAGTGGTGCGGTTCGGGGGAATCAACGACGCCGAGCCGACGATACAGTTGCTCGCGCTGTCGCATCCGTGAGCTCGCGGTATGCCAGTGCCCTCCGAACTCCGGAGGGTTCCAGAACACCTCTCCGGCGCTGATGAATCCGACCTCGGAGAAGTGGATGAACTCTGTCCCGCTAAGACGATCGATACACGACACGTTGTCTCCGCGCTCCAGCCGTTCGTTTAGCATCTGATACGTCAGGTCGTTCACTGGCGAGCCTGTACTCATGCAATGCTCGAGATGTGCCACGATCTTTTCCGTCGGCGGCTCCGCTGGCATCTCGATCAAGTCCAGGAACTCGAGTACCAGTGCGTTCGTCTGACGCAATGCGGTCATTTCGACTACCGGGACCTGAGATAAGAAGCCAGGAGCGCGACCTGCCCGGTAGACTTCACGTGGGGAGTATCTGAGCCCCTCACTACGCTCCGCGTCGATGATAGCCGAGAGAAACGTCACATCTTTGAGTCTTTTCAGGATGCTCCGATCCCGGTCGTTAAAGCGTGTCCAGCGATCCAATATATGTCGGATGATGGGGGTAGTTCCGGCGACAATGGCGTCGATCCCGCCACCCGTCTCGGCGATTGCTTCGATTCGATCGACGATATGCCCGGCTGCAACCGTGAAAGGCACGCCGAGCCGATCGAATAGATCGCGCGACTTCGCCAGCACCTCCACTGGAATCCACGCTTCTTCGACCCAACGCTCAAGGTCGGCTCCCAAGATACTCTCGAGGGCCGGCGACCAGATGTAGACTTCGGCGGGGCGAGCGAAAGTACCGGCACGGGTTCGGACGAAGGCAATCTTGGTCAACAGCCCAAGCGTTCCGTCGTCATCGAGTTGTGACCGATGATTGACGATCTCGGTGATCAATGCGCCATACTGCTGAGCAGTCACCCCAGTTTCGATGATCTCTTCAAGGTGCTCCGACACATAGTCGCGGAAGTTCAGTACATCCACCTCCAGCACGCTTTGCGCAAGCTCCCGCATGGCGGGCACGAAGAGCCTACTTTCGACGAGCTGGAAATGACCGATGGGGTCGCGAAAGTCCCCTGGCAGTTGGCCTCGCGAGGGACTGACGAACCCGGTTCCAGTCCGCAGAATCGGAACATCTGCGAGAACGCCAGCTACGGTGCCGGTCTTCCGGTCAGTGGGGAAGGATGTGAGCAGGGAATAGAAGCGTCGCACATCGGCATCTGTCAGTCCGATCGCAGCTTCGGCAGCGGCTTCGTCGCTGACGGCTGTGGCCAGGTCTGAGGCCAAATCATCGAGGAGGTATTCGGACACGAGTTCAGCTAGACGGGGCACCTCAAGTACCTGAGGATGTACGATCCGCCTGGTTGGGATCACCTTGCGCAGGATGTCTCGCGGCGCTCCCGACGGCAGCCTTCGCGCGTCATTTGGGCTGATCGGAGCGCCCTCGTCGTCCATGATGAAGCATATGGCTTTCAATTTTGGAAGGACAGTGACCAGAGCATTCCGCTCGGACGGCGCCTCTATCATTACACTGATCGCAGACCAGAGCCTTCGAAGCGATCCGCCTCCGCCACCCGTTGCGTCGTCACCACGGGCCTCTAGCGCTGCAACTACGCTGGATAGACGAAGCTGATGAGCCCCGATGCTTCCCATCACGCTCCAATGACGGCGTAGTTCGGTGTGGATTAGCGCAAGTCCAAGATCAGTGACCGCGGCCTGATCAACTGCTGTCATGGCCTCTGGCGGCAAAAAGGTCTCGTTTGGAACGCGCCATTCGCCGGAAATCGTCCAGATAGAAGGTGCTTTGACAGCCACCTTCGCGAAACAGTCCCAGAACGACTTAAATGCTGGCTCTGCCCTCCGCTGGAACGCGCTCTCGGCCAGCGCCCAAAGCCGCACCGGCCCAACCAGGTCACGGATGCGGACGAAGTTCTCTGAGAGCGCTGCGGCGGCCGTCTCTATAAGTGCTTCGTTCCAATACCTTTCGTGCTGCTCGCCCTCGAGAACAATCGCCTGCCGACTTGCATGTGGGAAGAAGTCGGCATTCACATGTATCGGCATCCGGATGGGCTGACGCGTCGGCAGATATGCGTAGAGTAAACCCTCGACCTCTGAGTGGACAGGTATCGCCACTTTGACCGTTAGCGAACGCTCTAACCGAGTCAGGACCTCAAACCGCTCGAACAGCTTCTTGTCCGCCACGACATCATGTGCCTCCCGGGACAAAAGGAGCCAGCGTTGGCTAACATCGTGCGGCGAGAATCGGAGAACTAGCTCCTCGCCAGAGCGGTCGATGTCGGCGGAGACCACAAGGTCACCATTGCGGCGCAACTCAACGTGCTCGACATGTCGCAAAAAGAGGAGGCTGTCCTTTAAAACGAGGTCGATCTCCGCGACAACCTTGTCGGCAACATCGTCAGGTGTGGGTGATGCGTTGAGTCCCTCGCGAACCTCAGATTCAGACGAAGCCCACGGCAGGATGAACTGAGTGCCGACCGTCTGCCCGACGTCACTCTTCACTACCTCTTGCGTTTGCGGATTGAGGCGCAACTCGACACCGGCAGAGCGGACGATCGGAGTATCGGTGATCTGATACACGGAAACGAATCCGATGCCGAAGCGCCCGATCTGCTCGGCAGCATGCAGCTTGCTCCTGCTGCCCATTTCCGAGATCGCATGAAAATTGCACGGTCGCCTGAGGCCAGATTCGTCGCCAGACCGAATCCAGGGACACTCCGCATCATTGAGACCGCAACTGGTGAACTCTTCATCATTTGCCACGACGAGCGCATCATCCCTTACGTCGAACAACAGCCGCTTGGAGCCGGCGTCGTCCGCGTTCTGGATAAGCTCCAACGCCATGATGCCGTAGCCCTGCAAACCCTTCAGGGCTTGCTCGATGTTGCCGAGCAGGTTCGCCCGATAGGGGATAGTTACCGCTGGCCGCTTTGTGCCCGCGAAAGTATTTGAGCCGTCCTTATAATCTCGGGCCGCATTCCTATGCTCATGTCGATTCTGATCGTGCACGAATATCTCCCCCGACATCGATACGTTCGATGCGAGAGTGCCGATAATGTTTTGCGAATGAAACACTTATCTTGCAGCGTTCGCAGCATCGCCATCTGATTCTGTAGATGAGTCGCCAAGGTAAGCGATAAAATAACGCGGTCGTCGAGAGATTCTTTCAACATTTCTGAAGCGGCATACGCCCCCGGATCTAACCTTCGTCCCACGAAGCCGCAGGGACAAGTTCGATTCCAGTGAGATATTCAACAACCCCAAAACGCAGTGCACGTCAGGAACGGAATGCTGTCGCTATTTCGAGTTCGAGCCTCGGCAGAAAACGTAGCCGAGCGTGTCTCCGAACATGGGGTTAATCAGATGGCATCGCGTCGGACTATCCAGACTTCCGGTTTTAGAGAGCGCACTTGTCACATTAACGACCAAAATGAGGCGCGAAGCGGCCATCTGAGCGGCGACCGCAGGAACGTAAGCTTCAGCCCTAAAGCGGAAATTGTTTCCGTTTCAGACCCGTATTGACTGATGCCCAAAGCCAGGACACAAAGCTGGCATCCACGGTCGCTCGCGATGGGAAAACAAAGGGAATTTCAAGGCTTTTTTCGTTAAGTCATTGAATTCATGTGAGAATCCAGGTTCCCCAGCCAATTTCCTCATAACTCATTGAAATCATTAAAGCCCCTCGCACCACCTCAGGCGGGATGAAGCGCTTTGCTACAAACCGCTGCTACAAAAAGCGAGCGAAGCGGCGTGGCAGCTCCTTCCAATGTTGTCCGGCGCGGACGTATGTTTCATCTCCGCAGAGTCGTTCCCGCCGATTTGCGCGACAGGCTGAAAAGACGCGAGTTCGTGCGCATGTTGGGAGCCTGCTCCCGAGGACAGCGCGGCTGCGCGCGGACAAACTATATCGGCTCACTGAAAAACTTTTCGAGAGAGCCCGCGCAAATCCCGTGCTTACCAAATCGGCCGCCTCGCACAGGAATTCTACAACCATATTCTGGCGAGGGAGCACGCCGGCCGCGCTTCCGGCGCGTATCTGACAGAGGATGGGCGTGCCGCACGCGCCAAATTCTGGGCCGACGTAGCCGAACAGACGCGCAAAACCCTTGGCGGTAATACGCTCGATACCGGGCTTTGGGCACCCCATGCCGCTGCCCGGATGGCCGGTCTGTCCTGGCCCTCGCTTGACGAGGAAGAACGCTATCAGTGCAAGGAGCGGTTCACCGCGCCGGCATCGATCTCGCGGAAGCACTGAAAGCCCGCTATGAAGGCGACTTCGATTATGAACCGAAAAGCGCTGCTCCGCCAGACCTTGACCGAGGCACGCCCGGTGGCGCGGAGACGGAGAAGCCGGACCGTCGACGCGAACGCTTCACCGCCAGCCGGCCCCATCGGGGAGAGGACTGGCCAGCCGCAATGCGGTCTTTGCATCAGAAGCCGCAAGCACGGAGATTGGAGTTGGTTTCGACCAATTCCTCGCCCTCATGCCGTGGGCTCATGAAGCTGACGGTCGCGCCGAGCTTCAGCAGCGAGCAGCAGGCTCGGCAGGGAGTTCAGTCAGGCTGGAAGGTTCGGATGGCGCGCGCCAGTTCCGCATTCTCCACCTTGTCGGCCGCCTCCTCAGGATCAAACCAGCCGCGGATGCGCTGCTTGCGTTCGGGCCAATGCGTTAGCGTGCCGCGCACCCGCAGCGCGAACAAGGTCACATGGTAATGTTGCAGCACGCCCTCCGCCGTCTCCCTGACATAGCGATAGCCTGCCAGAGGATATGTGAGGATATCGCCGATTACGCCGGCTTCATCGAAAGCCTCCATCGCCGCCGAAAGATAGGACGGCTTGTCCTTCATCGGCCATCCCGTCGGGACGATCCAGCGGCCGCGCCCCCGCGAGGTCACGAGCAGCACGCGCACGCGGCCACGCTGATCCCTCCGCCACGGGACGGCTCCATATCGCTGCAACAGGACTTCGTCGGCCCGCTCCTTCAGAACATCTCTCATAGCCTTTCCCCCTCGACACCGAACCGGTGAACGGATGGGACGTTCCGCTGCTTGAGCGCCGGATCGATCTGGGCAACAGCCAGACGTTTGCACCACGGGCAGCGGCGAGCCGCGCGCGGCAGAGAACGATTGCAGGATATGCAGAATTGCAACGGGAGGGGATGTCTCACGGTTACGCTCCATTTGCGCGATGCAAGCGCATCGCTGAAATGAACCGCAATGATAATATTCCCGGAGCTGGCTAGGTGCGGCGATCGAAAAATGGAAGGGTGCCGCTCCGGGACGAAGCACGCGCTTCGCCGGCAAGCCTGGTCATCCTGATGAACGTTTCCATGCACATGACCTGGACATAGGGTCTCTCGCGGCCCTGTTCAAGGGGAGGGTATTTCCCGTTTTTTCTTTTTTTTCAGTGCTTTGACTTTCCGCTTTCCATGGCCGATAGTACCGGCATGAACGCGCTTTTCACCCGCCATAGCTCCAGGTTACGTCTGATCACGAGCTACTGACCCTGGTCGGCCCTCTTCCTGGTTAGAGGCCGTCCAGGGAGAGCGTTCATTCGCCTTATCCGAACACGTCTCGCCGCTCGGCTCCGCCGCGCCCTCTTTCGCGCGTGCGAACGCGCTTGCAGGATTTGGGCCGCATCGCATCAGCCAACTGTTGGAGATCGCATTGGGCAAGCACGCCTTGCTTCTCATCGTGGACCTATCGCTCATCCATCGTGCACGCCTCGAGCCGCTCGTCCGCGATGCGACGAGGGGCACGACCTTGCCTGACCGTATTCGTAGCCTTGTTCACTCCCGCAGGGGCGCTCTCGGGCTCACCGGCCCGTCTCGCGGAGACGCGCCAGGCCATGTCGCCGGGTTGCCGCGCCTCTGAGCGCTGGCAACCCGAACGGACCGCCTCACCCGACGATGGAACAATGCAAGGAAACGACATGCCCTTATGGACGGAACTGGCACGGGTCTGCAACGCAGCCGGCGACGAGATTCTCTTACGCAGGAAGGGTGACATCCACGAGATCCGCTTCAACGGATTGGAGCTGATGTCCAACATCAATCACCGGTCGGAAACGATCCTCGCCGAGCGGAGCCTCCGGCTTCTCGGCCGTCCGGTCCGGCGCGTGCTGATTGGCGGGCTCGGCATGGGTTTCACGCTGCGCGCGACGCTCGACTGGATCGACGAGAATGCCGAGGTGACCGTCTGCGAGCTGGTCCCGGAAATCGTCGACTGGAACCGGGAGCATATCGGCCACCTGGCCGGCCATCCGCTGCGCGATCGACGGGTGGATCTTCGCGTGGTCGACATACAGCACTTTCTGAAGCGGCAGGACAAAGGCTACGATGTCATTCTGATGGACACCGACAACGGCCCCGATTTCACGGTGCGGGAGACGAATGACGCGATTTACAGCGACGATGGCCTGAAATCCGTCCATCGCATTCTCTCCCCCGGCGGCATCGCGGCTTTCTGGTCGGCAACCGTTTCGGCGGATTTCGAAGAAAGGCTTTGTACCCTGCCCTGGCGCTGGCGACGTGACGACGTATGCCTGATCGGCGGACGTGCCGACGCCTTCCACCATATCTATTTCGCAGGAAACAGCCTGCCTTGTCCTCACTTTCCGCCCCAAACGGCACCGCTGCCGGCCACGCCATATCCGATCCCGGAGCCTTCATAGCTGCGGGTATCGCAGCCGAGCAGGCGCTTCCGCGCAAAGCACGTGCGTTGAAGCGCTTGCCGATGCCTCCAAGCGCCCGCCGCGCTGATCAGCATTCAACGGCGTGCGATTGACCCTCATTCAGAGAAGCCTCTGCCTGAGCAAGGCCTCAAGCCAGTCGGCAAAAACCTGCAGCCGGCGTGAAAGGTGCTGGCGGTGCGGATAGAGAAGCGTCACCGGCATCGGCTCCGCGCGATATGAAGGCAGCACCTCGACGAGCTCGCCGGCGCTGAGATGGTCGCGAACGTCATAGGCGGGAATCTGAATCAGGCCGAGGCCGGCCACGCAGCAGGCGATATAGGCTTCGGCGCTGTTGACCGCGACGCGGCTGCGCATCGGCCGGGTCTTGATTACCCCGTCCTCGACCCATTCCCAGGCCTCGATGCGGCCGCTCGATGGCGAGGCGTAGTTGATCGCCAGATGATCGCGAAGATCTTCCGGCGCTTCAGGCATGCCATGGCGCAGGAGATAGGCGGGGCTTGCGACATTGATCAGCGGGAGATCGCCAATCTGACGCGCGATCAGGCCTGAATCGGCGAGCGGCCCGACGCGCAGCACACAATCGACACTGTCCTCCACCAGATTCACCGCGCGGTCCGTGACGCCGAGATCGATGTCGATCTCGGGATAGGCGTCGAGGAATTCAGGAAGTGCCGGTGCGATGACAAGCCGGCCGATACGGCCCGGAACATCGATCCGAAGCCGGCCCGAAGGCGCGGCGGTTTGGCGGAATACGTTTTCGGCTTCCTCCACATCCGCGATCAGCCGCCGGCAACGCTCGTAAAAGGCCAGGCCGTCCTGCGTCGGCGAGACCACCCTTGTCGTCCGGTGCAGGAGCCTCGCCCCGACACGGCCTTCCAGCTCCTGCACCGCTGCCGATACGGACGAGCGCGGCATGCCGAGCATATCGGCCGCGCGCGTGAAGTTTGAGCATTCGACGACACGGACGAAGATGCGGAACAGGTCGATGCGGTCCAAGCAAGGCGCCTCTATTGTACAGGAATGACGACAGGTGATTTCAGAATAACCGGCTTTATAGCATAATTGTAGACGATATCGTGCGCCCTCGAAAGCGATCGCATGACGCGGCCGCACGAAGCACGGAGGCTCGCGCCATGACCGACCATAGTATCAAGGGTAAAACCGTTCTCATCGCGGGAGGCGCAAAGAACCTCGGCGCGCTGATCGCCCGCGATCTCGCTGCCCATGGGGCAAAAGCGATCGCTATCCACTACAACAGCGCCGCCACCAGGGCCGATGCGGAGGCGACCGTCGCCGCCATCGAGGCAGCGGGCGCGGACGCGGTCGCCTTTCAGGCCGATCTCACCACGGCCGGCGCGATGGAAAAGCTCTTCGCCGACACCGTCACCGCGATTGGCAAGCCGGATATCGCGATCAACACCGTCGGAAAGGTGCTGAAGAAGCCGATGATCGAGATCTCCGAAGCCGAATACGACGAGATGAGCGCGGTCAACGCCAAATCGGCCTTCTTCTTCATCAAGGAGGCCGGCAAGCACCTCAACGACAACGGCAAGATCTGCACGCTCGTCACCTCGCTGCTGGGGGCGTTCACACCCTTCTACGCCGCCTATGCGGGGACCAAGGCGCCGGTCGAGCATTTCACCCGCGCGGCCTCCAAGGAGTTCGGCGAGCGTGGCATCTCGGTGACGGCGATCGGGCCCGGCCCGATGGACACGTCGTTCTTCTATCCGGCCGAGGGCGCCGATGCGGTTGCCTATCACAAGACGGCAGCCGCGCTTTCGAAGTTCTCCAAGACGGGCCTCACCGATATCGAGGACATCGTCCCCTATATCCGGTTCATGGTCTCGGAGGGCTGGTGGATGACCGGTCAGACGATCCTCGTCAACGGCGGTTACACGACCAAGTAACGGCATTGGACGACCAGGCGCCGAAGCGGCAGGTCGTCGATCGCACGCGTTCGGGCACCAAGGATCTCCAGGTCCCGCCTGGCGTCTTCCTTCTGCTCGGAATAGCTCCGCCGCGGCGACCATGGCCGCCAGGGACTACCCCGCTCCTTCGCGCGGCCCGCGTGAAGGAGCGGGGTTCCGACATCAAACGACGAGTGCCGCGTCGTGCCAGAGACGGAAACCACCTTCGAAGGCGAGGGCGTTGTCACCGCGCCGGGCACCGGGCGGCATTTCGTCCAGTTTTTCGACATTGCCGCCGCCGATGACGACATCGTCGGGCTCCATTGCAGCCCGCAGCCGCTCCACGACATCGAAGACGGACTTTCGCCATTTCTTCCTGCCGCGTTTTTCAAGCCCGGCTTCCCCGACATAGGCTTCGAAGCTCTTGCCTTTCCTATAGGGCAGATGGGCCAACTCCATGGGCTGCGCGACATGGTCGACGATCATGGCCGCCCCCAGCCCGGTGCCGAGGCCGAGAAACAACATGCGCCCGCCCTCATAGGAGCCGATTGCCTGCATCAGCGCGTCATTGACGATCTTGACCGGCTTGCCGAAGGCGCCGGCAAAGTCGAACCCTACCCAGCCCGGACCGAGATTGCGTGGGTCGAGCACGATCCGGTTGTGGACGACAGGCCCCGGATATCCCATGGCGACAACATCGAAGCGCAAATCCTGGGCGAGCACTTTCAGTTGCGCCATCATCCGGGCGGGTCCCATGCCCGCACCCGAAATAAACTTGCGCTCCTCGCCGCCCGAACTGGTGCGGATCTTGACATGGGAGCCGCCGATATCGACGGCGAGAACGATCTTCTGCTCGTCGCTTGCCGGCTGATTTGCCTCGGTGCACGCGTCCATCGTCTCGCCCTCCGTCACGTTCCCGGATCAACCCAGCCGCCGGGCGGGCAAAAGCCCGCCATGGCTTCCTCCGGTCCCCACGTTTCCGACTGGTAGATGGCGGGCGGCGACGGATCATCGAGCACCGGGGCGACGATGCGCCAGGCAATCTCCGAGGCATCCTGCCGGGTGAACAATTGTCGATTGCCGTTCATCGCATCGCCGATCAGCCGCTCATAGGGCTCCATTTCGTTCCTGGTATCCGTGTCGAGGGCGCTCAGTTCCACCTTTTCACCCACCATCGCATCACCGGACGCCTTGCGGCGTGCACCGATACCGATGGCTACATCGGGGCTGATGCGAAAACGCAGATAATTCGCCTCGTCACGCGCGACGGCATCGAACACGGCAATCGGCGGCTGCTTGAAACGCACCAGAACCTCCGTCGCATGCACCGGCAGGTTCTTGCCGGCGCGGATATAGAAAGGCACGCCCTGCCAGCGCCAGGTATCGATCATGAAGCGCACGGCGGCAAAGGTCTCGCGCGGCGAAGCCGCCGCGACGCCCGGTTCCTGCAGATATCCATCGACCTGTCCGCGCACGACATCGTTTGCCGTCAGCGTGCGCACTGCCTTCAGGACCTGCACCTTCTCGTCGATCAGATCGTCTGCATTGTTGCCGGCCGGAGGCTCCATGGCCAGAAGCAGAATGATGTTGAGGAGATGGTTCTCGATGACATCCCGGATGCAGCCGACCTCGTCATAAAACCGGCCGCGACCTTCCACACCGAAATTCTCGGCCATGGTGACCTGCACGCTATCGACGAAATTGCGGTTCCATACCGGTTCGAGAAAGGCATTGGCGAAGCGGAAATAGAGCAGATTCTGGATCGCTTCCTTGCCGAGATAGTGATCGATGCGGAAGATCGACGCCTCGTCGAAGACGATGTGCAGGACCCGATTGAGCCAGCGTGCCGATTGCAGATCGCGGCCAAAGGGCTTTTCCACCATCACCCTGGCGCCGGCGGCGCCGCCGGACTGTTCCAGCCCCTGCACCACCGGTTCGAACATGGATGGCGGTATCGCAAGATAATAGAGCGGCGACTTGTCGCTCGACAGCGCTTCCCTCAACCGGGTGAAGGTTGCCGGGTCGCGGTAGTCCCCGCTGACATAGTGGAGGAGATCGGCAAGTTTGCGGAACGCATCCTCGTCAACCTTGCCGTTGGCTGCCTCGATGCCGTCGCGCGCGCGTTCTGCCAGCTTCGCGCGATCCCAATCCTCCAGCGCCACGCCGATGACCGGTTCGGTCAGAACACCGCGCTTCACCATGGAGTAGAGCGCGGGAAGAATCTTCTTGTGGGCCAGATCGCCGGTTGCCCCGAACAGCACCAGAACGTCGGATCGGTGGCTGCTCATTCGTTCTCTCCCCCGGTCGGGGACTTCGGCTTTTCGACGTGCCCGCCGAACGCGAAGCGCATGGCCGAAAGAAGCTTGTCGGCATATTCGGCTTCACCGCGCGAGGAGAAGCGGTCGAACAGGGCCGTCGACAGAACGGGCGCCGGAACGCCGGTATCGATCGCGGCCTTCAACGTCCAGCGGCCTTCGCCGGAATCGGACACCCGACCGCTGAATTTCGAAAGCTCGGGATCGGCCTTAAGGGCGCCCGCGGTGAGGTCGAGCAACCAGGAACCGATGACGGAGCCGTGGCGCCACACCTCGGCGACCTCAGCCAGGTCGATGTCGAAGCGGTAATAATGCGGTTCGTCCAGCGGCGTCGTCTCGGCGTCCGCATCGCGGCTCTGCGCGCCGGCATTGGCCGCCTTGAGAATGTTCATCCCCTCGGCATAGGCGGCCATGATGCCGTATTCGATGCCGTTGTGGACCATCTTGACGAAATGGCCGGCGCCGCTCGGACCGCAATGCAGGTAACCATAGGGCGCGGTGCCCGCCGCACCGTCCGGCGCGTTGCCGGCGCCCGCACCGGGCGCCAGGGTGGCGAAGATCGGATCGAGGCGCTTCACCGCCTCGCCCGGGCCGCCGATCATCAGGCAATAGCCGCGGTCCAGCCCCCAGACCCCGCCGCTGGTGCCGACATCCAGGTAATTCAGGCCCTTCTTCGAGAAAAGCGCGGCCTGATCGACCGCGTCGCGATAATTGGAATTGCCGCCGTCGACGATGGAATCACCCGCCTCCATGAAGTCGGCGACCGCGCCGGCGACCTTGCGCGTGATTGCGGCCGGCAGCATCAGCCAGACGACGCGGGGTTTTTGCAGCTTGCCGACGAGATCCTCGATCGAAGCCGCGCCGACGGCGCCATCCCGGGCGAGATCGGCGACGCTTGCCGGATTGATGTCATGGACGACGCATTCATGCCCGGCCTTCATCAGGCGCCGCACCATACTGGCGCCCATGCGCCCGAGGCCAATCATTCCGATCTGCATATCTTACTCCCGTGCTGGTGACGTTGAAGAGGATTGCAAAACGGCAACGGCGTAGTTCGCATTCTCCCAATGGCCTGCGTCGCGCCAGAAAAACGTGAAGACAAGGCTAGCACCAGGATCGGCATCGGCAATGGGCAAATCGACGATATGGATGCCGAACGCCTTCTCCTGTGTCTCGCTCTCATGAACGGTCGCCCAGCCGTCGAGGCTCCAACGCACCATGGCGGCCGCCAGGACCTCGATGCGCAGGAGCTTGCCGGCGGGCAGGGAGGCGGTCTTCTGGTTGAAGCGCCATGATCGGTACGGCGATATGGTCTTGCTCCTGACATAGCGCTCGATCCCCTGTGGCGGGAGGTCGAAGACGGCGCCGTCCTTCAGCGAGCGCAACAGCTTGATGTGCTCGGAATGCGCCCAGACCAGCGGCATGGCACTGCCGGAGGCGCGGCCGTGTAACAATTCGAGATCCGGCAAGTCCTCACCGTCCCAGACCTGCTCCGGGATCAGCCCGCCTGCATTGGCCGATCCCTCCAGCGCGCCGAGCAGACGCTCCGCCTCCTCGCGCCGCCCGGCGGCCAGTTCGTAATGCGCCCGTTCGCCGGCAAGCAGAGGCCATGGCCGGCCGGTCCCCCAGCCGTCGAAGGGCGCGCCGTCGTCATGCTCACCGTAACCATCGTCATTGTAGCGATACCAGAGCGGGCCTTGCGGCAGGTCGCAGCGCAGCAAGGCATCGATTACCGTGACCGTATCGCGGATGCGCGGATCGTCAGCCGCCCGCAGGCCGAAACGTACCAGCGCCAGCGCATCGGGGCTGACGAGTTGGCGCACCAGCAGGCTGGAGGCCTCCGGCGGCCGGTTCTTGATGGGCACGAAGCCGTCCTTCGGCGAGGCGGCGTCGGCGGTATCCGGCGCGCCGATGCGGACATAATAGCCGGCCACGCCATACTCCACCGCGAGAGGCGTGTTCTCGACATAGGTCCAGCGCTCGATCTGTTCATTCCAGCAATCGGCGGTCTCCCGCAGGTAGGCGGCGGCGTCCGCCTTGCCGGAAAGCGTGAGCAGGTCGGCGGCCGCCAGCAAGGCGGCGATCTCGACCGCCAGCGTGAAGGGGCTATAGCCGGCATCCTCCTCCCACCGGTCCTCGCCGGTCACCGGGCCGTTGCGAGCCACATAGGACGCGGCCTTCTCGATCATCGGCATGAAGCGCTGGAATTTCTCTTCTGGCAGATGGCCCGCACGACGCAGGGCGTCGGCGAGCAGAATGGGAAAGGCGCATTCGTCCATCTGCAGGCCCGGCCAATAGGCTGCGCCGTCCAGCCATGCATTTTGCGGCCAGTGCCCGTCGTCCTGCTGGATGGTCTCCAGATAACCGAGGATCTGCAACGCCTCTTCCGCATCGCCGGCAGCGAGAAAGCCGCCGGCCGTCTCGACGAGGTCGCGCGGCCAGACAAGGTGATAGCCGCCGAGATCGTCATCCCCCTTGGCGGAACCCCAGGGAATCGAGAGGCTGGCCACCGCGGCTCCCGGAGGCTGTGACGAACGGTGCGTGGCCAGAACCGCCGTCGATACGCGATAGGGATCGAGGGCGGTGGATGGCCTGGCGCGGTCGAGCGGCACAAGTTTGGCCTGCCATTCCCGCCACTCGGAAAGATAAGCATGTGCCGCCGTATCGAACCCCTGCGACAGGCTGGCAATGGCGTGCTCCGCCGCTTCGTCGGGCGTATCGCCGAAGCCAAGCGCCAGAACGGCCGTGCGGGCGTCTTCGGAAAAGCCGATTTCGGCAGTGAGCGCGACATTTCCGTCTTCGGCGCGCCGGAAATCGGGATTGAGACGACCGGATGCACGGAGCTGCTGCCAGCCATCCGAGACGCCGACATAGCCGGTGGAGCGGGCGCCCCAGGGCAGCGAACAGGCAAGAGCAAGGCTCGTGCCGCGCCCGGTCGCGAACAGCATCGGCACGCCGCCATATTCACCGATCCAGGCGGTATTGCCCATGCCTGCATTCACCAGATGCGGCGCCAGCAGGCCGTAGACGCGATAATCTGCAATCTTGCCCTTGAGCGGGGTAAAGGTGATCTCCTGGAGGAGGCAGGGCCGCGCCGGGTCGCTCAGGATGAGTTTCTCGATACACCAGGCATCGTCCAGAGCCTTGTTGGCGAGCCGATAGGCGGGCACGCCTTTCTCCATGGCCTCGATGTCATGGCTGGCATCACGCTTTTCTTCCCAGAAGCCCCCGTCCGCCCCGGTTACAACCAGCCCGAAATCGCGCGTGCAGGCATTGTCGGGCCTTGGATAATATATCTCGTTGAGGATGCCGTGGCTGATGGTGAACCAGAGCGGGCTGCGGAACGAGAGCGCGGTTCCGACACCGCTCTTGGCGCTTGATGTCCAGCGCGCCGCTATGCCCGGCCGCCCAGGTGCGAGTGACCCGTCCACCATCTTTCACCTCATCGCCCTTTTCGGACAAGGTTGAAACATGGCCTACCCGGCGGCCTTGCGCCAGACCATCCGAAGCGCCCGGCGACGCTATTTTCGATGCCGGCATTGCGCAATCCTCGGCGGCAGGACAGATTCGGCCCGTCCGTCCCCATTTCAAGGATTCCTGCAACGTGCTGCGCAATCTCGATTTCACTTCCTGGCACAGCCTTCTGGTCACGCTGATCGGCCTGGCGCTGTTCACGCTCATCAGCATCGGCATCCGCCTTGTCATGATGGTGACGATCCAGCAGCGGCGGGAGCGGGCGAACCGGCAGATCAACGAGCGCCTGCG
>Ga0182739_1000886_pt1 | contig 34093 bp, 24 predicted proteins | sample eDN5th30CBELigBY_FD_128873 | JGI IMG/M metagenome (GOLD analysis project Ga0182739, IMG submission 128873) | Enriched backyard soil microbial communities from Emeryville, California, USA - eDNA 5th pass 30_C BE-Lig BY (version 2) (version 2) | ecosystem: Environmental > Terrestrial > Soil >... | reverse complement strand
TCGAGGGAGGGTTCGCCGGTATCTTCGGACAGATCGCCGGCCAATACTTCCAGAAGCACGGCGACCAGTCCGATGCCCTGGCCTGGATCGCGGCCAAGAACCACCGGAACGGCGTCGACAATCCCTACGCACAGATGCGCAAGGATCTCGGCTACGACTTCTGCCGCACACCGAGCGAAAAGAATCCCTACGTTGCCGGGCCGCTCAAGCGCACCGACTGCTCGCTGGTATCGGATGGCGCGGCCGCGCTCGTCCTCACCGATGTCGAGACCGCATTGCGCATGAAAAAGGCGGTGGCCTTCCGCGCGGCGCAGCATGTGCAGGACTTCCTGCCGATGGCCAAGCGCGACATCCTCAAATTCGAAGGCTGCGCGGTAGCCTGGAAGCGGGCGCTCGCCCAGGCCGGCATCGCGCTCGGCGACCTCTCGCTGGTGGAGACCCATGACTGTTTCACCATCGCCGAACTGATCGAATATGAGGCGATGGGCCTCGCAGCCGAGGGCCAGGGCGCGCGCGTCGCGGCCGACGGCATCACCACACGCGACGGAAAGCTGCCCGTGAACCCCTCCGGCGGGCTCAAAGCGAAAGGCCATCCGATCGGCGCGACCGGCGTTTCCATGCACGCTTTGTGCGCGATGCAACTCACGGAAACCGCCGGCGGAATGCAGGTGCGCAATCCGCGCCTTGCCGGATTGTTCAACATGGGCGGCACGGCGGTCGCAAACTACGTCAGCATCCTTGAACGCATCCGCTAGGGCCCCGTGCAGAATGCGCCTGCACCGGAACCTCCTTTACAGCATCGTGCCAATTCGATGAATCGGCACGATGCTGTAGGATACTGTTTGAGCATCGCTATTTCCGAAAATCGGCATCCACTTTTCGGAGCGATGCTCTAATGAACCGCACCGGAGGCGCGATCGCGCTCGGGATCGCCGTAGCTGCGGGGCTGCTGTTTGGGCTGTTTCCGCAACTCGACATCGCCGGTGCGCGCTTGTTCTCGCCCGACGGTGGCTTTCCGCTCCAGCACGCGCCGTCGCTGATGCTATTCCGCGACGGCAGCATGTGGCTGATCCAGTTGATGATCGCGCCCGTGATCATCGCGGTGCTGATCAAGCTCATCTTCCCACGCAGCCGCATGCTGGTGCGCGGCCGCACCGCGCTGCTGCTCATATCGACGCTGATCCTCGGCCCATGGCTCGTCACCAACGTCGTGCTCAAGGACCATTGGGGACGTCCTCGCCCGCGCGAGGTGGTCGAACTCGGCGGTGCCAAGCCATTCGTGCCGTGGTGGAGCCTTGCCGGCACCTGCGAGAAGAACTGCTCCTTCGCCTCCGGCGAGGCCTCGGCCGCGGCCTGGACCTTTGCTCCGGCGTCGGTTGCCCCGCCTCCCTGGCGGCCGCTGGCCTATGCCGGTGCGGCCGTCTTTACGGCGGCGGTCGGCGTCAAGCGTGCCGCTTTCGGCGGGCACTTCCTCAGCGACGTGGTGTTTGGCGGCGTCATCACCTTCCTGATCGTCTGGCTCGTGCACGGCCTGATCTTTCGCTGGCGCACGCGCATCAGCGATGAAGCCATCGAAGGCGCGATCGCGCGCGCCGGCTGGTTGTTGCGACGCCCCTTCGGCAGGGAAGAAAAGCCAAGCACTGAGAGCAAACGGTGACGCCCGCCGACCTTGCCGCCTACGGCGCGCTGTTTGCGAGCGCTTTCCTGGCGGCGACGGTGCTGCCGCTGTCGTCCGAAGCGGTGCTCGCCGGCCTGCTGGCCGCGCGTGCCGGGGAGGCCCCGCTCCTGCTCGCCGTCGCGACCGTGGGCAACACGCTCGGCTCGGTCGTCAACTGGCTGCTGGGCCGGCTGGTGGAGCGCTTCCGCGACCGGCCCTGGTTTCCGGTCAGCCCCGAACGTTATGCGCGCGCCGAACAGCAGTTCCAGCGTTACGGGCTCTGGTCGCTGCTGTTCGCCTGGCTCCCGATCGTCGGCGACCCTTTGACGGTGGTGGCGGGTGCGCTGCGCACGCCGCTGATCCCGTTCGTGCTGCTGGTGGGCATCGGCAAGGCGGCCCGCTACGCGGCCATAGCCGCCGGCTTCGCCTGGTGGGCGGGCGGGTAGGTTAGTTACGCAGGTTTGGGACCTTACGCAGACTTAGGCGGCTCCGGCGATCTTTCGCCCCAGGGGCCGCGATCGGACGGAACATTGAGCGGGGGCTGCGCCGGCAGGAATGGTTTGCCGGAGCCCTGCTCCGCCGCCTCGTCTTCCGACGCGTCTTCTTCTTCGCTCTCGTCGGGCATGGCGATCGCGATCGGTCCGGGATCGCGCCCGCCGGCGAACTTCACCAGCGCATCGACCCGCTTGTCGATCGAGGGATGGGTCGAAAACAGATCGACGAACCCGGAACGCGGATTGTCGATGCACATCTCCATCACCGCGGAAGTGGTGTCGGGCAGTTCGCCGCGCCCCTCGATCTTGCGGAGCGCCGAGATCATCGCATCGGGATTTTTTGTCAGTTCGACCGCACCGGCATCGGCCAGATATTCGCGCGAGCGCGACAGCGAAAAGCGGATCACCTGCGACAAGAACCAGGCAAGCGCGACCAGCACGACGGCAATGATGATCGCGATGATCGCACCGCCACCGCCGCTCTTGCGGTCGCTGGACCCGCGGCTCGACCATGTGCTCGGCCTTCCCGATCCGCCGGTGTGAAACATCATCCGGAAGCCGACCTCGGCGATGAAACCGATGGCGCCGGCAATGATCAGCGAAATCACCAGCAGCCGCACGTCGTCGTTACGGATATGCGTGAGTTCGTGCGCGAACACGGCCTCGATCTCCGCATCGTCGAGATGATTGATGAGGCCGGTCGTCACCGTGACGGTGTATTGCTTCTGATTGAGGCCGCTCGCAAAGGCGTTGAGTTGCGGCGTGTCGATGATCCGCAGCTTCGGCATCGGGATGCCGCGCGAGATGCAGAGATTCTCGAGCAGGTTATAGAGCCGCGGCTCCTCCCTGCGGGTGATGCTCTGGCTGCCGGAAGCCAGATCGATGATCCACTGGTTGAAGCGGTAGCCGATGAACAGCCACAGCAGCGCGCCCGCGGTGGCCAAGGGAAATGCCATCAGCAGATCCCATAACGCGTGCCGCAAGTACCAGTCGAGCGATTCATCGGGTGAGGTGAACGCGCGGCCCACCAGCGCGCCCGCATAGACCATCACGTAGACGAGGAAGAACATCCCCGCCAGCATGAAGGCCGACCGCCAGCGATTGGCGCGGATATGCGTGTAAAGGCCGTAGGCGGGCGCGACCATGCTTCACGTCTTTTCGATTGCGCACCGGGAGTACGTCGCCGCACCGGGAGCCGGCATCCATCCTTGGACGCCGGCCACGCCGGTCTGGTTCAAAACTTCACCTGCGGCGCGACTTCAAGCTGCGGACGCGCCTCGGCGACATCGAAGAACTCGCGCTTGCTGAAGCCGAAGGACGAGGCGAACAGCACGGCCGGGAACTGCTCGATGCCCGTATTGTATTCCTGCACCGCATTGTTGAAGAACCGCCGCGCGGCCGCGAGCTTGTTCTCGATGTCCGACAGGTCCATCTGCAGCTGCTGGAAGTTCTGGCTCGCCTTGAGGTCCGGATAGGCTTCCGACAGCGCGAACAACTGGCGCAGCGCACCGGTCAGCATGTTCTCGGCCTGCGCCTGCGCGGCCGGCCCCTGCGCGGCCATCGCGGCATTGCGCGCCTGGGTCACCGCCTCGAGCGTGCCGCGCTCATGCGTGGCGTAGCCCTTCACCGTCTCGACCAGGTTGGGAATGAGGTCGTGCCGCTGCTTCAGTTGCACGTCGACGTCGGCGAACGACTGGTTCACGCGCTGACGCATGGCGACGAGGCCGTTGTAGATGAACACTGCCCAGAGCACGAGCAGAACGATCAAACCAAGGATGACCAACGTGGTCGTCGACATTAGGAGTCCCCCTTCATGAGTTCGAAATAGCGGAGGCGAATCGGCACGCCAGCGACGTCGGTTGCAGAATAGGCCGAACCGGCAAAATTTACGAGACGAGCGCGTGCAGTCATACCTCCCTGCGGCATTGCCGCGGTAAAAAGGGAGCACAATCCGCCTGATTGAAGGCGCATCGCGAAGACGTGCCCCGTCCGGACCGTGCGACCCGTTCCGGCTCGCTATCCGTCCGGTTTGCCGTCTTCGACGTGCTCATGTTCGGGTGCGGCGGCAAACAGAGCGGTCTTCGCCGACTGGATCTGAGCCTGGTAACGCTCGAACTGAGTGAGCACATCACCGATGAGTTGATCTCTGGACAGGCCCATGACGTCGTAACCCCTGCTCCCGTCGCTGAAAAAAGTGCGCGCTTCATACCTCATTTCGGCATAGGTCGCGTCCATGGGAGAGAAAGCCGGCAGCCGCCGGCCGGCAACTTCGATGCCATAGACGAAATCTCGAACCTCAGGGGCTGGCACGACGAAGCGCAGCGTCTGCTTTGTCTCGTCGCGGTCGATGTATGCGGACTGGCCCGTCGTCTCCATCTCCTTGGCAAGGGTCGTGAATACCGGCTCGGCGGTACTGGTCATGTAGCGGATGACGTCGGCGCGATTTGGTGTCTGCAGAATAAGCCCCAGCCGGCGTTGCCAGGACAGGCCAGCGGCAGGATGCGCGGCGGCTGGCTGCGCTGCCGTCGCCTGCCGGGCCAGGTCCGCGCTCATGCCGCGGAACAGGCCGAAGCAGAGCGCCAGCATGACGACTGTGAAGGGAAGCGCGCTGGTGACTGTGGCGGCCTGCAGCGCGGAGAGACCTCCGGCAAGCAGCAGGACAGCAGCCACCACTCCTTGAAGGGTGCACCAGAAGAGACGCTGCAAGGGAGGCGTTTCGGTCTCGCCACCGGCCGCGATCGTGTCCACGACCAGCGAGCCGGAGTCAGCCGAGGTTACGAAGAAAACCGCGACCAGAAGCACCGCGATTGCGGATGTCACCTGAGTGAACGGAAGATATTCGAAGAAGCGAAACAGCGCGACGGATACGTCGTCGGAGACGGCCTTGGCCAACGCGCCGTTCGCGACCGTCGTGTCTATGATGATCGCGGAGTTGCCGAAGGTCGTCATCCACAGGAACGTGAAGCCGACCGGAACGAACAGGACCGCGATCACGAATTCGCGCACCGTGCGGCCGCGCGAGATGCGCGCGATGAACATGCCGACGAATGGGGACCAGGAGATCCACCATGACCAATAGAACAGGGTCCAGGCGTCGACCCAGGGCGTCGGTTCATAAGCATAGATGTTGAACGTCTTGAGCAGGAGCTTGTCGAGATAGAGCCCGATGTTCTGGACGAAAGACCGCAAGAGATCGTTCGTCGGCCCGACCATGAGGACGAACAGCATCAGAACCGCTGCAAGAATGAGATTGAACTCGCTGAGCCGGCGGATGCCGCGGTCAAGCCCGGTGAGGACCGAGGTGGTCGCGGCGGCCATTATAACGACGATCAGCACGATCTGCGTAGCGGTCGAAACCGGCAGGCCAACGAGATAGGCGAGACCGGAATTGATCTGCAGGACGCCGAGCCCGAGCGAAGTGGCAATGCCGAACACCGTGCCGACGATCGCGAAGATATCGACCGCGTGACCTATGGGTCCGTTGATGCGCTCTTTCAGCAGAGGATAGAGACCGGACCGCAACGTCAGCGGAAGATTGTAGCGATACCCGAAGTAAGCGAGCGACAGGCCCACGACCGCATAGATCGCCCAGGCGTGGATGCCCCAGTGAAACAGCGTGACCAGCATGGCTTCGCGCTGGGCGGCGATGGTTCGCGGCGCGGCTTCGGGCGGCGCCGTGAAATGCATGATCGGCTCTCCGACGGCAAAGAACATCAGCCCGATCCCCATGCCGGCGGCGAACAACATCGCGATCCATGTCGGGTATGGGAAGTCCGGTTCGGAGTCGTCCGTGCCGAGCTTGAGGGTGCCGAAACGGCTGAAGCCCAGAATGAAAATGACGAACAGGAAGATCGCAACAGACAGAATGTAGAACCATCCAAACTGATGCAGGACCCAGCCCTGGAGGAACTTGAACATCCGCTCGGCAGTCTGCGGGGCGATCGCGCCGACCGCGACGAAAGCGAGGATGATCAATGCGGCGCCGAAGAACACGGGTCGATTGATGATGAAACGTGGCACCGATTGACCTCCGGACGTTCCCTGAATGCAGAATGGCTCCAACGATTGGCGACGGCCTGTAATCGGGCGCTTTGGGCAGATGTCCGTTCCAGCGCACAGGAACGGCTGCCCTCGGACCCCGGTTGCACCCATTGTCAACTCCGAGGCAGGTTTTGGGAACCGGCCTCGATCTGTGAGGAAATCTCAGTGGTCGCCGTATTGCTGAAGCGCGTCTCTTTTGTTCGCTATCGACAGGCAACAACGCGAATACGCCCGCTTGGCTCCATCCCCAGATCCCCGACTTCAATCCCGGTATTGACTCAAAGCCTTGCCTTGAGGTTCAATGAGAACAAATAGCGAACATTCGAGCAAGGCAGAGACTCCTTCGCCAAAATGCCATCAAAATCAAAAACTTATCTCCCTCCTCCTGGGTCCGAAAGCGTCGGCGGAAGCGCTTCGCTGCTCGCCCTGCGCCACGCCATCCGCGGCATCGAGGGGCGGCATATCGAGGCCGATGCCGCCGCCGCGGCAAGCACGCTCGGGCTTGCCGAACTGGACGCCGCGCTCGGCGGCGGCCTGCCGCGGGCGCTGCACGAGATTGCCGCCGCCAGCGAAGCGGAGAGCGCCGCGGCGGCGCTGTTTGCGCTCGCGCTCGTGCGGCGGGCCGCGCCTTCCGGCGCGATCCTGTGGGCTGCCGAGAACATGGCGCTCGTCGAGAGCGGCGTCCCTTACGGTCCCGGCCTCGACATGATCGGGCTCGCGCCCGAGCGGTTCGTGACGGTCGCCGCACCCCATGCGCGCGACGTGTTGTGGGCGATGGAAGAGGCTCTGCGCTGCCGCAAGCTCGGCGCGGTCATCGGCGAAATCCGTCAGGAAGGCGCCGTCGATGCGGTCGCCGCGCGCCGGCTGGCGCTCGCCGCCCATCACCAGACGCTGACACTGCTCCTGCGCGCGAAGCCCGACCCGCGACCGCTCGCCGCCGCGACCCGGTGGGTGATCGGGGCCGCACGCTCCGCTCCGCATCCCTTCGCTTCCCCACAGGAGAACGGACGGAGAGAGCTGCATGCCACCGGCCCACCCGTCCTCGGTGTCCGCCTCGTTCGCAACCGCTACGGCCCCACAGGGGCCTGGCTCCTGGAGTGGAACCGTGTCGCAGAGTGTTTCGATCTCGCGCCAGCGCATCCTCAGCCTGTGGCTGGGGCGGCTTCCGACCGACCGGGTGAAACGGCGGTGGCGTGAGGATTCGTGGCGTAAGGATTCTTCGCGACATGCCTCAGCGCGCCCGGGAAGCGCGGATGAAATGCCGCTCGCCATCACCGGCAAACGTGGCAATGCCGAGCAGCTTGTCGCCGTCGACGAGACCGCAGAACGGCTCGGCCTCCGCACCGGGCTTGCGCTGGCGCAGGCGCGCGCGATGCACCCCGCGCTCATGGCGGTCGAGGAAGACCCGGCAGCCGATGCGCGCCTCCTCGCCATGCTGGCGGACTGGTGCCAGCGCTATACGCCACTGACCGCCTGCGATGCACCCGACGGGCTGCTGCTCGACATCGGCGGCTGCGCGCACCTGTTCGGCGGCGAAGCGGCGCTGCTCGGCGACATCACGCAGCGCCTGAGCGGCTTCGGCTTTGCCGTGCAGGCGGCCATCGCGGACACCATCGGCGCGGCCCATGCGGCGGCGCGCTTTGCGCCCGGCATCTGCGTCGCGCCCGGCCGCGAGCGTGGCCTGCTCGAACCGCTGCCGCTTGCAGCGCTGCGGCTGCCGCAGCAGACCGCCGGCCTACTCGCACGTCTTGGTCTCAAGCGCATCAACGATGTGATCGACCTGCCGCGCAAGCCGCTCGCCGCCCGTTTCGGCCACGAACTGCTGCGCCAGCTTGACCGCGCGCTCGGGCGCGAGCGCGAGCCGCTCAACCCTTTGCGGCCGGTTGCGGCCTATCTGGCCGAACAGCGCTTTGCCGAACCGATCGCGCGCGAGGAGGACGTGCTGGCGGTGGCCGCACGGCTTGCAATGCGCCTGCGGGTACTGCTGGAGCGCCGCGGCGAGGGCGCGCGGCGGATCGAACTCTGCCTGTTCCGCACCGACGGCGTGGTGAAGCGCGTCGAGGCCGGCGCCTCACGCCCTTTGCGCGATCCGCAGGAGATCCGCGCACTGTTCGCCGAGCGGCTGGCCGCGCTGGGCGATGAGGTCGATCCCGGTTTCGGCTTCGACCTGATGCGGCTTTCGGTCACCGCTGCCGAACCCGTTCCCGAGGAGCAGAGCGGCTTCGAGACTTCCGACGAGACGGTACAGGTCGACCGGCTGATCGACCGGCTGGCCGCGCGCCTCGGGCCGCGCCGCATCGGCCGGCTGGTTGCGCATGACAGCCACATTCCGGAATGCGCGGCGACCATCCTGCCGGCGCAGGCGCATCGCGGCGCGGAGATCGACGACGGCTGGCGCGCCTTCCGCCGCCACCGCGCGGCGGTAGCGCTCAGCCCGCGTCCGTTGCGGCTGTTCGCGCGGCCGGAGCCGGTCGAGGCGATCGCTATGGTGCCGGACGGCCCGCCCTTGCGCTTCCGCTGGCGTCGCGCGCTGCACGAGGTCGCCGCGGCGGAAGGGCCGGAACGCATCGAGGGCGCGTGGTGGAGCGAGGACGGCGGACCGGCGCGCGACTACTTCCGCATCGAGGACATCGCCGGCCACCGCTTCTGGCTGTTCCGCGCCGGCCTCTATCGCGAGGCCGACGCACCACGCTGGTTCATGCACGGGCTGTTCGGATGATCCGCTACGCCGAGTTCGCCTGTGCCTCCAACTTCTCCTTCCTGCGCGGCGCGTCGGATCCGGGGGATTTGATAGGTCAGGCCGCGCATCTTGGACTCGCGGGGCTGGGATTATGCGACCGCAACTCTGTCGCCGGCGTCGTGCGCGCGCACCTCGCCAGGCGCGAGAACCAGTTGGCGCTCTCCTATCATCCCGGCGCGCGCCTGGTGTTTTCCGACGGCACGCCGGACATCCTCGCTTATCCGCGCGACCGCGCCGGCTGGGCGCAGCTATGCCGGCTTCTCACCGTGGGCAATCTGCGCGCCGAGAAAGGCGACTGCATCCTCCGCCTCGATGACCTTCTTGCGCATGCAGACGGCCTCGAACTGGTGGTGACGGAGGAATGCACGCGCGGGGAAGATGAGCGGGGAAGCGATGACATCTCACCAAGCACGGCGGTGTCCCCTCCCCCCTTGAGGGGGAGGGTCAGGGAGGGGGGTACATCTCATACGCCGAATGCAATCGCCACCCCCCTCCCCATCCCTCCCCCTCAAGGGGGGAGGGAGGAGTTGCTGGCGCGGCCCCGCACCCATGCATCGCTGCGAATAGTCGCCCCTCAATCCGACGGGAACGCGCCCCATCCTCCGCTCATTCCCGCGCAAGCGGGAATCCAGCGTCCTTGCTGCGACCCTGTATCCCCGCTTTCGCAAGACCTCTGCAAAACCCCCGGCCGTCATTCCGGCCGAGCGAAGCGAGGGCCGGAATCCATACGCCCTGCCGAATTTTTTGAGGAGAGACAGGGGTTATGGATTCCGGGTTCGGCGCTCACGCGCCGCCCCGGAATGACCAACGCGACCGGCGCCTCCTCTCGCTGGCTCCATCGCCTCCACACAGCGGCGCCCGGCCGCGTGCGGCTTGCGGCGAGCATGCATTATCGCGGCGACGACCGGGCGCGGCTGGCATCGCGCGCCGCGTTCGCACGCGAGGCAGGCGTGCCGCTGATCGCGGTCAACGACGTGCTCTATCATTGCCCTGAAAGGCGCGAATTGCAGGACGTGCTCACCTGCATCCGTGAACACGTCACCATCGATGCCGCCGGCCGGCGGCTCGCCGCCAATGCCGAGCGCCATCTAAAGACACCGGCCGAGATGGCGCGCCTCTTCCGCGACTATCCCGAAGCGATCGCGGAAACCCTGAAGCTCGACGCCGCGCTCGGCTTCTCGCTCGACGAACTCAAATACGAATATCCGGACGAGACCGTCGAAGGCTTTGCCACCTCGCAGGAAGCGCTCGAACATCTCGCCTGGGAAGGCGCGAAGGAACGCTATCCGGAGGGCATCACGGAGGAAGTCCGCACGAGCCTCGCCAACGAATTTGCCCTGATCGCCGAACGGGAGTTCGCGCCGTATTTCCTCACGGTCTACGACATCGTGGGCTACGCCCGCAGCCAGGACATCCTGTGCCAGGGGCGCGGTTCGGCGGCGAATTCCACCGTCTGCTACTGCCTCGGCATCACCTCGGTCGACCCGGTGCGCGGCAACCTGCTGTTCGAACGCTTCATCTCGACCGAGCGTCACGAGCCGCCCGACATCGACGTCGATTTCGAGCACGAGCGGCGCGAGGAAGTCATCCAGTACATCTACAGGAAATACGGCCGCGACCACGCCGGCATCGCGGCGACCGTGATCTCCTATCGCGGTCGCTCCGCCACCCGTGAGACCGGCAAGGTCTTCGGTCTTTCCGAAGATGCCATCGGCGCACTCGCCTCCTCAATCTGGGGCATGGGCGGCAGCGCGGCGCGCGAAGACGATTTCAAGCGTGTCGGGCTCGATCTCACGAGCCCGCGCATGCAGAAGATGCGCGCGCTGATCCAGCAAATCCAGGGCTTCCCGCGCCACCTGTCGCAGCATGTCGGCGGCTTCGTCATCAGCCGCAGCCGGCTCGACGAGGTGGTGCCGATCATGAACGGCGCGATGAAGGATCGCACCCATGTCGAATGGGACAAGAACGACCTCGACGCGCTCGGTCTTCTGAAGGTGGACGTACTTGGCCTCGGCATGCTCACCTGCATCCGCAAGGCTTTCGCGCTCGTCGAAAAGCATTACGGCGAGACGCATACGCTCGCCGGTCTGCTCAGGCACGAAGACCCGGCGGTCTACCGCATGCTGTGCCGCGCGGACTCGATCGGCGTGTTCCAGGTCGAGAGCCGCGCGCAGATGTCGATGCTGCCGCGGCTCAGGCCGCAGGAGTTCTACGATCTCGTGATCGAGGTCGCGATCGTGCGCCCCGGCCCGATCCAGGGCGACATGGTGCATCCCTATCTGCGCCGAAAACAGGGTTTGGAAGAGCCCGAATATCCTTCGCCGAAATTCGGCCCGAAGGACGAGTTGAAAAAGGTGCTCGCGAAGACGCTCGGCGTGCCGCTGTTCCAGGAACAGGCGATGAAGATCGCGATCGTCGCCGGCGGCTTCACGCCGGGGGAAGCCGACCGGCTGCGGCGCGCGATGGCGACCTTCAAGCGCACCGGCACCATCGCCAGTTTCCGGCAGAAGATGGTCGAGGGCATGGTGACGAAGGGCTATGAGCGCGATTTCGCCGAGCGCTGCTTCAGCCAGATCGAAGGTTTCGGCGAATACGGCTTTCCCGAAAGCCATGCCGCGAGCTTCGCGCTGCTGGTCTATGTCTCGGCCTGGCTCAAGTGCCATTACCCGGACGTGTTCGCAGCCGCGCTGCTCAACGCGCAGCCGATGGGCTTCTATGCGACCGCGCAGATCGTGCGCGACGTGCGCGAACACGGCGTCGAAGTACGCAAGGTCGATGTCAATTTCTCCGACTGGGATTCAGCGCTCGAACCCGGCCCGCATGCGGCCCTGCGGCTACATGACCTGCATCGCGACATGGCACAGGACATCCGCTCCACCCACGCGCTGCGTCTTGGTCTTCGCGAGGTCAAAGGACTTTCGGAACGCGATGCGCAGGAGATCGTCGAACGGCGCGGCGCAGGCTACGCCTCGATTCACGACCTGTGGCGGCGCACGGGGGTCGATGTGGCGACGCTCGAACGGCTGGCGAATGCCGACGCTTTCGGCTCGCTCGGCCTCTCGCGGCGCCAGGCATTGTGGGCGGTGAAAGCGCTCGGCCGCGTCGGCGATCAGGACGATCTGCCGCTGCTGTTCGCGCCTCCCTCGGGTACGGAACCCTCCACCCGCTCATTCCCGCGAAAGCGGGAATCCAGTCTTCCTGCTTCACTGTGCGGCGACGAGCGGAGCGAGAGTATCGCGCGACCGCCGGAGCGCATTTCAGATCGCCAAGACCACACCGAACCCACCGTCACCCTGCCGGCGATGACGCCGGGCGAGGAGGTGGTGAACGACTATCGTGCGCTCCGGCTGTCGCTGCGTGCGCATCCGGCTTCGTTCCTGCGAGGCGATCTTGCCGCGCGGCGCATCGTCGCCAACGAACGTCTGCGTGCGATGAAATCCGGAGAATTCGTGCGCGTTTCCGGCCTCGTCACCATCCGGCAGCGGCCGGGCTCGGCCAATGGCGTCATCTTCATGACGCTCGAAGACGAAACGGGGATCGCCAACATCATCGTCTGGCCGAAGATGTTCCTGCGCTTCCGGCCGATCGTGCTCGGCGCGCGCTATGTCTCGGCAAGCGGCAAGCTGCAATCGGAGTCCGGCGTGATCCACGTCGTCGCCGGCCGGCTCGACGACCTGACGCCGCTGCTGGCGCGGCTGACCGAAGACCTTCCGCCGGTCGAGTCGCTCGCCCGCGCCGATGCGGTCAAGCGCCCGCATTCGGAGAACCGGCCGCGCCCGCGGCAGCCCGGCCGTATCCCGCCATCGGTGGTCGATCCCGAAAACGTCGCCGTCGATCTCGACACGACGGCGCGCGGCTCGGCGCATGCGCCGACGCGCCATCGCGGCAAAACTTCCTGACAATCCGCTATTCTCAGCCGCCGTCGGCGGGCTCGTCTTTGGCGTCCTTGGCGCCTTTTTCGGCCGCCTTTTTGTTCATCCGCTGCATGACGTGAACCACCAGCGGCATCGCCGCCAGCACCACCACGAAGCGCGAGAGATGATGCGCGCCGACGAAGGCCGCGTCGTAGTTCAGCGCCAGCGCCAGCACCATCATCGCGTCGATGGCGCCCGGCGCATAAGCGATGGTCATAGGACCGGCGTCGAGCGACAGCAGCCAGGCCGCCGCCACCGCACAGGCGAACGCCACGGCAAGCCCGACCACCAGCGCGCCGAACGCCGCGCCGGCCAGATGGCGCAGCGTCCGGATGTCCATATTGGCGAAGCGGGTCCCGGTGATCGTGCCCAGGACCATGAACGACAGCAGCGTGAGCCACATCGGCAGATTGACCGTCACCCAGCCCGTCCCGTGCAGGACGGCGGAAGACACCATCGCGCCAAAAATCAATCCGCCAGGGAAACGCAGCCACTGGGCTGCGATCGCCGCGGTCGTCGCTACGGTGACGAGCAGCGCCAGTTCGCCGGGCGCGGAAAACGGCGGCCGGTGGGCCGGGAACTGGGGCACGCCTGTCAGCCCCAGCGCCGCCAGTCCCGCCGGCAGCAAGAGGGCGATCGCGACCACCCGCACGGTCTGCACGACCGCCACGGCGCGCACGTTCGCATTGTTCTCGATGGCGAGCACCATCACCGTCGCAAGCCCGCCGGGGAACGAGCCCAGCAGGGCGGACGGGACGTCCCATTTGTGCACGACACGCAGATAGAGGGTGACCGCCACCGTCAGCAGCACCATCGCAACCGTGAGCAGAAAGATGCTCATCGGCCAACTGGCCATGCCGGCGACGGTTTCGGGCGTCACCGTGCCCCCGAGCGAGATGCCCATGATGACGTAGGTCACACGGGCGATGGAACTCGGCACCGTCATCGGGCGGCCGGCGATGGCCGCAATCGAGACCGCCAGAATGGCGCCGGAGAGCCATCCGGCCGGGAATCCGGTCAGGCCCACCGCGAGCCCGCCGGCTATGCCGAGCGCGAGCGTCTCGCAGATGTTCCGGATTTGCTTGCGGGTGGCAAGTTTGGGCGGGCTATCGGTCACACCAGCGCGCTTAGGCTGCCACGGCCGCGCCTGCAAGCCCGAACTGGGCAGGAACGCGCATAGCCCCACTGCGGGAAGTACGGGACGGGCGCCGGCCCATCCGGCGTTCAGTGCCGGTGATGACCGCCCATGACGATCCGGACCAGGTCCGCAGCATTGCGCGCATTGAGCTTTTCCATGATCCGCGCGCGGTGAACCTCGACTGTCCGCGGACTGATGCCGAGTTCGCGCCCCGCTTCCTTGTTGGAAGCGCCGGCCGCGATGCGGGCAAGCACCTCCCGTTCACGCGCCGTGAGTTGCTCCTGGCCCTTGAAGTCAGGCAGGTGATGGCTCGCCTGCGCATTCTCGCGCCGGCGCGCCCAGGCCGCGATCGCTTCGCCGATATTCGCGACCACTTCCCGGGCGCTGAACGGCTTTTCGATGAAGTCCAGCGCCCCGCTGCGGATGGCTTCGACCGCCATCGGAATATCGCCAACCCCGGAGATGATGAAGATCGGCGCCGGATAGTCCTGCGCGTTCAACTCCTTCAGCACGTCGAGCCCGGAGCGGCCGGGCATGTGGACGTCAAGCAGAATGCAGGCCGGCGTGCGCTGTCGCGCCGCCGCCAGAAAGGAGGCGCCGTCCGGAAAGGCGCTCACCTGATAGCCCGCCAGCGAAAGGACGACGGAAAGCGCGTCGAGAACAGCGCGATCGTCGTCGACGATGAAGACTTCGCTTGGCGCCTTGGCTCGTGTTGACATCGGCGCTCCCTAACGGCTCTACCTTGCCCCGCGCGATCGCCGCGGAGCGGGGTCGCCAAGCCTGACTGGCGTCGACTCAATCCAAGGTCGCACTATGCCACCGACATCGGCGGCATGAAAAGTACACCTGATTGGGTGCTGCCCGCGCGCGACACCCGCACCCGCCGGGAGCGCCGCCGGTTCATCTTCTGTGCTTGCTGCCAACATCCTCCGCCGCGCCTCCCATTGCCGCGGCAGGCTCAAACCTGCCTCAGAACTGAAGCAAGCGCCTGACTGGCCGTCTTCAACTGATCGGCGTTGCGGGCAAAGCACAGCCGCAGGAAATCCTCGCCGCCGCCCCCGAAGGCCGAGCCCGGAGCCAGGCCGACGCCCGCTTCGTCGATAATGCGCATCGCGAGACGACGGGTATCGGTCTCCCCCTCCACCTTGAACAGCAGATAGAAGGCGCCCTGCGGCAACGCAAACCGGCAGCGACCGGTGCCCGCCAGCGCCTCCGCCACGATGTCGCGGCCCGCGCGCGCCCGCGCGATCTGCAGGGCCACGAAGTCTTCGCCTTCTTCCAGCGCCACCACGCCGGCGCGCTGCATGAACTGCGCGACCCCCGAAGTGGCGTATTGGATCAGATTCTCGATCACCTGCCCAAGTGCGGGATGCGCCGCGATCCAGCCCATGCGCCAGCCCGTCATCGCCCAGTTCTTCGAAAAGGTATTGACGAACAATACCTGGTCTTCCGGCTCCATGACGTCGAAGAACGAGGGCGCGCGCGGGCCATCCCCGTACCAGAAACGGGCATAGGTCTCGTCCGCGATGATCCACAGACCGTGACGGCGCGCCAGCGCCAGGAGCGCGCGCAACTCATCCAGCGTTGCGGTCCAGCCCGTGGGGTTGGAGGGCGATACGATAAACAGCGCGCGCGTGCGTGGACCGATCGCCTTCGCCATGCGCTCGAGATCCAGCGACCATCCGGCGTTACCGAACGCCATCGGCACTTCGACCGGCCGCGCCCCGAGCACGCCGGTGGCCGCCGCAGCGTTCGGCCAGGTCGGGGTCGGGATGATGATCTCGTCGCCGGCGGCGACCGTCATCGCAATGGCGATCTGGATCGCCTGCATGCCCGACCCGGTGACGTAGAACTGTTCGGGCAGGAACGGGCGGCCATAGAGTTTCGTGTGGTAGCGCGCGAGCGCCTCCCGCAACGGCGGAATGCCGCGTTGCCAAGTGTAGAACGTCTCGCCGGCCGCAAGCGCGCGTGCAGCCTCGCTGGTGATGAATTCCGGCGTCGGCAGGTCGCCCTCGCCCGCCCACAGGCCCATCACATTGTCGCGCCGGCGGCCGTAATTCATGACCTCGACGATGCCGCTTTCCGGGGCCGAACGCGCCGGCGCGCTCAAGGCCGCGATCAGGCGGTCGGTATCCCTGCTGACCGCTGTTTGCGTCATCGTGCACTCCACCAGAATTCCGCCTGCCGCCGCTGAACTGATCCACCACGGCCCGGAGTTGTCACGCCTCGAACCCAGGTCATGAAAGGTGCCTGACGCCAGAGTGAGGCCGAAATGCGGGGCTGGCTATCGTACTTATTGCCAGCAGCCCGCGTCATCGAATGCAGCTTGGCCATTGGACAATTTGCCGCCCGATAAACAGCGACGCCTTCTCCGTCAGACATCGTGCCCGGGCAGGAGCAGGTCGGGACGGCAAAAGCGCCGCCAAGTGGCGGCGCTTCCATCAAGACCTGCAGCGCGCAAGAAGCGCAGGCTCACTGCCGTGCGTAGTCGGCGCCACGCGACATGCGCGGTCAGCGCCACTCGACTTCGAGCACTTCATAAGCCTTGGCGCCGCTCGGCGTCACGACTTCGACCTGGGCGCCCTTCTTCTTGCCGACGAGCGCGCGCGCCAGCGGCGATGCGATCGAAATCCGCCCGGCCTTGGCATCCGCCTCCGGCTCGCCAACGATCTGCCAGACGCGCTTCTCTTCGGTATCCTCGTCGACCAGCGTCACCGTGGCGCCGAACTTGATCGTCTCACCGGAGAGCTTCGAAACGTCGATAACCTCGGCGCGCGCGAGCTTGTCCTCGAGTTCCGCGATCCGGCCCTCGTTGTGGGACTGAGCCTCTTTCGCGGCGTGGTACTCGGCGTTCTCCGAGAGATCGCCATGCGTACGCGCTTCGCTGATCTGCTGAATAATGCGTGGCCGTTCGACCTGCTGACGCTGCTTGAGCTCGGTCTCGAGCGTAGCATAGCCGGCATGGGTCATCGGTATCTTGTCCATCGCCTTCTTAAGTCCTCTCCATCAACCACGGCATAACGGCTCCCGGCCACACTCGGGCTCTCGCCCGCCAAGCCAAAAAGCCCCTGTCGAAACTGAAGCTTCCGTCGAAACTGAAGCTCCTGCCGCAAAACTGAACCGGCCCGGCTGTACGTGATCTCGCACCCGGCCGATCCAACCCAAAACAAGTCTGCACCGCCCGCGTAGTTCCGTCCGGCTTTCGCCGTTGGAGGCCTCGCGGGCCCGGCCTCCTGAATCGCCGAGAACGCCGGACGTATCCGGCGTGCATCGACTAAAGAAACTCACCTTCGCCGTGCGAGCGAATCCGGTGTCAGGAACGACGAGAATCGCTGCAGCCGTCGAAGTAGCTTTGCAGGGAACGTACTTCGAGATTCCCGGCGAGATAGGCTTTAATTCCAAGCGCCGCTGCTGCTGCACCAGAAAGTGTGGTGTAGTACGGAACTTTATGCAAGAGGGCCTGGCGCCGCAGGGAGCGGGAATCCGACTGCGCCTTGGCGCCCTCGGTCGTGTTGAGAACGAGTTGCACATCACCGTTCTTGATCGCGTCGACGATATGCGGCCGCCCTTCCAGAACCTTGTTGATCTTCTCCGCCTTGATCCCGTTCTCGGCGAGATAACGCTGCGTGCCACCGGTCGCGATGACCGAAAAGCCGAGTTCCACCAGCAACCGCGTGGTCTCGATGATGCGCGGCTTGTCTTCGTCACGCACGGACACGAACACGGTGCCGGTTACCGGCAGGCGCGAACCGGCGCCAAGCTGGCTCTTGGCGAACGCCGCCTCGAACGAACGGTCGATGCCGATCACCTCGCCGGTCGACTTCATCTCCGGTCCCAGGACCGTATCGACGCCGGGGAAGCGATTGAACGGGAACACCGCTTCCTTGACCGCCACGTGATCCACGCCGCGCGGGGAAAGATCGAATGCCGCGAGGCTTTCTCCGGACATGATGCGGGCAGCGATCTTGGCGACCGGTACCCCGATCACCTTGGCGACGAACGGCACCGTGCGCGAGGCGCGCGGATTAACCTCGAGCACGTAGATCTCGCCGTCCTTGATCGCGTACTGGACGTTCATCAAGCCGCCGACCTTGAGCGCGAGCGCAAGCGCGCGGGTCTGCCGCTCCAGTTCGGCGATGAGATCAGCCGACAATGAATGCGGGGGCAACGAACAGGCGGAGTCGCCCGAATGGATGCCCGCCTCTTCGATGTGCTCCATGATGCCGGCGATGAAGGTGTTCTCACCGTCGGCGACGCAATCCACGTCGACCTCGGTGGCATCGCTGAGATAGCGATCGAACAGCAGCGGGTTCTTGCCCAGAAGCGTGTTGATCTGGCCGGTCTTGTCGTTCGGATAACGCGCCTTGACGTCATTCGGCACGAGTTCGGGCAAGGTCCCGAGCAGGTAGTCGCCGAGTTGCGCGTCTTCGCGGATGATCTGCATCGCGCGTCCGCCGAGGACGTAGGAAGGACGCACCACCAGCGGAAAGCCGAGATCGCCAGCAATCAGGCGCGCCTGCTCGACTGAGTAGGCGATGCCGTTCTTCGGCTGCTTGAGACCGAGCTGATCGAGCAGCCGCTTGAAGCGGTCGCGATCTTCCGCAAGGTCGATAGCGTCGGGTGACGTGCCGAGGATCGGCACATTGGCCTTCTCCAGCGCATCGGCAAGCTTGAGCGGCGTCTGCCCGCCGAACTGCACGATCACGCCGTGGAGCCGGCCCGCCGAACGCTCGCTGTCGACGATCGCCAGCACGTCCTCGGCCGTCAACGGCTCGAAATAGAGCCGGTCGGAGGTGTCGTAGTCGGTCGACACCGTCTCCGGATTGCAGTTGACCATGATGGTTTCATAGCCGGCCTCGGCCAGCGAGAAGCAGGCATGGCAACAGCAGTAGTCGAACTCGATGCCCTGGCCGATGCGGTTGGGTCCGCCGCCGAGGATGATCACCTTGTTCGCGGCCGAGGGCGCAGCCTCGTCGATCGTGAGAGCCGCCGCCGGCTGCTCGTAGGTCGAATACATATAGGCGGTCGGGGAAGCGAACTCCGCCGCGCAGGTGTCGATGCGCTTGAACACCGGCCGGACGTCGAGCGCGCGGCGCGCATTGCCCACTTCGGATTCGCTTTGCCCGGAGAGCACGGCAAGCCTTGCGTCCGAGAAGCCCATCGCCTTCAGGCGTCGGAACGCGCCCGCCGTGCGCGGCAGGCCTTTCCGACGCACCGCTTCTTCCGTCTCGACGATGCCGCGGATCTCCGCCAGGAACCAGGGATCGATCTTGCAGCTTGCGTGGATCTGTTCGTCGGTGAGGCCGAGCCGCATCGCCTGCGCGACCTGCAGGAGGCGATCGGGCGTCGGTGTACCGAGCGCGGCTCGGACCGCGTTCTTGTCGTCGCCCTGGCCGAGACCCTCGATCACGATCTCGTCGAGACCGGACAATCCCGTCTCGAGCGATCGCAGCGCCTTCTGGAGCGACTCCTTGAACGTCCGTCCGATCGCCATCGCCTCGCCGACCGACTTCATCGACGTCGTCAGCACCCGGTCAGCGCCGGGGAACTTCTCGAATGCGAAGCGCGGGATCTTCGTGACCACGTAGTCGATGGTCGGCTCGAACGAGGCCGGCGTCGCGCCGCCGGTGATGTCGTTCGCGATCTCATCGAGCGTGTAGCCGACGGCGAGCTTGGCGGCGACCTTGGCGATCGGGAATCCGGTCGCCTTCGAGGCCAGCGCCGACGAGCGCGAGACGCGCGGGTTCATCTCGATCACGACCAGCCGGCCGTTCTCGGGATTGACGGCGAACTGCACGTTCGAGCCGCCAGTCTCGACGCCGATCTCGCGCAGCACCGCCAGCGAGGCGTCGCGCATGATCTGGTATTCTTTGTCGGTGAGCGTGAGCGCCGGCGCGACCGTGATCGAGTCGCCGGTGTGGACGCCCATCGGGTCGATGTTCTCGATCGAGCAGACGATGATGCAGTTGTCCGCCTTGTCGCGGACGACCTCCATCTCGAACTCCTTCCAGCCGAGCACCGATTCCTCGATCAGCACTTCGTTGGTGGGCGAGGCCTCGAGGCCCTGCAGCACGATGGAGATGAACTCGTCGAGGTCGTATGCGATGCCGCCGCCGGTGCCGGCGAGCGTGTAGGACGGCCGGATGATCGCCGGCAGGCCGATCTCCGCGAGCGCCAGCAGCGCCTCGCCGAGCGCGCGGTGCGCGTAGCGCTTGCGCCGGTCGTCCTCGCCCGCCGTCCATTGCCGCTGGTAGTCGGCGCGCTGCCGCGCCTTCTCCGTCTCCGGGACCGCCAGGGCCTCGATGTCGGCCAGTTCGCGCGCGAAGCGGTCGCGGTCGGCCTGCTTGAGATCGGTGGCGTTGGCGAGGAACGATTTCGGCGTGTCGAGGCCGATCTTGGTCATGGCCTCGCGGAAAAGCTCGCGGTCCTCGGCCTTGTCGATGGCCTCGGCGGTGGCGCCGATCATCTCGACGCCGAACTTCTCGAGCACGCCCATGCGTCGCAGCGACAGGGCGCAGTTGAGCGCCGTCTGCCCGCCCATGGTTGGCAGAAGCGCGTCCGGGCGCTCCTTCTCGATGATCTTGGCGACGATTTCCGGGGTGATCGGCTCGACATAGGTGGCGTCGGCCAGATCCGGGTCGGTCATGATCGTGGCCGGGTTGGAATTCACCAACACGACCCGATAGCCTTCTTCTTTCAAGGCCTTGCAAGCCTGGGTCCCGGAGTAGTCGAACTCGCAGGCCTGGCCGATCACGATCGGCCCGGCCCCGATGATCAGGATCGAGCGGATGTCGGTTCTTTTCGGCATGAAGCCCCTAAGCGCCTGATTGCGCACAAAAAAAGGGCGCGCTTTGCGCGCGTCCCTGGTCGAGCGGCGCCGAGGTGTCGCCCCGCGCGCGGCCGGTTTAGACCAGAATCGCTGCCGGGGACAAGGATTTCCGGCATGTCCGGCAAAGCCGGTGCAATCCTACCTGATCGCCGGAGGCAACCACTTCGATGGCAACGGCGTTAGGGTGTGCCCATCCACCGCACGCAACCTCCGTGTCCGGCATGCCCGATCCCGTCAAGACCGCCAACCCGATACAGGTTGCCCGCGCCATGAGTCGCATGTCCTGGCCGCTGCTGGCCTCGGCGGCGGCGATCGGCGTGGTCGCGGGGCTCGCGCGCCAGACCAGGCCCGCCCCGGAGGCAGCGCGGCCGGCCCGCGATGGCGCCAGCCTGAGCGGACCGGGCCGAGCAGACAAGCCGCAGGCACTCCAGCACGCCCGCGCGCTGGAGCCCGGCCGGGGACGGCACGCGGATGCGCCGCATGAGGTCCCCGTGCGCGGATGGAAGGACATCCTCTGGCGCACCTACGAACAGGTGCAGCAGGACCGCCTGCTGGCGGTTGCCGCGGGCGTCGCATTCTATGCGCTGCTCGCGATCTTCCCGGCCATCACCGCGCTGGTCTCGCTCTATGGCCTCGCCTTCGAGCCCGCGACGGTCGTCGAGCATCTCTCTGTCGCCGCAACGGTGCTGCCGCCGGGCGGATTCGAGATCGTCAACGATCAGGTCGACCGGGTGATCTCGGCGAGCGGGGGCGGGCTCACGCTCGGCTTCCTCGCCGGCGTCGGCATCGCCCTGTGGAGCGCGAACAATGGCGTCAAAGCGATCTTCGACGCGCTCAACGTCATCTATGACGAGGACGAGAAGCGCAGCTTCGTCATGCTCAATCTCATCTCGCTCGGCTTCACGCTCGGCGGCATCCTGCTGTTTCTCCTTTTCGTGTGGGTGGTTGCCATCGCGCCGCTGCTGTTTGCACAGGTTGGCCTGACGAGCGCCTGGGAATGGCTGCTGCCGTTCATGCGCTGGCCGGTGCTTTTCGCGGCCGTGCTCGTGGCCCTCGCACTCGTCTATCGTTTCGGGCCGAGCCGCGTGAAGGCGGAGTGGCGCTGGATCAGCGTCGGCAGCCTGTTTGCAACGATCGCGTGGATCGCCGGCTCGCTGCTGTTCTCCTGGTACCTGCAGAACTTCGGCAATTACAACGCCGTCTATGGCTCGCTCGGCGCGGTGATCGGTCTCATGATGTGGCTGTGGCTTTCGGCGGTGGTGGTGCTGATCGGCGGCGAACTCAACGCCGAGATCGAGCACCAGACCGCGCGTGACACGACGGTCGGCGGCGGCAAGCCGCTCGGTACGCGCGGCGCGGCGATGGCGGACAGTGTCGGGGAGGCAAAAGCATGAGTGCCGCACCGCTGAATCCGCGATACATTTTCCAAACCTACATGACGTCCGAACCGTATGCGGATTCCAGGAGGGTGTGAGATGCGATGGGAGGACTTCCGCCGTAGCGACAACATCGAGGACCGGCGCGGCCAGCGCGGCATGCGCGCCGGCGGCATCGGCATCGGCACCGTGCTGGTGCTCGGGCTGGTCGGATGGGCGCTCGGCATCGACCCGCGCCTGCTGATCGGCGGCGCCGAAATGTTGCAGCGGACAACCCAGACCCAACAGGCCCCGACGAAAACGCCATCCGGCACGCCGTCGGACCAGATCGGGCAGTTCGTGTCCGCAGTCGTCGGCGACACCGAGGACCGCTGGCGCGCGATCTTCAAGGACTCGGGCCGGCAATATGAAGCGCCGCGGCTGGTGATGTTCGACGGCGTGACCGCCTCCGCCTGCGGCACCGCGCAGTCGGCGATGGGGCCGTTCTACTGTCCTCTCGACAAGCGCGTGTTCCTCGATACCGGCTTCTTCACCGAACTCGAGCGCCGCTTCCGCGGCTGCAGCGGTAAGGCCTGCCAATTCTCCGCCGCCTACGTGATCGCCCACGAGATCGGCCACCACGTGCAGAACCAGCTTGGCATCCTCGAGAAGGTGCGCGGCATGCAGCAGCGCGTCGACAAGGTCGAAGCCAACCGGCTGCAGGTCATGGTCGAACTGCAGGCCGACTGCTTCGCCGGCGTATGGGCGAACCATGCGCAGAAGCAGTACAGCTTCATCGAACCGGGCGACGTGGAAGCGGCGATGCAGACCGCATCCGCCATCGGCGACGACGCGCTGCAACGCCAGACGCAAGGGCGCGTGGTGCCCGACTCCTTTACCCACGGCTCGTCCGAGCAGCGCATGCGCTGGTTCATGACCGGCCTCAAGTCCGGCAGCGCAAGCGACTGCAATACTTTCGGGGCGGAGAAATTGTAGGGGCGCGGCAAGCCGCCTGCATTAAGCGAAGCTCAAGTGGCACGCTGTCGCGGACATCGTTTCGCGTCCAAGCGGATCATCTTCTATGGCAGGTGATAACCACCAAACGACCAAATGAGGACGTTCACCTTGGAAAAGGCCCCCAAGCGGATCACATCCTTATTGCTGTATGCCTTCACTGATACCGGCCAACGAAACGCCTTTCAAGCGCGATACGAAGCACTGAAGGATCGCTTCGGAAGTGAAATCCCCGATCTTGAATTCGTGCCCATGAAAGACGGGGAGGTGAAAGCAGTGTTCGACTTATCTCGCAGCGTCAGTGACGATATCGAGTATCACCATGCTATCTGCAGCGCCGTCGCCCGGGATGAGGACTTCGTCGTCGATCTACTCTCAAGCAACGAGCGAGCGACATTCTATCTGTCGGCTCTCATCGAGGTGAATGCAGACATCGTGGTGTTCGAACTCAAGAGCCCGAAATTTTCGGCGAGGATCGCATCGCTCTCGAATTTTGAGTTCGATTACTGGGTTTGGCACACGCCGAACACCGATGAGACAGTAGTGGGCGACGCGCCAGATGCTCCGTGAGGGCGTCCGGTCGGCGCGGAAAGTCGTGCTTCAGCTGCCACCGCATCGCTTGTTCGCATACCGGACCTGCTGCACCCCCTCGATCCCGCAAACAGCTCGCCGCCGCAGCGCATTGCTTTGCATGCAGTGCTCGATAAAGTGGCGCAAACGAACGAGCGCGGGGGCTGCCAATTCAGGCCAGTCTCTCCGCCATAACGATAAGCGACATCCAAAAGGGAGAAGACCATGAGTTGGGCGCGCGCGCTGGCAGCGGCGTTTGTTGCAGCGATCCTGGCGACCGGGGCCGTCTCGGCCCAGACCTTTCCGAGCAAGCCGATCGTGCTGCTCGTCCCCTATGCACCAGGCGGCGGCACCGATGCGATCGCGCGCATCATCCAGGAAAGCATGGGCAAGGCGCTCGGCCAGCAGGTGGTGGTCGAGAATGCTCCCGGCGCCGGCGGCATGATCGCGGCGAGCCGCATCGCCCGCTCCGCGCCCGACGGACACACGATCATGATCCACCAGGTGGCGCTGGCGGCCGGCCCGGCGCTCTACAACAACCTGACCTTCAATGTAGAGAAGGACTTCATCCCGATCGGCCTCATCAATGTCGGCGCGAACCTCTGGGTCGGGCGGCCGGACCTGCCCGTGAACACGCTCGATGAACTGGTCGGCTGGTTGAAGCAGGCAGGCTCGGAGGTGAAGATCGGGCATCCCGGCGTCGGCTCATACGGCCATCTCGCCGGTGTCCTGATCGCGAACGCCCTCGGCTCGAAGGCGACCCAGGTGCCCTACCGCGGCGCCGGACCGGCGCTGGCCGACCTGCTCGGCGGACGCATCGACCTGAGTTCGCAGACCGCCGTGCAGACCGCTTCGCAGATCAAGGCCGGCAAGCTCAAGGCCTATGCCGCCGTCGGCACCGTCCGCTTCGCCGGGCTGCCGGAGCTGCCGACGCTGCTCGAGCGCGGCTACAAGACGCTCGATTTCGACTACTGGCACATGCTGGTCGCCCCCGCCGGCACGCCGCGCCCGGTGATCGACAAGCTCAACGCCGCGCTGCAGGCCGCGTTCGTTGACCCCGCGGTCAACAACGCCTTCGTCGCCGGCGGCATGGTGCTGTTCCCGCCCGAACAGCGCACGCCCGAAGCCGCGGCCGCCTATCTCAAGGACGAGACCAAGCGCTGGGGCGACGTGATCCGCACCAACAAAATCGCGGCGCAATGAGGTTTCGCGCCGCTAGAGCGTTTTCGAGCGAAAGCCTGCCCCGGACTTGATCCGGGGGGGATACCGGTTCGCGTCAAGAAAACGCGTCACTACAAACAATTAGAGCTCTGGCTTTGATTCCATCAAAGCCAGAAAAGCTCTAGCCCGGATGGGCGAAGGCCAACCCCAAGCAATAATCACAGGCGATAGCCAAAAGGGAGAAGTCCATGTGTTGGACGCGTGCGCTGGCCGCGGCATTTGTCGCGGCCGTTCTGGCAACTGGGACGGTCTCGGCCCAGACCTTTCCGACCCGGCCGATCACCATGCTGGTGCCGTATGCGCCGGGCGGCGGCACCGACGCGATCGCACGCATCATGCAGGAAAGCATGAGCAAGTCGCTCGGGCAGCAGGTGGTGGTCGAGAACGCCCCCGGCGCCGGGGGCACAATCGCTACAGGCCGTGCCGCCCGCGCCGCGCCCGACGGGTACACCATCCTGATCCACCAGGTGGGGTTCGCGGCCGGCCCGGCGCTCTACAAAAACCTCACGTTCAATGTCGAGAAGGACTTCGTCGCGATCGGCCTCGTCAATACCGGCATGACGCTGTGGGTCGGACGCGCGGACCTGCCCGCCAACACGCTGGAGGAACTGGTCAGCTGGATGAAGCAGGCGGGCCCGGAGGTGAAGATCGGACATCCAGGCTTCGGCGCGTTCGGCCACCTCGCCGGCGTCCTCATCGCCAGCGAACTCGGCTCGAAGGCGACACAGGTACCCTACCGCGGCGGCGGTCCGGCGCTGGCCGACCTGCTCGGCGGACGCATCGATCTGAGCGCGCAGACCGCGGTGCAGACCGAGTCGCAGATCAAGGCCGGAAAACTCAAGGCCTATGCCGCTCTCGGCAGCGTCCGCTTCGCCGGGCTGCCGGACGTGCCGACGCTGGCCGAGCGGGGCTACAAGAACCTCGATTTCGGCAACTGGCACATACTGGCGGCGCCGGCCGGCACGCCGCGCCCGGTGATCGACAAGCTCAACGCCGCGCTGCAGGCCGCTTTCGCCGATCCAAACGTGGACAGCGCCTTCTCCGGCTCCGGCATGCGTCTGTTCCCTCCCGAACAGCGCACGCCCGAGGCCGCGGCCACCTATCTCAGGAACGAGATCAAGCGCTGGGGCGACGTGATCCGCGCCAACAAGATCGTGGCGCAGTGAGAAGCGGAGACGGCGGGTCTTGACGGTGGTCATGGCCTGTTCGCGGTCCGCCGTCTGGTGGGACCGGCGACAGGCTCGGCCGAGCCATCCGACAAACGCAGGCGCCTGCGTTTGTAGATTTGTAGGGTGGGCAAGCGAAGCGTGCCCACCAGCCACATTTCGCTATATGGATTGTTGCAAACGTGGGCACGGCGCGAAAACGCCTTTGCCCACCCTACCGTTGCGGGGCAAGCGGCTGCTGTCCACTCGAATGATGTGGCCTGAGCCTTGCTTAGTAGCGTTTAGCCTCAAGGCATTTACCCAAGGTCTTGAGCAACGCCTCAGCGTGCATACGCGGAACCTCATTGAAGTAGTGCTCTCGAAGGCCACAGGCGCTCAGCAAGCGGTTCGCAATTCGGAGTGACAGGCCCGTCAACTCCTCGAGGTTATCTGGAGTAACGCCGGCCTTCTTAAAAGCATCCGCGTAACTCAGCGAAGCGCTTCGATGAGCAAATAGATTGTTGCGCAAAATAGCTACCTTCGTTGAGATAGCTTGCGCCTGCGCCAGTATGGATGCGACTTGCATCGCGTCATTTTCTGGGATGGAGCCAGATTTCTTTAGCTCCTCGAACAATTTCGGAAAATTAATAGTATCTCTTCGATTCTAAAAAAGAAGGTTTGAATGCACTATGAACGCAACAAAATGGGCGTGCGGGGCAAAGCGAAAGAGCTCACTGAACTCGTTCATTGCATCGAGTAGCGCTGGCTCATCAAGAGAATCCTCAAGGTAGCGCCAGATATCATAGAAAATTCGTGCGCGGAGAACCAACTGCGCAGCACGCTCAAGCCGCTCTTCAATTGGCAATGGCGCCAAGTTTTAGCCCCCGCGGCGCCCTACTCCGCCGCCGTTTGACGCCCCGCCCCATATCGCTGCTCGATATAGTCGATCACCAGCGCCTTGAAGTCCGCGGCCACCGTCGGGCCGCGCAAAGTCTTGGCCTTCTTGCCGTCGATGAACACCGGCGCGGCGGGGGATTCGCCGGTGCCCGGCAGCGAGATGCCGATGTCGGCATGCTTCGACTCGCCGGGGCCGTTCACGATGCAGCCCATCACCGCGACGTTGAGGCCTTCGACGCCGGGATAGCGCGTCTTCCACGCCGGCATCGATTCCACGATAAAGTTCTGGATGTCGCGCGCGAGTTCCTGGAACGTGGTCGAGGTGGTGCGCCCGCAGCCCGGGCAGGCCGCGACCAGCGGCACGAACACGCGGAAGCCCATGGTCTGCAGGATCTCCTGCGCGACCTTCACTTCCAGCGTGCGGTCACCGCCCGGCTCCGGTGTCAGCGAGACGCGGATGGTGTCGCCGATGCCCTGCTGCAGCAGGATGCCGAGCGCGGCCGACGACGCCACGATGCCCTTCGAGCCCATGCCGGCCTCGGTCAGGCCGAGGTGGATGGCGTAGTTGGAGCGGCGCGAGAGGTCGATATAGACCGCGATCAGATCCTGCACGGCGGAGACCTTCGCGGACAGGATGATCTTCGTGCGCGGCAGGCCGATCTCCTCGGCACGCTCGGCCGAGAGCAGCGCCGACTGCACCATCGCCTCGCGCATGATCGCGCGGGCGTCGAGCGGGGCGTCGGACCTGGCGTTCTCGTCCATCAGATGCGTGAGCAGCTCCTGGTCGAGCGAGCCCCAATTGGCGCCGATGCGCACCGGCTTGTCGTGCTTGATCGCGGTCTCGACAATCGCGCCGAACTGGCGGTCGCGCTTCTCCTTGAAGCCGACATTGCCGGGATTGATACGGTACTTGTCGAGCGCCTCGGCGCAGGCCGGATGGTCGGCGAGCAGCTTGTGGCCGATATAGTGGAAGTCGCCGACGAGCGGCGTGGTGACGCCGATCTTGAGCAGGCGCTCCTTGATGCGCGGCACCGCGGCCGCCGCCTCGTCGCGATCCACCGTGATACGCACGATCTCGGAACCGGCGCGCGCGAGCGCCGCCACCTGCCGCACGGTCGCGTCCACGTCCGCGGTATCGGTATTGGTCATCGACTGCACGACGATGGGCGCACCGCCGCCGACCGTGACGCCGCCGACATCGACCGCAACCGTGTTGCGCCGGGGCGCCGGGCCTGCGACTTCCGAAATGCTGTCTTCGATCATGTTCATGCGTGCGCCAAAGGTTTGCTGCGGCTTTGAATTGTGAGGTGCCAGAGTGGCCGCCCCGCGTCAACGCGGCCGTTTCCCGCGTCAACGCGGCCGATTTACGAGGACGAGCCCGCCGGCGACCAGCGCCATGGCAATAAGGATCGCCCCGGTCAGGGGTTCCCCCAGCACCAGATTTCCGGCCAGAACACCAAAGATAGGTGTCAAGAACGTGAAAGCGGAGAGCCGGCTGGCGGAATAACGCTGGATCAGCCCGAACCAGGCCACGAACGTAACGGGAACAACCCACAGAGTCTGGTACGCCATGGCGCCCAGCGCCACCGGCCCCGGCATGGCCACGATTCGCTCGCCGAACACCAGCGCCGCGACCGCCAGCATCGGGCCGGAGACGATGAGCTGGTAGAGCATGGCCTTTTCGAACGACGTCCGGTTGAGCGCGCTCCCTTTTACCACCAAAGTGGTGGCGGCCCAGCAGATGGCGGCCGCTACCATCATCAGATCGCCGATCATCTCGCGCGGGTCGCCGCCCGGTGTCGGGACGCCGAAGGCGACCAGCATGCCGGCGAACGACATCACCAGCCCAGCCCACTGCCAGCCGCTGAAGCGGTCGGCGGGGAGGAACCAGCGCGCGGCGATCACCACGAAAAAGGGCATCAGATAGAGAAGCAGCACCGCGCGGGTGGCGGTGGTGAATTGCAGCGCCGGATAGAGAAACAGGAATTCGAGCCCGAACAGCGAACCGGCGAGCAGGCCCGGCTTGAGCGAACCATCACGCGTCAGCAGCGGGATGCCGCGCAGGCGCATCCAGGCCAGGATGATCAGCGCCGAGCCGAACGAGCGCAGCGCCCCTTGCGTGAACGGCGGAATATCCGGCAGCGAGAGCTTTACCGAGACCTGGTTGAAGCCCCAGCTCAGGCACAGCACGAGCACGACGGCGATCGCGAAGGCATCGAGCGGACGTGCGGTGTGGTGCATTAAAGGCGGGGTTCTTGTTGTGGCTGGCCGCAGGCGCCAGAAGGCGAAGCCCGACTAGCGCACGGAGCCCCGCGCCGTGTCAATCGACGGAAATGCCTTGTCTGGCGCGTGTCGGCCGCACATCGGGCGCGGTTATTGCGCCCTCTCCCCTTGCGGGAGAGGGCAACGCTCGCGCTCCCGCAAATTCGGCCGGGTGAGGGGTAAGGCCGCGCCCCCTCACCCACTTCTTGTTGTCGCAATGCCTGAACAGCCCTCTCCCGCAAGGGGAGAGGGCGCAGTAACGGGCGCCGCATAGTCACGCGCGCTCCTGTAGCTATTGACCCGATCTCTACGCGAGATCGGCCGGCGCCTCACGCCGTCATGGCCTCGCGGCAATGGGCGCAGGTGCCGGTCACCTCGATCACCGGCACCTTGGGCAGGAAGCCGGCCGCCGCCGCCGCCTTGCTGAGCGCCTGCGTCACCGGCTGCGAGGGCGCCTCCCCGACCGCGCCGCAGCGCTCGCAGATCAGGAAGATCACGCTGTCGGTCGCGGCGTGCTTGTGCAGGCAGGCGACGAAAGCGTTGCGGCTGGTGATGCGGTGGACGAGGCCGTGTTCGAGCAGGAAATCCAGCGCGCGATAGACGGTAATCGGGGCCGGCCGCGGCCCCTGCTCGGCCAGCCGGTCCATGATCTCATAGGCCCCGAGCGGACGATGGCCCGCGACGAGCGCCTCCAGCACCTGGCGGCGGATCGGCGTAAAACGCAGGCCACGCTCCGCGCACAGCGCCTCGGCGTCCGCGATGGCGTCAGCCGCGCAGCGGGCGTGGTCATGGCCGGGGGCGTGGAACAGGGGTTGGGACATGCGTCCGCCTCCCTTGCGGCTCGAGCCGCCAGCGTTACAGCCAACGCCGGGCGGGTGCAATTACGGTCGGACCCGCGAATTGGGGACCACAAGCGCCTGAAACAAGGCCGGTCGGCCCTTCTACAGCATCGTGCCAATTCGATGAACCGGCACGATGCTGTAGCGTCTTGTTTGAGCATCGCTATTTTCCGAAAACCGGCGTCCACTTTTCGGAGCGATGCTCTAAAGAGCAACCAGCAAGGCCCCGAGCGCGATCAGGGCCACGCCCGTCCAGTTCAAGAGCGACAGGCTTTCGCCGAGGAACACGACGCCGAAGACAGCGACCAGTACCACGCTGAGCTTGTCGATCGGCGCGACCTGCGAGGCGTTGCCAAGCTGCAGCGCCCGGAAATAGCACAGCCACGACGCGCCGGTGGCAAGCCCGGACAGCGTCAGGAACAGATAGGTGCGCGGCGCTATCGTGAATGGCGACTGGAACTTGCCGGTGGCGAACAGAATGAGCGCAAGCGCCGCGATGACCACCAGCGTGCGGATGAAGGTCGCGAGGTCGGAATTGACGTTCTCGACTCCGACCTTGGCGAAAATCGCCGTCAGGGCCGCGAACGCGGCCGAGAGCAGGGCCCAGACCAGCCACGAACCCCAGATCGGCGCCTGTGTCATTTGCGTTCCCCTTCGCGTCAGCCCTACCCTGCCACGGCGAACTTTAGCGCGAACAGCACCGCCATTGCGATGACGGCGGGCCTCGCATCCGCGAACCGTCCGGCCACGATCTTGATCAGCGCATAGGTAATGAAGCCGAGCCCGATGCCGGTTGCGATCGAATAGGTCAGCGGCATGGCGATGGCGGTGACCACCGCCGGCGCATATTCGGTGGCGTCCTGCCAGTCGATCTCGGAGAGCCCGCGCGTCATCAGGCAAGCGACATAGAGCAGCGCGGCCGCCGAGGCGTAGGCCGGGATCATGCCGGCCAGCGGCGAGAAGAACAGCGCGGCGAGGAACAGCACGGCGACCGTCACCGCCGTCAGCCCGGTGCGGCCGCCCGCGGCCACGCCCGAAGCGCTTTCGATATAGCTCGTAACATTCGACGTGCCGACGACGGCGCCGATCACGGTCGCGGAGGAATCGGCGAGTAGCGCCTGCGGCATACGCGCGAGCCGGTCGTTCTCGTCGAGCAGGCCGGCACGATGGCTGACGCCGATCAGCGTCCCGGCCGTATCAAACAGATCGACGAACAGCATCGTGATGACGACGATCAGGAAGGTCGCCTCGAACACCCGCGAGAAGTCCATGGCGAACAGCGTCGGCGCGATGGAGGGCGGCAGCGAGACGATGCCGCCGAACTTCGCCAGTCCGAGCGGGACGCCGATCGCGGCCACCACGAGGATGCCGATCAGCGTCGCCCCGACCACACCGCGGAAATTCAGCGCTGCGATCAACACGAAGCCGATGAGCGCGAGGATCGCGGCCGGCGCCTTGAGATTGCCGAGCGTCACCAGCGTCGCCGGATGTGAGACGACGATCCCCGCGCTCTGCAGCGCGATGATGCCGAGAAACAGGCCGATGCCGGCCGAGACTGCGATCTTGAGCGTGTGCGGGATGGCGTCGATGATCCATTGCCGCAAGCCGGACAGCGAGATCGCGACGAACAGGAGGCCGGAGAGAAACACCGCCGCCAGCGCCTGCTGCCACGTGTACTGGTAGGCGATGACCACGGTGAAGGCGAAGAACGCATTGAGGCCCATGCCGGGCGCCTGCGCGATCGGGTAATTCGCGTAGAGCCCCATGATCAGCGTGCCGGCCGCCGCCGCGATGCAGGTGGCGACGAACACCGCGCCCTTGTCCATCCCGGCTTCGCCGAGAATGTGGGGGTTGACGAACATGATGTAGGCCATCGTCAGGAACGTCGTGATCCCTGCGATGACCTCGGTGCGGATGTCGGTATTTTGCTCCGTCAGGCCGAAATAGCGATCGAGGAAGGGCTGCAACGCGCGCGCCTCCGTACCGGTCATTGGCAATGCCCCCGTTGCCGATTCGGCAAAAAGCATAGACCGATCGTGCAGGCATACCAGTCCGCCGCGCGCCGTTGTTTCATCCCGCTGGCAAACCGGCTATGTAGGATTCGACTGCACCACGGCTTGCCCCAGGCGAGGAACGCTCGGATGGAACTCGATCCGGTCCTTTTGGCCCGCATACAGTTCGCTTTCACCGTTTCGTTCCACATCATCTTCCCGAGCTTCACCATCGGGCTCGCGGCCTATATCGCTACGCTGCAGGGCCTGTGGATATGGACGGGCCGCGAACACTTCCGCCGCATCTCGCGATTCTGGATCAAGATCTTCGCAGTGTCGTTCGCGATGGGCGTGGTGTCCGGGATTGTGCTGTCCTACCAGTTCGGCACCAACTGGAGCCGGTTCTCGACGGTGGCCGGCAATGTGATCGGCCCGCTGATGGGCTACGAGGTGCTTGCCGCCTTCTTCCTGGAGGCGACCTTCCTCGGCGTGCTGCTGTTCGGCGAGAACCGCGTGCCGCGCTGGCTGCACTTCATGTCGGCGGTGTTCGTGGCGATCGGGACCGCCACCTCCGCGTTCTGGATCCTTGCTGCCAATAGCTGGATGCACACGCCGACGGGCCACGAGATCCGTGACGGCATCGCGTTTCCGGTCGACTGGTTCCAGATCGTCTTCAATCCGAGCTTCCCCTACCGCTTCGCGCATATGCTCAATGCGGCGTACCTGACGACCGCGTTCTGCGTGCTGGCGGTCGGCGCACGCTATCTCATCGCCGGCAAGCACCAGGAAGAAGCGCGCACGATGGTGCGCATGGCGATCGGTCTGCTCGCGATCCTCGCGCCGGCCCAGCTTCTCATCGGCGACCAGCACGGGCTCAACACGCTTAAATACCAGCCGATCAAGATCGCGGCCATGGAAGGGCACTGGGACGGATCCAAGCCGGGCGACTTCCACATCATCGCCTGGCCGAGCGAAAAGGAAGAGCGCAACCTGTTCGCCATATCCATCCCGCGCGGCTCCTCGATCATTCTGACACACGATCCGAACGGACTCTTTCCCGGCCTCACCAGCGTGCCGCCGGAGGATCGTCCGCCGGTCGTGCCGGTCTTCTTCGCCTTCCGCATCATGCTGGCGGTCGGTGCCATGATGATCTTTACGGGGCTTTACGGCGTGTGGCGCTGGTATCGCGGCCGGCTGTTCGAGACCGACTGGTTCCTCAAGGTGCTGGCCCGCACCTGGTGGATCGGCTTCGTGGGCGTACTCGCCGGCTGGGTCGTCACCGAGAGCGGACGCCAGCCTTGGGTGATCCACGGAATCCTGCGCACGGCCGACGCGATATCGCCGGTGTCCGCGCATGCCGTCGCTTTCAGCCTCGCGATGTTCGTCATCGTCTACGGCATCGTGTTCGCTTTCGGCATATGGTTCATCAACCGGCTGATCAATCGCGGCCCGGTCGGGGCGGCGGTTGAACCGAAACCGGCAGGCGGCCCTTCCGACGGCCTGCCCAACCGACCGATCACCGGCGCGGACGAAGCGGGCCGCGAGGCGATGCGCGGGCAGGCGTAGGCCGAGACGGCTTCCGGCTGCAGAGCTTGGTTTTCCGCGCTGTCATCCCGAACGCGCTCTCAAGCGCGATCCGGGATCCATCTCGCCACACGCTCCGTATATGCGGAACCATAGGTCCCGGCTCTTGCGCCTTCGGCGCTCGGCCGGGATGACATCCGAGAAAATTCCGCGAGCTTCTCTATTACATCCTGACCCGCTTCATCTCCGGATCATAGAACGGGCGAAGCGAAACGCGCGCGGGATATTTGCTTCCAGCGATATCGACCTCCCAGCTGCCGGCGCCGATCCAGGCGGCATTGACCGGCTCTTCTCCCGCATCGACCATCGCAAGGCCGACTGCGCCGCCAAGCGTATGGCCGTATGAGCCGGCGCGCACGTAGCCGACCGGCTTGCCGTCGCGCAGCACGATCTCGGCGTGGA
>Ga0182739_1000885_pt1 | contig 34101 bp, 30 predicted proteins | sample eDN5th30CBELigBY_FD_128873 | JGI IMG/M metagenome (GOLD analysis project Ga0182739, IMG submission 128873) | Enriched backyard soil microbial communities from Emeryville, California, USA - eDNA 5th pass 30_C BE-Lig BY (version 2) (version 2) | ecosystem: Environmental > Terrestrial > Soil >... | reverse complement strand
TGAGGACGATGGGGCCGTCCTCGGTGATGGCGATCGTGTGCTCAGAGTGTGAACCACGCGACCCGTCGGCGCTGCGCAGCGTCCAGCCGTCCGCGTCGGTGATGAGCTCATCGGTCGTCTGCAGGAACCACGGCTCGAGCGCAACGACCAGACCCGCCCGCAGCGGATACCCGCGCGCGGGCTTGCCGTCGTTGGGCACGTGCGGGTCGCCGTGCATGATGCGGCCCACACCGTGGCCGCCGAAGTCGGTGTTGATCGAGTAGCCCTCTCCGTGTGCGACCGCCGCAATCGCCGCCGAGATGTCGCCGATACGGTTGCCCACGGTTGCGGCGTCGATCGCGGCTGCCAGTGCACGTTCGGTCGTGTCGATGAGGCGGAGGTCCTCGTCGCGCGGTGTGCCCACGACGAAGGAGATGGCGGAATCTGCCACCCACCCGTCGATGGACACGGCGAAGTCCAACGAGACGAGGTCGCCGTCCCGGATGGCGTAGTCATGGGGGAGTCCGTGGAGGACCGCGTCGTTGACCGACGTGCAGATGACCTTCCCGAACGGGCTCGCCCCGAAGGAAGGGTGGTAGTCGATGTAGCAGGACTCCGCTCCCGCACGCCGAATGAGTTCGTGCGCACGGCGGTCGATCGCGAGGAGGTTCGTGCCCACCGTCGTCTCGTCACGCAGTGTCGCGAGCGTCTCCGCGACGAACCTCCCGGCGGGGCGCATCGCGTCGATCTCGGCGGGGGTGCGCAACTCGATCATGGGGGTCCTCTCGTTCACGTCGCCGCGCGGGGTGGGCGCGGATGACGTGTTCCATTCTGACGGATGCGAGCGAGCCTGAGAGGATGCCGCGTACGACCGTCGAGGATCGTGCGAACCGCCGCGCCCCGCACGTGGCGGCGTAGCATCGGAGGCATGTGGCTCCGGCGCGCGTTCTTCCACTGGCTCATCCCGGCCGCGTTCGTGCTGCCGCTGTGGCTCCTCGTGGGCTGGGGCGTGTTCAATGCGGGTGCCTGGGCGTTCCTCTGGGTACTGTTCATCGCTATCCCGTCGGTGTTCTTCGGGGAGTTGATCCTCGCGCTGCTGGTGCGCGCGCGTCCCACCGTGCGCGCCGAACGCGCGGTGTCGTGGTGGGATGTCCTGGGATTCACCGTGTGGCACGCCCTCACGATCGTGGTCGGCTTCTATCTCGAGTCGTTCTTCGCGCTTGCCCTCGTGCTCGCGATCATCGCCGCCATCGGACTGTTCTGGCTGTCGCTGTGGCAACTGTGGAACGAGGCGCGCGCCGGTGCATCCCGCGTCGTGATGACGACGGCGGGACCGGCGTTCATCCCCGCATCCGACCCCGACGCCACGTCGCAGACGACGGCGGACCCGGGTGTGTTCGTCATCACGGAGAGGGCGAAACCGACCGACGAACGCTGACCCACCCCGCCGGTTTTTGCCCGGCAGGGTCTTCGTGGCAGAATAGATCTTCGTGCCGAGAACGGCTCTGCCTCAGGGGAGCCTCCGGATCCGCCGGAAATGACGGGTCCGACGCATACACCATTCACTTTCACCCCATCGCGCGTTCGACCTGAGGCGGGCGCAGGAAGAGACGATCATGCAGATCCTCGACGTCGTCGACGCGGCCTCGCTCCGCTCCGACATCCCCGAATTCGCCCCCGGCGACACGGTCAAGGTCCACGTCAACATCACGGAGGGTAGCCGCTCGCGTATCCAGGTGTTCCAGGGTGTCGTCCTGGGCCGTTCGGGCGATGGCATCCGTGAGACGTTCACCGTCCGCAAGATCAGCTTCCAGGTGGGCGTTGAGCGCACCTTCCCCGTGCACAGCCCCGTCATCGACCACATCGAGGTTGTCACCCGCGGTGACGTGCGTCGCGCGAAGCTGTACTACCTCCGCTCGCTGCGCGGCAAGAAGGCCAAGATCAAGGAGAAGCGCGACCACTCCTGATCGCCTCCGATCATCACGACGAACGCCCCGGCACCGCGCCGGGGCGTTCGTCGTCTCCCCAGCCGCGGATGTGCGACGCTTGAGGGACGGCACGCGCACGCCGCGCGCCGATGAGAGACGAGCACAGTGAACCCCTCCTCGAGCGAGACGAACCCGAACGTGACCGACGCCCCCGAGTTGCAGCCCGCGGCACCCCGCCGCACGCGCGGATGGCTCGTGCTGCTGCGCGACATCGTCGTCATCGTCCTGATCGCCGTCCTTGTCTCGTTCCTCGTGAAGACGTTCCTCGTGCGCTCGTTCTACATTCCGTCGGGGTCGATGCGCGAGACACTCCAGGTCGACGACCGCATCCTCGTGGACGAAATCACACCGCGCTTCGGCGGCTACGCGCGGGGCGACATCGTCGTGTTCCGCGATCCAGGCGGGTGGCTCGACGTCGTGCCGTCCACGCCCGACAAGCCGCCCGTGGTCGAGGCCTGGGAGTGGGTCCTCTCGCTTGTCGGACTGGCCGCACCCGACAGCGAAGACCACCTGATCAAGCGCGTCATCGGGTTGCCCGGCGACCACGTGGTCTGCTGCAACGCGCTCGGCCAGATCGAGATCAATGGCGTGCCGATCGACGAGACCCCTTATCTGCTGCTGCCTACCGGCAAGACCTCCGCATCCGAGGACGGGTTCGACGTCGTCGTTCCCTCCGGGAGCCTCTGGGTCCTGGGTGACAACCGCTATGCGTCGAAGGATTCGCGCTACAACCAGGACCAGCCGGGCCACGGATTCGTGCCGCTGGACAACGTGGTCGGACGCGCCTTCCTCGTGACCTGGCCGTTCTCCCGATTCGGGATGCTCGATTTCCACCACGACCTGTTCGCGGGCATTCCCGAACCGGCCGAGCCCGGCGCGACGGGACCATGACGGTCGTCGCGCCCCGGCTGACGCTCGAGCGGCGGCTGCTCAAGCAGCATCCGCTCGTCATCGCCTGCGACGAGGTGGGTCGCGGTGCCCTCGCCGGTCCGGTCGCGGTGGGCGCAGCGGTCGTGGATGCGACGATGGCGCGACGCCGGATCCCCGAAGGTCTCCGCGACTCCAAGCTCGTCCCCGAGCACCGCCGCCCCGATGTGGCCACGCGCGCGGCGGCGTGGGTGTGTCACAGCGCGATCGGCTGGGCGGATGCGGCGGAGATCGACCGGATCGGGATCATCGCCGCACTCGGCCAGGCCGCCGTACGTGCGATCGAGAGCCTGCGCGCCGACGGTGTTCCCGTGCACGATGCGCTCGTGATCCTCGACGGCAACCACGACTACATCACCCGTCACACGGCCCAGCACGGCGCCGAGACGCTGCGGGTGCGGCCCATCATCAAGGCCGACCGGGACTGCGCGAGCGCGGCGGCGGCCTCCGTCATCGCCAAGGTCGCGCGCGACCGTGTCATGACCGACCTCGACGATCCCGGCTATCAGTGGGCGCGCAACAAGGGATACGCGAGCGCGGAGCATCGCGATGCCATCCGGCGGATGGGGCTCAGCCCGCACCACCGTGCGTCCTGGGCGATCGCGGATGCCGCGAGCCCACCGCTGTTCTGAGCCTGAAGCTCGGTCACTCGCCGTCGAGCGAGAGTTCCTGTGGCAGTTCGAAGTCGCGGCGGGAGAGTTCCTCCACGTTGACATCCTTGAACGTGAGCACGCGCACCGACTTCACGAAACGGTCGGCGCGATAGATGTCCCACACCCACACGTCCTGCATCGTGATCTCGAAGTAGAAGTCGTGCTCCGTGTCGCGACGGACGACATTGACCTCGTTCGCGAGATAGAAACGCCGCTCGGTCTCGATCACGTACTGGAACTGCCCCACGACATCGCGGTACTCGCGAAACAGCGCGACCTCGAGTTCGCGGTCGTAGTCCTCGAAGACTTCGTCATCCATAGCTCCTCCATCTTAGGTCGCCGGGCCGACCCCCGCCCTCCATGCCCGTCTGTGCACCTCACTCCTCCCCAATGCGGCCGTGAACGGGTTCTCCCCGGATCGCGGGGTACGGGTGCAGCGGCGCTCCGGTGCGGACGGATGCTGGGGTCGCGGGCGCGTCGAAGCGTCGCAGGGGAGGCGGGAGATGGCGGAGAAGGACGTACGTGGGCGCGCCGGTGAGGAGTGCGCGGCGCACTACCTAGAGGCGCAGGGATGGGCGCTGCTCGATCGGAACTGGAGGTGTGCGCAGGGCGAGTTGGACATCGTCGCGAGAGACGGTCGCTGCATCGTCGCGGTCGAGGTCAAGACGCGGCGCACACTCACGTACGGGCATCCGTTCGAGGCGGTCACCGACCGCAAGCTGGATCGCCTGCACCGACTGTTGCGTGCCTGGCTCGCCGCGCATCCCGGCGCGGGGCGAGGATGCGATCTGCGGGTCGACACCATCGCGATCGTGGGGGAAGACCCGCGCACGGGCGTCATGGAGCATCTGCGCGACGTGGCGGTGCTGCGGTGAGGGTCGCGTCGACGCTCGGGGTGAGTCTGACCGGACTCAAGGGTGATCTCGTGCACATCGAGGCGGACATCACGAATCAGACACCGCGATTCGTCCTCATCGGGTTACCGGACAAGGCGCTCGGGGAAGCCCAGCTCCGCGTGCACAACGCGAGCGCGAACTGCGCCATGCCCCTGCCCAACCGCCGCATCACCGTCAACCTCACGCCGGCGAGCCTGCCCAAACACGGTTCCGGGTTCGACGTGGGGATCGCGATCGCCGCCGCCGCGACGGGCGGCGGGTTCGATCTGCACTCGGTCGCACGTACCGTGCACATCGGCGAGCTCGGTCTGGACGGGCGGCTCCGTCCCGTCCCGGGGGTTCTGCCTGCCGTACTGGCGGCCGCGCGCGCGGGAGTCGAGCACGTCGTGGTGCCGTTCGCGAACCTCGACGAAGCCCGCCTCGTGGACGGCATCCACGTGCACGGCGCGGTGTCACTCGCCGACGTCGCCCGACTCCACGGTGCCGAAGTGGACGACCCCGCGCTGGAGCCGGTGACCGCGGGGTCACGCACGGCCGCGGCTGCGCCGCCGCCCGAACTGGGTGAAGTGGTGGGTCAGCGGGAGGCCGTCGGCGCGATGCTGGTCGCCGCGGCGGGCGGTCATCACGTCTTGCTCAGCGGGCCGCCGGGGGCGGGAAAGACGATGCTGGCCGCGCGGATGTCGGGCATCCTGCCTCCCCTCGACGATGCCGCGGCGCTCGAGGTCGCCGCGATCCGCTCGTTGTCGGGTGACCGCGTGCAGGCGCTCTCGCGCATTCCGCCGTTCGAAGCTCCGCACCACAGCGCGAGCGTCGCGTCGTTGATCGGCGGGGGTTCGGGCATCGTCCGGCCCGGCGCGATCGCCCGCGCGACGCACGGGGTGTTGTTCCTCGATGAGGCAGGGGAGTTCCCGCGCTCGTCTCTGGACGCCCTGCGCCAGCCGCTCGAGACCGGAGCGATCACGATCCACCGGGCGGGTGTCACGGCCCACTTTCCCGCGCGCTTTCAGCTGTTGCTCGCCACGAATCCGTGTCCGTGCGGGCGGTACGGCGTTGCGGGAGCGGAGTGCACGTGCCCGCCGATGGCGGTCCGCCGCTATCAATCACGCCTGTCGGGACCGCTGCTCGACCGCGTCGACATCCAGCTCGGCGTGCAGCGGGTCGGCATCGCCGACCTCGCCGGCGAAGAGACCGTCACGACCGATGCCGCGCGGACGACGGTCGAGGCTGCGCGTGCGCGGGCGACGCACCGATTGCGGGGTACGCCCTGGACACTCAACGCTCAGGTTCCGGGAACCTGGCTGCGCGACGGTCCGCGGTCGCTGCCCGCCGCCGTGCGCCGCCCGCTCGACACCGCACTCCACCGCGGAGCGATCACCCTCCGCGGGTACGACAGGGTTCTCCGCGTCGCATGGAGCGTGGCCGATCTCGCCGGTCACGATGCGCCCGATCTGCATGACATCGGTCGTGCCCTGTTTCTCAAGAAGGGAATCGCCGCATGAGCACGTTCTCACTGCCCGGAGACCCGGTGGCCGACTTGGGCATCCTCCCGCCGCAAGGGGGCCCCACCGGCGACGATGGTGCGCGTGCGATGTGGGCGCGCGCGGCGTGGAGTCAGCTCGCTGAACCGGGGGACAGCACGGCCGGTGCCCTCGTGACCGCGCTGGGCGCATGGGATGCGCTCGAGGTGGTCACCGGGGTGGCCGCGCTGCCGCGAGTCGCGGATGACCGCGAGCTGCGTGCGGGACTCAACCGGTGGCGCCCCCGATGGAGTCGCCGTGCAGTAGACGCGGCACTGCAGGCGGGGCAGCGCGCCGGGCTCACGCTGCTGACGCCCGAGTCTGAGCTCTGGCCCGAGGCGCTCACAGATCTCGGACCGCACGCGCCGCTGTGCCTCTGGGTGCGCGGCCGCGCCGAGGTCGTCGCGCAACGGACTGCGACCGTCGCGCTCGTGGGCGCGCGGGCATCGACCACCTACGGTGAGCACGTCGCGAATGAGCTTGCCGGGACGCTGGCCGCGCGTGGCGTCGTCGTCGTATCGGGAGCCGCGTACGGGATCGACGGCACCGCGCACCGCGCCGCGTTGACCGTGGCGGGAGCGACGATCGCGTTCCTGGCCGGAGGCGCCGACCGCCCCTACCCGGCAGGACACACGGACCTCATCGAGCAGATCGCCACGTCCCGCGGGGCCGTCGTCTCCGAAGTCGCGCCGGGCGCCGCGCCGACACGTTGGCGATTCCTCGCGCGCAACCGGCTCATCGCGGCCATGGCGCAGGCGACGATCGTCGTTGAGGCCGGATGGCGGAGCGGATCTCTCAACACCGCGGGACACGCGGCGACGCTGGGTCGGGCCCTGGGTGCGGTCCCCGGGCCTGTGACGTCGTCGGCATCCGCCGGGTGCCACCGCCTCCTCCGCGAGTACGGCGCCGTGTGCGTGACGGGGCCGGATGACGCCATCGAACTGCTGGGATTGAACACCCCGGCGCAACTGCCATCCGATGTGCTCCGGATGCCCGAGGAGACGCGCGTGCTGGACGCGCTGACGACGCGGGTGGAACGCCGCACCGAGGACGTCGCGCGTCGATGCGGGTTGAGCGTCGACGACGCCTCGGCGGTGCTCGGGATGCTCGAGTTGGAGGGCGTTGCCGTGCGCGGGGACAGCGGATGGCGGCGCGCCCGCACGGCGGACACGCGAGCATAGGCCCATCCTGGAGGAGTGCAGTGGGACGCAGCGATCGACGCCTTCGCCACGCACCTGAGCAAGGTGCGGCGGCTCTCGCCCGCGACGGTGCGCGCCTACCGTTCCGATCTGCGGGATCTGCAGACGGTCGCCGGGGCCGTCGACGTCGACGGTCCGGCGGCGGTGGACCTCGAACTGCTGCGGGAGTGGGTGTGGCGTGCGAACACACGCGGAGACGCGCGCGCAACCGTCGCCCGACGCACGGCCGCCGTCCGCACGTTCTTCTCGTGGGCGCTCGACGAGGGCCTCGTCGCGGTCGACCCGAGCGTGCGCCTGGTCACGCCGAAACGCGGGCGCACCCTGCCGACCGTGGCCACGGCGGATGCCCTGCGCAGCCTGCTCGACGCGCTCCAGGACGCGACCGATCCGATCGACGTCCGCGATCGCGCGGTCCTCGAACTGCTCTACGGCTCGGGGATGCGGGTGTCCGAACTGTGCGGTCTCGACGTCGACGACCTGGACCTTCACCGTGGCACTGCGCGCGTTCTCGGCAAGGGTGCGAAGGAGCGGGTCGTCCCGTACGGCGCGCCCGCGCGCGACGCGATCCGTGACTACCTCGCGTCCGCGCGGAGCGTCCTGCTCGCTAGGGCAGCCGGTGCAGGTCGCGAGCCGCGTGCGGGAGCACTGTTCCTCGGCGCGCGCGGCGGACGGGTCACCCCGCGCACGGTGTACGACGTCGTGTCGCGGCGTCTGGGACCGGTGATCGGGCTCGACACCGTGGGTCCGCACGCGCTGCGCCACTCCGCGGCGACGCACCTCCTCGACGGGGGCGCGGACCTGAGGTCCGTGCAGGAACTGCTCGGACACGCCAGCCTCGGCACGACGCAGATCTACACGCACGTCTCGAGCGAACGGCTCGCCGCCACCTACCGGATCGCCCACCCCCGCGCATAGCCACACGCCGGGCCGCACCCGCATGCGCACGTGCACCCCGCAGCCGTCACGCCCACGCGCGTCCCCGCCCGCGTCCGAAGTTCGGAGTTCCGCGCGAAGTTCGGAGGAATCGGCGGGAATCCTCCGAACTTCGCGCGATTCTCCGAGGTTGGTTCGCCGCACGCGCTCAGCCCGTCCGCTCGATCACGCGCCCGCACGATCACGCGCAGCAGGGCAACAGGACGGCGCGGGGCACACCGCCGAGGAGCACGAGGGGGTTGACGTAGACGCCGTCGAGTCGCGCTCCAAGGTGCAGGCGGCCGGGCGCGGTGTGTCCGCCGAGAGCCACATCACCGACCGGTTGTCCGCGCTCGACGGTCGCGCCGACCTCGACCGTCGCCTCGACCGGCTCGAGGGTCGACACGAGTCCGCCGCCGTGGTCGATCGTGAGCACCGGACGATCGACCACGCGCCCGGCGAAGGCGACAATCCCCGCATCCGGGGCGAACACGACGGACTCTTGGGTCGGAGCCATATCGATGCCTCGATGTCCGGGGGCGTACTCGTGCGCGGGGTGCACGTACGGTTCGACGAGCGCAGCCGCGCCGCGCAGCGGCCATTCCCACGACCCCGCCACGAGCGATGTCCGCACGGATATGTCTGGGGCCTTCGTGCGCTCAGCGACGGTCGCGGCGACGGGCGACGGTGTGACCAGAACGAGCACGACGCTGACGAAGACGAGACCACGACGCAGCATCGGTCCATGCTCCGCCGTCCGCACGGGCGGACCTGTGCCGGACACCGGGGATTGGGGAGAACTTCCGCAGACGGATGCGGGGGAGGAGGGCCGCCGTGCTGGTAGAGTGGGAGTGCACCTCGATCTCGGGGTGACTTCGCGTGCCCACAGCTGCGCCGACAACGTCGGCGGATGCGGCATCACCCCCATACGGTCCCTTCCTCGGGAGGGCGGGTGTGTGGTGCCGGGCACCAGGATCGCCGTCCGTCGGGCGGCGTGCACAACCGGAACAGACAGGAGAACGGCCATGGCCGTCGTCACCATCCGCCAGCTGCTCGACAGCGGCGTTCACTTCGGACACCAGACTCGCCGGTGGAACCCGAAGGTCAAGCGTTTCATCCTCACCGAGCGCAGCGGCATCCACATCATCGACCTGCAGCAGTCGCTCGCGTACATCGACCGCGCCTACGACTTCGTCAAGGAGACGGTCGCCCACGGTGGCACGATCCTCTTCGTCGGCACGAAGAAGCAGGCGCAGCAGGTCATCGCCGAGCAGGCGACGCGCGTCGGCCAGCCGTACGTCAACGAGCGCTGGCTCGGTGGCCTGCTGACCAACTTCCAGACCGTCTCCAAGCGTCTCGCGCGGATGAAGGAGCTCGAGGAGCTCGACTTCGACAACCCGTCCGAGAGCAGCTTCACGAAGAAGGAGCTCCTGCTCAAGAAGCGCGAGCTCGACAAGCTGCACAAGTCGCTCGGCGGTATCCGGAACCTCACCAAGACGCCCTCGGCGATCTGGATCGTGGACGCCAAGCGCGAGCACCTCGCCGTCAACGAGGCTTCCAAGCTCGGCATCCCCGTGATCGGCATTCTCGACACGAACGCCGACCCGGACGAGTTCCAGTACCCGATCCCCGGCAACGACGACGCCATCCGCTCGGTCGGCCTGCTCACGCGCATCATCGCGGACGCCGCCGCCGAGGGCCTCATCCAGCGTCACCAGCCCGCCGGCGACGCGGAGGAGGCCGCCGAGCCGCTCGCCGAGTGGGAGCGCGAACTGCTCGAGCAGGGTGCGCCCACCGTGACCGACCCCGTAGAGGTCGCCGAGGCCGCCACGGTCTCGGCCGCCGACGAGGCGGGCGCCGAGGCGCACGATGCCGCGATCGCCGCCGCCGCCGAAGAGCCGGCCGCCGAGGTCGCCGCCGCGGAGACCGCCGCCGAGGATGCGGTCGTCGCCGCCGACACGGAGGGCGCCGCCGACGCGGCCGAGGCCTCCGAGGTCGAGGGCGTCGTCATCGACGAGACCGTCGCCGAGATCGAGGCGGAAGCCAAGAAGTAGGCCCCGGCCCACCAAGACCGTGTCCGGGGTCGGAGGCTCTGCGGAGTCCCCGGCCCCAGACATCCACGAGAACATCACGATCAAGGAGCCACCACCCATGGCAAACTTCACCATCGCCGACATCAAGGCGCTGCGCGAGCAGCTCGGCACGGGCATGGTCGACACGAAGAAGGCGCTCGAGGAGGCCGACGGCGACGTCGAGAAGGCCGTCGAGATCCTGCGTCTGAAGGGCGCGAAGGGCAACGCCAAGCGTGCCGACCGCTCCACGAGCGAGGGCCTCGTCGTCGCCCGTGAGCAGGGCGACACGGTCACGCTCGTCGAGCTCGCGTGCGAGACCGACTTCGTCGCGAAGAACGAGCGCTTCATCGCGCTCGCCGACAAGGTCGCGGATGCTGCCGCCGCAGCCGGCGCAGATTCCGTCGAGGCCGCTCTGGCAGCGGACGCCGACGGCAAGACGGTCGAGCAGCTCATCTCCGACGAGGCGGCGATCATCGGCGAGAAGGTCGAACTGCGTCGCGTGCGCACGCTCTCGGGCGACACGTTCGAGGTCTACCTGCACAAGACCAGCAAGGACCTGCCCCCGCAGATCGGTGTCGTCGTCGCGTACACGGGCGACGACGCGGAGACCGCGCGGTCGATCGCACAGCACATCTCGTTCGCGAACCCGTCGTACCTCACGCGTGAGGACGTTCCGGAGGCCGACGTCGAGAAGGAGCGCGAGATCGTCACCGAGATCTCCCGCAACGAAGGCAAGCCCGAGGCTGCTCTGCCCAAGATCGTCGAGGGTCGCGTGAACGCGTACTTCAAGCAGGTCGCTCTGCTCGACCAGGACTACGCGAAGGACAACAAGCTGTCCGTTGCCCAGGTCGCGAAGGACGCCGGCATCACCATCACCGACTTCGCCCGCTTCAAGGTCGGCGCGTAAGTCGCAGCAAGGCCCGCATCGCCCGTTCGATGCGGGCCTTCTGCATGCCCGCCCGCGCGCGAGTAGGTTGTACCCGACGAGAGGATGACACGTGATCGATGAAGCGACCGGACGCCGGCGCGTCCTGCTGAAGCTCTCCGGCGAAGCGTTCGGCGGGGGAGCGCTGGGGGTCAACCCCGACGTCGTCAGCCAGATCGCCCGCGAGATCGCCGCCGCGGTCGACCGCGTCGAGATCGCGATCGTCGTCGGCGGCGGAAACTTCTTCCGTGGCGCGGAGTTGAGTCAGCGCGGAATGGACCGTGGCCGCGCGGACTATATGGGAATGCTCGGTACCGTCATGAACGCGCTCGCGCTGCAGGACTTCCTGGAGCAGGCGGGAGCCGCCACACGCGTACAGTCGGCGATCTCGATGACGCAAGTGGCCGAGCCCTATATCCCGCGGCGGGCGGAGCGGCACATGGAGAAGGGGCGCGTCGTCATCTTCGGCGCCGGTGCGGGACTGCCCTACTTCTCGACCGACACGGTGGCCGCGCAGCGCGCCCTCGAGATCGGCGCCCACGAGGTCCTCGTCGCGAAGAACGGCGTCGACGGCGTCTACACCGCCGACCCCAAGCGCGACGCCTCGGCCGTGCGCTTGGACCGGCTCACCTACGCCGATGCCCTGCAGCGCGGGCTCAAGGTCGTCGACTCGACCGCTTTCAGCCTGTGCATGGACAACCGCATGGACATGCGCGTGTTCGGGATGGAGCCCGCAGGGAACGTCACGCGCGCACTGCTGGGCGAAGCGATCGGCACGCTCGTCACGACCTGACGACCGTCGGGTGGAGGCACCCGCCGATAGACTGTATCGACGCCATACCCCGATGAAGGAGCCCCCGTGATCGCGGACGTTCTGACCGATGCTGCCACCCGCATGGACCGCGCCGTCGAGGCCGCGAAAGACGACTTCGCGACCGTGCGCACCGGCCGCGCCAACCCGCAGCTGTTCCAGAAGGTGATGGTCGACTACTACGGGTCGCCGACGCCGCTCGCTCAGCTCGCTTCGATCAACAGCCCGGAGGCGCGGAGCCTCATCGTCACGCCCTACGACAAGTCGGCGCTCAAGGCCATCGAGCAGGCGATCCGCGACATCCCGAACCTGGGGGTGAACCCCACGAACGACGGGAACATCGTGCGTGTCACGATGCCCGAGCTCACGGAAGATCGCCGCAAGGAGTACGTCAAGCTCGTACGTTCGAAGGGCGAAGACCACAAGGTTCACCTCCGCGGCATCCGCCGCAAGGCGAAGGATGATCTCGACGCGCTCACGGGTGAGATCAGCGACGACGAGATCGCCCGCGGGGAGAAGGAGCTCGACGGAATCACCCGGGCGCACGTGGACCAGATCGACGACGCGCTCAAGCGCAAAGAAGCCGAACTGCTCGAAGTCTGAGGCGGACGCGCGATGACGGACGGATCGGGTCGGGAACCGGACCCCGACGCTCCGCGACTGAGGTCGCAGGCTCGCCGTGACGACCCTTCGGCGTCGTTCCACGAGCATGTGCGCGCCGCCCGGTCCGAACTCGAGCATCAGGTCGCGCACGCGCGCGCCGAGTTCGATCAGGCCAATGAGCGGCTCAAGGAGCGCACGGGGCGTGATCTGATCCTTGCGATCCTGATCGGGGTCGCGATCGGCGCCGTCGTCCTGGCCTGCTTGCTGTTCCTGAAGTCGCTGTTCGTACTGTTCGCCCTCGCGGCCGTCGGGTTGGGCGTGTTCGAGCTCTGTCGTGCGCTCCAGGTCGCCGATCGACGTGTGGACCTGATCCCGCAACTCGTCTTCGCCGCGCTGATGATCGTGACGGGTTACTTCGCGGACGTGTGGGTGCTGTGGGTGCTCCTGTTCGTCGATGTCGCGGTCGTGGTGGTGTGGCGCCTGGTCGCACAGATGATCGCGAAGGACGGCCGCAGTTACGGGGATGTCCTCTCCGACGTCCTCATCGGCGTGCTGGTGCAGCTGTATGTCCCCTTCCTCGGCGCCCTGGCGATGGTGCTGCTCCGTCAGGAGGGCGGCGAATGGTGGGTGCTCGCGTTCATCGTCGTCGCGGTCGCGACGGATGTGGGTGCGTATGCGTCGGGGTTGACGTTCGGCAAGCATCCGATGGCTCCCCGCATCAGCCCCAAGAAGACGTGGGAGGGCTTCGGCGGCGCGGTCCTCGCGGCGCTCATCGCGGGCGTGCTGCTCGCGTGGCTCATGCTGGGTCTGCCGTGGTGGGCGGGTCTGATCATCGGCGCCGTCATCGTGGGAACCGCGACGGCGGGTGACCTCGGGGAGTCGATGCTCAAACGCGATCTCGGTATCAAAGACATGAGCTCCTGGCTTCCCGGGCATGGCGGCGTGCTGGACCGGCTGGATTCGATCCTGCCCTCCGCCGCCGCGATGCTCGCCCTGTACATCCTGCTCACACCGCTGGGGGTGGCATGACCGACGCCATCCCACCTCTCTCGGATGCGGTCTCCCCGCCCACGGCGGAGACCGAGGATCCGGGGGCGCCGACGTTCCCCCTCGTCGGCAAACGCGCGAAAGGCTATGCGCCCGCGGCGGTCGACGCCTTCCTCGCTCATGCGCGCGCACGATTCGAAGGGTCCGCCGAGGCCCCCGAACTGACGGCCGAAGACATCCGCACGGTGTCGTTCCCCCTCGCCCGGCAGGGCTACTCGATCCCCGCCGTCGATGCCGCGCTCAGCCGCGTCGAGGACGCGTTCGCCGTGAAGGAGCGAGACGACGCGATCGCACGCGAAGGCGCTCTTGCGTGGGTGGATGCGGCGCGCGAGAACGCGCAGGTGATCCTCGATCGTCTTTCCCGGCCACCCCGGCAGCGGTTCGCGCGCGCCGGGTGGTTGCGCTTCGGTTACCGCATCGACGAGGTGGATCTGGTCGCCGACAAGCTGCGCGGATACTTCGAGGCGGGTGCGCCCGTGACGGTCGACCAGGTGCGAGCGGTCGCGTTCCGGATGCAGCGACGCGGCTACCGCGAAGAGCAGGTCGACGCCGTGTTGGACGCCGTCGTCGACGTCATGCTCGCGGTGCGCTGAGCGCCCAAGATAGCCAGTCCGCGGATCGCGGGAACCTGGGCATCCGCGGCGAGATGGGCGCTCAAATGGCGGCATTCGGGGGGCCTCGGTAGACTCGGGGAACTGTGAGCCTGGGCAACGAGATGGAACCCACGTCGACCGCGGGGTCGTCGCGCGTCGCGCGTACCCCCGGCCAGGACGTCCGACACCGCTCTTCCGGCGCCTCCGTTCCGAAGCAGCGCTGGTCGCGCCGACGGGGTGTCAGCGGGGTCTTCGCTGCGCTCGCCGCGCTCGGTTTCGCGGGTGCCTACCTCGCGCCGGCGGGTGCCGCACTCGCGGAATCCGCACCCGAGGGCGCCGTGACCACGTCGTACTCGATCGCCACGGAGGGCGCGCAGTCCCTCCAGGTCGACGAAGCCATCTCCGTCGACCTCGTCCGCGACAGCTACTCCGTGTATGTCAAGCCGAAGCCCACGCCGACACCCACCCCGACGCCACGCACGGGCAGCGGGACGGGCACGTCGGCGTCGGTGGCACGACCGTTCTACACGGGCGGCGGATCGAAGACCGACTGGCTCATCGCGGCGGGCATCGCGGAGAGTGACTGGGCGTACGTCGACTACATCGTGACGCGCGAGAGCGGCTGGAACCCCAACGCGACGAACAAGAGCTCGGGTGCCTGCGGACTCGTGCAGGCGTTGCCGTGCAGCAAGGTCCCCGGCAACGGCTACGACCCCGTCGACAACCTGCGCTGGGCCAACGGCTACGCGCAGGGCCGCTACGGCAGCTGGGCGGGCGCGTACGACTTCTGGGTCTCCCGCCACTGGTGGTAGGACAACCCTGATGCCCCGCGCGAATCGACGTCGCCCCGAGCATCCCCGCGGCGACGGCTTCGAACGGATGCTCGCGGGCTACCGTCGCACCGAGACACGGGGCGGTCGTGAGTGGAACGTGCAGCCCGTCAGCGAACGGCAGGCCGTCAAGAGCTACACCTGTCCCGGATGCGCGCGACAGATCACGCCGGGTACGGCACACGTGGTCGCCTGGCCCGGAGACGGCATCCTCGGCGACGCGGCCGACCTCGCATCCCGACGGCACTGGCACACCGCCTGCTGGAGGCTTCCATGAGCGAGAGTTCCCCGATCGACGTCCGCGGACCGATCATGCTGCCGGCGCGACGGGAGGAGATCGAGCTCCAGACGCTCGACGGACTCACTCTCGTGGGCGAGCTTGCCCTGCCTGCCGGTCGGGAGCCTGTCGCAACGCTCGTGACCCTGCATCCGTTGCCCACCGCGGGCGGCTGTATGGACTCGCACATCATCCGCAAGGCGGCGGCACGGTTGCCCGCGCTCGCCGATCTCGCCGTCCTCCGCTTCAACACCCGCGGCACGTCCTCGCCCCGAGGCACGAGCGACGGCGCCTTCGACGGCGGTCACGACGAAGCCTTTGATGTCGCGGCCGCGATGTCGTTCGTCCGCGACCGTGGTCTCCCGCATCCCTGGCTCCTGGGCTGGTCCTTCGGGACTGAACTCGCTCTGAAGTACGGACGCGATCACGCGATCGAGGGAGCGATGCTGTTGTCGCCGCCACTGCACCGGGCGACGGATGCGGAGGTCGCGGCCTGGGCCGAAGACCCGCGCCGTCTCGTGATCGTCGTTCCCGAGTTGGACGACTACCTGCGACCCGATGCCGCGCGTGAACGATTCGCGACGGTTCCGAGGGCGACGCTGATCGGCGTCGAGGGCGGTCGCCACCTGTGGGTGGGGGAGACGCAGACGCGCCGCGTGCTGACCGAGGTCGTTGCGGCCGTGCATCCCGACGCGCTGCCACTGTCGACGCGCTGGGATCCCACCACCGCCCCGTAGCCGCGCTCTGAACCGCTCAGCGCTCGTTCTGGCGGGGAATGATCACCTGACGGTAGATGATCAGGATGCTCGCGGCGATCGGGATCGCGACGAGGGCGCCGAGGATACCCAGCAGCGAACCACCGGCGAGAGCGGCGATCACGACGACGGCACCGGGCACCGACACGGCGCGGTTCATGATGCGCGGAGCCAGGACGTACGCCTCGACCTGCATGTAGATCAGGTAGTAGATCGCGGCGATGAGCGCCGTCGTGGGCGAGCCCAGCCCGGGGATCAGACACGTGAGGACGATGATCGCGGATCCCGTGAGCGTTCCGACGAGGGGGATGATCGACATCAGGAAGGCGATCACCGCGAGAACGGCGGGGAAGGGGGCGCCGATGATGCTCAGGAAGATCGCGCTGAGCACGCCGTTGATCGCACCGAGCGTGAGTTGGCCGATGACGTAGAAGCCGACCGAGTCGGTGATCTGCTCGGAGAGGTCGATGAAGCGGGGACGCTTGGACGCGGGGACGAGCTGATACACCGCGCTCTTGAGGTTGGGAAGCGCCGCCGTGAAGTAGATCGTGAGGATAAGCACGATGAATGCCCCGGCGAGACCCGTGACGATCGTCGCCCCGATCACGATGATGTTCTCGCCGATCGCGGCGAAGTCCAACTGCGCGAGCCAGTCTCCGACGTACGCGAAGACCGCCTCCACGTCGAGGTTGGGGAAGAGGCCGTGCAGCCAGTCCTTGACGTCGGTCTCCCAGCTGTTGCGCTCGATGATGCGCGTGATCGCCGTGACCAACTGCCCGATCTGCTGCGCGATGATCGGAACGACGAGGAGGATGACGCCCGCGAAGACGGCCAGCAGGGCGAGGATCGTGATGAGCACCGCGGCCCACCGGGGGAGCTTGCGCCGTTCGAGCCACGAGATGATCGGATCCAGGCCGAGCGCGAGGAAGAGCGCCGTGCCGACGTAGAGGAGGATCGTCTGCAGGTTGCCGATGCTGGAGATGAGGACGATTCCCAGTCCCACGCCCAGTGTCGCGACGAAGGCCACCCGGAACGGGTTCGCCAGTTTCATGCGTTCTCCTCTCCCACCGGTCGGTCCACCTGCGTGGCACGGCCGGTCCCATCCGCGTGGCAATCTCCCGGACGGGTGCGGCCAGCATACGGCCCGCACGGGTACGCAGTTGCGCGCCCACGCGCTCCTGGCGGACATTCAGGTCGGCTTCGGTAACCTGGAATGTCCGAATCCCGCTCTGACGCATGCGCGCGGGCGGTAGTGGAGGGAATTCGTTTGCGTTTCGTATGGGCTGTCGTGGCATTTGTGCTCGCCGCGATCCTGATCGGTGCGGGGATTGCGCAGCGGACTGTCTTCCTCGGTCCGAAGACCGAAGAAGCGACGGTCAGCGTCGAGCAGGATCTTCCGTACCTCCTCGTCGACGGCGCCGTGCTCACGCATCACACGGGGGCGCAGACGCTCACCGTGCCGTCGAACGACGCCGTGTTCGCGGCGTACGGCCGCACGGACGATGTCCGCGCGTGGCTGTCGGATGTCGAGTACAACCATGTCGTCGTCGGCGGCGACGATGAGATCGAGACCGTGCTCGTTGAGCCGGAGGCAGTCGATCCGGAGTCGGCCGACGATGCGGCGGATCCCGCGGCCGATGCTGCGACCGACGACGCCGCGACCGACGACGCCGCGACCGACGAGGCGGCGGGCAGGAACCCGGCCGGCTCCGATTTGTGGCTCGAGGAGACCACGCAGGACCGCGGTCTGGTGATGACGCTCAATCTTCCGGAGGACATGAGCGTTCTCATCGCGACGGACGGCACCGAGGCCGCGCCGGGAACACTCGAGCTGTCGTGGCCGATCAGCAACTCGACGCCCTGGGCCGGCCCGCTCATCGTGCTCGGGAGCATCCTGATGGCTTTCGGCGTCTTCCTGTACATCCTCGCGATCCGGCACGTCCGTCGCTCGCGCGGCCCGCGCCGCAAGGGCCCGCCGCCGCTGCCCGAGACGCAACCACTCGACACGCTGTCGGAAGCGCCGGAGCGTGGCGTCATCACGTCGAGGACGGCGCAGCGTTCGGTGCTCGCCCGGCGCGCTGTCGCGATCGTGCCCGCGGTCGCGGTCTCGGCGCTCCTTTTCGCAGGATGCTCGGCCGAGGCGTGGCCGCAATTGGGTCCGTCCGCGTCGCCGTCACCGACGCCCTCTGTGCTGGACGCGGAGAACGCCCAGGCTCCAGCCGTCACCGACCGTCAGGCCGAGCGCATCCTCGCTCGTATCGCCCAGACGGCCGCCGCCGCCGATGCCGCCGCCGACCCCGAGTTGGCCGCGACGCGGTTGGGCGGTGCCGTGCTCGATGAGCGCAAGGCGAACTACACGATCCGGGGCAAGTTCCCCGAGATCGCCGCCCTCGACCCGATCCCGTCGGGTCGGGCAACGGTCCTCCTGCCGCAGGCCTACGACGGGTGGCCGCGCACGGTCCTGATGGTCATCGACGAGGCCGGTGCCGCCGCGGAGGACGGCGAATCGGCTCCGCAGCCGGATGCGACGGAAGAGGGTGAGGCGGAGACGACCGAGCCGACGGCTCCCGAGTCGCCCACCATCCTGCTCATGTCGCAGGAGGATCCCTGGAGCGACTACACGCTGACCTACCTGGCGCACTTCGCCGCGTCGACGACTCTCCCCGACGTCGCGGGGGCGACGATCGGTGCGTCGCAGGTGACTCCGGACTCGACCTTCCTCGTCATCGCGCCGGATCAACTCGCCACCGCGTACGCGGATGTCATCAACAAGGGCGAGGAGAGCGAGTTCGCGAGCCTGTTCTCCCCGGACGGCGATCAGTTCCGCGCGAAGCTCGCCGAGAAGCGCACGCAGCAGCTCGACGCCTTCAACCAGACCGGCGCACAGACGGGCACGCTGTCCTTCTCGTCGGCTGCCGGTGCGTATCCCGCCTTCGCGTTCGCGACGTTGGAGTCCGGGGCGATCGTCGCCGTGAGCCTCACGGAGACCGAGACCGTGAAGTCCACCAACCCGGATGCCGTCATCAAACTCGACGGCAACCGCGCCGCGCAGGCGCTGTCCGGGATGACCAGCTCCGCGAAGGGCTTCGAAACGACGCACTCGGACCAGCTCTTCTTCTACGTGCCCAACCGGGCCGCGGGCGGCCAGATCGAGCTGCTCGGTTACAGTTCCCAGATACTCAGTGCGGGAGAGATCCAGTGAGCCTCAACGCTTCCCCCGGTGCGGCGCTGCGCGGTGCCGTCGACCTGTCCGCCCTGCGCAACCGTCCCACCGACGCTGCGCAGGCCCCGGCCGCCGGCGGTGCGCCCGCCGGAGTCGTCCCCTCGCTCGTCATGGACGTGACGGATGCGACGTTCCCGACCGTCCTGGAACTGTCTCGTACCGTGCCGGTCGTCATCGACCTGTGGGCCGAGTGGTGCGGACCGTGCAAGCAGCTGAGCCCCGTCCTCGAGTCGGTCGTGACGGAGCTCGCGGGCCGGCTCGTGCTGGCGAAGGTCGACGTCGACGCGAACCCGCAGCTCGCGCAGGCGTTCCGGGCGCAGTCGATCCCGATGGTGCTCGCGCTCGTCGGCGGACAGCCCGTGCCGCTGTTCACGGGCGCCGTGCCGGAAGCTCAGGTACGCGAGGTCTTCACGCAGCTCCTGCAGGTGGCGGCGCAGAACGGTGTCACGGGCACTGTGCAGGTCGAGGGTGCGCCGGCGACGGATGCGGCGGAACCCGCCGAGCCGGTGCTGCCGCCGCTGCACGCCGAGGCGTTCGACGCGATCGAGGCGGGAGACTACCCGCGCGCGATCGCGGCGTACGAGAAGGCCCTCGCGGAGAACCCCCGTGACGAGGACGCCCGCGCGGGTCTCGGGCAGGTCCGATTGCTCGCGCGCGTCCAGGACGCCGACCTGCAGGAGGCACGGGCCGCCGCGGCCGCCGCGCCCCTGGACCCGCAGGCGCAGTTCGCGGTGGCAGATCTCGACGTCGCCGGTGGTCACGTCGACGACGCGTTCGACCGGCTCCTCGATCTGTTCGCGGCACTGCCCGGCGATGAGCGCGCCCCCGTGCGGGAGCGGCTCGTCGAATTGTTCGCACTCGTGGGAGACGCCGACGCGCGCGTCATCCGTGCCCGCGGACGTCTCGCGAGTCTGATGTTCTGATCGGGCCGGACCCGATCAGAACGAATGCCGGAGCCAGAGGGCGCCCAGCGGCGGCACGACGACGGTCGCGCGCGCGGGTGAACCGTCGCGCGGGATCGCCTGGACCGCGCCGAGGTTGCCGACGCCGGATCCGCCGAAAGCGAGAGCATCCGAGTTGAGGATCTCCGTCCATGTGCCCGCCTCGGGCAGATCCAGCTCGTAGTCCTCGATCGGCACACCGGAGAAGTTGCAGATCACGACGACCGTGTTGCCGTGCCCGTCGCGACGCCCGAAGGCGACGACGGAGCTCTCATGGCGTGGTCCCCACAACCGCGCGAACGCCGATCCGTCGCTGTCCCGTGCCCACAGCGGGCCGTTCGCGCGGTAGACGCTGTTGAGCTCGCCGACGAAGGCCTGCAACTGCTGATGGCTGGGCTGGTCCAGCATCCACCAGTCGAGACTGCGCGCTTCCGACCACTCCGAGAGCTGTCCGAACTCCTGGCCCATGAAGAGCAACTGCTTGCCGGGGTGCCCCCACATGTACGCCAGCAGGAGGCGCGCGTTCGCGAGCTTCTGCCAGTGGTCGCCGGGCATCCGCGAGAGCAATGTGCCCTTCCCGTGCACGACTTCGTCGTGGCTGATGGGCAGGATGAAGTTCTCGCTGAACGCGTAGACGAACGTGAACGTGATCTCGCCCTCGTGATAGGCGCGGTACATCGGGTCACGGCCGAAGTACTGGAGGGTGTCGTTCATCCACCCCATGTTCCACTTGAAGCCGAAGCCGAGTCCGCCTCGGTCGGTCGGCGCGGTCACTCCGGGGAAGCTCGTCGACTCCTCCGCGATCATCGCGATCCCGGGGTACCGCTTGTAGGCGGTCGCGTTGACCTCCTGCAGGAACGAGATCGCTTCCAGGTTCTCGCGACCGCCGTGCACGTTCGGCTCCCAGTCGCCCGCCTCCCGCGAGTAGTCGAGGTAGAGCATGGAGGCGACCGCGTCTACGCGCAGTCCGTCGACGTGGAACTCCTCGAACCAATACAGGGCATTGGCGACAAGGAAGTTGCGCACTTCGTGCCGACCGTAGTCGAAGATGTACGTCCCCCAGTCGCGGTGCTCGCCGCGACGCGGGTCAGGATGCTCGTAGAGGGCCTCACCGTCGAAGCGGGCGAGCGCGAAGTCATCTTTGGGGAAGTGCCCGGGAACCCAGTCCATGATCACGCCGATCCCCGCCTGATGCAGACGGTCGATCAGGTATCGCAGATCGTCCGGCGTGCCGAACCGGCTCGTCGGGGCGAAGTAGCCGCTCACCTGGTAGCCCCACGAACCGCCGAAGGGATGCTCGGCGAGCGGCATGAACTCGATGTGCGTGAACCCGGTCGCCTGCACGTGTCCGATCAACTGGTCGGCGGCGTCCCGGTACGACAGTCCTGGTCGCCACGATCCCAGATGGACCTCATAGATCGACATGGGCTGATCGTGCGGATTCGTGCGCGCCCGCCGCGTCATCCACTCCTCGTCCGCCCACTCGTGCCGAGCCTTCGTGACGACGGTAGCGGTCGCCGGCGGCACCTCCGCCCAGCGCGCCATCGGATCCGCCTTCTGGATCCAGCGCCCGTCCCGCGTGAGCAGCTCGTACTTGTAGGAGGTGCCTTCGCCGACACCGGGGACGAAGAGCTCCCACACGCCCGAAGCGCCCATCGAGCGCAGCGGATGCGATTGTCCGTCCCACGAATTGAAGTCGCCGATCACGCGCACGCCGCGCGCGTTCGGTGCCCAGACGGCGAACGACGTGCCCGCGACGCCCTCGTGCTCGCGCACATGGGACCCCAGAACGCGCCACAGCTCCTCGTGACGGCCCTCGCGGATCAGGTGCAGGTCGAGTTCGCCCAGAGTGGGAGAGAAGCGGTAGGGGTCCTCCGCCGTCCACGGCACACCGTCGGCGTACACCGTCTCCACGACGTAGGGCGTCGGGGCACCGGGGTGGGTGCCCGCCCAGACCCCGTGACGCACGTGGGCGAGGGGGACGCGCGTGCCGTCCTCGAGCACCGCGGCAACCGTCTCGGCGAGCGGTCGGCGCACCCGGATCGTCGTGACCGGTGCACCGTCGGCGTCCTCGCCGGCATGGTGCCCGAGCACGTCGTGCGGAGCGTGGTATGAGCCCGTCGCAACCGAGTCCAGCTCATGATCTGTGCTCATCGTCCGCCCCTCACGTGCAGGATGTGCACCGGCTCGACGAAGGCATCGAGTCGGACGAAGTTGTGGTCGTACCAGGTCCACACCTCGCCGGTCACGAGGTCTTCGACGGTGAAGGGCTCGCCCGGCTCGACGCCCCAGATACGCGTGTCCAGGTGCACGGTGGTCTGCCGTGCCGAGTGCGGGTCGACGTTGGCGACCACGATGAGGGTGTCGGCGACGCCGGTGGGACTCAGCGCCGCATCCAGGTGCTTCGAGTAGACGAGGATCGCATCGTCGTCGCTCCAGTGCACCCGGAGGTTCCGCAACTGCCCCAGGGCCGGATGCTCCCGGCGGATGCGGTTGAGCATCCGCAGGTACGGTGCAAGGGAGTCGCCGGACTGTTCCGCGCCGACCCAGTCCCGCACCTTGTACTCGTACTTCTCGTTGTCGATGTTCTCCTCGGAACCCGGGCGCGCCACGTTCTCGTACAGTTCGTATCCGGCGTACACGCCGTAGCTGGGCGCGGCTGTCGCGGCGAGGGCCGCGCGCACCTTGTAGGCGGGTCGGCCGCCGAACTGCAGGTACTCGGTGAGGATGTCGGGCGTGTTCACGAACAGGTTGGGCCGCATGTAGTCGGCCGTCTCCTCGGCGATCGAACGGAAGAACTCCTCGAGTTCGACCTTCGTGTTGCGCCACGTGAAGTAGGAGTAGCTCTGCTGGAAGCCGGCCGCCGCGAGCGAGCGCATGACGTTGGGGCGCGAGAACGCCTCGGCGAGGAAGACGACCTCCGGATACTCGGCGTTGACCGTCGCGATGAGCCATTCCCAGAACTGCAGCGGCTTGGTGTGCGGATTGTCGACGCGGAAGATCGTGACGCCCTGCGCGATCCAATGGCGCACGATCCGGAGGACCTCGGCTCGGATTCCCGCCGGGTCGTTGTCGAAGTTGACGGGGTAGATGTCCTGGTACTTCTTCGGCGGATTCTCCGCATACGCGATCGACCCGTCGGGGAGCGTCGTGAACCACTCCGGATGCTCGGTGACCCAGGGGTGGTCGGGGGAGGCCTGCAGCGCAAGATCGAGCGCGACCTCGATGCCGTGTTCGGCCGCGGCGTCGACGAAGGCGCGGAAATCCGCGAGCGTCCCGAGTTCCGGGTGAACGGTGTCGTGCCCGCCCGAGGCGGCGCCGATCGCCCACGGCGAGCCGGGGTCGCCCGGCAGCGCCTCGAGGGTGTTGTTGCGCCCCTTGCGGTTGGTCACGCCGATCGGGTGGATGGGCGGCAGATACAGCACGTCGAAGCCCATCGCGGCGACCTGCGGGAGACGGGCGAGCGCGGTCGTGAAGTCGCCGGGGATGATCGTGCCGTCCGTGGCATGCCGGGCGCCCTCCGAGCGCGGGAAGAACTCGTACCAGGCCCCGACGCCGGCTCGGGTGCGCTCGACGATCAGTTCGTGCTCGTCGCCGATCGTGACGAGCGACATGAGAGGCCGTGCGCGGAAGGCCTCGATGATCTCGGGGTCGCGGACGATTGTGAGCGCCGCAGCGTCGTCCGCGGCCGGATCGCGCAGGGCCTCGGCTGCGGCCGTGAGGGTGCGGCGTTCCGCCGCGGGCCGCGATTTCTCGGCGGCGGCGCGTGAGAAGAGCAGCGCGCCGCTCTCGCGCATCAGGGCGGTGTCGACGCCCGCGGAAATCTTGACGTCGGCCGCATGCTGCCACGTGGCGACATCATCCGCGAACGCCTCATACCGGAACCGCCACGTCCCCTCGAGGAGGGGCTGCACGAGCACGCTCCACGTGTCGAAGCCGTCGCCGACGGGTTCCAACCGGTGCAGGGACTCGTCCCCGTCGGGCGCGAACAGGCGGACGTGGACTCCGATCCGGTCGTGTCCCTCCCGGAAGGAGACGACACGGAAGGGGACGGCCTCGCCCGCGTACGCGGTGGGCGCGTAGACGCCCCCGGGTACGGCCGGACGGGCGTGCAGGAGCGGGATCCGATCCGCTCGCGTGTCGCGTTCGGACCGGTGCGCGACGACGGGTCGGACGGGCAGCGCGGCGACGCTCCGCCAGGGTGTCGGGCGGGCTGGGATGCGTGTGCTGGTACCCACAGGTCGAACCTATCGCGCGGCGGGCGCGACGTCACCAGGCCGTCGCGCGCGGGCACTCTCGTCGCGACTACTCGACGCGGAACAGGTGCATCGACGTCGGCGCGACGGCGACGACGTCGCCCGGGGCCGACACAGCCTCCGTCTCGGCAGGGCGCTCATCCGCCGAGGACCACAGGGAGACGAACCGGCGCGCGCCCTCGAGCGCGGGGAGGGTGACGTCGATCGGATACTCGTGCCCGTGCACGATGAGCAGAATACGGTTGGGCGCTTCGTACTCGGGAGTCGACGCAGCGACGTACTGCAGGGTGCGGTGCGACGCATCCGTCCACCGTTCGCCCGACATCGTCTCGCCGTGCTCGTCGTACCACTCCATCTCGGACGCGGCCGGGACGGGTTCGCCGAGCCGTGCGAAGCGGCGCGGGCGCAACGCGGGGTTCTGGGCGCGGAGCGCCGTCAGGCGGCGCACGTGCGCGTGCAGGTCCTCCTGCCAGGGGCGGTGGTCCCAGGAGAGCCACGTGAGCGCGGAGTCGTGACAGTAGGCGTTGTTGTTGCCGCGCTGCGTGCGCCCGAACTCATCGCCCGCCGTCATCATCGGGATGCCCGCCGACAGCAGCAGCGTGCCTATCAGGTTGCGCATCGCCTTGCGCCGCGCCGCGAGGATCCGGGGATCGTCGGTCGGCCCCTCCGCGCCGTGGTTGAACGAGCGGTTCGTGTCGGCTCCGTCGCGGTTGTGCTCGCCGTTGGCGAGATTGTGCTTGACGTCGTACGACACGAGGTCGTGCAGGGTGAAACCGTCGTGGGCCGTCACGAAGTTGACCGATGCGAGTGGCCCGCGCGCCTCGGAGAACGTGTTGGAGGACCCCGCGAGCCGTGTCGCGAACCCGCCGATGCCGACGGGGGCGACGTCGGCGCGGCGCGCGTAGTCGACGTCACTGAGCCAGAAGTTGCGGACACGGTCCCGATAGCGGTCATTCCACTCGTGCCAGCCGGGACCGAAGTTGCCCGTCTGCCATCCGCCCATCCCGACGTCCCAGGGCTCCGCGATCCGCTTCACTCCCGCAAGCTGAGGATCGTCGCGAATCGCCTGCAGCAGCGGATGCTCGGGGGTGAAGCTGTTGTCGCCGTCACGCCCGAGGGTGACGGCGAGGTCGAAGCGGAAGCCGTCGATCTGCACGTCGTTGGCCCAGTATCGGAGGCTGTCCAGGACGAGACGCGCGGCGGCATCGGTCGCGGTGTCGACGGCATTGCCGCATCCGGTCTCATCGATGTACGTGCCGTCGGCGAGCTGCCGGTAGTACGAACGGTTGTCGATCCCGCGCAGGCTCGTGCGCGGGCCGCCGATCTCCGCCTCCGCGGTGTGGTTGTAGACGACGTCGAGGATGACCTCGAGTCCCGCTTCATGCAGCAGCCGCACCATGCCCTTGAACTCGCGGAGCACCGCCTCCGGCCCTTCGCGGCGGCTCGCCTCCGTCGCATACGCGGCGTGCGGGGCGAAGAACGCGAGCGTGTTGTAGCCCCAGTAGTTGGTCAATCCCAGTTGCAACAGACGCGGCTCGGACGCGAAGGCGTGCACGGGCAGCAGTTCGACGCTCGTGACGCCGAGCGCGTGCAGGTGCTCGATCATCGCGGGGTGGGCGAGTCCGGCATACGTGCCGTGCAACGCAGGCGGAATGCCGGGATGACGCTTCGTGAGTCCTTTCACGTGCGCCTCGTAGATGACCGTTCGGTCCAGCGGAACGGACGGTTTGCGCACTCCGCCCCAGTCGAACGCGCCGTCGACGACGACGCTGCGCCAGTCGTGCGTGCCGTTGCCGACGAGGCCCCGCGTGTAGGGGTCGAGGAGGAGCGTGCGCGGGTTGAACATGTTGCCCGGCCCCGCGGGGCCACCCACGCGCAAGGCGTACCGCACGCCGGGTCGCAGCAGTGCGGAGGTGACCTCCCAGACTCCGCCGCCGACGGGAACGAGCGGTTCGGCGTCGATGATCCAGTCCAGATCCGAGTCGTCGAACACGACGAGTTCGACCGCATCCGCGTGCGCCGACCAGACGCGCAGCGTGCCACCGTCCGGGCCCAGGCGGACGCCGAGGTCATCCAGGTGCGGGCTCAGGAGCCCGGACGCGGCGGCCCCGGCCCGGGGTGCGATCGAGGGCGCGAGCGGGGGCGTGGCGGCGAGGTCGTGCGCGGTCGGGATCGGGCTGACCATGGCGACTACCCTAATCGCCCCGGGGGATCCGGCGCGCACGCGCCCCGCCTGGGAGACTGGGAGCATGAGCGTCTACCTCGACCACGCGGCGACGACGCCGCTGCGGCCCGAGGCGCGCGATGCGTGGCTGGAGGCGTCCGCCGTCGTGGGCAACGCGTCTTCGATCCACGGTTCCGGTCAGCGGGCCCGGCGCATCCTCGAGGATGCGCGGGATCGAGTGGCCGCCGCCGTGGATTGCGAACCGATCGAGGTCGTGTTCACGTCGGGTGGGACCGAATCCATCAATCTCGCCGTCACCGGCTTGCTCGGTGCACGGCGCGCATCCGGTTACGGGACGATCGTCGCGCCCGAGGGAGAGCATCACGCGACGCTCGACACACTCCAGTGGTTCGCCGGCCACGGGGATGCGCGGGTGACGTGGGTGGGGATCCAGCCCGACGGGGTCCTCGATCTCGCGCGGTGGCGCACGGCCGTGGCGGCGCCCGACGTCGCGCTGGCGACGCTGTTGGCCGCGAACAACGAGACCGGTGCGCGGCAACCGGTGCGGGACGCGGCGATCGCCGCGGCCGAGGCGGGGGTGCCGCTGCACGTCGACGCCGTGTCGGCGTTCGGTCACGTGCCGGTTGCCTTCCGGCAGTGGCGGACCGCCACGGGATCGCGCGGGGCGGGGCTGGTGGCGATGAGCATCGCCGCGCACAAGATCGGCGGCCCGGTCGGCCTGGGCGCCCTCATCGTCGCGCGCGAGACGACGCTGACACCCCTGCAGCACGGCGGGGGGCACCAGCGTGGACTCCGCGCTGGCACGCAGGACGTCGCGGGAGCGGCCGCGTTCGCGATCGCCGCCGAGCTTGCGATCGCCGAGCTCGACGCTGAGGCCGTGCGGCTCGCGGCACTCCGGGATCGGTTGGAGGCGGGCATCCGCGCAACGATTCCCGAGGCCGTCGTCTCCGCGGGCGAGGTCGACCGGCTTCCCGGCACCCTGCACGTCGTGTTCCCGGGAGCGCAGGGCGACTCGCTGCTGCTCCTTCTCGACGCCGCCGGCATCGCCGTGTCGACCGGTTCGGCCTGTCAGGCCGGCACCCCCGAGCCCTCGCACGTGCTCCTCGCGATGGGCCGCAGTGCCGCCGACGCGCGTTCGGCCCTGCGTCTCACCCTGGGCCGGACATCGACCTCCGCCGACATCGACGCCGTCCTCGCGGCGCTCCCGCCCGCCTACGCGCGCGCCCGCCGCGCCGGCCTGTCCTGACGAGACGCCGGCCTGCCCGCCCAGTCGTTCCGACCCCGAGATGGTGCCCAGTGCGCCGAGATGGTGCCCGCTGCGCCGAGACGGTGGACCATCTCGGCGCGGGAGGGACCATCTCGCGGACATGGGCACCTTCTCGGGTGACGAACGTACGATGGAGGGATGCGAGTACTGGCAGCCATGAGCGGGGGAGTGGACTCCGCCGTCGCCGCCGCGCGCGCCGTGGACGCCGGACACGACGTCACGGGCGTGCACCTCGCGCTCTCCCGCGCCGGGGGAACTCTGCGCACGGGTAGCCGCGGCTGCTGCACGATCGAGGACGCGATGGATGCGCGGCGCGCCGCGGACCGCCTCGGGATCCCGTTCTACGTGTGGGACTTCTCCGAGCGATTCCGCGACGACGTCATCGACGACTTCGTCGCCGAGTACACCGCGGGGCGCACGCCCAATCCGTGCATGCGCTGCAACGAGCACATCAAGTTCGCCGCCGTCCTCGAGAAGGCCCTCGAACTCGGGTTCGACGCCGTCTGCACGGGACACTATGCAATCGTGCGCGACGGCGCAGACGGCCTCGAACTGCACCGCGCCTCGGATGCGGCGAAGGACCAGTCGTATGTGCTCGGCGTACTGACGGCAGACCAACTCGCGCACACGCTCTTCCCCCTCGGCGAGACGCCGTCGAAGGCGCTCGTCCGGGCCGAGGCGGCCGCACGCGGACTCACCGTCGCGCAGAAGCCGGACAGCCACGACATCTGCTTCATCCCCGACGGCGACACGCGCGGCTGGCTCGCCGAGCGCGTGGGCGCGGAGCCGGGCCAGATCGTCGATCGCAGCGGTGCCGTCGTCGGAACCCATGAAGGGGCCCACGCCTTCACAGTCGGCCAGCGCCGTGGGCTCCAGTTGGGCGTGCCCGCCCCCGACGGCCGTCCCCGGTTCGTCCTGGAGGTCCGCCCCGTCTCGAACACGGTCGTCGTGGGCCCGAAGGAAGCGTTGGCGATCGCCGAGATCGCGGGGGCGCGCTGGAGCTGGGCGGGAGCCGCGCCCGTCGAACGGGAGTTCGTCTGCGACGTCCAGATCCGTGCACACGCCGACCCGGTGCCCGCCGTCGCCCGTGTCTCGTCCGACGCGCTCACCGTGACGCCGGATGCGCCGCTCGACGGCGTCGCACCCGGTCAGACGGCCGTCCTCTACGACGGCACCCGTGTACTCGGGCAGTTCACGATCGACACGACGGTGTCGGCCGTCCCGCTGACGGTCTGACGCGTGCCCGTGTCGGACCCGGCTCCTAGACTTGCGGGGTGACGGATGCGGCGCGAGACAACCTGCTCGAGATGACTCTGGAACACGCGCGGGCGGAGGCGGTGAGCCTCACGGAACGCATCCTCGCGGCGCGCGACGCGTACTACGGACGCGACGCGGAGATCGTCGACGACGCGACGTATGACGGGTGGATGCGGCGTCTCGAGGCGATCGAGCGACTGCATCCGGAGGTGCAAGGGCAGGACTCTCCGACGCTCACCGTGGGTGCCGCGGAGAGCTCGCTGTTCGCCCCCGTCGAACACGCCGAACGGATGCTCAGTCTCGACAACGTCTTCTCCCTCGACGAGTTGCGCGAGTGGTGCGCGAAGGCCGAAGCGGGAGCGGGGCGATCCGTGCGGTGGCTCACGGAGTTGAAGATCGACGGACTTGCGATCAGCCTGCGCTACGAACACGGCGTGCTGACGTCGGCGGCGACGCGGGGCGACGGACGTGTCGGGGAGGACGTGACGATCAACGCCGTCCGGGTCGCGGGGATACCCCAGAGGCTAGCCGGTTCAGGGCATCCCCCGATCGTTGAAGTCCGCGGCGAAGTATTCATCCCCGTCGCCGCGTTCGAGGAGCTCAACGCGCTCCAGGCGGAGATGCGCGACCGCGCCGTGGCGGAGACACGGTCACGGTCGCGCAGCTTCGACGAGGAGAAGGCCCGTGCGAGCGCCGAGCGACGCTTCCCCTCGTTCGCGAACCCGCGCAACGCCGCGAGCGGCGGGCTGCGCCAGCAGCTCGACAAGAAGGACGGACTCGAACGCGAGGCGGGTCAGGCCCGGCTGGACACGCTCCGGCTCTTCGTGCACGGCATCGGCGCATGGGAACATCCGCCCGTCGACGCGCAGAGCGAGGTCTACGACCTGCTCGCGGAGTGGGGCCTGCCGACCAGCCCGTACGTCCGCACGTTCGAGGGGATCGAGGGCGTGCTCGGGTTCGTCGAGCATTACGGCCAGCACCGCCACGACGTCGAGCACGAGATCGACGGGATCGTCGTCAAGGTGGACGAACTCGCGCTGCACGCGGAGCTCGGGGCCACCAGTCGCGCCCCGCGCTGGGCGATCGCGTACAAGTACCCGCCCGAGCAGGTGAACACGAAGCTGCTCGACATCGTCGTGTCCGTCGGGCGGACGGGACGGGCGACGCCCTTCGCCGTCATGGCGCCCGCGCGGGTGTCGGGCTCGGTCGTGCGGCAGGCGACGCTGCACAACCAGGATGTCGTGCGAGCGAAGGGTGTTCTCATCGGGGACACGGTCGTGCTCCGCAAGGCGGGCGATGTCATCCCGGAAGTGCTCGGCCCCGTCGTCGAGCTGCGCGACGGGTCGGAGCGTGAGTTCGTGATGCCGCAGTTCTGCCCCGAGTGCGGCACGCCGCTCGCGCCCGCGAAGGAGGGCGACATCGATCTGCGATGCCCGAACACGCGTGCGTGTCCGGCGCAGGTGCGCGGGCGCGTCGAGCACATCGGCTCGCGGGGCGCGCTCGACATCGAGGCGCTCGGCGAGGTGACCGCGGCGGCGCTGACCCAGCCGTCGACGCCGTCGATCCCGCCGCTGGAGTCGGAGGCCACTCTGTTCGAGCTCACCCTCGATGAGCTCGTCCCGATCGAGGTCGTCGTGCGTGACGCCGAGACGGGTCTTCCGAAAGCGGACGAGAGCGGTCTGGTCAAGACGCGTGCCCCGTTCCGGCGCAACGCGACTCCCGCGGAGAAAAAGCAGGGACTCGTCGGGCCGCAGCCATCCGCGCAGGCGCACACCCTGCTCGCGGAGCTCGAAAAGGCGAAGACGAAGGAGCTCTGGCGTTTTCTCGTCGCGCTGAACATCCGACACGTCGGGCCGGTCGCCGCGCGGGCACTCGCCCAGTGGTTCGGCTCGGTGGATGCGATCCGATCGGCGACGCGTGATGACTTGGCCGCGGTGGAGGGTGTCGGCGGCATCATCGCCGACTCGCTCATCGACTGGTTCGCCGTGGACTGGCACCTCGAGATCGTGGAGCGCTGGGCCGCCGCGGGCGCCCAGCTCGCGACACCCGGGCACCCCGGTCCCGGTGCGGCGGCCGCCGCCGGTGGTGTGCTCGACGGGTTGACCGTCGTCGCCACCGGCTCGCTCGAGGGATACAGTCGCGAAGGCGCCCAGGAAGCGATCATGGCCGCGGGTGGTAAGGCCGCATCCAGCGTCTCGAAGAAGACCGACTTCGTGGCCGCTGGCCCGGGTGCCGGTTCGAAGTTGGCGAAAGCCGAAGAACTCGGCGTGCGCATCATCGACGCCGCCCAGTTCCGCATTCTCGTGGAACAGGGGCCGGCCGCGCTCGACGCACTCGACCCCGACGCGGGGTGATCGCCCGACGACCTGGAGTGTCGTCGGTACGTTCTCCGTTCACATCATTCGGGTGTGATCGATCATTCGGGCTGCGTGAGGCTCACGAGCGACTCGCGGACCTGGCGGCGCAGCACCTTGCCGATCAGCGACTTCGGCAGCTCGTCCACGACGAACAGGCGCCTCGGCACCTTGTACGGCGTGAGGATTCCACGGGCGAACTCGCGGATGCCGTCGATGTCGGGCTCGACGACACCCGGGGCGAGCACGATCGCGGCGACGACCTCTTCGCCCGAGTGCTCGCTGGTCAACCCGACCACCGCCGCGTCCTCGACCTGCGGATGCTGTCGGAGCGCGATCTCGACCTCGGTCGGGGCGACGTTGAAGCCGCCCGTGATGATCAGCTCCTTGATGCGGTCGACGATGCGCACGAAACCCTCGTCGTCGATCTGAACGATGTCTCCGGTGCGGAACCAACCGTCCACGAACACCGCCTCGGTCTCCTCGGGCTTGCCGTAGTAGCCCTGGAACACCTGCGGTCCGCGCACGATGAGCTCGCCGCGGTCGCCGGCAGGCACATCGACGCGGGGATCGTCGGGGTCGACGACCCGACACTCCGTGCCCGGCAGCGGCAGACCCACCGTCCCGGGCTTGCGATTGTCGGCGACGGGATTCGCCATGAGCACGGGGGAGCATTCGCTGAGCCCGTAACCTTCAACGAGGAAGCCACCGGTCGCCGCTTCGAAGGGCACCACGAGCTCATGCTGGAGCGCCATGGCCCCCGAGATCGCGACTTCGGTGCCCGCGAGGGACACGCCCTTCTCGTTCGCAGCTTTCAGGAGGCGCTCCGCGATCGGCGGGACGAGCGGCAGGAAGGTCGCGGGATGCTTCTTCGTGACGTCGAGCACCATGTCGGGGTCGAAGCGGGGAAAGAGGACGAGCCGCGCACCCATCGACATCGCGAACGTGAGGCACAGCGTGAGCCCGTATGCGTGGAACATCGGCAAGACCGCATAGACGACGCATCCATGCCCCCGCACGATCGATGGGACCCAATCCTGCGCCTGCTTCGCATTCGAGAGGAGGTTGCGGTGGGTCAGGATCGCGCCCTTGGGCGTGCCCGTCGTGCCGCTCGTGTACTGGATGATGGCGGTGTCATCGGTCGCCGGTTTCGGATGCGAGGCCGGCAACGGCGCCGAGCGCAGGAGCGACTCCCACGGGGTCGCGCCGGACACGCGCTCCGTGAGCGCCGTACGCGCCTCGCGGGCCTTCGCGATCGGCAGCTTCAACGCCATCCGCGTTCCGAAGGGCATCGCCGTCGTGATGTCCACGGAGATGAGGTGCGACACTTTCAGATCGTCCGGGAACTCCTGGATCGTCGCGACGACCTTGCTCCACACGATCGCATGCGTGGCGCCGTGATCCTCGAACTGTTTGCGCAGCTCCCGAGGCGTGTAGAGCGGGTTGTGCTCGATCGCGACCGCCCCGAGCCGCAGGATCGCATAGAACGCGATGATGTGTTGCGGGCAGTTGGGCAGGACGATCGCAACCGGATCTCCCGCACGCACACCCATCGCCCTGAGCCCCGCGGCGGCGCGCTCGATCTGATCGTGCATGCTCCGGTACGTGGTTTCGCGACCGAAGAACTGCAGCGCGGTCGCGTCGGGATAGTCGCGGACCGATGCTTCGACGATGTCGACGAGTGATCCCGTCACCGGTTCCAGATCCGCGGGCACCCCCTCGGCGTAGCTGGCGATCCACGGGCGCGGCGGGTCATAGGTCGTCACGGGGTCAGCTTACGCCCGGCCTAGAATTGACTGGTGTCTGAAATCACCCCCGATCTCGTGCGCCATCTCGGCGTGCTCGCCAGGATCCAGCTCAGCGACGAGGAGGTCGAGCGCCTCACCGGCCAACTCGATGTGATCGTCGACAACATCGCGAAGGTGTCGGAGGTCGCGACCGCCGACGTCGCGGCCACGAGCCATCCGATCGCCCTGACGAACGTGTTCCGGGCCGACGAGGTCGGCGAGACGCTGACCGTCGAGCAGGCGCTGCAGAATGCGCCGGATGCGGCATCCGACCGGTTCCGCGTCACCGCCATCCTGGGGGAGGAACAGTGACCGACGTGATCCGCCTCAGCGCCTCCGACCTGGCCGAAAAGCTTGCCGCGGGGGAGATCTCCAGCGTCGAGGCGACGCAGGCGCACCTGGACCGCATCCACGCCGTCGACACCGACGTGCATGCGTTCTTGCACGTCAGTGACCACGCGCTCGACGTCGCGGCCGACATCGACCGTCGCCGAGCCGCGGGGGAGCCGCTCGGACCCGTCGCCGGCGTGCCGCTCGCGATCAAGGATGTCCTGGTCACGACCGACATGCCCTCCACGAGCGGGTCGCGCATCCTCGAGGGCTACCTCTCGCCCTATGACGCGACGGTCGTCGCCCGCGCCCGGGCCGCGGGTCTCGTGCCGCTGGGCAAGACCAACATGGACGAGTTCGCGATGGGCTCGTCCACCGAGCATTCCGCGTACGGTCCGACGCGCAACCCGTGGGACCTGGAGCGCATTCCCGGTGGTTCCGGCGGTGGGTCCGCGGCTGCCGTCGCCGCGTTCGAGGCCCCTCTCGCGCTGGGTTCCGACACCGGCGGCTCGATCCG
>Ga0182739_1000884_pt1 | contig 34109 bp, 38 predicted proteins | sample eDN5th30CBELigBY_FD_128873 | JGI IMG/M metagenome (GOLD analysis project Ga0182739, IMG submission 128873) | Enriched backyard soil microbial communities from Emeryville, California, USA - eDNA 5th pass 30_C BE-Lig BY (version 2) (version 2) | ecosystem: Environmental > Terrestrial > Soil >... | reverse complement strand
GAACGTATATTGTAGCCCAAATGGAAGACGGATTTTATTTAATTGACCAGCATGCAGCCCAGGAGCGGATCAAGTATGAGTATTTCCGGGATAAAGTCGGAGAAGTGAATGCAAATGAACGTCAGACACTCCTTATGCCGTTAACATTCCATTATGCGGCAGATGAAGCATTGCGTCTGATGGAGTCGAAGGAAGCACTTGAAGAAGTAGGGTTTTTCTTGGAAGAATTCGGGCTTTCTTCATTTGTTGTACGGGAATACCCAACATGGTTCCCGCAAGGCGAGGAACAGGAAATTATCGAGGAATTAATCGAACAAGTGTTAAGTGCAAGGAAAACGGATATAAAGAAATTACGGGAAGATGCGGCGATTATGATGAGCTGCAAAAAATCGATTAAAGCGAACCACTATTTAAACAAAGAACAGATGGAAAGACTGATCAATGATTTACGAAATGCCGACAATCCGTTTACATGTCCGCATGGAAGACCTGTACTCATTCATTTCACGTCATATGAAGTGGAGAAAATGTTTAAACGCGTAATGTAATTCATACACAAGGGGATGGTTTTATGGAGCAAAGGTCATTTTTTGTCACCATGTCAGACGGGCATGATATTTTCGTCCGTACGTATGCACCGAGTAAAAAGCGTATTGGACATATTCATATTTTGCACGGGATGTCGGAACATAGCGGGCGTTATGAAAATTTCGCTGAAAAGCTTTGTGACGAAGGATACTTTGTAACTGCTCATGATCACCGGGGACATGGTTTTACAGCGCAAAAAAACGGCATGTTCGGTTATTTCGGACCTGAAAAGGGTTTTGAACGTGTTGTTGAAGATGTTGTAGAAGTGCTCTCCTATTTAAAGAAAGAAACAACAGAGCAGCCTATTTTATTCGCTCACAGTATGGGCTCGTTCATAGCCCGCCGTTTTATTCAACAATATAGCGATAAAATTGAACGGTTGATTTTATCGGGAACGGGATCACCGACATTGCTTCATAAGGCAGGACATATTATCGCGAAGCAGCTTGTAAATATGCAGGGGGCACAAATACAGAGTGATCTTATGAATGATCTTAGTTTCAGCAGTTTTAATCGAAAAATTAAGAATGCGAAAACAAATTTCGACTGGCTTACTACCGATGAAGAAGAGGTACAAAAATATATTGCCGATCCATTTTGCGGTGTAATCCCGACGAATCAATTTTTCGTTGATTTAACGGGAGGCATGCTGAAGATGGAAGATGAACAGGCTAATGCGCGTATCCGGCCTGACTTAAAAATACTCGTTGCAAACGGGACATACGATCCGATTGCAGGTCCTGAAGCAGAAGGAGCGTTTCGAGTCGGAAAACTGTTTGCACAGGCAGGTGTAGAGCATGTGAAGGTGCATATATTTGAGGGGATGCGCCATGAGATCCTTAATGAAAAAAAGAAGGAAATAGTAAAAGAAATAATTGTACGGTGGTTAAAAGATGAATAATAAAATCGATGTCGTGGCCATTATCGGTCCTACAGCATCCGGAAAAACAGCGCTAAGTATCCGCTTGGCAAAAGAGATTGACGGTGAAATTATAAACGGGGATTCCATGCAGATCTATCGCCATATGGATATCGGAACGGCCAAAATTACCGAAGCCGAAATGGAAGGTGTGCCGCATCACTTACTCGATATTAAAGAACCGACGGAAGGATTTTCCGTTGCGGAATATCAGCAGCTTGTTCGCGGTAAAATTGAAGAGATCCAAGCCCGAGGAAAAATGCCGATCATTGTCGGAGGAACGGGGCTATACGTACAATCTGTCCTGTATGATTTTCAGTTTGCCAAACAGGAAGTGGATGAAGCAGCACGCGAAAACTATTATAAAGAACTTGAAGAACTAGGTCCTGAAGCGATGCATGCAAAACTCGTGCAATTGGACCCGGCTGCTGCCGCATCCATCCATCCGAATAATACAAGACGTGTTATTCGGGCACTGGAAATGGCAGAACTGGGAGGAGTTTCTCGAGCGGAAGAGCAATTCAACCGGGGAGATATTCCGTTATATAACCATTTTATTATCGGGTTGGATATGGATCGTGAAAAGTTATATGAAAGAATTAACTTACGTGTGGATCTGATGATGGAAGCAGGTCTTGTTGAAGAAGTACGGGCATTATATGATGCGGGAATTCGTGATGTCCAGGCGATTAAAGCGATTGGCTATAAAGAATTGTACGCGCATTTCGATGGGCTTATTTCACTTGATGAAGCAGTGGAGCAGATTAAACAAAACTCCAGACGCTATGCGAAGCGCCAGCTTACCTATTTCCGAAACAAAATGGATATTGCGTGGATCGGAAATGATTGGAATAAAATAAAAAGTTTGTTTGAAACTCATTAAAAATAAAGGGAAATTTTGTCCGCATAACGAATAGGTAACTATTGCATGTATTTTATGGTAAGGGAGATTGAACAACGATGAAATCGATTAATTTGCAAGATACTTTTTTAAACAATTTACGTAAAAATAATGTTTTTGTAACGGTATTTTTGTTAAACGGCTTCCAATTAAAAGGACTTATAAAATCATATGATAATTTTACCGTACTATTGGAATCGGAAGGAAAACAGCAGCTTATCTATAAGCATGCAATTTCTACTTTTGTCCCGTCCAAAAATGTAGCATTATCGGAAGAAGAGTAACGACACAGCCAAACTTGTAGCGAATTTTGGTTTGATTGATTATAATGACTAAGACGCTATAAGTATTGGAGGATTTTTGATGAAAACGATGACAACAGATGAACTGATCAACTTACTCGATGCAAATGAAGATTTAAATGTAATCGATGTTCGTGAAGATTTTGAAGTGGAACACGGAATGATTCCAGGTGCTGTACATATTCCACTTGGCTCAATCCCTGAACGTACTAATGAACTGGACAATTCAAAATCCTATATTGTCGTATGTAAAGGCGGCGTACGCAGTGCGAATGCATGCGAATATCTGGCAGAGCAAGGTTTTGATGTAACGAATTTAGATGGCGGAATGATGGTCTATGATGGAGAATTAGAATTTAAATAATTTTCAAGAGAAAGGGAGTGTCGAGTGATTCGACACTCCCTAAGTTTATGTTACTTTGTATAATGAATTTTTTTCGACGGCAGGCTCCAGCCTTTTGTATAGGAACAAATGCGCAGGAAAGTAATGATAATAAATAATATATATAAAAACAGATCACCTGCAAAAATTTCAAGGCCGATTAAAAATCCTGCACTGGCTGCCCATACCCCATAAATTTCGTGCCGTAGTATAATGGGTCTTCTGCCGGCAAGCAAATCTCGAACAACCCCTCCTCCGGCACCTGTTAATACTGCTGCAACAATGACAGCCACAATCGGTAAATCCTGATGTACCGCATGCATGGCCCCTTGAATGGCAAAGGCGGATAGGCCGATTGCATCGGTCACATTTCCCCAGCGATTCCAATGTTTAATTAAATGATGAGGAATTAAAAAGAAAATCGTAATTGCCAAAAGAGCAATTTGAAACAAAAACTCCTGGTTCCATAATGTCGATACCGGAAGACCAATCAAAATATTTCGGATGGCACCACCACCAAAAGCTGTGACAATCCCTAATATGTACACCCCAAATAAATCATACTCTTCTTCCATTGCCACAATGGCCCCGGAAACGGCAAAGGCAATCGTTCCGATCAAACTAAATACTTCCCAAGCCATAAACATCTCTCCCTTAATGTCCTTTCGACCATGACAATAGCAGTTTTTCAAACATTCGTCAAAACTATTTTTTTTCATGTATAATGGATACAGTTTGAACAGAATGGAGTAGTAAAAATGGCATTTCAATCAATATTAACAGCTGAAACATTAACACTTGCAGCAAAAATGGAAGAAAAAGTCCGCACTTATCATCAGGAAGTGGATAAACGTGCGTTTTATAATCAGCAGAAGGTGCTTGCAGCATTTCGTGAAAACCAGGTAAGTGACTTCCATCTGCACCCTTCAACAGGATATGGCTATGATGATGAAGGCCGTGATAATTTAGAGCGTGTCTATGCGCAAACTTTCGGAGCAGAGGCAGCGATCGTACGTCCCCAGATCATTTCAGGTACACATGCAATTACATTAAGCTTATTTGGTGTATTACGTCCAGGGGATGAACTGGTCTATATTACAGGCAAACCATATGACACACTTCAGTCGATCGTTGACGGGGGCGAAAAAGATACAGGTTCCTTGAAGGACTATAAAATCGGCTATTCCCATGTAGATTTAATCGGTAACAAGGAAATTGATTGGGAAGGTGTAAGACAGGCAGTAAACGAAAACACGAAAATGATTGCGATTCAGCGTTCAAAGGGTTACGCAACGCGTCCATCATTTACGGTCGAACAAATTGCTGAAATGGTTTTAAAAATACGGGCGATCGCACCGGACGCCGTGATTTTTGTGGATAACTGCTATGGGGAATTCGTAGAGTTGCTTGAGCCGACAGAAGTTGGGGTAGACTTGATGGCTGGTTCATTGATCAAAAATCCGGGTGGCGGCTTTGCAAAAATTGGCGGATACATTGCAGGGCGTGCAGATTTAGTGGAAAAATGTGCCTATCGTATGACATCACCGGGAATCGGAGCAGAAGCAGGGGCTTCATTAAATACGTTGGCAGATTTTTACCAAGGCTTCTTCATGGCACCACATATTGTTGCACAAAGTTTAAAAGGTGCAATTTTTACATCGGCAATGCTTGAAGAAATTGGTATGACGACATCGCCGCATTATACTGATGTCCGTACTGACCTTATTCAATCGGTCTCATTCCAAACGGCGGAACAGATGGTAGCATTTTGTCGAGAAATCCAAGCTGCTTCACCTATTAACGCCCACTTTGCCCCAGAGCCTGCCTATATGCCGGGCTATGAGGATGATGTCATTATGGCGGCAGGTACGTTTGTACAAGGGTCGAGTATCGAATTAACAGCAGACGGTCCGATTCGACCACCATTTACAGCATTCATCCAAGGCGGATTAACATATGAACATGTAAAATATGCTATTTGTTCTGCGGTCCAAAAACTTAAATAATATATTAGAAATCGTCCGGTCATTGGGCGATTTTTATTTGTATATAAAATTCTCTTTATTCTGTCAACTATTTGCTCATTTACAAAAGTAATGTGAGTTTTTCTGACATACATTTGACATTGTTAATAACAAGTCGTAATATAACTTTAAGGGAGGTGAATTAAATTGAGTAGTGAAATTCGACGTTCAATGCCACTATTATCGATAAGTATCGTCATGCAATTAACGGATCTGACAGCAAGACAAATTCGTTATTATGAAGAGCATGATTTAATTCAGCCGCACCGGACAGAAGGAAATCGACGCATGTTTTCTTTAAATGATGTCGATACTTTACTGGAAATCAAAGATATGCTTGAACAGGGCATTAATATGGCAGGGATCAAAAAAGTGTTTGCTTTGAAAAATGACCCGGCAGCTCAAAAAGCAAATAATGATATTTCAGATTCGGAATTACGCAAAATTTTACGTGAAGAAATGCGTCAGGCACAACGCATGCAAAAAACATCGTTACGCCAAGGGGATTTATCGCGCTTTTATCAATAGCGCGTAAATTATAAAAGATCGAGTAAAATCGGTACTGAACAAATTTAGGAGTGTGGAATTTAGTGGGCAAATATACAAAAGACGATATTAAACGTCTAGTAGAAGAAGAACAAGTAAAATTCATCCGTTTACAGTTTACAGATATTTTAGGAACAATAAAAAACGTAGAAATTCCTGTGAGCCAACTAGATAAAGCATTGGACAATAAAATGATGTTTGATGGTTCATCAATCGAAGGTTTTGTGCGTATTGAAGAATCAGATATGTACTTATATCCGGATTATGATTCATTCATGGTCTTCCCATGGACAGCTGAAAAAGGGAAAGTAGCACGTTTTATCTGTGATATTTACAATCCGGACGGCACACCATTTGCTGGCGATCCACGTAACAACTTGAAACGTGTATTAAAGGAAATGAAAGAGCTAGGATTCACAGATTTCAACTTAGGGCCAGAACCGGAGTTTTTCTTATTTAAACTGGACGCTAAAGGCGAACCAAGCTTGGAAGTAAATGACCATGGCGGTTATTTCGACTTGGCACCGACAGATTTAGGTGAAAACTGCCGTCGCGATATCGTATTGGAACTAGAGGAAATGGGCTTTGAAATTGAAGCATCTCACCATGAGGTAGCACCAGGACAACATGAAATTGACTTTAAATATGCGGATGCAATTACAGCTTGTGATAATATCCAAACATTTAAATTAGTTGTTAAAACAATTGCACGTAAACACGGTTTACATGCAACATTCATGCCAAAACCTTTATTCGGTGAAGCCGGTTCAGGGATGCACTTCAACGTTTCATTATTTAATGGAAAAGAAAATGCCTTCTTTGATGAATCTACTGAATTAGGTCTATCTGAAACAGCAATGCAATTCATGGCAGGTATACTTGACCATGTTCAAGGCTTTACGGCAATTACAAACCCGACAGTAAACTCTTATAAACGTTTAGTACCAGGTTATGAAGCACCATGTTACGTAGCATGGTCTGCACAAAACCGTTCACCATTAATCCGTATCCCTTCTTCTCGTGGGATTTCAACACGTGTAGAAGTTCGATCGGTCGATCCATCAGCAAACCCATATCTAGCGATGGCTGTAATTTTAGAGGCTGGACTTGAAGGAATTCGCAAAAAATCAACGCCACCACCAGCAATCAACCGCAATATTTATGTAATGAGCGAAGAAGAGCGTAAAGCAAACGGCATCGATAACTTGCCGGCAGCTTTAGACGACGCTTTAAACTTACTTGCAAAAGATGAAGTTGTTCAACGAGCATTAGGCAACCACATCTATGCTAACTTTAAAGAAGCAAAAGAAATTGAGTTCGATATGTACCGTTCAACTGTCCACCAGTGGGAACGCGACCAATATATGAAAATGTACTAAGAAGAAAGCGCTGGAGCAAAAACTCCGGCGCTTTTTTGCGTAGTATGATGTTGAGGTTTGTTTCACATAATGAATGACAAAGAAACCGGCAATAACATGCCGGTTCTAAACTGTTTTATTTATTGCCGTTTTGGAATTTGTTCTTACCAAATTGTCCCGATGCTTGTTGTTTTTTAGCTTCGGCCTGCTGGTTTTGCTGTTTCACTTGGTTAACATCTGTTTCCATGCCGAACTCAGCGCTCATTGAAGAAAGCTTCTTCTGTAAACCGCTGTTTGCGAACAAACCGGAAGCTTGTTGCTTTTTGGCTTCAGCCTGCTGGTTTTGCTGCTTCACTTTGTTTACGTTAGTCTCCATCCCGAATTCAGCATTCAAGGAACTTGATTGCTTTTGTAAAGCGCTGTTAGCAAATAAACCAGAAGATTGTTGCTTTTTAGCTTCAGCTTTTTGGTTTTGCTGCTTTACTTGATTAACGTCCGTTTCCATACCGAATTCGACGTTTTTATTATTGATGTTGTTTTTATTTTTTGACATCAATATCACCTCCTGAAATTATTCTGTTCAGAGGTTGTTTTATTATGCGGTTAAATAATTTGCCAATTTTTAAAAAGGAGATTGAATCTTGCCTATTGGTGCTGTATATATTAACCAAATACTGTTTAAAATAGAATAGGGATCAACTGTACTGATTATTGAGAAGAACGTTATGTATGACGGACGATTACATCATATAATAGTAAGTGACAAATAATTTTACTAATGTAAGAGGAGGAAATTATGGAACTCGATACAATGATGCAAGAGTTAGAGGCTCTTGGAAAAGAACGTACGAAAAAGATCTATATGTCCAATGGAGCAAAGGAGCCGTTGTTCGGTGTAACGATCGGCTCAATGAAACCGTTCGTAAAAAAAATAAAAATAAATCAGGACCTGGCTGAAAAACTCTATGCCACAGGCAACTATGATGCAATGTATTTTGCAGGTATCATTGCAGATCCGAAAGCGATGACTGAGGAAGATTATGACCGCTGGATAAAGCAGGCCTATTTCTATATGATTTCTGATTATGTAGTTGCCGTAACATTGGCGGAATCCGATATTGCGCAAGAAGTAAGCGATAAATGGATTGGTAGTGGTGAAGATCTGAAAATGTCGGCGGGTTGGCATTGTTACTGCTGGCTGTTAGGCAATCGTAAAGACGAGGAATTTTCAAAGGAAAAGTTAATAGGTATGCTTGAGTATGTAAAACAAAATATCCATAAGGCACCTCAACGCACTCAAGTGGCGATGAACAATTTTGTCATGACTGTTGGTGTTTCATTTAAACCTTTACATGAAGAAGCCATGCAAATGGCAAACGAAATCGGTCCAATTGAAACGAAACGTGAAGGGAAAAAACCGGGTCTGCTCCATGCTTATGCGGAAATTGAAAAGCAGGTGGAAAAAGGGCGGATCGGTTTTAAACGTAAATATGTACGATGTTAATTGTAAAGAGTTATACCTTGTTTTTTCACAATAAAATTGTATAAACTAAAATCAGGAAATTTCAAGGAGGCTTATTACATGAAAAAAAGTATTGCTATCGATATGGACCAGGTGCTAGCTGACTTTTATTCGAAATTACGTGTTACATACAACGAAAATTTCGGTACAAATTTTACAGATGAAGAGTTTCTTCGGACAACTCAGCGTGATTTGCCTCGAGAAGATGCGAAAAAATTGTTTGATTTATTAAATGAGCCGGACTATTTCAGGGATTTAAAAGTGTTGGATGAAGACGCAATTGAAGTCATTCAAGATTTGCAGGAGCATTATGAAATTTTTATTGCGACAGCCGCAATGGATGTACCGGGATCATTTACAGCAAAGTACGAATGGTTAATGGAGCATTTACCATTTATTAAAACCCAGAACATTGTGTTTTGCGGTAATAAAGCGGTTATACATACCGATTATTTAATTGATGACAGTCCGCGTCAGCTAACGGCATTCAAGGGAACGGGGATTTTATATTCGATGCCGTACAATCGGTCAGAAGAAGGCTTTATGCGTGTCCATAACTGGAAAGAAATAAAAGAATACTTTATAAAACAAATGGAAATTGTTTGAAAATCAAAGGGTTGCGAAGATGCAATCCTTTTTTTATTTTTGTAGTCATTTAGTATAACGAAATAGTATAATTTAAATTATTGGAATTATCTATAAATTTTAAGGAGATAGAAATAATGAAACCGATGATTGGATTAACAATGTATGATTTTGACAAGAAATTGGATATTAACAATGCGTATTTGACTTCAATTGAACAGGCGGGAGGTATTCCCATCTGTATTCCCAATGCTACAGAAGAAAACGTGGATGCATTATTAAATGTAATCGATGGCCTTGTTTTAATTGGGGGAGCCGATATCGACCCATTGCTGTTTAATGAAGAACCGCACCGTCATATTGGAAGTGTTGTAAGAAAACGAGATGACAGTGATCTTTTATTAATGAATGAGGCCTATAAAAGAAAAATGCCTGTACTCGGTATTTGCCGCGGACAACAGATTATGAATGTAGCATTTGGGGGAACGATTATTCAGGATATCCCATCCCAAGTGGAGAATACAATTTTACATAAACAACCTTCAAAGCGCGGGGAATTGGCACATACGGTTGAAGTAAAGACATCCAAATTCAAAGAAATTTTTAAAGAGGACTCATTCCGTGTTAATACCTTTCACCATCAATCAGTCGGAAAGCTTGGGGAAGGGCTCCTCGTTTCGGCTATTGCGAAAGACGGGATCATAGAAGGGATAGAACATGAATCGCATCCATATTGTGTCGCGGTACAATGGCATCCGGAAGAATTGGCTCCAAACGGCGATGTTTATGCACAGCGCTTATTTAATAGCTTTGTAGAAGCATGCAATAAATAATGGAAAGCTCGGTCGTCAACGGCTGGGCTTTTTAATTTGAAAATAAAAAACTTGCCGATTCTATTAGAATGGCAAGTTTATAATTAATGGATATTTCGATAGAGGCCGACTACTTTACCTAAAATAGAAACCTGGTTGACAATGATCGGTTCCATTGAGCTATTCTCAGGCTGTAGACGGAAATGAGTTTTTTCTTTGTAAAAGCGCTTGACAGTCGCTTCATCGTCTTCCGTCATTGCTACAACAATCTCTCCGTTGTTCGCAGTCGACGTTTTTTTAACGATGACATAATCCCCATTTAAAATACCGGCTTCAATCATGGACTCTCCCATAATTTCAAGCATAAACAATTCCTCTTCCGGTGAGCCGTAAGCATCAGGTAACGGGAAATATTCCTGAATATCCTCGATTGCAGAAATAGGCAGACCAGCTGTTACTTTACCGATTAACGGAACATGAATGACGCCTTGTTTCGCGATGTTCATCTCTTCCTGGTCCAATATTTCAATGGCACGCGGCTTTGTAGGATCACGGCGGATAAGCCCTTTACTTTCTAAACGAGCTAAATGCCCGTGGACAGTTGAACTGGAAGCTAAACCGACTGCTTCTCCAATTTCGCGAACTGATGGCGGATAGCCTTTAGCACGAACTTCCTCTTTTATAAAAGTTAGAATAGCTTGCTGCCGTTTTGAAATTTTTTGTGTCAACTAACTCACCTCTTTATCATGCTATTTTTCTTAAGGTAAGTATAGCAGTATGCGAACATGAATGCAAACATAAGTTCGAAAAAACGGTTGACAAAAACATATGTTCGTATTATTATGAGAACAAACATTCCGAACATACATTCGAAAGAGGGTTTTTCTAATGAAAAAAAGTAAATTAAATGGCTTCACATCAATGTTTCTACTATTCTCTGTACTCATGATGGTTTTATTCATGATGCAGGATGATAAAATTGAATTATACGAACACGTAAGCATAGAACATGGCGATACTTTATGGTCGTTGGCAGAACAATATCGTGGTAAAATGGCTAAGCATGATTGGATCAATGAAGTAAAAAAGGAAAATGGAATGCTGGATGAAAAAGTTGTTTTAGGACAAGTATTGGTTGTACCTGTAGAAAAAAATTCACAATACATTGCTCAGCTGAATGAATCCTCCGATATGCAATCGATTAAAGTAGCGAGAGGGAACAATGATAAAAACTAAAGCAGTAATATATTGCCGTGTCAGTACGGATAAAAATACACAAGAAATATCACTAGCCCGTCAGCAGGAGGAGCTGACAAAATACGCTAAATCATTTGGCTATAAAGATGTGGAGATTTTCAATGATCAGCATAGCGGCTATGATGTTGATCGAGATGGATTGCTCGACATGCTTGACTATATGAAAGAGTACGGCATTAAAGCACTATTTGTACAGGACGAAACACGTTTAGGACGCGGGAATGCCCGGATGGCGGTTCTTCATCTATTGCAAAAATATGAAGCGACAGTTTATACACTGAATGATGCAGGCCCTGTCGTATTAAACGAAATGGACACGATGCTGCTCGAAATTTTAGCGATTGTCGAAGAGTATCAGCGCCGTATGCATAATGCAAAAATCCGCCGGGGAATGCGCCGTGCTGTAGAAAATGGTTACCAGCCGCAAAACAATTTGAAAAACCGTGGCAATATTGAAGGACGTGAACGAAAAGAAGTGCCTGTCGAAGAAATTGTTCAGCTACGCCAGAAAGGGTTAACTTTTGCTGAAATTGCTACGACTTTGTCAGGTTTGGGCATTTCTATCAGTAAAGCGACCGTACATAGAAGATATATTGAATATATGGAGCGACTTGAAGAGTAAACACTTGTTTTCAAGTCGTTTTTTTTATACCTTTGTAGTAGGTAGGAAGAAAGGTGAGATTCAAATGTTATCAAAAGAAAAATTAGCTCGCATTAATGAGCTTTCTAAATTAGCGAGAGAAGGCAAATTGACGGAAGAGCAGGCGAAGGAACGTACAGCACTGCGCAAAGAATATTTAGATACTTTCCGTACTACAATGCGCGATACAATCGAACATGTGAAAGTAATCGATGAAGAAGGCAATGACGTGACACCTGAAAAATTAAAACAAATTAAATCACAGAAGAAGTTCTTAAACTAACAACATTTCATTAATATGTCACATTTAATATAAAGTATGACATAATTTATGGGACGTTTTTAGAAATTATTGTTTTCTTGTGAAAATTTGTCTACACTATAAAATGTATAAATATCGTACGAGGAAAGGATGTCACATAATGACACAACAGATGGATCAGTTAGCAATTAACGCAATCCGTACACTATCAATCGACGCAATTGAAAAAGCAAATTCAGGTCACCCAGGTTTACCGATGGGTGCTGCACCGATGGCTTATACATTGTGGACGAAGCAATTACGCCATAACCCGCAAAATCCTAATTGGTACAACCGCGACCGTTTTGTATTATCAGCTGGACATGGTTCCATGCTTTTATATAGTTTATTGCATCTAGGTGGCTACGGTTTAGAGATGGAAGAGATTAAAAACTTCCGTCAGTGGAATTCAAAAACACCGGGACATCCTGAATATGGTCATACAGTTGGTGTAGAAGCGACAACTGGTCCATTAGGACAAGGTATTGCAATGTCAGTAGGTATGGCGATGGCTGAACGTCACTTGGCTGCAACATACAACAAGCCTGGTAAAGACATTGTTGACCACTATACGTTCGCGTTATGCGGTGACGGAGATTTAATGGAAGGTGTTGCTGCAGAAGCAATTTCTCTTGCAGGTCACTTAAAGTTGGATAAATTAATTGTACTATATGATTCAAATGACATTTCACTAGATGGTGATTTAGAAAAGTCATTCTCGGAAAACATCCAAAAACGTTTCGAATCATACGGCTGGAACTATTTAAAAGTTACTGACGGTACAGATATTGTTGAAATTAATTCTGCTATTGAAAAAGCAAAACAAAATACTGGTGGCCCAACTGTAATCGAAGTGAAAACGGTTATCGGTTTTGGTTCTCCTAACAAATCTGGTAAATCAGATTCACACGGTGCTCCACTAGGCTTTGATGAAGTTACTTTAACAAAAGCTGCATACGCTTGGGAGCATGAGCCATTCTGCGTTCCAGATGAAGTATATGATACATTCAAAGCGGCAAGTGAAGTACAAGGTGTACAAGCTGAAGCAGCATGGAATGAGTTATTCGAAAGCTACAAAAACGAATATCCTGAATTGGCTGCGCAGTTTGTCAATGCAATGGAAAATAAATTACCGGAGAACTTTGCTTCTGAGTTACCTGTATATGAAGCAGGTACTGCAGTAGCTACTCGTTCATCATCTGGTGATGCAATCAATGCGCTTGCAAAAACAACGCCATCATTCTTTGGTGGTTCTGCTGACTTGGCAGGCTCAAACAAAACAACGATTAAAGGCGCTGGCGATTTCTTTGCTGAAACTCCGGAAGGCCGTAACATTTGGTTTGGTGTTCGTGAGTTTGCAATGGGTGCTGCACTGAACGGTATGGCATTACATGGCGGATTAAATGTATTTGGCGGTACTTTCTTTGTATTCTCTGACTATGTACGTCCAGCCATCCGCTTATCTGCATTAATGGGATTACCGGTCACATATGTGTTTACACATGACTCAATTGCAGTAGGGGAAGATGGTCCTACACATGAGCCGATTGAGCATTTAGCATCATTACGTGCAATGCCGAATCTTTCAGTGATCCGTCCTGCAGATGCAAATGAATCTGTAGCAGCATGGAAACTAGCTGTAGAGAGCAAATCAACACCAACTGTATTAGTATTATCCCGTCAAAACTTGCCTGTATTGGATGTTGCTACAGAGACAGTTTACGAAGGTGTTGAAAAAGGCGCATATGTTGTGTCAGCTTCTGCTAAAGAAACTCCGGATGCTCTGTTAATTGCAACAGGTTCTGAAGTTGGCTTGGCAGTGGAAGCGAAAAAAGCATTGCTTGCAGAAGGAATTGACGCATCAGTTGTATCAATGCCATCAATGGATCGTTTTGAAAAACAGTCGAAGGAATACAAGGAATCCGTATTACCTAAAGCTGTAACGAAGCGTTTAGCAATTGAAATGGGCGCATCTCTTGGCTGGCATAAATATGTTGGCTTTGAAGGCGATGTATTGGCAATTGATAAATTCGGTGCATCGGCTCCAGAGAAAATTGTGTTAAAAGAATACGGCTTCACAGTAGAAAATGTAGTTGCGAAAGTAAAAGCACTTTAATTCGAAGCTTAAATGTCACTTGTCTACTATGGCAAGTGGCATTTTTTCATTTCTATACCAGTCGGAATTCAGGCCAAATATTGAAGGATAAGAAAAAAGCTTTGGCAAAAAGAGCAAATTCAGATACAATATGCCCATACTAAAAAAATGGGTAACGTGCGATTTTACTGAAGGAATGGTACGATAATAAAGAAATATGGAAGTATCAGATGAAGGATGTGGATGAATAATGACAGCAGAAAATAAGCAAAAAGAAATTACTACATATATCGAACAGACACTTTATTACCTATCGAATAAAGCAGATCTTGAAAAATTCCAAACAATGCTTCAAAAAAATATCGATGAAAAAAGAGCTTCTTCCACTTCGACGACTGATTTTTATGATCGACTAATGTTAAATATTGCGTATTATGTGGAAAATAAAATGGCGTGGACAGATCTTGTTCGAGCAACATTCAGTTCAGGAAAAGTGCCTACTGTTTCCTATATCGAAAATGAATTAATGGCCCAGCAAATGCAAATCCGCAACAGTGTCGGAGAGAAAATGGACGATTATAAGAAAGCATTCCACCAGCAATATGACGCATTAAAGGTCGAAGATGAAGATGTAATATACGATTATGCCTATGCATCTGTTGAGCATGCCTACCGTATTGACTTTTTAACAGTTGCCTGTGCTAAAAATGCAAACATTTTAACAGAAGGCGATATCGAGGAAACAATCAAAATGCTGGATGGCTATATGGCTTATTATACGGATCAGCTTGTCAATAAAATGACGCTTTCTTAAAAGGAGATTTAAAATGAATACACCATTTATTTATTTACACAAAGCACCTAAAACAGATGGAGATAAGCAACCTGCTATTTTTTTACTGCATGGATTAGGGAGCGATGAAAACGATTTACTTCAACTTGTTGATTCGTTTTCAACTAATTGTCATATTTTCAGCCTGCAAGGACCGATCAAGCATCGTCCCGGCTATGCATTTTATACATTCGAAGAAGAGGGTAAACCGAATCGTGCAATCTTTGATAAAGTACTGAAAGGTATTGAATTATTCATTAAAGAAGCGATTTGGGAATTCAATTTGGATGAAAAACAAATTTATGTAGTCGGCTTCAATCAAGGGGCAGCGGTTGCACAGTCACTTGCAATGGTGATGGGCAATGCCATTCGTGGAACAGCAGCATTAAGCGGTTATTTACCGGAGTTCGCTGCACTTGAATATAGTAAAAAGACGATGGATGAATCCAAGATCTTTATTTCTCACGGGGAATATGATTATGATTTTCCAATTGATTGGGCAGAGCATGCCGTCCGATTTTTCAATGACTATGGCACGGATGTAACATTTAGAACGTATCCGGTAGGGCATGGGGTAAGCGAGCAAAATCTGCACGATTTAATCGCATTCCTATCGCAAGATTTACCGGACAACAATTTAAACTAAAGAAAACAGCTGACGGAAGAAAGGTGAATTACTTCCTGTCAGCTGTTTTTTTCGTGTCCAGCAATTGCTCTGCTTCGGCAATAGACATCGGTTTGTAGAAATAATAGCCTTGACCAGCAGGACAGCCGAGTTGTTGAAGCATTGCCAACTGTTCTTCTGTTTCAATTCCTTCAGCAATGGGGCGCATTTGAATGTTTTTCGCCAATTGGATAATCGTTTGTACAATGGCATACATCCCAGGTTCGTTCATTGCGCTGACAAAGCTTCGGTCGATTTTGATTTCGGAAAAGGGTAACTGCGGCAAATAACTTAACGAAGAAAAGCCGATCCCAAAATCATCGATTGAGCACTCAATCCCCATACGTCTTAATTGATTCAGAATTTCTTTTGCTTTTTTGAAATCCACCAATTCGATGCTTTCCGTTACTTCCAGTTTTATATAATGTGGCGGGACATTATATTTGTAAAAGATGTCACTTATATTTTGCAGGAAATCCGGATCGTAGAAATGGTCCGGAGAAATATTGAGTGCAATCGGTAATATTCTTTTGTTCTCATTGATTCGATTTTGAAGCCAAATAAGGATCTGCTTGAAATTCAGTAAATCAATCGCTTTTATCTTACCGGTTTGTTCGGCAATCGGAATATATTTTACCGGTGAAATAAAACCAAGTTTGCTTGAGTTCCAGCGAGATAGTGCTTCAAAACCCTCCACTTCAATCGTTTGGAAGTTGATTTTAGGCTGCAGATAAACTTCGAACTCTTCATGTAAAAGCCCATAAGCCAATTGATTGAGAATATCCATTTCTTCCGTCAATTCTTTCGTACTATTATCTTCATAAATGGAATAGCTTGTCCCAGTACGTTTCTGTGCATTGGATAAGGCAATATCAGCCTGGTGAATGCTCTGTTCGACTGTCATCGACTGATTGAAAACCGTATAACCGATTTTTAAAGTAATATAGATTTCTTTACCGTCAATGATATAAGGTAATTGAGTGATCGATTCAAGATGCTGATTGTACGTAATGAAGCAATCCTTTTCGTCAACTATCCCTAAAATAAGCGAATTTGAAAATCGCGAAATCAGTGAATCATTTTCCGGAAAATAGATTTGCATTCGATCTGCCACTTGACGGAGTAAATCGGCTCCTGCGTTTCTGCCATACAAATCAACCACCTTATTAAATTCCGTAGGATGCAGGATGGCGACTATTCCCGAGTTACCATCATTAATCCATTCAGATAATTCTGACTTAAAATAATGGAGGTTCGGTAAATTTGTTTCGACATCAAAGAAGGCGAGTCTGCTAAGCTCAATTTTTTGTTCAGCATATTTAATTGCTAATTGGATCAGCAAGGCCAATCGGTTTAAGTAATTGATATCTATTTGCTTTAACTCTGTTGCATCCTGATTGAACAGTGTCAAAATGCCGCTTACTTCATTTTGAGGTGTCAAAATAGGCTTTGTCCATGAACCATGAACAACATTAAGGTCCCACTGTGTAAAAAGATCGATCTGTTGCTCTTCTTGTGCAAAGTCCTTTAAATAAACCGCATTCGAATTCAGATTCGTATTAGGGGTAATTTCTAATATGTCTAGTTGACTGAGAATCCTCTGTGGCAATGAATATGTACCTAACGATTTAATTTCTCCATGTTCATTAAAAATATGAATGGCACAATAGACATCACGAATGTAAAAAAGTTCAATCTTCTCGGTAATTAAATTTAAAATCGATTGCAGGTTATCCTCATGATCGATCGCTTCATACACTTCATGTTCCAATTTATAGACCATTTTATTTAACTCTGCTTCAGTCGTATCTTCGCAAGTTAGCAAAATATATTGAATGATATTATCTTCATTTCGAATCGGATGCAGTGTAATCGAGTTCCAAAAAGCGGATCCCTTTTTTGTATAATGCAAAATCGTGAATTTTTTTGCGACACCTGATTTTAAATGTAAATTTAATTCTTCAATAGATGTTTGATTCGTTCTGTGTCCATTAAAAATACTGATATTTTGATGCAATAATTCCTTCATTTCGAATGATGTAAACTTAAGAAACTGTGAATTAGCATGTAAAATAGATAAATTTTCATCATTTATATCAATGATGAGCGATCCTTTCGAAAGCTGGTTACTTAAGGTCTTTAGCCAATTAAATAAGCGGTCTTTAGATAGGGGTATAAATTGATCAATGGTCATTCTAACTTCCCCTTTAAAAAGTAGTGTGTATTTTAAAGTAAGTATAACAAAATTCCTATAAAATGAAAGTGGTATTATATTAATATAAAAAAATCCCTTTTATATAAGCCAAAAGTACTTATCGTAAAATGGAGTATATTAACTATTTTAACGCAAAAAAAAGAAACTAGTAAATATAAAAATTACTAGTTTCTGTAAAAGCTATTTTCGATATTCATCGATTTTTGTTGTGATTTTATCTTTCACATCAGCAACTCTTTCCTGTGTTTCCCCTTTTAGCTGATCGCGTTGACCTTCCACTTGTAGAGATGGGTCATTAGTATTTTTGCCGATTTCTTCTTTTACTTCGCCTTTAATTTTGTTTCCTGCGCCTTTTAGTTTATCTGTAAATCCGTTTGACATAATATGACCTCCTAAATGTTTAGATGGTATATATATTCCCGCATATATTATTGCTAAACAAAATGGATAGAAAGGTCGGATTTAAGCAAAATAGCCAATATATTTATTTTATGTAGATTTTATAGAAGTGATGAAGGGTTTCCTGACCTGCTTCTTTTATCAATGGCTGTCCATCCATGTTCAAAGTTGCTTGTGTTTTTGTTTCATCAATTTTGTAATTGTTGAATGATAGTATTACTTCAACTTTTCCATGTTCTTTTAGCCGTTCTTTTTGGTCGGCAGAAAATGAGTGCTGTGCAAATAATCCATTATCTTGCCAAGTACCTGAGATTTTCAACAGTTTGGTTTTCCCGCTGTCGTCATATTCCCATTGGACATCGCGTAATATAGACTTAAATAAATCGTTAATTGTAAAAGTTTGATTGTCGAATTTGATTTCTGTAGCTCGAACGGAATGAACATCGATTGAAATTGCAGAAGCTGCTTCATTCGCTTTTGAATTAATCCCTGCTGCCGCCTCTTTTAAATCTGCTACCATATCACCACATCCAGCCAATAAAATAGAAGTAATTAATACTACGAAAAATCTTCTCATTAGAGTCCCTCCAATGTCGTCATTTCATTCATCTTACTAAATTGTGGTGAAAGATTCGTACTGATTCTTAAACAGTTTGTGAAAAAATTGTAACAGTTCGTTAAACAGAATTCCTTTTTTCGAAAATGTTTGTTTTTCTGTTCATGAATAACGTTTGCAACTGTGGGTATGATTAGAAATAGATACGTATCGCTTGGTACTGAAAAGTCCATCATCTAAATAATCGAAAGTGAGTGATTTTAATGCGGATTAATGATGAATTGCTAGACAAACTTGGAATTTACTTTGTTTATCATGAAGTGTATAACAAATACGGCATTACTTTTGAAAGCTTTGTTGATCGTTGGACAAGAGGAATATTGGAAATATAATTTAGCATGATTGAAAAGTAGAAATGGAAAACAAAATCGGTTCAAATAATGATAAAGATGCGGCCTTGGTAGTAGGACGTATCTTTTTTTCTGTTTTCTTTTTGGAAAAAGTTGTTTACGATGAAACGGAATACATAAATAAAGGAGAATCGACAATGAAAGTACGTGAACTGGGTATAACGATTGGAAAATTGTCTCCAGGGGATAAAAATTGCATAACGGATATTAAAGGTGTAAGCGTCGGGCATGTGACATTGGATTATCCGTTAAATGATGCAGGTGATGCAGCCTGTACCGGAGTAACCGCTATATTACCGCATTCAGGTAATCTGTTCCGGGAAAAGGTGACAGCGGCGAGCTATGTATTGAACGGTTTCGGAAAAACAACAGGTCTTGTTCAAGTGGACGAACTAGGTGTAATCGAGTCGCCGATAATGCTTACGAATACATTTGGAGTACCGAATGTAGCGCAAGGGACACTCGAGTATTTACTTGAACAGAATGAAGAAATAGGTATTTCAACCGGTACGGTTAATATCGTTGTCGGTGAATGCAATGATAGCCATTTAAACTCAATCCGTCATTTTCCTGTAAAACCTGAACATGCTGTTGAAGCGATACAGCGAGCAAAAACGGATGCTGTGGAAGAAGGAGCTGTCGGAGCAGGAAAAGGTATGGTTTGTTTCGGCTATAAAGGAGGAATTGGCAGCTCATCACGCATTGTTGAAGATAAGACTGGCCAAACATATACGGTTGGGTGCCTCGTACTTAGTAACTTTGGAAAGGCGAGCGAATTTTCAACAGACCGGTATAAGGTGACAGCTGACAACGGTGAATCGACAATTAGTCCAACAGACGGCTCTATTATAATTGTAATGGCGACAGATGCCCCATTAAGCAGCCGCCAATTGAAACGAGTTATAAAACGTTGTGGAATAGGTTTGGGGAGAACAGGCAGCCACTTTTCCCATGGAAGCGGAGACATTGTCATCGGTTTTACAACAGCTCGTACAGTACAGCATCAATTCGATGGAGAACTGGAAAATCGACAGCAAATTAGAGAAGATCATGACGTGATGAATGCATTGTTTATGGCAGCTGCTGAAGCGACAGAAGAAGCCATCTTGAATTCGTTGTCGCAAGCTACTACGACAACGGGCAGAAATAATAACAAAGTCGAAAATTATAATTTTGTCGAATAATGTATTTTTTTCATAAAGAAGTTTAGTGGGTCTTTTACACCATATCAGTGTAAAAGGCTTTTTCTTATGAAAATATAATACTATGGGGATAATATGTTTTGAATCTATTGTAGAAGATTGCTATTTATCAAGGTTTTAGCGCGATGAAAAATTAAAGTTTTATTTAGAAAACTATTAGAAAAAACTTCCACAATCGAAATAAGTATGGTATTTTATAGATTATAAATAAAAGACTGAAAAATCTAAATCTTTGAAATTATTATTCTAGACTGATGAACAAATAGCAATGAAAGGAGAATCGTTATAAATGAAAGTGTATATAAGTGCAGACATCGAGGGGATAACCGGCACAACGGTATGGAGTGAAACGGAACTGAACGCTCCGGATTACGCCCAGTTTCAAAAACAAATGACAAAAGAAGTGCTTGCCGCCATTGAAGGGGCATTTGCAGGTGGCGCTACGGAAATCCTTTTGAAAGATGCGCATGATTCCGGCCGAAATATTTTGATTGAAAATCTGCCTGAGAATGTAAAAATTATTCGTGGCTGGACGCAAGAGCCGATGTGTATGGTTGCGGGGTTGGACAGCAGTTTTGACAGGGCAATTTTTATCGGCTATCACAGTGAAGGCGGCAGTGAAAAGAATCCTTTGGCCCATACACTAAGTTTATTGGCCGATGTCAAAATAAACGGCGAATATGCCAGTGAGTTTTTAATAAATACATATGCAGCAGCCCTCCATGATGTACCGGTTGCTTTTGTCAGCGGAGATCAGGCGTTGGCGGAACATATCGCCCGATATAATGACCAAATCGTCACCTTCGCAACAAAAGAGGGAATCGGTCATGCAACAATCAATGTAAGCCCGCAAACAACATTAAAACAGACGAAACAGCTTGTAGAACGGGCAATGAAGATCGAACGTACAAAGCTTCAAATAGAGTTGCCGAAACACTTTACAGTGGAAATTATTTATAAAGATCATATTAAAGCCTACCGGAATTCATTTTATCCAGGTGCAACATTTAAACCGCATAATACAGTCCATTTCGAAACGAACGATTATTTTGAAGTGTTGAGACTGTTGCAATTTTTAACTTGAAGCAGGTGAATTTATGAAAATATCAAAGGTTGAGGTGGGGTTTGTCGAGGCACCTCTTATTACCCCGTTTAAAACAGCTTTACGCACAGTACATAGTATCCGAAATATTGCCGTATTAATTTATACCGACAACGGGCTGATCGGCATTGGCGAAGCTGCGCCGACCCATGTCATTACAGGAGAGACGCTTTCATCGATTCGTTATGCAATAGAAGAGGTGATTGCACCATCAATAACTGGGATCGAAATTGATGAAATTGCACTGCTTTGTCAAAAGATCGATGCGTGTCTCTACCAGAATACGAGTGCTAAAGCAGCAGTCGAAATTGCGCTTTATGATTTATGGGCAAAACAATACAATGCTCCCCTATTTAAATTGCTGGGCGGCTACAAAAAGAATATTACAACGGACATCACCATTAGTGTGAATGAAACCGATGAGATGGTGAGAGACAGTATAGCGGCTGTTAAACGGGGCTTTTCCATTTTAAAAGTGAAAGTCGGAAAAAATCCGGTAGAAGATGTTGAACGGGTCATGGCAATTCGAAAAGCAGTAGGACCTGATATTACATTAAGGGTTGACGCCAATCAAGGATGGACAGCAAAAGAAGCTGTAAAAATTATTGGACAGCTTGAGGATAAAGGCGCGGATATCGAACTCGTTGAGCAGCCTGTCCATTATAGTGATATAAAGGGCATGCAATATATTACAAACAATACGTATACAAATATTTTGGCAGACGAAAGTGTATTTTCTCCAAAGCAAGCGATCGAGGTCATTGAAAAGCGGGCCGCGGATTTAATAAATATTAAGCTGATGAAAACAGGGGGTATTTCAAAAGCGCAGCAAATTAACCACATTGCAGAGGCAAATGGTATCGCTTGTATGATTGGCTGTATGCTTGAAACAAAAATCAGTGTCAGTGCAGCTGCCCATTTTGCAGCAGCAAGCAAAAATGTCACAATGGTCGATTTAGATGGACCAAGTTTGTGCAGTGAAGATCCAATTGAAGGGGGGCCGATTTTCGAAGGGGAAAATATTCAAATGACCGATGCTCCCGGTATCGGGTTATTAATAGAGGCTTACTTAGCCAAATAGAAAAAGATAGAAAAGAGAAATGGGGGAAACGACTTTGAAAAAATCTTTGTTAGCATTACTTTGTATGTTCGTACTCGTACTAGCAGCTTGTGGTGATTCATCGGATTCTGGTGAAACATCGGAATATCGAACAGTGTACTCAGGTGAAATTAAAACACTGAACTATTTAAAAACAGCAGAAACAAATGAATTTGCATTATCGGCAAATTTAGTAGAAGGATTAATAGAATATGATCAATATGGAGTTGTTAAGCCAGGATTAGCAGAAAGCTGGGAATCCAATGAAGATGCAACTGTATGGACATTCAAACTTCGTGATGACGTAAAGTGGGTCGACCATGAAGGAAAAGATGTAGAAAATGTTGTAGCACAGGACTTTGTAGATGGCTTAAATTATGTGCTTGATGCGAAGAACGAATCTTCGACAGCGTGGATTGCAACAGTCGTGAAAAATGGTGATGCTTTTTACAATGGCGAAGTAACGGATTTCTCGCAAGTAGGTATTAAAGCGATTGATGAAACAACGCTTGAATATACATTGGAAGCTCCGACACCATACTTTTTATCGATGCTGAACTACGTATGTTTCTTCCCTGTAAACGGCGAGTTCTTAGCTGAAAAAGGCGAGGCATTCGGAACGACTCGTGAGAATATTTTATATAACGGCGCATATATTTTAGATAAATTCGAACCTCAAAATGAGCGTGTACTTGTGAAAAACGATGCTTACTGGGATAAAGAAACAGTGAAAATCGATCGTATCCGCTATAAGTACAATAAAGAAGCAGCGACAGTTGCACCTGAACTGTTCCTACGCGATGAGATTGACGGGGCATTAATCCCGACGTCAATTTTGGATGAATGGTTAAACAGCGATGACAAAAAAGATTTAGTACGCCAAAACACAAATAACTTCTACACATACTTCTATGCATTAAACTTTGATCCGCAATATGATGCAGAGTATGAGCCTGAAAACTGGAAAGTAGCAGTAAACAATAAAGATTTCCGTAAATCGCTTTATCATGCACTTGATCGTGTATCGGCAATGTTAACGATTGAGCCTTACAATCCGCAAGATTTACTGTCAAATACAATTACACCGAAAAACTTCGTGGATGTTGAAGGTGTAGATTACACAATGCTTGAGCCATTAAAAGAGATTACAGAAACAGATTCATTCAACAAAGATCTAGCGCTTGAGCATAAAGAAGCGGCAATGGCTGCATTAGCCGGGAAAGCTACATTCCCAGTCAAGGTATTATTACCTTACAACTCTGGTTCACCGGAATGGGCTAACCGTTCACAAGTAGTGGAACAACAGCTTGAAAATCTTTTAGGTGCTGATTATATCGATGTGGAACTGTATGCAGGTCCTGCGACAGGATTCCTTAGTGAAGTACGTCGCCCTGGTAAGTTCTCGATGCTTGAAGCAAACTGGGGTCCGGACTTTGCTGACCCATCAACGTATACAGATCCATTTTCAGAAGGCGGAACATATAACAAGCCGGAAATGGCTGAAGGCTATAACAGTGAATATAATAAGCTAGTTGAAGCTGCAAAAGCAGAAGTAGATCCGGCTGTTCGTTATGAACTGTTTGCAAAGGCAGAGGCATTTTTAATTGAGGAAGCATTTGTTATCCCGTACGCAGTAGGCGGCGGCGGTTATACTGCTTCAAAATTAAATCCATTTGAATCACAATATTCGCCATTTGGTGTTACATCCGAGAAGTTTAAAGGTCAGTCTATCCTAGAGAAGCCAATGAGTAATGAAGAATTCAAGTCTGCTAAAGAAGCATGGGAAAAAGAACGTGCGGAAGCATTAGCAAACACTTCTAATTAATACGAAGGCATTTTAAATGGAGGTAGATTAGGAGATGACAGGATGTTTCTGCATCTCCTTTCTGCTTTTATAAACTTTATTCGACCGATGTTACGGATTTATTAAGGAGTAATTGGCGCTTGAGACCAACAATCACCGGACGTCATTACACCGAGGAACTACTGAGGAGGGAACGTGTTTGTTAAAGTATATTGCGAAACGATTCGCGCAATCGATATTGACGTTATTTATCATCGTGACAATAGTTTTCTCCCTGTTACGATTAATGCCTGATGAAGGCTATTTAGGCGCAGCAGCAGAAAAAATGTCGCCAGAACAGCAGGAAATTTATTTAACGAATCTGGGCTTACGGGATCCGTTATTAGTCCAACTTAAAAACTTCTACATCGACCTTATTCAAGGCGATCTAGGAAAATCGATTACATACCGTACAGATGTACCAGTACTTGACATTATTCAGGATAAAATGATGTATTCTATATTGTTCGGATTAGGAGCTGTAGCACTATCCTTATTAGTCGGTGTACCGCTGGGCATTTTGATGGCTCAGTTTAAAGGGCGCTGGCTCGACAGGCTGGGCACAGGCTATATCGTAATAGTAGTAGCAGTACCGGCGATGGTATATTTCCTTATGATTCAAATGTATATTTCGGAGTTGTTCAACTTGCCGATGCTGTTTGATGAATACAATCCGCGGAGTTTTATTTTACCGTTAATCTGTTTGGCACTTGGACCGATTGCTTCCTATGCAATGTGGATGCGACGCTATATGGTGGATGAGCTAAATAAGGATTATATTAAGCTGGCACGGGCAAAAGGTGTGACAGAACGTACGATTATGTTCCGCCATGTGATGAGAAATGCGTTCATCCCAATGGCGCAATATTTACCTGCAACGATTTTATTTACGATTACCGGTTCGATTTATATTGAATCATTATTTTCAATACCAGGTATGGGTGGATTGCTCGTAGATGCGATCCAGCGCCAGGATAACAATGTCGTACAAGGTTTAGTGCTTGTATTTTCTTCACTAGGGATCATTGGTTTAATTTTAGGGGACTTACTGATGGCAATTGTTGACCCTCGAATTAAACTAGGGAAAGGGGACAGTGTACGCTAATGGGAATTTTTACGAAAGAGATTCAGAATATTTCGGAAAAATCAACAGAGCAGCTGCATGATCACATGTTTGACTTTGCCGCTGTCGATGATGCAAAAGCGGAAGAAACAGCTTATTCCAATTACTCTTATTGGCGTTCAACCTTCCGCTCCTTCAGGAAAAATAAAATTGCTGTATTTTTACTTGTCTTTGTCATCGTCTTGATTGCATTTACATTTGTCCAACCTTATTTGCCAGATCAAAAATCACCCACACAAATTTATTTGAATCCGGACACTGGAATGCAGGACCGGAATGTTGCTCCTAATGATGAATATATCTTTGGAACAAACTCCATCGGTCAGGATTTATGGTCCCGAATTTGGGAAGGAACAAGAACTTCTTTATTTATCGGTTTTGCAGTAGCGATTATTGAAGTTCTGATCGGTTTTACAGTTGGGGCATTATGGGGTTACTCGCGGAAACTCGAGGCACCGATTACCCAGCTGTACAATATCGTGGATAATATTCCGACAACGATTGTACTCATTTTAATGGCGTATATTTTGCGACCTGGCATATCGACGATCATTATCGCGATGTGTATAACGGGTTGGGTTGAAATGGCGCGCTTCCTGCGAAATCAGATCGTCATTCTGCGTGACCGTGAGTATAATCTGGCATCCAAAACTTTAGGAACACCCGGCTATAAAATCATCTTGAAAAACCTGCTCCCATATTTAATTTCAGTCATTATGCTGCGAATGAGTTTAGCGGTCCCGGCTGCAATTGGTGCAGAAGTATTTTTAACATATATCGGACTCGGATTGCCGGTAAGTGAGCCATCATTAGGTAACTTGATCAATGAAGGACGCGTACTGATGATGTCACCGGATTTACGTTATCAGCTTATTTTCCCAAGTATCGTGCTAAGTGTCATTACGATCGCCTTTTATATTATCGGGAATGCATTTGCTGATGCGGCAGATCCGAAAAATCACGTTTAAAGAGGAGGGCGTTATATGGAACAGGAAAAAATATTATCCATCGAAAATCTAGTCATAAAATTTAAACTGCGTGGACAAACCTTGACGGCTATCCGTGATATTTCGCTCGATTTATATAAAGGAGAAAGCCTTGCAATTGTAGGGGAATCAGGTTCAGGAAAATCCGTATTAGTAAAATCAATCATGGGTCTCCTTGATAAAAACGGCTATATTGCAAATGGACAAATTCACTTTGACGGCCATGATTTATCGAAATTTAAAACAGAGGCAGACTGGCTGAAGGTTCGCGGCAAAAAAATTGCCATGGTGACACAAGACCCGATGACATCGCTGAATCCGCTGAAAACAATCGGCAAACAGATCGAAGAAAGTGTCGTACTGCACCAAGGATTAAAAGGGAAAGAAGCATATGAAAAAACATTGCAGCTGCTGCGTGATGTTGGGATCCATGATGTGGCGCGCCGCTATAAGCAATACCCGCATGAATTTTCCGGTGGGATGCGTCAGCGGATCGTAATTGCGATTGCTGTTGCCTGCAATCCGCAAATCCTGATTTGTGATGAACCGACAACAGCCTTGGATGTAACGATCCAGGCACAAATCCTGCAGCTGTTAACAAATTTGCAGGAGAAGTATTTGCTGACGACGATTTACATTACGCATGATTTAGGGGTTGTTGCGAAAGTCGCGGACCGGATTGCGGTTATGTATGCAGGGGATATTATCGAAGTTGGACAAACAGAGGAAGTATTTTTCGATGCGAAACATCCGTACACATGGGCTTTGATTTCGTCACTTCCACAATTGGGCAATAAAGGCGAAGAACTGTATTCAATCAAAGGTACCCCACCGAATTTATTTAAAGAGATTAAGGGGGATGCGTTTGCACCTCGGAATCAATATGCACTCAAAATCGACTTTGTTGAACGTCCACCTTTTTTCAAAGTGACCGATACCCACTATGCCCGCACATGGCTGCTAGATCCGAAGGCACCGAAAGTAGAGCCTCCTGAAGTGTTGCAAGCCTTTTTCGCAGAAGGGAGACAATATGCAAATGACTAATCTAAATAAAGAAAAACTGATTGAAGTAAAAAATATTGATATCGTTTTTGGACAAGGCAAAAAACAGTTCAAAGCGGTAGACAACGTGAGCTTCGATATATATAAAGGGGAAACATTCGGACTTGTAGGGGAGTCGGGGTCAGGAAAAACGACAATCGGCCGTGCGATTATGCGCATTAATCCGATAACAAACGGAGAAATCCTATTCCATGGAAAACCGATCAATGGCCGTATTTCCAGTGCATGGGACCGTGAAATTACACAAAAGATCCAAATGATTTTCCAGGACCCGGGTGCTTCTTTAAATGAACGGGCAAAGGTTGACTATATTGTTTCAGAAGGTCTGATTAATAATAAAAGATACGGCAATGAACAGGAGCGGATCGATAAAGTAAAAAAAGCCTTACTGGAAGTCGGACTGCTGCCGGAATTTGCTTCACGTTTCCCGCATGAGTTTTCGGGCGGGCAGCGTCAACGGATCGGTATTGCCAGAGCACTAGTGATGGAACCGGAGTTTATTGTAGCGGATGAACCGATATCTGCGCTGGACGTTTCCATCCGTGCCCAAGTATTGAACTTATTGTCCAGCTTACAGGAGCATCGTGAGTTAACGTATTTATTTATTGCCCATGACCTGTCGATTGTGCGCTTCATAACAGATCGTACGGCGGTGATATACAAGGGGAAAATCGTTGAACTGGGTGAAACGGAAAAGCTGTTCAATAATCCGTTGCATCCTTACACGAAAGCATTACTGGCTGCTGTTCCGGAACCGAATCCGTTAAAAGAACGCAGAAAAAAGCTGCAAGTGTATGATCCGACTGTCCATCAGTATGAAATGGATCCACCTGAATTTGTTGAAATTGAAGAAGGACATTTCGTATTGGCCAATCAAGAAGAGCAGGCACAATATCGGGCGGTGCTTGCCGGAAGTGGAGTGTAGACGATGGCAATGATAATCCCAAAATCTTTGAAAAAAGGCGATACTGTCGCATTGATCAGCGCATCGGGAGCAACACCGGAACACCGTATCGAACGGGCAATCCAGGCAGTGGAGCAGCTTGGTTTTCATGTAGTTGTAGGAGAAACGTGCAGAGCTCGTCACGGATATTTTGGGGGCAGTAATGAGCTGCGTGCCAAAGAATTGAATGATATGTTCCGAAATCCAGAAATCGACGGTATTTTTTGTATTCGCGGAGGCTATGGCGCGACACGGATTTTACCGATGCTTGATCTGGAGATGATTAAAGAAAACCCGAAAGTATTTGCCGGCTATAGTGATGTGACGGCACTGCACATTGTATTCAATCAGCAATGCGGCTTTGTAACGTACCATACTCCGATGCCGTCGACTGAATTTATTCGACCTGAAATGGATGATTACACATGGGAATATTTCATCAACAGTGTGACGAATACCGAGTGGAACGATTATTTCCTGGAAAATGCAAAAGGCCAGAATATGAATACGGTTGTTCCCGGTACGGCTACGGGTGAATTAGCTGGAGGTAACTTAACCCTTGTTGCAGCATCTTTAGGCACACCGTATGAGATTGATTTGAAAGATAAAATTCTCTTTTTGGAAGACATCGATGAAAATGTGCAACGAATCGACCGAATGCTGACACAGCTGTCATTGTCGGGGAAACTGCAGCAACTCTCGGGAATTTTGCTCGGTGCTTGGACGGATTGCGGACCAATGGATTTAAAAAATGCAGAAAATAATTTAACTTTGGATACAGTATTTGAAGAGATTTTAGTGCCGTTGAATATTCCAATCATAAAAGATGTAACATGTGGTCATGTACTGCCGACGATGTCATTGCCGCTCGGTAAAACCGTAACAATCGATGCGACAAATAAATCTATTCAGGTTGTAGGTTAACATGATGCATAAACAACTTGAACGTATTATTGCACAGTGTCCATATAAAGTGCATAGCATTGTAGAAGATTACAATACTAATGAGATTGTATGGAAAAATCGGAATGAGGAAATTTTCAGCAGTGCCAGTATTATTAAAGTGCCGATACTGTTCGCTATTTTGGCTCATCTGCAAAAAACGAACGGCAATTTGAATCGCATTTACGAAATCTCACACATGGTAGATTTCAGTGTTCTAACCGAGCAGAGACAAACGCAGGCTACACTGCACGAGCTGTTACTTTGGATGATCATTACGAGTGACAATACAGCCACAAACGTATGTATTGATCTTTTAGGCATGGATGCATTTAATGATTATTTTAAAGAAATCGGTTTACATAATACTCGTGTCCAGCGAAAGATGATGGATTTCGAACGTCAAAAGATGGGCTTTGATAATGAAACGACAGCACAGGATATGCAGCACCTTTTCGGGCAAATATATAGAGGTACGCTCCTTACAAAAGAGTGGAATGCAGTTGCACTCGATATTTTAAGCAGGCAGCGCAGTCACGAGTCGCTCAAACGCTATATTGTAGATGACGTTAAAATGGCGCATAAAACAGGTGGTCTTGATACGGTCGACCATGATGCTGGCATTGTTTTTACAAGAAATCGAGATTATTTTATCGGGGTTTTCATTACAGAAGTGACCGATAACGACAAAGCGAGACAAACGATCGGCACGATTTCTAAAATCGTCTATGATCATTTTACAAAACAGGAGGAGGGAATCGATTGAATGCCGTTGTGAAAACAAAAATTGCGAATTTACATGCAGCACCAGACCGACATTCTGAGTTAATCGATGAGGCATTGTACGGAATGCCGGTCGAAGTTCTAGAAGAAATTGATGAAAATTGGGTCAAAATATTAACCTTTTATCGTTACGAAGGCTATACATTAAAATCCAATTTGCAAGTTGGAAGTGAACCGACTGTAAACTGGGTATATGAAGCAAATGATGTCGTTATTCAAAGCTTTGCGGATGTCCTTAAAGCACCAAAAATACAAAGTGAAAATATCCTGACATTGACACGTGGCGCTTTTATCAAAGTTGTTCTGGAGGCCGGGCTTGATCCAACTTGGGCAAAAGTACAGCTTGTAACAGGTGAAGAAGGGTATGTTCGGTCGGCCTGGATTCAGGATCGTGTAAAAGTGTATACGACAAATGAAGAAGCATTCCGCAAGCAAGTAGTGGAAACTGCTTTTCGTTATTTAGGAACACCATACCGATGGGGCGGGAAAACGCCTTTAGGCATTGACTGTTCAGGTCTTGTATCAATGGCGTATATGCTAAACGGTGCTTTTATTTACCGGGATGCGAAAATAGAGGAAGGTTTCCCGTTAAGGAAAATAGAAGGCGACAACTTAAAGCCGGGTGATCTGATTTTCTTCCCTGGCCATGTAGCGATGTATATTGGAAATGATGAGTATATTCATTCCTCGCTGGGTGGAAATGAGGTTAATGTAAACAGTCTGAACTTGCAGCATGACCATTACCGTGAAGATTTGGCGACAACGATTACGGAGTACGGCAGTATTTTTTAATTCAATAACAAATAAAAGGTCAACTCAGCAAGAAATCTGAGTTGACCTTTTTAGTTACATGAAAATTTGTTTTATTCAATTAAAAGTTTTTAAGAATCCAATCGTTCGCTTCTACCCAATTATTAACGCGAATGACGTTATTCGGTACAGGCATTTGATTGTACGGGGTATCAAATAAAATAACAGGGATTTTTAGCTCTTCGGCAATTTCCACTGCATTATCATGTTTGTCTTCGAAAAAAGCTTCCACTGCATGCTTCTTTGCGATGGCAATTTTGTTATGACTGCCGATACATTCGATATGGTCGTAAGGCACTTTAAATTGATCAAACCAGTTTTTCGTAATATCGAAAACATTTTCTCCACGCGCAGAAATATAATAAAGCTCATACTGGTTTTGCCAGGCAGTTAAAATGCGATGTGCATCTGCAGCAAGCTCACTTACTTCATACATTCGTGGCTCGTTTTCTTTAAACCAGGCCTGAAACTGTGCGCGGTCTACAGGGTGCGGAAAACCACTTAAAAAATCATATTCCGTTACATCTTGTAGCGTCATATTAATATTGTATTGTTTATTAATATGTGGAATCAATGTGGCAGGACATGTAACGGTCCCGTCAATATCGATGCCGAACCGATGTTTTAAGTTTGTCATTTCCATTACCTCTTTTCTTTACACAGTTGCATTTGCTTGTGCTTCTGCTTCACGCTTTGCTACCATTTCAGCAGCTAATTTATCGATTTCTTTCTTCAGTTCTTCCACCATTGTTTCTTCAGGAACTTTACGAACTGTTTTACCTTTCATGAATAAAAGCCCTTCACCACGTGCACCGGCAATACCGATATCTGCTTCACGTGCTTCACCAGGACCGTTAACCGCACAGCCTAATACAGCTACTTTTAACGGAACATTCAATTTTGAAATGTATTCTTCTACTTCGTTGGCAATTGAAATTAAATCAATTTCGATACGGCCGCATGTCGGGCAAGAAATTAATGTCGCCATGTTTGATGCCAAGCCGAATGATTTTAATAATTCACGGGCTACTTTAATTTCTTCCACTGGATCTGCAGATAATGAAATACGTAAAGTATTACCGATCCCTTTAGATAAAATCGCACCTAAACCGGCAGCTGATTTAACAGTACCGGCAAATAATGTACCTGATTCTGTAATACCTAAATGCAGCGGGTAATCGAATGCTTTTGATGCTTTTTCATAGGCTTCGATTGCCAGGTTTACGTCTGATGCTTTCATCGAAACAATAATGTCATGGAAATCCAAGTCTTCTAGAATTTTAATGTGATGCAATGCAGATTCTACCATTCCATCTGCAGTAGGGTAACCGTACTTTTCAAGAATATGACGCTCTAAAGAACCGGCGTTAACACCGATTCGGATTGGTATACCTTTTGCTTTTGCCGCATTTACAACTGCTTCTACTTTTTCACGGCGCCCGATGTTACCCGGGTTGATACGTACTTTATCGATGCCACCTTCAATGGCTTTTAATGCTAATTTGTAATCAAAGTGAATATCCGCTACTAACGGGATATTAATTTGTCTTTTTATTTCAGGTATTGCATTTGCAGCACGCTCATCCGGTACCGCAATACGTACGATTTGACAACCTGCCTCTTCTAAACGTTTAATTTCGGCAACCGTTGCTTCTACATCATGTGTTTTCGTCGTACACATACTTTGGATTACGACTTCGTTATTACCACCTATTGTTAAGTTACCGACACGCACAGGACGTGTTTTCGTACGGTGAACGATTTCACTCATGAAAAATTCTCTCCTTTTCAGGCTTTTGATGTGTTATATCTCCTAAAAGATATAACGATATGTAAGCCGTCACTGTTCCTTATTTTATCAGTGTATTTAAAGAAGAACAAGGAAGAAACATTATGAATTCAATTTAGACAGTTTTCCTTCGCGTTCGAGGTGATTGGGATGAGAACAGTGTCTCCTGGTACAAGCGGCTGTAAATTTAAATGCGGATTAAGTTGGTAAAATTGTGCAAGTCTTTCTGGGAATGTGGTTTTAATAGGTGAGGGAGTTGCTGAAAATAGACTGTAAATGGTATCGTCCGGCTGAATTTTTACGACAACATAGTTTCCTTGTTCACCTTCCTGACATGATTGCGGATCAGTATAAAAGGATGCTAATGGGAGCGTACCTTCCTGTAAATCAACTTTAATGACAAATGCAAACAACAAAAGAACGATGGAAGCTATTAAAAAGCGCAAAAAAATCCTCCCTCTCTCTACAATTTAACTCGTTAATAGATTGTTAAACTATATGATTCAGAAGGAGAATTTATTATTTTTGTACGGGATATTTTGTTAAGGCAATAATTATAAAGAACATTGTGATAAAAATACTGATAAGGGTCATAACAGTTTCCGAGATTATAAACAGATTTCCGAAAATCATCAATAATGTTCCCCACGTGCTTGCAAAAACAGCTGTACGCCATATTTGCCTGTATTCGCCGCGTCGTTTCATCGGTTTAATGAAAAACAGACCTGCAAGCGCATATAAACTTACTTTAATAAAATAGATTGATGTATTCAGTACGAATAAAAAAACAATGGCGATCGGATAAACAATCCATTGTATATTTTGTGCATACTGTTCAATCTCCGAATAGCCGAAAATTTCGGCTGTTCCGGCATTAATAAATTGGCCGAATGAAAAAGCAGTAATGAGGGTAATCATTAAAAAGGCATACTGCATCACTTTACCGATGGATAGAATCCGGTAAGCCCCCAGCTTTTTGGGACTCGTTAAACTATGTATGAATAACTGCATATGTGAAATTTTCATGATATTCGAATGCTCCTTTACAAAAGTAGTGTAACATGAAAAAAATTCGAATTGAACTCGGAAAATTAAATTGAATCTTTTCCTCGTACAT
>Ga0182739_1000881_pt1 | contig 34176 bp, 37 predicted proteins | sample eDN5th30CBELigBY_FD_128873 | JGI IMG/M metagenome (GOLD analysis project Ga0182739, IMG submission 128873) | Enriched backyard soil microbial communities from Emeryville, California, USA - eDNA 5th pass 30_C BE-Lig BY (version 2) (version 2) | ecosystem: Environmental > Terrestrial > Soil >... | reverse complement strand
GAGCGATTATATTCATCCTTTAGCAGGGTATATGACTGCGTGGAGTAATTGGTTCCAATGGGTAATTGTCGGAATGTCTGAGATTATTGCTGTTGGGATGTATATGAAGTATTGGTTCCCTGATTTACCTGCATGGATACCAGGCGTGATTGCCATGGGGATTCTAGGGGCTGCAAACCTCATTTCTGTAAAATCTTTCGGAGAATTTGAATTTTGGTTTGCACTTATTAAAATTGTAACCATTGTACTTCTGATTGTTGCTGGCTTGGGCTTAATCTTCTTCGGATTAGGAAATGACGGCCAAGCGATTGGGTTATCAAATCTTTGGGCAAATGGTGGTTTCTTTACAGGAGGATGGACAGGCTTCTTTTTTGCACTTTCTCTTGTTATAGCAGCCTATCAAGGGGTTGAACTGATTGGGATTACTGCAGGTGAAGCGAAAAATCCACAGAAGACTATAACAAAGGCAATTCAAACCATTATATGGCGTATTTTAGTCTTTTATATTGGTGCCATTTTTGTTATTGTAACAGTCTATCCCTGGGATCAACTGGATGAACTCGGCAGTCCCTTTGTTTCAACGTTTGCTAAAGTTGGAATTACTGCAGCTGCAGGTATCATTAACTTTGTTGTCATCACAGCAGCAATGTCGGGATGCAACAGTGGGATTTTCAGCGCAGGGCGTATGCTTTACACGCTAGCAATGAACGGTCAAGCTCCTAAAATCTTTGCGAAAGTATCTAAGAATGGCATTCCAGCCTATTGTACGATTGCTGTCCTTATAGGTTTAGCTATTGGTGTTGTCTTGAATTATCTTGCTCCGCCAGAAATCTTTGTCTATGTTTATAGTGCCAGCGTTCTGCCTGGAATGATTCCATGGTTTGTGATACTGATTAGTCAGCTTAGATTCAGAAAGGCAAAAGCTGCTGAGATGGATAGCCATCCGTTTAAAATGCCTTTTGCCCCTTATAGTAACTATGCGACAATTGCATTTTTACTAATCGTGCTAGTTGGGATGTGGTTTAACCCTAGCACGCGTCTATCTCTTATTGTTGGAATCGTTTTTCTAGTTCTTGTCGTAGTAAGCTACTACATGTTAAAAATGGACAAGCGAGTACCGTTAGAAGTTAAACCGGATGATAATATTTCTAAATAACAAGCTGACGGCATTTCGATAAAAGATTTCGTAATACAAGCGATTTTGTTGTAAGGGATTAAAGCCCTGTCATCTGATTCAAGGAAATATAAATAGTTGCAATCATCATTCAAGCGAGGTTGCAAACGTAATGTTTGTTAAAATAGAAGGAAACAGAAAGGAGCGCTCAGTTTTTAAAGACTAAGCTCTCTTTGTGTTATGAAATAGCTGTTTCAAGGTAATGGCTAGTATATACACATAAAATCATCTTATATTTCTAGGATTCTTTCTATAAAGAAATCTACCAATCTTCGTGGAGTGACAGGAACGTGGGAGTAATTCCCGTTAAAAATGATTGAAAATTAGGAATTCCCATTCTTTAGTTTTTTATATAAACTTGTTAATATAGAAGTTAACTATTATACCAAACATAGGAGTGAACAATCATGAGTGTACACAAGGCTATCACGTTACATGCCCAAAAACAAAATCAAGATTTCACTAAATTTACTCGTTTAGACCAACAAAGGGAGGAGTATATTCAAGAGGCTATAGAGTTATGTAAATCAGGAAAGGGCTTTACAACAGACAAAATTAATGAAGTCACTTCGCAAATTAATGTTCTTGCAAATGAAAGATTTATCCCTACTCGTAAACTCGTTACACCCGAAATGGTTCGTGGTTATGTAGAGTCATTAACTAACCAATCCCATGGCTAAAAAGCCATGGGATTCTTTCTCGCAAATATCTTTCCCTCATAGAAAGAGGCAGGGGGAGGATATATGGAATTTAGATTCCATGCTGTTCACAATATTCATTAATTAGCTGTTCAATTTGATTAAGTTCTGGATATTTCCCGAAAAAAGAAAATTTTACTTCTTCAACGAACTGCCCTTTATTATATACGTGAATTGCCCCATTTTGCTCGATTACACTATACTCGGGTTCAAATCTATACCCATTCCGTTCTATAGCCCCCATCTATAAAAAACATCTCCTTAAAACTTAATTTATTCACTGTTATTATTTCAAGTTCTAGCTTGTAATAATCTAGAAGTTTTGTTTTTCTTTTAATGATTTAACTAATCAACAAATTCTAACTGGCCTTTTTCTAATGTTGCTGGCTTCTTTAAACTTTCAACAGGAAAAATAAATGTCCATGGCATACTAGTTTCTCGTTGAATGACTAGTGATGGAAGGTTAAAGATATACTCTGCGATGATTTCTTTATTTTCAATATAACGTAGTTTTTTATTATGGAATAAAAGTACTTGTTGGCTAAAATTATGGACAAGTACGGTAACTAATAGTTCTCCCTTATGATTGGCGGCTTGCCATAAAGGGGTTAGTTGCACATTAGCAGGATTGGATAAGCTCGTTTCGAAATGAATTTCCTCAATTCTTTTACGATCTTTAGGGGATAAGGTTTTATCCCATGATGGTTCAAACTGAAGCTTTTGCATGTAGTGACACCTCTTCTTTTAAACTAAATCTATTTTAACATAGCGGTTGATATATCAACTTTATAATCATTATCATGTTTGCAAGGTATTAATTAATAGTTCTTATTAAACTAAGAGCCAGAGTAGCTACATAAGGAGGGAAGTATCTAAGTAGAAGAATGCTGCTTATTGTACACCTGAAAATTGTATTTTATCAAATAATAATGTATAAACACCTATAGGAATAGGTAAACGAATGATGAAAATGATGTTTCAGCTATGCTTACTTGAACAAATCTAGGTAGGGCACAACTATATAGTGAAAAATGTAAGGGAATAGCAGTAAACGTCTGTCGTTTAACCGCCTAGAAAAACGGTTACGGAATATTTTGAACTACTAGTGAAAAATATATATGATTCTATTCATTCTCGTTATTTTATAGTGAGCAACTAGGGAAAACAGATAGCCCGTGGGGAGAGTACTTAAGTCGTAAGGGCTTTTCTATAGTCAAGTCATGTGAAAGTGATAGTGAAACTTGTTTTGTTAGGTACAGCCATATAAACTGTACCTAACAGTTTGAATTTTTACGGTGCGAGATTGTAATGGATGACAATCTTTTCTTCTTCAAAGACTTCAATCTTTTCAATGATTCGCTGAAGAACTTGTTTCATTTCTTGTTGGTCTTTTATGTTGAGACTTAAGAAGTTTTTTGTAATTTTTTTTAAAGACCTGGATATTCTTATCCTGGTCTTTTGTTTCGTCTAATTGAGATTGCAGTTCCATTTTGCGATTAGCTAATTCAAATTGCTGTTCAGAAAGTAACAGGTTCTTTTCTTTGAACTGTTCACTCGTAATGATTTCTTCTGCATGTAGAGAGAAGGCTATTGAATTGTTGACTAAGCTTCTCAGACTGCTTCTCCAAGCTTTTTATCTCAGTTAATATTGTTTGCCTGCACGGTTAATGCTTTTTTCTCTGCTACACCATATAGACGCTCAATATTCACGTTTTTCTCAATCAGAGAAGAGATGTCTTTTTTTACCGCCTCAAGTAGTTTCTTCTCTTCTATTAATTGTGATTTATATAGATATTAATAAAACAAAGGGATTTTATGATAAGTATCATTTAATCAGCGAAGATTGTGGTTGTGATTTTTGTGCTAATTATGTTTTAGCTTGTGACAAGTTTCCTCCAGAGATTAAATAATAGAACATATAACATTAATAGGTATTTCTGTTCCGTATGATATCCTTCGCGAAGTATAAACCAGGTGCTTCACATGCAGGTATATACATAGGAAATGATTAATTTATTCATAGTTCTTCATCAAAAGGTGTAGGTATTAGCTCTATGAATAATAGTTATTGGAAAGAAAGGTATTTAGGAGCTAAAAGAATTTAGTAGTTAAAAAGCTGATATTTTATGATCAGCTTTTTTTGTTTTTTCTTAATATAGTAATGATAGTACAAATTGTGATCTCAAATTCATGGCCATAGTTCAAAGTTAAAGTTTGCGGAAATATCCGGATTTACCCCTAACAAGTCCTCTAAAATGAATAAGTCACAAGGAAATGATACTTTCTGTGGTTTTTAATATTTACCTATTTCGGAGATAGACGTTTTTGTTCGGCATGTTTCAGGGAATAGCTGCTTTTTTACATAATTATTTTTATTACATCAGGATGATTTTTTAAAATTAACAGTCATAGTATTAAATTTTATTTTTAAATAACCATTACCTAATTCTCCATAATTTCTGCATTAATTTTATATATAATTAAATGAAGTGTAGTGCATTAAAAGGATGCCCATTGTTAAATGAGCTATAGGAATATTTAGGTGAATATCTGTTGTGAAATAAAAAAGAATGGGTATTATTACTTGTTTGTATAAATCTCCTTATATCTAAATGGAAATATTATTCGGGAGGATTTTTCAATGAAAAGAAATATATTAGTTGTTGACGATGAAGTGAATATGCTAAATCTAATAAGGGTTCATTTATCAAAGGATTATAATATTATTTTAACTAATAATGGCTATGATGCCTTAGAGAAGCTAAACAATCAGACTTTTGATCTTATTATTTTAGATATAATGATGCCATATATAAATGGTTGGGAACTATGTGAAATAATTAGAAAGGAAAATAATGTACCTATTCTAATGTTAACAGCAAGGAATGATTTAAAAGATAAAGTTCGTGGGTTGGAGATAGGGGCTGATGATTATCTTATTAAGCCGTTTGCGTTTGAAGAATTGGCTGCTCGTGTTCGTGCTTTAATACGTAGATCCAGCGGCGACAAAATAATTGAATCAATAGAGCAGGTTATAAACACAAGCAACCTAGAAATTCATTTCGAAAGCAGAAGAGTTAAAGTGAAAAATAAAATAGTAGAATTCACTCCAAAAGAATTTGAGCTAATATGGCTCTTGGCAAGTAATTCTCCTCAAATTTTTACTCGTGAGCTATTACTTGATAGAATATGGGGAATACAAGACGAACGAGAATTTAGGACAGTTGATACTCATATAAAAAACATTAGAGTTAAATTTAGAGAAGCGCAGTGCTTATTAAACCCTATTAGAACTGTTTGGGGAGTGGGGTATAAGTTTGAGGATATAGAGAAGCTATGAAGAAGATCAGGTTTAATAGTATCGGGAATAAGCTAGGCTTAATCATAATGATTTTGTTCCTCTGCATTTTGGTACCTCTAGGATATGTAATTAATCAACTATTTACAGGATTCTACTATAATCAAACGCACCAGTTTATTGATGATGTTTCATTAGACTTGGTGAACTCCATAAGCAACATGGATAATCAAAATGAAATGAAGATATACGAAGAACTAGCCAATCATACGAAAACAGAGATAGTGATTGTTAATAAAGATGGTACGGTATTAACTTCTTCCAAACTTTATAAAAAGGGTACAAATTTTGATTCTGAATTATTGTCTGAAATACAAAAGAAAAACAAAATTCATAAAACTTATGTTCATGCTGAAACAAAGGAATACTATTTTTTATCTGGACGTTCAATTGAATTAAATGAGAAAAAACAAGGAGGAGCATTTGTTTTCGCCTCTTTAGATTCGATTCATGATTCAATTCATAAAGTAAAAAATTATTTAATTCTTTCTATTGTAGTTGCTTTACTTTTGGCTGCTGGATTTACTTATTTTGTATCCAGAAAATTATCGAAGCCGCTTATTGATATGGAGATTGTTACGAGGAAGATTGCTAAAGGTGATTTAAATATAAATATAAAAAAAATATCTAATGATGAAATAGGATCTCTAGCACAAGCAATTAACGACCTCGCAATAGAATTAAAAGATTATCGAACAAATCGAAGCGAATTTTTGGCGAACATTTCTCACGAGCTTAGAACACCTATCTCATATTTATCTGGATATGCTTCGGTGTTGAGAAAAAAACTTTATGATAGTGATCAAGAAAAGGAAGATTATTTGTCCATCATTGAGAATGAAGCTTCCCGTTTGACATTACTCATAAATGACTTATTTGAACTATCTAAAATGGAAGAAAGAAAAATAGAATTATATAAAGAATGGGTTGATATCGAGGAGTTAATAGAAGGAGTCATGGGTAAAGCCAAATTAAGAGCAGATATCGGAAACGTTACTATAAAATATGAACCACAGAAAAATATGAAAATGATTTTATCTGACGGAATGCGATTGGAACAAATACTAATTAATCTTATTGAAAATGCTATAAGGTATACTGATTATGGAGAGATTTTGATTAAATCGCGTGTAATTAAAGATAAGATAATCATTTCTATAAAAGACACTGGGATTGGTATACCTTCGAATGATTTGCCTTTTATTTTTGAACGATTTTTCCGAGTTGAAAAATCTAGATCAAGAGAAATGGGAGGAACAGGTCTTGGGCTAGCAATAGTTAAAGAATTAGTTAATGTATTGGGAGGGGCGATAGAAGTTAAAAGCGAAGTGGGAATAGGGACTGAATTTATCATTTGCCTTCCAATTGAAACATAAAAGATTTTAGGGCTAAACATTCTGTTTAGTCCTTTTTTTATAAAATTTATAAGGTGCAAAAATTGTAAATTTCGATTATATTTTCCCACTTCTTCATAAATTCTACAACTTTATACTATATATTTGGATGGAATATTCATGAAAGCAACTGCAAGGGGGGTATATATGTTTTATTATATTGGTATTCTAACTGCTTTTCTGACGATAATCTTATCATTATTCTTATTATTTAATAAAGTGAAAGGGAAGTATAGGACTATCACTTTGATTTTTACTTTGTTTTTCTTTTTTACGTTCTTGTATTCTTTGTTTATGTTCTCAAAGAAAGAAGTATTTGTTACAAAGTTAGAAAAAAACAATGAGGAGGTTATAAGATCTCCTACTAAAAATTCAGATAATGAAAAAATAAATATAAAACAATCATTACCAATTTCAAGAATTATAGACGTGCCTATCATTTCTCAACTACCAGAATTACCCAGATGATGTGAAGTGACTAGTTTATCAATGTTATTACAGTTCAAGGGTATAAAGGTAGACAAAATGAAACTCGCAAAACTCATTCGAAAGGATTCTACCCCTTATCAAATAAAAGATGGTAAAGTATTCTTTGGCAATCCAAATCAAGGATTTGTTGGGGATATGTACAATATTAATGAGCCTGGTTATGGAGTTTATCATAAACCTATTAAGGAGCTTGCAGAAAAGTTTCTCCCTAACCAAGTTGTGGACTTAACAGATAGTAATTTCAGTGAAATTGAAAAATTAATTTCTAATGGAACTCCTGTATGGATTATCATTAATACAAGATACAAACCTTTACCTAGAGAGGAATTTAGGGTTTGGAATACACCACAAGATGAAATAACCATTACTTATCGCGAACATTCAGTGATTATTACAGGGTATGATCAGAAGTATATTTATTTTAATGGCCCATTGACTGGTGAAAAAAATAAAAAGGCACCCAAGCAAGAATTTATAGATGCATGGGTACAAATGGGTAAACAAGCTATTAGTTTTATTTAAGATTAGTTTACAGCGAACTGTTGCATTGGATGTTGTTGATATTCGAACTCGTAAATCTTTTCTATAAAAATTTGATGCCATATCATAAAAGTAAAAATGGTCCATAGTTTACGGCTATTATCGAACTTACCATGCACATGGTTGTCCAATAATTTGAAAATTTGCTGTTTGTTAAAGATATAGTCAGTTGGACTATTCTGGATTAATTGAATGGCCCAATCATAAAGTTCTGCTTTCAGCCAATGACGAATAGGGACAGGAAAACCAAGTTTTTTTCTGTTCCAAACATGTTCGGGGACTATACCTTCAGCTGCTTTTCGAAGGATATATTTAGTCGTACCGTTTCTTATCTTTTGATTAGAGCTTAGTTTTGAGGCGATATTAAAGACTTGTTTATCTAAAAATGGCACTCTTACCTCTAAAGAATTTGCCATAGACATTTTATCAGCTTTTAATAAAATATCGCCTTTTAACCATGTATGAATATCAATATTCTGCATTTTGGTGATGGAATCGTAACCTATTGAATTTGAATAGATGGAACTTGTCACGTTTTTATTTTCTAAATTGGTTAAATAATTCACTAATAAAAGTTTTTTCTCTTTTTCGTCAAACATATTTGCATTTCCAATATATCTTTCTTCTAAAGCCGTAACTCCGCGCTCGATAAAACTCTTTCCTTTTACTCCGTCTGGAAGAACAGTAGACAGAGTTTTTAAAACATGTTTGAGGGGAGACGGAATATAGGAAAACATTCTAAGTGATTGTGGTTCACGATATATATTATATCCACCAAATAGTTCGTCTGCTCCTTCTCCGGACAGTGCAACTTTGACTTGTTTCCGTGCTTCTCGTGCAACAAAATACAATGGAACAGCTGCAGGGTCTGCCAAGGGATCATCCATATGCCATATAATTTTTGGAAGTTCAGTAATGAATTCTTCAGGGCTTATCACGTAGCTGTAATTTTCTACGTTTAGGGCATGTGCTGTTTCTTCAGCAACATTGATTTCGCTAAATCCTTCTCTTTCAAAACCTACGGAAAAGGTTTTAATTGCAGGATTAATTTGTTTTGCGATAGAAACGACAAATGAAGAATCGATTCCTCCAGATAGAAACGAACCTACTGGAACATCACTCCGCATATGTACGTTTACGGAGTCTATTAATACGTCTTGTATCTCTGTAATAATTTTGGAATCCGTAGTGTTTGTAGATTGAAAATGCGGTTGCCAGTATTTTTTTATCTCCATCTTTGTCCCAATTTTTTTAATAAAATAATGGCCAGATGATAACTTTTTAATTGTTTTAGTCAGTGTACTAGGTTCTGGCACATATTGGAAACTGAGATAATGTTGCAATGAATGTACGTCTAATTCTTCATTTATTGCTGCTAAAATACTTTTTTTCTCTGAAGCGAAGTAAGTAGTGTTATCCTGGTCACAATAGAAGAATGGTTTAATCCCAAAATGATCTCTTGCGCCAAACAATCTTTTTTCGACTTTATCCCAAATAACGAATGCAAACATACCTCTCAGCTTTCGAACAGCTTGCTCTTTTATACTACTATAAAGGGCAATGATGACTTCTGTGTCAGAATCTGTCGTAAATTTATATCCTTGATCTATTAATTCCTTTCTTAATTCTAGATAATTATATATTTCTCCATTAAAGATAATCCAGTATCGCTCATTTTCATATGAGAGGGGTTGCTTCCCGTTATCGACATCAATGATGCTTAACCGTCTAAACCCAAAATTCACATATTGATCAAAGAAATATCCTTCATCATCAGGTCCTCTGTGTGTAATCATATTATTCATATCGATCATTATTTTTTTTATATCTGTATTTTTAGCTTTAGGTTTGTCATGAATACACCCCACAAAACCACACATAAAATTCACCTACTTGTTTTATTTTTACTTTTGCGTAAATGTAATTGTGTAACTACAAGTAAGGTAACAATAAAATTTGTAGAAATTATGGAGTTTAGTATTTATTTTTTGATGAGATAGCCTTTAGCTTATTTACCAATAGGTAACTATATCAAATAGACCTATAATAATAATGAATACTCCAGCTAATTTTTGAACGGTGTTGCCAAATTTCTTCCCTTTTTTGATTAAAAAGGATTCTTCTCCGAGAGTCCATATTAATAATAGAACAACAAGTAGGGGAAAAGCTGTACCAACTCCAAAAAGAGGAGTCAAAGTAAACCCATATGTTGTTGATAATACCATTGGCATTAGTTTTAAAAAAAATATGACAAACATTGTTGGACAAAAAGCTATTGAATAGCTAATGCCTAATAAAAAGGCTCCTAAACTTCCCTCTCTATTTTGAAAGCCCTTCCAGTTGAACAAACGAAATAGCCAAAAGAATTTTAAATAACCTAATAGAACAAGACCGACAACAATATTTAGAAATCCTATACTTTTACGAAAGTATGCGAAATAAGTGGTTAGAGTAGTTTGAAACTCTCTTCCTAGTAACCAAACTAATAATCCAAAAATTGAATAAACGAAAATTTTTCCTAAAATGAATAAGGAAATCTCCCTCCAAGGAGTTTGTTTACCTATCGCTTTATTTCCGAAATATGTTAGAGCAGTGAAGTTTGCTGTAATCTGGCAGGGGGCTAAGGAACCGAGAATACCTAATAGAAAAGCCCCTATAATTGGAATAACTGAGGTACCATACAATAATTGTAATATAGGCTCAGAGAAAAACTGGCTAAACTTATTTAAATAGTCATACAATAGTTTGTCTCCTTTCAGTTTTAATTTTATTAAAACAAATATTTTTCAAGAAATTATGCAGAAAGCAATTTTATAGTAAATTTTATTTTTATAATCTCAGGTTTCCATAAATCTAATCTTTAAAAAAACAAACCTTCGAAATATCATTTAGTAAACCCTGAAATTCAGCTTATAACATAATGTGCATTCTTCTTCTCGTAATTTAACCTCTGTTGATGAGAGATTCTAAAGTTGTGGTTTATACATATATGTAATATGGGAGGGGGATAATCTATGAAACGTAAAACTAACGAAAAAAAGATCGTGATAACCTATTTCAGCATAATCAATATAATATTTGTAGGCATGCTACTAACTTTCTCTCTAATAGCTATACTAGTATCTTTTCCGTTTAGCCTATCCTCCAAAAATATTCAGAACTTTTTAAATTACTCTTCAAAAAATCCAGTATTAATCATGATGTTAAACAGTGAAAATCATTACTTTTATACCCAACAAAGTAAGAGTTTCCCTTCACTTTCCGATATAATATTTGAATCAACAACAAATGTTAAACTAAAAGATACTAGAACCTTACTTGGAAGGGAGCTTCCTGGATTATCAATTTATAACACAGAAATTGCCGTGGCGGGAAAAGGAACGAACCTTACAAATTTACCAATCGAATCAGGACCTCCTCTAGATATTTATCTTAAAGAAAGAGAAATTGATGAAGAGCATCTAAAACAATATGAAGAGGATGAAAAAAAAGTAAATCCAATTAAATCTTCAAAGGAAAAAGTAGTTTATATATATCATTCACATAGTTGGGAAGCATTCCTTCCATTAATAAAAGGGGCAACAAAACCTGACGAAGCTGTAAGCTCAAATCAAAAAGTAAATGTTATTGCTGTAGGAGATATTTTAAGTAAAGAATTAATTAATAAAGGGATTGGTGTTGAACACAATACTGAAAATGTGGCAGAGAATTTACGGAAAAGGCATTTAGATTATTATAGTTCTTATAAAATATCGCGTGAAAAAGTAAAAGAAGCTATGGTATCTAATGAAAAACTGAAAATTCTAATTGATATTCATAGAGATTCTCAACGTAAAGATATTACTACCACAGAAATTAAGGGGGAAAATTATGCGAGGTTATTTTTCGTCGTAGGAAAAGAACATAAAAATTTTGAAAGAAACTTAAAATTTGCAAAAGAAGTTAATAAGGAAATTGAAAATAAATATCCTGGTTTAAGCCGTGGGGTTTTTGTAAAAGGGAAAGCTGAAGGAAATGGTATTTATAACCAGGATATCATGGATCAATCTTTATTAGTTGAATTTGGCGGAGTGGATAATAATTTTATTGAACTTTCTAATACTATAAAAGCTTTTTCAGAAGTTTTTAGCGAAATCTATTGGAAGGCTGAGGAAGTGAATGGTTAGGGTAGTGAAACGATCCCATGTTATTTTAATGTTAACGTTTGCTAGTACATTATGGATGTATAATTTTTTAGGTTTATCTAGCTTTGTTATAACTTGTTTTGGTATGGGCATGACAATAGCAGCTGTCAATTTGATTTACGGGGAGATATCATGAAAATAAACATGTAAGCTTGAAGATTAGTCTTAAAGATTAATCTTCAAGCTTTTTTATATAGTACATAAAATTTTGTTAATGCTTTATGACAAAAGTTGATTCTCCATAAATTCTTCACACTTTTTTATTATAATCATGTGATAAGGGGTTAGGTATATAATATGTCAGACGTTCAATGACGTGTAGCCTAAGTGATTGTTTAACCTTCGATGAATTGGAGTATAACATTTATAATAGTTTTCTCATTTTAATTTAGGGGCTGATACTGTTGAGTAGTAATGTTATCATCAAAGAGTTTTTTAAAATTAACTTGAATGGACAACTGCATATACCAGGTGCTATTCAAAAACTACTGCCATTTAAGCAGGGTGAAATGGTTGCTGTGTATGAGCAGGGGAACACTATAATCATAGAAGCGAGTCTAGAAGAAAGTAACCATAATCTATGTGTCTATCAATATGGTAAGATTACCATTCCTGCTGAAATAAGAAAGCTACAGAATATAACCCGAGACAGCTTACTCACGATGGAGTTTTCTAGGGAAGGAAAAATGCTTTTACTCCGTAAAATGAGTGCTTAATCATAAAGTTAATTGTAATAGAGTGTAATTTCTATAAATGTAGAATTATACTTTATTTCTGAATGATAAAAGACATATCGTTTAAATTGACAAGAGCCTATAATGAAAATAAAAATTGAGGCAGATATTACAATAAAAAAGCTTATAAAAAATGCGATCGAATAGCAGATCGCATTTTCTTATAAGGAAATTATATTTATTCGATTATTCTGGCTTGTTATTAGCAGCTGGATCTGGCGTAAAGTCAAATTCAAAACCTTTATATTTAACCATGTCTACCATACCGGCGGAAGCATGGTGGAGGTCGTGACAGTGGAACATCCAGTTTCCAGGGTTATCAGCTTTAAAAGCAACCACGTATTCATCACCTGGTTTTAAATTTATCGTATCTTTCAAAATTGGGGAACCTTCAAATGGCTTCCCATTTTTGCTTAACACTTGAAAGAAGTGTCCATGTAAATGCATAGGATGATCATCAGATTTAGAGTTATTAACCAATTTTACTTTAACAAGATCCCCTTTATTTACTTCCAAGTTATCTGTATCAGGAAACGTCTTTCCATTGATTGTATAAACCATATTGTTTCCGTTCATTTCTGTATTTAAATCCATTGTATACTCTACGTCAAATTTCTGATTTAAAGTAAACTCAGCTTTAGTGTCTTTTCCATATGAAGTGAAATTGAATTCAGGTAATTCCTCTTTTGAATTAGACTGGTCGATAGACTTCTCAATTCCCTCATATTCTATAACGGTTTTCATTTCCTCTGTACCTGCCATGTTGCCATGGCACTCTAAATACCATTTACCAGGGTTGTTAGCGATAAATTCAATATCGTATCGCTCACCTGGTGCAATAGAAATTAATTGATCCTTGATTTCTTTTGGCTGATTTAACTCTTGGCCATCTATGGCAACAACTTTGAATTTATGACCATGTAAATGGATTTTATGAGACATATATCCGATATTTGCTAAACGTATACGGACTTTCTCGCCCTCTTTTACTTTAAGAGGTTCAACATCTTTACCACTTTTTCCATTGATTGTGAAAATGTCGTAATTGCTCATATCATGCCCCATCATATTTGTGCTATCTTCCGATTCCCCAGTGTGTTTACTGTCTGAACCGGACTCGCTGTCTTCCATCCCACTCATGTTTGAATGATCCATACCTTCCATGTTTTCCATACCATTCATATTTTCCATACTCTCTGGGTCACTCGTCCATTCATCAAGCATAAGAGAATAGTCACGGTCATACGAGGCTTGTTTTGGTTCAACGATAAATGAACCGTAAAGGCCTTTATCTAACTGATTCACTCCATCCTGATGGGTGTGATACATATAGGTACCAGGTACTGAAGCAGTAAATTTATAGGTGAAGGACTCGCCAGGCTGAACAGCATTCTGAGTCACCCCTGGAATACCATCCATATTGTTGGGAAGGGGGATTCCGTGCCAATGAATGGAGACAGGGTCAGGAAGCTCATTTTTTAATTTGATTTTTACGTCTTCTCCTTCTTTTACCCGAATTTGGGATCCAGGAACTGAACCATTAAACGTCCACGCTTCAACATTCACTTTTTCATTTAATTGGTGATTTGCTTTTTTCGCGACAATATTGAAAGTATTACCGGTTAATATTTCTGTCTTTGATGTGGATGGAAGATTTTTATCAACTGTTTGTTCCTTGTTTGAATCTTGATTTTGGCCTTCTTCTGTATTTTTCATATTACTATGATCCATATTGCTCATATTTTCAGCAGATGAACATGCTGCTAAGAGGAATATTGCAAAAGTAATAATCCCTAAAATTTTTAGTTTCATATTTTATACTCCTTTCAATTAATTTCACTGTTTATTTTAGAATACAACTTTGCAGAAATTATGGATTTAGTTTGTAGGAATTAAGAATTTTTAAAATGATTAATGGGAAAATTAATAATGAAAGCAGTTCGTGAAAAAATAGCAAGTAATTAGTTGTTGAAAAAGTTGGTTTATTGACAAGTGGTTACAGTAATGAATAACTAATGGGAAGATAAGATATTTTAGTATTTTTTATAAAATTTGCAATTTTAACATGTGAAATATTCTCAAGATTTTAAGTTGAAGAAAGGCAGATGTACTATGGGGGTGCAGTAAAAAAGAACAATAAAGAAGTAAGGTTTTCATCTGTGCGCTTTTTCATTACATAGTCTTTATTTATTGTATTGATAGTCTTTTTGCTAAAGCAATTTAGAATGTTTGTATCCGGTGTAAATGATTATAAGGATAGCGATAGATGAGACAAGTTAAATGAAAATTTAATTTCTGAAAAAATAGGGGTGTATTGTGAAGAAATTACTAAGCGCTATATTATTATTAGCTTTACTATGGACCTTTGTTTCTACAGTTGATAGAGAAAATAAGACTATCTCTTCGGCAGAAACTTTAAAAAAGATGGGAGAGGCTCCCCAAATAAATTTCAAGAGGCCTAGTTTTACACTAAATGCATTAGACGAAAAAAAATATTCAACGTCGGATTTATCAAAACCAATTGTAATTAATTTTTGGGCTTCATGGTGTGGGCCATGTAAAATAGAAGCACCGAAGTTAGTGAAATTACATGAAAAGTACGGAAATAAGGTACAAATTTTTGCTGTAAACATCACAGCAGGCGATTCAATAGAGGATGTGCAGAATTTTGCTAAAACCTATGGATTTACATTTCCAGTATTATTGGATGTTGATGATATTGTGTCAAAAAAATATCATATTCAAGCTATTCCAACTACCTACTTTATTAATAGAGAAGGAATTATTGTTGATAAGATAGTGGGTTTTGCAGGAGAAAAAATATTTGAAGAAAAATTTCAAAGATTAGCTGAAAGTAAGTAGATGGGAGACGAATTAAATAAAGAGGCTTTTTTTATGCAATATTAACTGCGTATAATCATCATTAGCGGAATAATTGGTTATCTTGTATTAGACTTATAAATCAATAGCTTGGATAAGCAAAGATATTGAGGAAGAGGCAGATTTATGAGTCGGCCTCTTTTGTTTTATCATTGGATCAATAAAGGTTTTATGAGACACAATTACGAAAAATGCCTCTTCACCTAATTGAGATGATAAGAATACTACAAGAGCATGTAAGTTGGGAAAATATTGAGGGAGAATATTGGTCTTATTGTAGCGTTGTTGATTATATTGGACGTGTTAGTACTTTTATTATGAAAAATCCAGAATGAATGGAACTTAATCAAATGATGAATCGATATTGATAGATAAAAATCTTCTTCTTAAACAGCCATTGTTAAAAAAACAAAACCCTAATCTTGAAAAAGCAGAGTGTCATTTAACTGACCAAAAGTCGACAAGGGAGTTTTTAAATGCTAAACCTGTTTCCTTTTTCTTTTAATCAACCAATAAATAATCAAAATGAACGAGGCGACTGTTAATAAGATGATTTTACCTTTAGCTTCCCAGGATAACACTTCTTTAACCGAGTATCCTTCTAGTAGCATTGCTGGAATTTTTCCTAAAGCACTTGCCAATGTAAAGTGAAGTAAACTGATTTGACTCAAGGATGCCGCGAGATTGATTAATCCGGATGGCATAAAAGGAAGTAGGCGAAGAGAGATAATTAATAAAAATGCCTCTTTTTCTCTTGACTGCATAAGTTTATTGAGATATTTCGAATTTGCTGGAATGTTTTTTTTCACATATTGAATCCCTTTTCTATATAAGAGAAAGCTGATTCCAACGCCCGCACACTCTCCAATATAGGAAATGAAAATGCCTGTTTCAAATCCAAAAAAAGTAATATTACTAGCTGTTAAAAAAACACTAGGTATTATTCCGAATACACTGATGACAACACTCAGGAAAATACTTATAAAAATTGCAAAAGGCCCCGACTGTGAAAACCAATATAAAACTAATTCCTCCATTTTTTATCCTTCTTAGTCATATTTCTATTTATTGTAAAACTAAATTAGTGAAGCTCAAGACGCAATCTTTCACAAAATGAACAGTACAAAAAGTGCTAGGCACTGTGATACTTTTTAGACGATAAGGTTTACAGGATTAATTAAAAAAACAATTTAATTTTATAAAAACTTTAAAAGTAATCATAAAAAATAAATGTGCAGAATCCGTGCAGACCTTGTTAAGAATGTAAGGATTTTTTTATTTGCTACATTATTCTAAGCTATATCTGCATAGGTATGTACAAACTTCTTTTAGGGAGGAATCCTTTTGTCTCAATCCCTGCTTTTGATCTTAATCGTTTCAGTTGGATTGTTGGTGATTATCTTTGTGTTAATGACTTTTTGGAACAAAGAGGTAAGACTAATGTCAGGTATGATGGTTTCGATGGCTACGGGAATGCTTACTGGAATCGTTGGTGGTACCATCATTGCCATTCATCATTCAGGAGATTTATTTCAATCTACAGTATGGGGAATTCTTGTAGGGGTACTTATTGGATTTATAACGGGGTTACCTTTCGGAATTTTAGCTGTGGCAGATGGTGTATTGTCCGGTCTTATGGGAGGGATGATGGGAGCTATGCTTGGTGAAATGATTCCTTTCCAAAATATTGAACAGTTATTAAAGATTTTATTTATTCTCTTTATCGGTATCCATCTACTCATGATTTATCTTCTTTTGTCTGAAATGAGGGGAAAAGAAACAAACTTGATGGTAAAGCTATTTAAAAATCCCTTATTTGCTGGCGGATTTTTGATTTGTTCTGTTTATTTATTAAACTTTACAGGACCTATTATGGCAAAGGAGAATGGAAAAGAGCAGCATCAACATAATCAGGAAACTGTGCCAAAAGAGAGCATGAGTAGCTTTTTTACCTTAGAGATTAAAGCGATAGATTTTAGCTATAAGCCACGAAACATAACCATTAATCGAGGGAAAGCGTATGAAATAACTTTAAAAAATGATGGAAAAGCCGAACATGATATTAATATCGTTAGTACCGAGGATTTTAATAAAAATAATGTAGACAATCTCCATAAAAATTATAATTTTCACCTTCATGTTCAAGCAGGGCAGTCTTCAACGGCAAAAATAAGTTCCCTGCCGAGGGGAAGCTACATTTTTTATTGTACTGTTCCTGGACATAAGGAAGCAGGAATGGTTGGGAATCTTAAAGTTTTATAGCTGAGCAGAAAAAACATTCAGATTTAAATGATACTAGAAAGTTTTAATTTCCCATGTAATCTCCTTCTATATATAAAACTAATTAAAAAAATTTTAGAAACTGCACATTTTTTGATAAAGTGAGCCTTTATGAAATAAATTTGAGTAATAATCAGCATACTACACTAATGGTTCTTTCTTTGAATAACGAAAAAATCCCTGTTTATTTAGAGGCAAACTCCTGAAATGACGATGGTAACCATAAAGAATGATGTTTATGTTAGCGAAGTTCAGGAGACAAAGTGGAATAAAATCGTATCAAAGTGGGAAACAGAGTAGAAGGTTTTTTTCCTTTTTTTGAGTTCACTCCATAATTTCTGCAGATTTTTTTGTTACGCTATTGTTAAATATCAAAGGAGGGTTTATTTTCATGTTGAAAAAAAGAATGAAAATGTCCATCATTTTATCGTTATTTGCAGCCATTTTCTTAGTACTAGGTGCCTGCTCCAATGCTAAGGATGAAAACAAAGAGAATACGGGAAGTACGGAAAGTACGGAGAACACAGAAGGTACAGAGAACACAGAAAACATGGAAGGTATGGATCATAGTAACATGAATCATTCTAGCTCAGGTGAAGTTCCTGAAGGTCTAAAAGTAGCAAAAAGTCCAACCTATGAAGTTGGAAGTCAAGCAATTATCGAATCAGATCACATGGCAGGTATGAAGGGTGCTAAGGCAACGATTGTGGGTGCATATGATACTACTGTTTATACTGTTTCGTACACTCCGACAACTGGCGGGAAAAGAGTGGAGAATCATAAATGGGTTATTCATGAAGAGTTAAAAGATGCTGGTGAGGCACCATTAGAACCAGGAACAGAAGTTACTATAAATGCAAACCATATGGAAGGTATGGACGGCGCAACCGCTGAAATTGATTCAGCCGAAGAAACGACTGTATATATGGTTAATTTCACTCCGACTACAGGCGGCGAAGAAGTTAAAAATCATAAATGGGTAACAGAAAGTGAATTATCACCGGCTGAATAATGTTTGAACAAAATGAATATATTTTTAACCTATAAAAAGAGCTTATTTCTTAAATAAATAGATAAGCTCTTTTTATTTATTGGTGTCATTTTTTTGCAACTATTAAACCACCATATAAAGAAAGTCTAACCGAAAGGTCATATAAGCCTTTGTAGTAGGAGAGACAGAAGCAATTCCTTAGTATAAAGAATTATTACTGGTAAGTTAGAGATTATATAAAAAAACAAGGAAGGTAATGGTGGCCATTAATAATAAATAGAGAAGCGTATTCCTCACCTTTTTTGTTATATAGCGGGATTATATAGTAAGAAAGATGCCTTTTTTAAAAAAAATAGTAACATTATTTTTTACTTTACATAGGATACGGCAGTAGGGTATATCGAGTTCGAGGAGGATTAAATATGAGGAAGATCGGATTGAAAATAATGTTTGCATTAAAGAAAAATGCTGCATGACAACAATTCATGATAGAAAAGTAATTACTAAGAAGCGGTAAAGCTACTTGTTTAAATTTTTAGTAGAGTTATATTTACGAATGAAAAGTCTGATTGAGAAGGGTACCTACTATAGCCGTATGATAAGGGAGAGAGAATATAATGAAGGAAGATAAAATAAAGATAGCGGTTAATGGCGGTGTAGGATTTGGTGCAAAGTTAAATGCAAAGCAACTGATAACCCTCGCAAAGTATTTAGGTGAGGAAGAAGAATTGGAGTTAACGGTATTTCAGCAGCTCTATATTGAGGTAGAAGAGCATCAACTAGAAGAAACGGTCAAAGAATTAGAAGGTGTTGGACTAAAGTGTTATCCTGTAGGGAATTTTGTAAAAAGTCTTCGAACCTGTAATTTTTGCAAAGGGGCTGTTGAAGAAGGAATGCCTACAGCTACAAAACTGAATGACCTGATTGCCGGAAAACCTGTTCCGTCCACACTTCGAGTTGCTTATACAGGGTGTTCTATCGCTTGTGGAGAACCACTGATAAACGATATTGGAGTGATCAAAAGGAAAAATACATTTGAATTATATTTGGGAGGAAAAGCAAAAGGGATTGATGCAAAGACCGGTCTTTTATTTAAGGAGAACCTGTCTGAAAAGGAGCTTTTAGAGAGTGTACAAAAAGTGATCTCGTTATATGAGAAAAACGGGAAGAAGAGAGAAGTCTTTTCTAAATTTCTTGATAGGTATGGAATGGATAATCTAAAAGAGCAAATAGTAATAGAGTGAAGAGTGAGACTTTTAAAAATAATAACAAAGATTTTATTCTTTACATGGGGTACAGGGGTATAGTATTTTATAGTCAAGGAGGCTAACATATGGATAAAAAGATAAAGGGAAATGATTATTCCATTGAAGAAGAATGCTGTGCAACCGCCTCTTCTGAAAGAAAAAGTCATCACTCTGAAGCAGTAAAAAAGAATTTAACTACACGTTTAAATCGTATTGAAGGTCAAATCCGTGGTATAAAAGGTCTTATTGAGAAGGATACCTATTGTGATGACGTTATCACCCAAATCGCGGCCACTCAAAGTGCATTAAATGGTGTAGCCAAAATTTTATTAGAAGGTCATTTGAAAAATTGTGTAGTCGATCGACTTAATGAGGGAGATTCAGAAGTTATTGATGAGTTATTACTAACCATCCAAAAATTAATGAAAAAGTAAAGGGAGAAGTGAATAAAATGGAAAACGTAACATTGAATGTAAGTGGAATGTCATGTGGTCATTGTGTGAATGCTGTTGAGGGAAATGTAGGAAAGCTTACTGGTGTAGAAAGTGTAAAAGTTCATTTAGAAGCAGGAAAAGTAGATGTTACTTTTGATAGTGAAAAGGTATCTCTCGAAAAAATAAAGGAAACAATTGATGACCAAGGCTATGATGTTGAATAAAAGTTGTAAGAGTGCTTTTTAAGCACTTCTTTTTCACAAAAAATATACCCCTATATGGTATGTAGAGGTGAGAACCAAGTGAGTAACTATGTAAAAGAAACAAGTATGCAAATTACAGGAATGACTTGTGCGGCCTGTGCAACACGGATTGAAAAAGGTTTGAAAAAAATGGAAGGTGTGGAGGAAGCTAGTGTTAATTTAGCCCTAGAAAAGTCCGTGATTAAGTATGACCCAGAAAAGGTAAGCTCTCAGGATTTTGAAAAGAAAATTCAGGATTTAGGCTATGATGTAGTTAAAGAGAAGAAGGAGTTTGCCATTACAGGAATGACCTGTGCAGCCTGTGCAACGCGGATTGAAAAAGGTCTAAATAAGATAGATGGAGTATCAAGAGCAAATGTAAACCTTGCCCTTGAAAATGCTACTGTTGAATATGATCCGTCCCAAGTTTCACCTACGGACATTATTCAACGAGTAGAAAAGCTAGGCTACGGGGCAATCATTAAGGTTGAAAACAAGGATGCAGTGGATTATCGCCAGAAAGAAATCCAAAAACAAAAGAGAAAATTTATCATTTCCGTTATTTTATCGTTCCCGTTGTTATGGGCGATGGTAAGCCATTTTAGTTTTACATCGTTTATTTACCTGCCGGAATTTCTCATGAATCCATGGATACAAATGGCACTCGCAACACCAGTACAATTTATTATCGGTAAGCAGTTCTATGTGGGTGCTTACAAAGCGCTTCGTAATAAAAGCGCTAATATGGATGTATTAGTAGCAATGGGTACATCCGCAGCTTATTTTTATAGTGTTTATCAAGCCTTCATCTCTATTGGGAATCATCATACAGCACAACTATATTTTGAAACAAGCTCGATACTCATCACGTTAATTATTCTAGGTAAGCTTTTTGAAGCGAAAGCTAAAGGGCGTTCTTCAGAGGCTATTAAAAAGCTGATGGGACTTCAAGCAAAAACGGCTTTAGTCATAAGGAATGGAGAGGAACTTGAAATCCCTCTTGAGGAAGTCATCGTTGGAGATACGCTTTTGGTAAAGCCGGGTGAAAAAGTTCCGGTGGATGGAGAGGTAATTGAAGGAAATTCAGCAGTTGATGAATCCATGTTAACAGGAGAAAGCATTCCTGTAGATAAAACCATGGGAGATGCTGTGATAGGTTCAACCATAAATAAAAATGGTTTTCTCAAAGTGAAGGCCACAAAGATTGGCAGAGATACAGCTCTTTCTCAAATTATTAAAGTCGTTGAGGATGCTCAAGGTTCTAAGGCTCCAATTCAAAGGCTGGCAGATCAAATATCGGGAGTTTTCGTTCCGATTGTGGTTGGAATTGCTTTATTGACATTCCTCGTTTGGATTGTCTGGGTCAATCCTGGGGAGTTTACACCAGCCCTTGAGGCATTGATTGCTGTTCTTGTTATAGCTTGTCCATGTGCATTAGGTCTTGCGACTCCTACTTCAATCATGGCTGGGTCAGGTCGTGCTGCAGAGTTCGGCATATTATTTAAAGGTGGAGAACACCTTGAAACTACTCATCATATTGATACGGTTATTTTAGATAAAACAGGAACCGTTACAAATGGTAAACCCGAACTGACTGATATTATTGTAGAAAATGGGGTTGATGAACAGGAATTTCTATCTTTAATTGGGTCAGCTGAAAAACAATCTGAACATCCACTTGCCGAAGCGATTGTTCAAGGAATTCAAGCAAGAGGGATACCGCTTAGTTTAGTTCAGGAATTTGAAGCCATCCCTGGTTATGGGGTGAAAACTACAGTCAATCAAAAAGAAATTCTGGTAGGAACTCGGAAGCTCATGAAGCAAAATAATGTGGATATTTCCAAAGCTCTTTCAGCCATGGAGGATCTAGAAGGGCAAGGAAAAACTGCGATGCTAGCTAGTGTTGATGGTCAATATGCTGGTCTTATCGCTGTGGCTGATACCATAAAGGATACTTCTCAAAAAGCCATTACAAGATTGCAAGAGATGGGTATACAAATTATCATGATAACTGGTGATAACCAAAGAACAGCTAATGCTATAGGAAAACAGGTTGGTGTTGACCATGTCATTGCGGAAGTACTTCCTGAAGGGAAAGCAGAAGAAGTGAAAAAACTTCAGGATGAAGGGAAGAAAGTGGCCATGGTGGGGGATGGAATTAATGACGCACCGGCACTTGCCCTAGCTGATATTGGAATGGCTATTGGAACAGGGACAGATGTAGCCATGGAAGCTGCGGATATTACTCTAATTCGCGGGGATTTAAACAGTATTGCCGATGCCATCCTTATGAGCAGAAAAACAATGAGAAATATTAGACAAAATCTTTTCTGGGCCTTTGCTTATAACATAATGGGGATACCGATTGCAGCCATTGGGTTACTTGCTCCTTGGTTAGCAGGAGCTGCAATGGCATTCAGTTCTGTCTCGGTGGTATTAAATGCACTGCGTTTGCAAAGGGTTAAGCTTTAATAATTTTAATTTGATTCGCTTTAGAGAGGGCGTTGGTGATATTATACCAATGCTCTTATCTACAATTAACATTTTGAGGATTGGCTTTAAGCCAATCTTTTTTAGTTACTTTTTGATTAAGTATTGATTAAACACTTACGGTGAACCATAATTTAATGACGTATCTATAGGTTCTGTTAATTTTAACCATATTTGATAAAAAAGACTTGTCCTTTAGTTAATTATCCATTTGTTCATAGATCTTATTTATTAACTAGTTAATTTTGCTGAAATGCCTTTAAAAAACCCAATCCCTGACATTTTAAGAGAAATCTTATCCGGTACCTTAATATTTTTTTGAATATATATAGACAGATTATCTATTTTAAACTCATTATAGCGATTCAAATCCTTTGGTTTCTTGGGAATAGCCAGTAAATCCTGTACCCCTACTGCACAACATCCTTTTACTTCAACGATATTAACTGTCAGATGTTTTCCTTTTGATTCAATCCAGCTTTTTGCTTTATCATCAAGTTCAAAAATCATATCCGCACTCCTAATTTTTACAAACTATTAACATAAATAATTACTCTCAATATAGAAAGAAAATATTGAAATGTCAAACAAATAAAGATAGATAAGTAATTCCCAGTCCCGGACATCAAATAATTTTATTATCAATCACTAGAATTGTGGAACTATATAGATATATTTGTAATAGAAGTTCAGATTTCTGTTATAGATCCATATATCTATAATGAATGGCATGATAACTAAAGCACGAAGAATCTACTTTCATATTTTGTCATTGTTCTATAAAATTTTCTTCGTTTTTGAAACAATCGGTCACAAAATATAACAAAATAATCTCAATCTCCACACTTTTTGCACACTTTTGTTACAAAAATGTTTTGTTTGTTAAATAGGGTTGTAACAATAACATGCTATCATTCCGATAAATATAATAAATTGGAATTTAGGAGGAGAAAATGAAAAGATTGGTAGCATGCTTTGTAATAGCTGGAACAGTATTAAGTAGTCCTATCAATAGTAATGCAGCTTTAGGGGATCGAACATTAAAAAGTGGAATGGAACATGAAGATGTTCGAGAATTACAAACTGTGTTAAAGAAAAAAGGCTATTTTACTAATAAAACTATTACTAACTATTATGGATCAATTACAAAAAAATCTGTTATTAAATTTCAGAAGGCTAATAACTTAAAGGCTGATGGAATTGTAGGACCTAACACATTTAAAGCACTAGGAGTTCAAAAAAATAGTGTAGCATTATCAACTAGCAACCAGTCAACAACGAACAAGCTTGTTGATAATGCTAAGCAATATTTGCGTGTGCCATATGTATGGGGAGGAACTTCACCATCAGGTTTTGATTGCAGTGGATATCTAAAATATGTTTTTCAGCAAAGTATAGGAATCAATCTACCAAGAACGGTTGCGGAAATTTATAAACAGGGAACAACAGTATCAACGCCAAAAGTTGGGGATTTAGTATTCTATGAAACTTATAAACCAGGTGCTTCTCACGCAGGTATTTATATTGGAAATAGACAGTTTATTCATAGTCAATCTACCTATGGTGTAAGCATAAGCTCCATGGATAATTCGTATTGGTCGAAACGTTACATAGGGGCGAAACAATATATTAATTAATTTTAATGATAAAGTGGATTTTTTGTAGCTTTGAAATCAAAAATATCACGTGAACTTACATTTTATAGAAAGTTGAAATAATCCATTTAGAAAAAAGATTGATTAAAATGGATTCTACAGTTTTGAATACATATAGAACTTTTATGAAAAAGTTTGATTGTTTTTTATTGTGTTCTTAACAAAGCACTTGTTAGTTGAAGAACAAAGTCATTTTATTATTTTCCACTGTTCATAGCAAACTAAGTTCAAATCTAGTTCACATTGTTTTAACCTTTCAAATACTTTAAGAACTAAGGGACAAGCATTTTTCAGTGTTACTTCATGCTCTGTACCCACAATGAAGACTTGAACAGTTAACAGTTATATGATGTGGACAAAAATTTACCTTTTAAACCAAAAGGGTTTTAAATATAATTAACTGTAGAATTATATCCTAAGCAAACTAGGTTCCCTTGTAAAAACAAGGGGTAACAGGGAATCAGGTGTAAATCCTGAGCGGTCCCGCCACTGTAATTGAGGAGTTCTCTATCATGTATGTCACTCAACTGTAAAATTGGGGAAGACGATAGAGCGCAATGATTCAAAAGCCAGGAGACCTACCTAGATTGCTCACCAAAATACCTTCGAGGAAAGGAGTGGTGTACGAAGATAGAGTGGCAACTTAATGTTTCTATTTTGCTGGCTATCTATACGTATCCGTACATCCTCAATCTAGCAAAGGTTGAGGATTTTTTGTATTGTTTTGCTTATAAAAGGAGGAATTTGTACATGGAAACTTTATCACTTTTTTTACTTGTTTTTGTATTAGGACTACGACATGGTTTAGATGCAGATCACCTGGCTTTCATTGATGGACAAACTCGTTATAATTGGAGAGTGGGCAGTCCGTTTGCACGATGGGTTGGTACGTTATTTTCATTCGGTCATGGAGGAATGGTGGCAGTGACAGCTGTTATTTTGGGAATGGTGTTGAAGAATTTTTCATTCCCAACTTATTTCGATAATTTTGCATCATGGATATCGATTATTTCTTTATTCCTCATTGGCACATTAAATACTTATAATCTGTTACGCACTAGAAATACTAACAAAGAGTTTCAACTTAGTGGATTAAAGGGAAAGTTTATTCCGAAAGTTGCGAAGGGAACAACGAATCCCTTTGTTATCATTTTAGTAGGGGCTTTGTTTGCCTTAGCTGCCGAGACGGTTAGTCAAACAGCTGTCTGGTCCTTGGCAGCAAGTAACTCAGGTAAATATACTCCTTTAATTTTAGGACTTGTTTTTATGTTTGGTATGATGATTACAGATACAATTGATTCCATGATTGTCTATAAAATGGTGAATCAGTCAAGCAAACTTGGACAATCTGCATCAAGACTAATGGGATGGGTGATTGTAGTCTTAGCGTATGGAGTTTCCTTTTACCTAGCCTTTACCTTCTTTAATCCTTGGGCAGAACTTGATTTTGAAATTGTGGGAATTATTCTTTTTATTTTCCTAGTCGCTTCTTTTTTCTTTGTAAATATTCGATCTAAGAGAAAAAACGTTGAAATGAATATTACGGATTAATAAAAAGCTCTGACATTTTGATAGTGCCAGAGCTTTTTTAATTATATATATTTTATGGTAGATAATATGGATATATTGAGTTAATCTCGCAAGAATAGAGTATGAATTTAATAATTTTGAATATACAGGGGAAATTTCTTATTAAACTGCTTCATTTGATAAAAAATCCTACATTAAACATAGAAGGATTGGGGAGTATATAAGTATGTCTCAGAGTAGAGATACGAGAATGGAAAGAAGACGATTAGGAATAACACATCAATAGTTCATAAAAAATTCTTAATGGAGCATGAAAATTATGTTTGATTATACGATTGAAACATCAAAAAGTATTGAAGATACGGTAAAAGCTTTAGAGGAAAATTTAAAAACTGAGCAGTTTGGAGTGTTATGGGCATTTGATATTAAACATAAGCTACAAGAAAAAGGTCTTAAATTTGAAAAGGATTATAAGGTATTAGAAGTGTGTAATCCTTTCGAAGCTCAACGTGTACTTGAAGAGAATAAGCTTGCTGGCTACTTTTTACCTTGTAAGATAGTTGTATATGATGATGAAGGAAAAACGAAAATTGGACTACCAAGACCAACAGCTCTTATATCCGTTTTGAATGATATGAAAATAAAAGAGTTTGCAAAAGATATTGAAGTACGTTTAATCCATTGCATCGACCAAAGTATTTAGGTTATTAAAAAGGATAATAATGTATAAAAGACACGGAGATCTATTCTTCTTGTCTTTTTTAATGTCCGATTACGATTATTATTTTATTAGGATTTCCCAAACTTCAGTATAGTAAGATTCAGTATCTTAAAAGAAACGTTAAAACTCCTTAGAAACTGCACAAATTCATGGTATTTTTAGTTAATAGAAATTTTTAAAAAGCGGTGATTATTTTGAATACAATATCCCTAAAATTCAGTCTGTGGTTTTTAGGTGCGATGTTAATTCTCGAAGTATTTTTATTCTTTTTTCTTCACACAAGTATTGTGAATTCTAGAATTGAAGAGGAATTACAGGCTCTACAAGCTAGAGGGAATAGTCATAGAGATGTTCTTGAGGATGCCTACAATAAAGAAACACTGCACCATATCGCTCTAATGGAATCAAAAACTGATACGGAAGTTATTATCACAGACTTAAATCAAAATGTAATTATTGCTTCCTCTAAATTAGATAAAGCAGAGGAGCAAGTCATATCCCATAGCATTAAGGATGTACCATATTTTGGGAGAGTGTTAGAAGACAGGTGGAGAAGCGAGAAATACATTTCCACTGTTACTCCGTTTTCTATAAATGAAAATCCAAAAGGGTATGTATACATGTTTCGGAGTACCGATCAGGTGCAGAATTTAATTTCTAGACTGAACCACCACTTTTTAGCAGCTGCAATTATAACAATTACCCTATTGATTATATGTATTTTATTCTTATCAAAAGCATTGACGACTCCTCTTATTCAAATGAAGAAAGCTACAGAAAAGCTAAGCAAAGGTGACTTTTCTGTTCATCTTCCAGACATGGGAGATGATGAACTAGGGGAATTATCTCGATCTATAAAAATTCTCGCAGCAGACTTAAAGCACTTGAAAGAAGAAAGAGTTGAGTTTTTGGCCAGTATATCACATGAATTAAGAACTCCTCTAACCTATATCAAAGGTTATGCGGATGTAGCTAGACGCAAAGAAATAAAAAAGATCGATCGAGATTTGTATTTAGGAATTATTTATGAGGAATCTGAAAAATTGGCTGATATGATAAAAGATCTGTTTGATTTAGCCAAAATAGATAAAAATACGTTTGCTATAAATCGTGTGCAAGTTGAACTTTGCTCGTTTTTACATTCTATCTATGATAAGGTACTTCCTGTTTTTAAGGAAAAAGAAATAGAATTTGAAATACATTGCTCACACAGCTTGACAGTCATGATAGATCCAATGAGATTCAAACAGGTGGTTTTAAATTTGTTGGATAATGCAATCAAATACTCACTACCACATACTAAAACGGAGATTTTTGTGAAACGAGAAAAAGGAAAAGTGCTAATTGAAATAAAGGATGAGGGGTATGGAATACCGAAAGAAGATCTCCCTTTTGTATTTGAGCGTTTTTATAGGGTAGATAAGTCCAGATCTAAGGATTCTGGAGGAACGGGTTTGGGGTTATCCATTGTTAAAGAACTTATAGAAGCTCACGATGGAAATATTAATGTTAAGAGTGACTTAGGAAAAGGAACTACTTTTCTAATAACAATAGAGGAGATGACGGAATGAAAACGGTAATGCTTGTCGATGATGAACCAAAGATGCTTGAATTATTAAACATATACTTATCGCCAACTTATCATTGTATCAAAATAAATTCGGGCAGAGAAGCCATTGCTTATATGAAAAATTCGGAGGTTGATTTAATTTTATTAGATGTGATGATGCCCGAATTGGATGGATGGAGTACCTGTAGCCAAATTAGAGAATTTTCAGATGTTCCAATTATTATGTTGACGGCTAGAAATGAAAAATCAGATATAGTAAAAGGATTACAAATTGGCGCAGATGACTATGTGACAAAACCATTTGATGCAGCAGAATTACTGGCAAGAATGGATGCTTTATTTAGGAGAACCAATGATAAAGATAAAACAGAAGTTTATTTTAAAGGACTTTTGTGGAATGAAGAATCGCACGAGTTAACCTATGAGGAACAATCGATTCAACTTACTCCTAAAGAATTTTCGATGATTGGTTTATTTTTAAAAAATCCTAACAAGATCTTTTCGCGGTCTCATTTACTGGAAAGAATTTGGGGGGATAAATCATTTACAGAAGACAGGACAGTTGACTCTCATATTCGAAATGTCCGTGACAAACTTAGACAAGTAAACTTTCCTATTGATCAGCATCTTTCAACAATATGGGGGGTTGGATATAAGTGGATGAGAAAAGAGTGAAAATAATAGGGTGGATTTAAAACATAATATAGGAATTTTAAAAAGGGAGAAGTATAACAGTGAAAAGATATAAATGGGGAGTACTACATTTCACAATACTAATAATATTTTTAGTCGGATGCTCAAGTGATGAACAAAAAGCCTTTTTTGTAAAAGCTGAAGATGAAGAAATAAATCATATTCATGGAGCTGGATATTGGGGGAAAGGGGGAATTCCTGTATTAGCCACTCATGAAGGGCTATTAGAATATCAAGGTGGGGCTTGGTATAAAACAACCAGGAATAACCATGACTATATGGGATTTCAGCCGACTAAAGAAGGTTTTTATTCTAGTGGTCACCCTGAATCAAGATCTGGTTTAAAAAATCCTTTAGGTCTTGTAGAAAGTAAAGATAAAGGGGAAAGTTTAGATAAATTAGCTTTTTATGGGGAAATAGATTTTCATTATTTAGGTGCCAGTTATGAGACAGGAACGGTTTATGTGTTAAATGAAGTGAAAAATTCAGAAATAGGACCTGGCTTTTTTTACTCTAAGAATAAGGGTAAAGACTGGGTGCAATTACAACTTAACGGATTAACTTCCTCTTCCGTTAGTGGATTTGCTGTACATCCTTCAGATGATAATACAATCGCTATATATACAGAGCAAGGGATTTTCTTATCTAAAAACTATGGAATGGACTTTTCTCACATTCAAACAAAAGGACCTATTACTTCGTTAGCTTTTAAGAAAGATTCATTAATATATTCTATGATTGAAGATAATCAAACGACCTTAAATGAAATGAACTTGAATAATAAGATGGTTAATAAATTCACTTCTATTTCTTTCGAAAATCAAAATTCACCTATTTACGTGAATTCCAATCCTCAAAAAGAAAGTGAAATGATGATAGTGACAGTTAAAAATGATGTTTTTATCAGTGAAAACGGGGGAAAAGAGTGGGATAAAATATTATCGAACGGGGAAACAGAATAATGTGCTTTTAAACTTTTAAGTAAGATTCATTATGTAAGATATTAAAAGGGAGAAAAAAAAGTGACAAAATGGTACAGCCAATTTTGTGGGTTTATTGATTGTGAAATCTTGTAATACAAGATTTTGAAGATTGCTGTAGTTTGTTTTACAATTAATTGAATCATAATAGTAATTGCTCAGTGAATTGAGAGAATAATCTTAATATAGTAAGAGGTGCTAATGTGGAGAAACTACTTGAATTTTATGAAAAGCAGATTGATATATTGAAAAATGCATTAGAACAGATTGCTGCTTCGAATCAAAATGAACAAAACCAAAAAGTAGCAAAACAAACACTTACTGAAATAAAAAAAATGAAACCGGATATTTAATTTTTTTAAAAAGCTCTGCTAAAGAGTGTTGTTGATTCTTTCTTCTTAAATTAACGAAGCATTATATTTTAACAAGAGATGATAAAATGGTCTAAAATGATGACTCCATTGTGAAGGGCGAGTTTTTTTATGTTCGGAATTAAAAATTACAATCCCAAAATGTATACTACCCCCTCCAATATCATAGAAGGCCACAGAACTACACTTGAATATTTTAAGGCATTTCAATAGGCTTGATGAATTAGGGATATATTGGGGGATAATATGCTGAATATGTCCCCAATTCTAGCGAACAGAACAGTCATTCTTATAAACGAGGCGCATTATATCAATGCTTTCTTGTTCGAACTGTTATAATCCGATGAAATATGCAACATTGACAGGGGGGCAAGTCCCTTGCAGGTCATTAAATTTTATAGAAGAATCCTTTATATATCAAGAGTTCTTAACACTTATATTAACTTTATTGAAAGGGTATTTTGCACGTAACATAATTTTGGAAACATATTTAAATTTGGAATAATAAACTTGACTGTATTTGGGGCAAATGCAATCCTTCGTTTATTAATATTATCAACACTATCAACTCCACACATGTGGAGTGCTGTTCGCTACTCGTAAGGAAAGATGAATAAGGGATGCAGCAGTGAGTAAGAGTCTTTTCGTTTGGCTATTTTCGTATAGATTGTTTATTACACATAGAAAATCTCGTAAAAGTGGTGGAGTAGCTACCAAAAGGGGTATTTCGAAGGAAAAAGTCTGTGTTTTGGTAGCACAAGACTGTAATGGACAAAGTTATCTCTCAAATGGCGGGAAAAGGACGTATTAAATCAACGGACATTGATAAGGTGTTAGGTTCGTTTATCGACACCTCTGCTTTGTTATGTTCTGATACGGCTAAGAATTATAAGAAATTCGCCAAAGATAAGGGATTGCAACACGAAATGGTGAATATGAGAAAAGGAATTTATGTGAGAAAGTCTATCTCTCATATCCAGCACGTAAATGCGTACCGTAAGCGTTTAAAACAACTTATGGAACGATTTCAAGGTGTGGCAACGAAATACTTGGATAACTATTTATACTGGTTCAGATACCTTGAACAAACTAAGAAGGTTGCTCAAAAAGAACGAGTGAGGCAACTTTTATTAAGTGCTGTCCACAAATCAAACCATGCAACTGTTGAGATATTTAGAATTGCATAAAAAAACTTGGCATTATACCAAGTTATGGTCGCTTTTATGCTTATTTTTGAGTATTCGTTCTGTAATAAATCCAACGATAAAACCAATTATAATAGGAACAACCGAACCTCCTGCTTCAAAAATTACCCCTTCGGATGGATTTTCTTCATAAAAATTCCATATCAAAAATGAAATTTCAAATACGTTTCCGATTGTATATAAAACTCCTATTGATAACAATGCCGCTAACAAAGGAAACCAAAACAACTTCTTTTTCACGGATAACACCTCCTTTTTCTCATTTTAATTTTAAGTAAAAAAATGTCAATTTATTAATTTAAGTTTAACTATGTAATATCCATGTATAATTCTCAAATATATAAGGATGTTTCAAAACACCTTGTGTCCTTGTTTATAACGACATAATCTATTGCAATTCTTTGAATATATCTTGTTCATTTTCTGAAAGATGGCCTGTTTTGAATGGGCGATTCAGTATAGTTAGGGCATCTAATAACCGAACTCCGCCGTTGGTGTCGTGAGTTAGATACGGCGGAAAGATGTGATTAATTATTCTAGTATTATTTTAAAAATTGATATCTTCCCGTTATACTTCTGTGATATCTGTCATCTATTCTTTATCTGTTTGTTCTTTGTATAGGAAATAACTGTGATATGATTGCAAATATTAGCTTACAGGGAGGTAACAACATATGAAAAAATCAATCTTATCGTTAGTGGCAGCGGCTGCAATATCTAGTGCATTTACTATTCCGGTACAAGCAGAAGATGTCGAACTGAAAGATGGAGACACATTATGGGGGCTATCTCAAACATATAAAGCTTCAATAGAAGAAATTAAGTCTTGGAACCAGTTGTCGTCAGATACAATTTATGCGGGAGAAACACTACAGGTTTTTCAAGAAGTGGATTATATGGTCGAGTCGGGGGACACGCTATCGGAAATCGCGCATAACAATGATGTCTCAGTAAACGATCTTAAGTCTTGGAACGGTTTAAATTCAGATACAATTCATCCCGAACAGAACCTAGTTATGAAACCAGGGGTAAATAAAGTTGAGACAGAGAACGTAGAATCTGGAACAAGATCAGAGCAAGCTGTACCAACTAACACAGCTGTACCAGCTAATACAGCGGAACAAGAAAAAACAGTATCAAAAAGTGAAACTACGAATCAATCAGATATAGAAAAAGAGATTACCGTAAGAGCGACGGCATATACTGCTGATTGTCAGGGGTGTATTGGGACTACAGCTACAGGTGTCGACTTAAAATCGAATCCGGATGCAAAAGTAGTAGCAGTTGACCCATCTGTCATCCCGCTTGGATCAAAAGTGTATGTGGAGGGCTATGGCTACGCAACAGCCGAGGATACAGGTAGTGCTATAAAAGGAAATAGAGTGGATGTCTTTATTCCTAATGAGCAGGATGCTTTAAATTGGGGCGTTAAAAAGGTGAAAGTGCAAGTGTTGGATTAACTCATTTATATAATTGATCGTGTAGAAGGTATCTTCTACTTCGATTTCAACTTGTTAAACCGACATAAGAATGTTTATTTGAATACGCTGTTGAAATTTTTGTGACGAGGTACAAAAATGATTCATTTTTAGGCTGATGTCACTCAATATAACATGATGTGGCGTAATAAGAGGGGAAGGCGGAACATTGTGAACACAGATCAAGTATTTGAGCTGTTACAGGATGCGGGAGTATCAGAAAGTACTAGCATTCAAACTGTGAGACGTTGGCTACGTGAAGGGAAGATTAAATATGAGGGAGGAAAAAGGAGTAGAGAAACTGGCTACATAATTGATGACACAGATCAAGCGTTTGACCTGTTAAAAGATGCAGGAGTATCAGAAAGTATTAGTAATCAAATAGTTAGACGTTGGTTACATGAAGGCAGGATTAAATACGAAGGAAACAGAAACGAAAAAACTGATTACATAGTTGATGATACAACCTCAAAAATGTTTATCGATGATCGTACTAATCAAAATATGGATGAAATGATCCATCGATTAAAACTAAAAATACAAGCACAAGATAAGCATATAGAAGGACTGGAAGAACTTCATGAGAATGCAAAGCACAGATTAATTGAGCAAAGAGATAAGCTGAAAAAAGAAGTGGTCACTTTAAAGAATAAGGAAAGTAAATTACAAAGTGAAATAAAGAATTTAGTGAAACAAAATATTGAATTACGTAATGAATTAAAAGAGAGCAAAGGAGACCATTACACTCTCACCTCCAGCGCTCAATCAAATAATTATAGTAAAAAATTAGGGCTTTCAAAAATGGCGAGTAATAAAGAAGTGTTGGCAGAATATAAAG
>Ga0182739_1000880_pt1 | contig 34183 bp, 24 predicted proteins | sample eDN5th30CBELigBY_FD_128873 | JGI IMG/M metagenome (GOLD analysis project Ga0182739, IMG submission 128873) | Enriched backyard soil microbial communities from Emeryville, California, USA - eDNA 5th pass 30_C BE-Lig BY (version 2) (version 2) | ecosystem: Environmental > Terrestrial > Soil >... | reverse complement strand
CCAGAAACTTGACGTCGCCCGGCAATGCATTATAGGTTGCCGCTTCTTCGGCTTCGGCTGTAGACCAAGTTCCCAGGTGCTTCCGCCCGAAGAACGATCCCACTGGCTCCCCGACCCGGACAATGGTTGCCGCCCCGGGGAAAATGTCACTGCCACCGGAAAGCTCCAGTACCTTATTTTTGTTGATGGATATATTGAATATTGTATTCCACGTAAAGTCATCCGACTGGATATTGGTGGTATTCAACCCGACTTCTATTCCCTTGTTTTCCATGCTGCCGATGTTGGTGAAGATACTGGAGTACCCACTTGTTTGCGGTAGGGGTGCATCCAACAGCATATCGTCGACCTTTCGGCGATAGAGATCCACTTCGAGATTCACCCGATTGGTAAAAAGTCCCAGTTCCAAACCGACATCCACTTGGTGGGTTTTTTCCCATCGCAGATCCGGGTTGGGCATACGCCCCACACCGATGCCGATTTCGCGCGACCCGTCAAAGATGACCGGATAGTTATTCATACCCGCCAGTGCCCGGTAGGACGGAATCTCCGAGTTGCCTGTTGCACCGTAGCTCGCGCGGATCTTGAGGTTGGAAACAGCGGGCATATCATCCATGAAGGATTCGTCGCTGACCCGCCACGCCAAAGCAGCCGACGGAAAAAAAGCATATTGGTTTTCTTCACCGAATTTGGACGACCCGTCAACCCGTCCGGTAAATGTCACCAGGTATTTGCCCATAAGCGCATAGTTCAACCGGGTAAAATACGAATTGAGGCCGTATCCTTCTGCAACGGAGCGTGGCGCCAATGCCGTCGCTCCAGCCCCCAGGTTGTTGAACTGGAAGTAACTATCCGTAAATCCCTCTGCGCTGGCTTCGTTTTCGAATCGGCCAACGTGTTGCCAGGAAAGCCCCAACATGGCATTCAAAGAATGAATTTCATTGAATTCTTTATTGTAGGTCAGGTAGTTTTCAAACTGCCAGGAATTGAATCGATTGTTGATGACCGACGCATTACCGTTGGTGGAGATGTATTGCATCCCCGCCGCCGCAAAATAATCCCTGCGCTGATTGATGACATTCGTACCAAGAGTCGATCGTAATTCCAGGTTTTCGGCCAATTGGATATTGGCGTACATGTTGCCCAACATCGTTTGCGTACGGAGGAAAAACAGCCGTTCATCGGCTACGCGAAGCGGGTTATCACCACCTTCCATACCCGGATAATCTCGGTTACTGGCCCATGAGCCATCCGCATAATGTACAGGAATGATCGGCAAGGCTTCGAGAATCTGCCGCACCATCGTAATACCGCCCCCATCCAGCTGGTCGATTTGCTTTTCGTTCTGATCATTGTATCCCAATGTTCCCCCGACCTTCAACCATTCTTTGAGCTGCGTATCAAACACGAAGCGCCCGGCATACCGCTTCTGCCACGAACCTATTATTATCCCATTTTCGTTACGGTAATTCAGAAATGCTCCATAACTCCCTGTTTCATTTCCGTTCGTAAATCCCAACTGATGGTTTTGCGAAAAAGCTTCCTGGAATGCAACTTTCTGCCAATTGGTGTTATACAAGGGATTCCCTTGTTCATCAAAAAGCAGGGGGTTGGTCCGTTTGCTCCGCGGATCATTATACTTCGTACCGGTTTCCCAGCCATCGGGATCAAATTTCGCGGCGTTGGCATAAGCGATTTCCTCCACCCGTAGAAACTCTTCTGAATTCAACACCGGCAACAGTTTAGGAGCCACACCGATGCTGAAATCCGAATCATAGGTTAATCCGCCGCCGCCGGACGTTCCTCGTTTAGTAGTCACCATGATCACCCCATTGGCGCCACGTGCTCCGTAGATAGCGGTGGAGGACGCATCTTTCAATACTTCAATGGACTCAATGTCATTCGGATTGAGGTAATCGATCGGTGTACTGCCATTCTGAAGTCCGGCTGTGGTTAAAATAACCCCATCGATCACATATAGCGGATTGTTGGATACGCTGATGGAGCTGGCGCCACGGATTCGAACGTTTGTGCGCCCACCGGGCCTGCCTGAGTTTGACGATACCGCTACCCCGGTTACCCGACCGGCCAGGCTCTGATTGAGCGACGATGCCGGCCGTTCCTGCAACGCGTCGGCGCGCACCGTCCCAACAGCGCCGGTTAGATCTGACTTTCGTTGCGTTCCGTAACCTACGACAACAACCTCATCTAGATCCGTTTGGCTTTGTTCCATCACGACGTTAAGCGAAACTCCTGTAACGGGTAGTTCCCGGGAATCATAACCAACTCCGCTGAATACCAACACAGCACCTTCTTCATGTTGCAAGGTGATCGTATACTCGCCCTGGTTATTGGTGCCCGTACTATTATCGGTACCCTTCTCTATTACGGTTACTCCGCTGATAGGGATTCCACTGGCATCGGTCACCAGCCCTTTAACGGCCTGTTGTCGATAGGGACCGGCCCATGCATTATGGGCTAATACGGTCATCAATATCATAAGCCTGCACGCAATATTTACGCGTCGCAACTGCCGTTTCGTCTCCAATAAACAGTATCGACTGATTGGATAATTTTTCTTATTCATAACTATGAATTTAAATTAATTGATTAATAATCAGTATATTACATGTGTTTTTCATGCTTTTTTCAGGCCATACGAATCCCTTGAATCACGAAAACGCTATTGCATAAAGTAATCGATGATTTTATGGGGTCGGCCCTGGAGCCAAACCATAAATGGGGATCTGCGCGCTGTTAATTAAGTTTACTACTTGCCGGTGGGTGCTTTGGAGAATACCACATGAACGTGCGCAAAGCTATACTCTTATCATGTTCTCTCATATCAATTAATAAAAAGATTTCATTGGTCTGCCACGTCAAAAAAGGTTTTAATACTGGTTTGCTAAATTAGTTTCTGAACATTTATCGTTCTATTTCGACTTTTCCTAAAAGTCTCACAGAAAAAATAAATTTCGTATTCCTTTACAATACCACTCGTGGCATGTATAACAAAGGTATCGAATCGACTAAACACGACCGTCCTGCGCCATCCTGAGCTTTCATGAACGACTGCAGATGGACAACTTATGAGGAAACCCAAAAGTGCCTTCCCGATAAGAAAACACCATTTGTAAAGTCAAAACACGGAAAATAGACAAGGATAGTTAAGGATAGTCCATGACGGTTAACTGAAAAAAAGATACAAGTTGGTATTCAGATGACGGATACGCTTAATTGAGGCTATCGAGTATGATATCCCGTATAGCTATCGGTTCCAGCTCTTCATCCCGCTGTTTATCTTTTCCAATCAGTATCGGGTAATACGCCTTTGGAATATGTATGGCACCATGAGAACCCTTTACCAGCGAAGCATCCAACGGTATCACATCCATTACATAGCGAAAGCCCAGCTTTTTCCGGAGCAACTTATAACCGGCGCGTAGTTTGGACGACATAAACATTTCTACCGGGTCATAACCGGGCTTCTTATGGATGTCTACCACCCGGGCGTAATCGGGGGCAACGTTATCATCGAACCAGAAATAATAGGTGAACCAGCTGTCGGCCTCAGCAACGGCCACGATGTCCCCCGCGCGTTCATGGTCAATATGGTATTGTTTCTTCTTCTCGTCGTCAAGCAAGAGCGCTATCCCCTCCTGTCCTGCCAGCAGTTCGATCACTTTTTGTTTAACCGCATCATTTTGGGTATAGATATGGGCTATTTGATGGTCGGCCACTGCAAACGCCTGGGACGCCCCGGCATCAAGTAATTCCAGTCCTCTTTCTATACGGACAGCCAGCAGTCCGGCCTTACGGAGCGTCCGATTGATATGTACCGGTCGCGAAACGGGCACTATTCCATATTCAGAGAGTAACAATACATTTGCACCCTTACGTTCATAAAAACCCACTAGCTTTTCTAAAAGCTTGTCAATTTCAAGCAATTCTTGTCCGATCCTGCTCGTATCGGGTCCGAACTTCTGTTGGCAATAATCCAGATGCGGGAGATATACCAGGCTCAGTGTAGGGCTATATTTGTCTTCCACGTACATCGCGGCATTTGCAATCCATTCGGAAGAAGCGATGTTGGCACCGGGGCCCCAAAAGTTAAACAGCGGAAACTGCCCGAACTGCTGTTGCAGCTCGTCGCGCAATTCCGCGGGATGGGAATAACAATCGGGGATCTTACGCCCGTCAGCGAGGTAGTTGGGTCGTGGGGTAACGGAGTAGTCAGCCCCACCATACATATTATACCACCAAAACAGTTGGGCACACGTAAACGTCGGGTCTATACGCTTAGCCGCATCCCATACGCTTTCGCCCTGTATGAGTTTGTTGGATTGCTTCCAGAATTTGACCTCGCTATCTGTACGATCGTACCAGCCATTCCCCACAATACCATGCTGCGACGGCCACATACCGGTGAGGTACGTGGTCTGCATGGACGTGGTAACGGCCGGCAAATGGGGTGCTATCCGGCTTACATAAGCGTTCTTTATATAATCAGCTAAGAATGGCGTATGTTCGCCAATTACGGCAGACGACAACCCTACGACATCAATGACAACTGTTTTTCGCATAACTATCTTATTCACCTAGTTGATTAATCACCCAATTGAGTTCTCGCGAAATGGATTCCGCTATTGGCACTTGCAGCTGTTGGGGCAAAACGCCCCACGTATACGTTTCCACTTCCAGGTGATCCGTGAGCCGCTTGTTTTGGTGGATGGCCAACACATCGATAATATCCGACTGTGTGGATTGCAATGTACCGAGATCTTCCAGAAATATCGGAATATGGAAATGCGACCGCCACTCCGTGGTCTGCTCGTCGAAAAGTGCAACCTGCGCGTCGGGCAAATCCTTGAAACGGAGCAGTTGACCACTCCTTTGCTGTGCGATGACCTGGTGCAGGTAGGTAGATTCATCAAACGCCATGAAAGCCTCGCCGATAGCCTGCCTGGCCGTGGCATCCGACGGCATTGACGCCTTCAGTGCTGCGCTTATCTGAAACTTTCCTACCTGTATGCCGTGCTCCACCAGTATGTCAATCATACGGTGATGGTCTTCGTATCCCAGCGCGAAATGACAAACATCATAGCACAGCCGGATATGCCGTTTAAGTGTTTCTTCGGCTTCTCCTGCGGTCATCCCCAACGTGGTTGTCAACACCTTTATGCCCACAGGGACCAATTCTCCTGCATACCAACTGATAAATTCGTCACCTGTTTCCAACACACCATCCGGCTCGGGTTCGATATCCAAATGCAAGACCTTTCCATGTTTGCGATGTAATTGCGCAAGGTGCAATGCAACATTGGCCACCTGCTCCGTGGCACGTTCACGCATCGCCTGCCAATTGCCGTCCGTATCGTTATACCAATGGCGATAGGCCAAGGGCGATGTAGATATTCCCCCGTCCAGACCTTCCGGCAGCAATTGAACGAGGATGTCGCATAAGCGCTTGGTATAGCGCAACCTTTCCGGTGTCGTCCAATCCGGGGCGTGTACATGTGCCTTGACCACGTTTTCATGAAAGTCGCCGAAAGGGAATCCATTCATAGTGAACACGTAGCCGTTTTCACTTACCAGCCAATCTCTAAATTCGCTGAGCTTACCGTCATCCAGCAACGTTTTGGTTGCCACGTCGGAAAGGCGCAGGCCCAGTCCCATGGGATTGTGCGGTGAGACCTCCTGCTTTACCTTCGGAAAATGTGTTTTGAGCAGTTTGAAATGGTCTTCCCATTTTTCGCCTCCATGTATATTTGTGCAATAGGTAAGGTGCCCGTAGCTTGTTATCATATCAACTGTGAATTGCTGTCCGTTGCTGCAACGCGACAGCCGCTTGCAAGACGAGATCGTTGTCTAACGCATGTACCTCTACTCCTCTACCGATAGCCTCCAGCAGCATAATGGTAAGCCGCCCGCCGAGGTGTTCCCGAAATTCTTCTAATCCTGCCAACAAGGGGTGATGACCGGAATTGCTTTCCAGCATTGGATGAAAAACCGGTAGTCCGACCGCTTGCAGGGTATCGATAATCCGCTGGCCGTCTTCGGGCGGGAGCAAACCAGCCAGCGATGAATACATACTATCCAACCCGATTCCAATGGCAACCGCCTCGCCATGCTTGATTTCAAACCCGGAAAGCTGTTCCAGTTTATGGGCGCTCCAATGGCCGAAATCCAGGGGCCGGGACGAACCAAATTCAAAAGGATCGGTACTGGCAATATGTTGCAGGTGAAGCTCCGCACAACGGTATATCAGATAGCGCATCGCCCCCATATCACGCGTATGAAGCTGAACAGCGTGGTTTGCTATCCACTCAAAAAAAGCGGCATCTTTGATTAAGGCCACTTTTATGGCCTCCGAAATCCCAGCCAGCCACTCGCGGTGCGACAATGTGGTCAGGAACAGTTCATCGTTAAACACCGCTACCGGCGGACAGAACGTTCCGATGAAGTTCTTTTTCCCTCTGTAATTGATGCCATTTTTCACCCCCATCCCCGAGTCGTTTTGGGAGAGTACCGTTGTGGGCACCCGGATGTGCCTGATGCCACGGTGCGCGATCGCGGCAGCATAGCCTACAGCGTCCAGCACCGCTCCTCCACCAATCGCCATAATATACGAATGCCGGTCAATACGGTGCTGGTCAACAGCTTCGACAATGCGGTCAATGACAGTATGGTCATTCTTGACGGCCTCTCCACCCGGTACAACAATGATGTCGGGAACCAATGATACATTTGGGATTTCGTTTAGACGGGTGGATATCCGTTCAACCAGCCCTTCGTGATGCGCTGCCATGCCGGCATCAACGACCACCAGTAGTTTCGGAGTAACCTCCGGTTCGCGACTGGCGAAAAACTGCACCAAAAAGTCATTCTTTTTCGAAAACAAATCGGTCGTAAACCGTACATCATACTCATATTGTACCGTAAATACCTGCTTAATCAATTGCTTCATTACATTATCAAGATAATCATTAACCTTCCCTCTTCCGTTGCATTATGTGACCGCAAATAGCTTTGCCAGCCAAATGGACAATGGAAATAATAATAGTACAATGAGGGGAAGGACCCATATGCCTGTAGCAGAGGCCCATATTGCATTCATAAATATCAATCCCAACACCCCGTGTTTCACAGACTTTCGGATATCCGGCACCGCCAATGTCCGAATGGCCCGCACAAGCGGCTTATAGATGAATAGTGCAAACACGGCCACCATCACGAACCCTAAACTCACGCCATTTCGCAACACCCCCAAGTAAGTAACGAGTGCGATAACCAGGGCATAGAGTACCGCCGAAAAGATGAGCGGAAACCGGTTTCCACCGTGCACTTCATCGCGGCTAATGGTCGTTACGGCGGCAATATAAACGACTGGAATTATCGCCAGGAACCAGGTCTCTGGCAGCACATTGGCCATATAACTCATGCCGAGCAGCAAATTCAACCCGCGGCAAATTCCCATGGCAACAGGCCCTGCCATCGCATGGTGCTTGGCCCAACTATCGTAGAGCAGGCACATTACCGCGATACTCACCGCTATCGCGCCTGAAATAGGATCTGTGGCTAAAGCAGCCAGCACACCTACGGCGAACAATCCTGCTCCAAGATAAACAGCGTGCGCTAAGCGTACTCTTCCGCTGGGTATCGGGCGTTCGGGACGTTCACTGGCGTCTAACTGCGCGTCAAACACGTCATTGAACACCACTCCGCCGCCGTACAAGCCTACGGTCGCAAGTGACAACCAGGCCAACGAACTCCACGATAACGATTCCACGCCATTGCCTACATAAAGTATCGCAATAGCTGCGCCTGCAAATACGTCCGAAATTGCCGTCATGATATTCGCAGGCCGCATGAGCTGCAAATAGGGTTTCAGCGTTATGCCCATAAACTACTCAGGAAATAATAATAGAGTCCGAGTCGCGCCGAGGCTGCTGCCCCCCGCGCAATATCGAATTGCCCTCGAATTTCTGTTCTTGATCGATCTGGATTTTTTCAGCAAATATTCCTTCATCTAACTGACCGCTTTGGCCGAATGCCGCAATTGCGTTTGCATAGCACACCTGGTCGATCACCTCCCGGCTTATCCCGCTTTTTACCATGAGGGCTGCCGTTTTAGGTACCGCCAATGGGTCGCTGATGCCCCAATCGGCCGCCGAGTTGACCATGATGCGATCGGGTCCGTATTCTTTAACAATCTGCACCATCCGCTCATTGCCCATTTTCGTAAAAGGATAGATGGTAAATGCAGCCCAGAATCCTTTATCAAGCACCTCCCGCACGGTTTCCTCGGTATTGTGGTCGATGATAACCATGCCGGGATCAAGGCCATGTTCGAGTGCGATGTCCATGCTGCGGGAAGTCCCGCGGGTTTTGTCGCGATGCGGCGTGTGTACCTGCACGGGGAGGCCGGCTTCTTTAGCCAACTCCAGCTGCAGTCGGTAATACTTTTCTTCAGCGGGTGTCTGATCGTCAAAACCGATTTCACCCACACCGACCACCCCCTCCTTATAAATGTAAAAAGGAAGCAGTTCCATCACCTCTTCGGCCAGGGCCTCGTTGTTAGCCTCGCGGGAATTCAGGCCTATGGTGCAAAAATGGCGGACACCGAATTGGGACGACCTAAACCGCTCCCAACCGATGAGGCTGCTGTAATAATCGCGGAAGGTATCAATACCCGTTCGGGGCTGACCTACCCAGAATGCCGGCTCGATCAGCCCCACGATTCCCGCATCGGCCATGGCTTGGTAATCGTCGGTAGTCCGCGAAACCATGTGGATATGGGGGTCGAAAAAACGGAATCCCTTAACTAATTCTAAATCCAATGCGATCCGCTGTCCCATAGACGCGCGATCCTGCTCGTGATAACTGCACATACTGATTGTATCTTCGTTTATTGTATCTTCTATCTCAATGTCCCCACTTTTCCCATGGGGTGTCGTGGCATTCCGAAAGCGAAGAGGGCACATTATGTTCCTCAAGATACCGTTGGGCATCACTGTAGACGCTATGCTTGAAAGCGTAAGCAATTGCCTGTTGCTCAAGCGGCAACTGGCTCTTCTCTTTGATACGCACCATCAAAACAAAGGCACGTTCATCTATAAATGGCCCCACAAGTATCCATAGCATCGGATTAATTACTCGTTGCGCCGCGTAACGCTCATAGGCATAGTCTGTCAACGCCTGTGCCAACCGCAGGTTATTGCGTCGTTTCAACCCAATGATGGCGGGAATATCTTCGTCGGTAAAAAACGCCTTAAGCACCAACTGGTTCCAAGCCTCTTCATCTAGAAAACCGGCAGGGTACGGGTTGTTCACCATTACGGCATGCCGTACGGATCCGATGTTACTGCGTATTCCTTCTTTACAACGCGACTTCCAAGCCGCTGGATAGTGATAAACCGGGAGTGCAGAATAGAGGGCAACCAATTCTTCCATATCGCCATATTTGAACAATCGCTCTACCAATTGCACGTAACCTTCCTCATCACATTTCGGAATAGCCAGCAACAGCCAAACCCGCGCAAGCCTGACCACCGACCACTCACGAACCATCACGAAAAGGCCATTGGGCCCTTCGGGCAAATCGTCAAGGGAAATAGTCGATGGCCTGTTGTCTGACTTGAGTTGCCTGGGTAACGATGCGAATACCCGGGCAATCCCCCCCGGGTTCGGGTTGGCAGCAAGTTGTGCTGCCTGAGTTGACAGCCACTGCCATGCCGATGCATGCACATGCGATTTCAGCGCGCGACTAACGGCGTCACCGAAGGTAACATCACTTGTATTTACGTCCACAGTACCCCCTTTCAATGAAAATAATTGTGTAATCTACAAAATTACAATTTTTGCGCACTTCGTCAAGCCAAAAAAAGCGAACGCCTCCTTTCCGGCGCTCAGGCAGGTATTGGCTTATGGGTACTTACGGCAAGCCGATTCCATACGTTAATCGTTGCGATCGCCACGATCACCTGTGCCAAGTAGTTTTCACCGAGGGTTTCCAGCGCTGTTTCGTAAGTCTCTTTTGTGAGTCCCTGTTGGCTAATCAACGTAACTTCCTCGGTTACCTGCAAGATGGCACGTTCTTCTTCCGTAAACAGGTTCGTTTCTCTCCAGGCATTGAGTAGGAAGATCCGCTGCTGGGTTTCTCCATATTTTAACGCATCTTTGGTATGCATATCCAGGCAGAAGGCGCAACCGTTAAGCTGCGATGCCCGGATTTTAATCAATTCTTTGTGTATTGGAGTAAGCTGCGACTGTGCGAGGTATTTCTCCAGCGCGAGGATAGCCTGGTAACCTTGCGGTTCAAGTTGATCGATAGCAATTCGTTTTTCCATGATATCATTATTTTTGTTACAGGGCAAAGGTAATTCGTTATACACGGAAAAACTTGCACGGGTTTAAGAAAAACGCTTTGTCCGAAATAAAACGCCTGCCGGTCGCTCTCCGACAACGAGCGGGTACGACTGCTGGTCGGGATTACAAAAATAGAAAAGGTTTTGGTATCTTAGCCTATCACCAACAATGCCCGTCATGCTTCGAATGAGTTTTATTGCGCTAACACTCTTGTGGACTTTTCATCTCACCATTGCCCAGGAAAAGCCCGAACACCCGCAAAACAAAGTTATCCCTGCTGTGATTAAAGAACCCGTCTTGCAGGCATTATCCCACTTTCCCGAGCTGAAAGAAACAACGATTCATTTTGTTTTCACGGATAAACTCGAAAAATCGATCATGGCTGCAAGACCGACCATAGGGTCGTTATTGAAAAAGCGAAAAAACAGAACGTACAAGGTACTTATTAACCCTGCGTTCAAACTCGGCTACGATATTGAATCCATCAACCGGATTCCAGACAGCGTGATGATTGGATGGCTCGGCCATGAATTGGGCCATATTATGGATTACCAACAAAAAAGCGCCTGGGAGATCATGGGAATGGGCATATCCTATACCTTATCCCGCAATTACATCCGAAAGGCCGAGCGCGTGGCAGATGCCCATGCTGTCGATCGCGGAATGGCGGGCTACCTCGTGACAAAAAAGTCGTTCATTTTGAACCATTCCGAACTACCACAGGCTTATCGCGACAAAATCGAAGCACTTTACCTCTCGCCAGAGGATATCGGCAAATTGGTAGCAGATATAACATCCGAAGATGCCCATGAACAAGAGGCATTGCTAACCGATCACGAAAAGGAAATTTATGAGGGCACGGTTGAAACTCATGAAGAAAGTATACCTGGTATTAGCTAATTTAGCACCCACGAAACACCCTAACATGCAACGATTACTATTATCCGTATTGTTTTTATGGTTGTCGCTCCCTACTAGCGCCCAATCCCTGGCGCAGCGAATAGCCAGTGCGTTCCGCACATTTGAAACCCACGAAAGCCTGGTTAACGGCACAGCTTCGCTAACGGTCATCAATGCGAAGACCGGCGAGGTGGTCTTTGCCAAAAACGAGCGGCTTGGAATGGCTCCCGCCTCTACCCTAAAAACAGTAACCTCGGCCACGGCCTTTCACACACTTGGAGCAACCCATAGGTTTGAAACCACACTTTCGTATACCGGTCATATCGATGGGTCCGGCATGTTAAAAGGGGATATCGTGATTCAGGGGGCTGGCGATCCGTCACTTGGCAGCGATCGTTTTCCACAAACGGCCGATACCGTCTTATTGGCCGCCTGGGTGCAAGCCATACGGACCGCCGGCATCCGTAAAATAGAAGGCCGGGTCATTGCCGATGACCGGCTATATAACGGACAAACGGCGCCGCGGGGCTGGACATGGCAAGACATGGGCAACTACTATGGTGCCGGCGTTTCGGCACTCAACTGGCGTGAAAACTCCGTGGGTATCGATTTTATACCCGGGTCGTCTCCGGGAGCTGCAACCAGCATAGGGAATACTACGGCCGACCTCAGCTATTTGCAGCTTGTAAATGAAACGACGACCGGCAACCGCGGTACGGGCGATAATGTTTATGCGTTTTCGGCACCTTATTCCAGTCGTATCTACCTTAGGGGCACCTACGGCATTGATTTGAAGAAAACAATCTACCTCTCCCTCCCCGACGGCGCGTACGATGCGGCACACCAATTGCAAACCGCCTTGCAAAGCGGGGGGATAGGCCTCGGCGGCACCCCCACAACAACCCATTTACTGCTGCTTGCCGGTAGCGCGCTGCCCAGTGGTGGCACAATTATCCATACCCATCGTTCGCCACCGCTGGCCGAGTTGGTTTATTGGTTCAATCAAAAAAGCATCAACTTATACGGCGAAGCGCTCCTGCTTGCCATCGAGCGGCAGCAGTCTGGCAAAACAAGCACACGCGATGGTGCGGAGACACTTCAGAAATTTTGGTCGGCAAAGTTAGCCATCCCGTCCAGTGAACTTAAGATCATGGATGGCAGCGGCCTCTCACCAGAGAACCGTATAACGACCAATGCGCTTGCACATATCCTGGCTTCGTTGAAAACCGAACCTTGGTTTGCCCGTTTCTTTGAAAGCCTACCGACCTACAACAGGATGAAGATGAAAAGTGGAACCATCGGCGGCGTATTAGGTTATGCCGGCTACCAAACCAACAAAGATGGCACACCACTTGTGTTTGCCCTGCTCATAAATAATTATAACGGGTCGGCCACACCGATGCGACAGCGGATGTTTCAACTATTGGATGTATTGAAATGAGTAAGGACAAAGATAAAGTGTTACATTTGCATCGAATTGCTGCTGAAAAAACCAAGGAAGCAAAAAAAGCAAAAAAATGAACAAGACGAATCGGAAGCACGATGCCCTGGACTATCACGCTAAAGGGAGGCCAGGCAAAATCGCCGTTGTACCTACGAAACCTACGCAATCACAACGAGATCTCTCACTCGCATATTCGCCCGGCGTTGCAGAGCCTTGCCTCAGGATTGCAGAGAACAAGGAAGATGCATATAAATATACGGCCAAAGGTAATCTGGTAGCCGTAATCAGTAATGGTACGGCAGTACTCGGGCTAGGGGATATCGGACCGGAAGCGGGTAAGCCGGTAATGGAGGGAAAAGGATTGTTGTTCAAAATTTTCTCAGACATCGACGTGTTCGACATTGAGCTGGACACGAAAGATGTCGATGAGTTTGTTCGCATTGTCAAGTGCCTGGAACCGACCTTTGGTGGTGTTAATCTGGAGGACATCAAAGCACCGGAGTGTTTTGAAATCGAACGGAGACTAAAAGAGGAGCTGAATATTCCGGTGATGCATGATGACCAACACGGCACGGCCATTATTTCAGGAGCAGCACTTATTAATGCCTGCGAGCTACAGAAAAAGAAAATGGAGAAGGTGAAAATCGTCGTGAACGGTGCCGGTGCTGCCGCCATCTCCTGTACGCGGATGTATATGGCATTGGGTGCCCGGAAGGAAAACATCGTGATGCTTGATAGCAAAGGCTGCATCCATCAGGACCGAATCGACCTTGACCCCACCAAGGCTGAATTTGCAACAAACAAAAAAATCGCCTCCCTCGCGGATGCGCTGAAAGGCGCCGACGTATTCATCGGACTGTCAAAAGGGGATGTGGTAACGGCTGAAATGCTGAAGACCATGGCCAAAAACCCTATCGTGTTCGCCATGGCGAATCCGGACCCGGAAATTGCATACCCATTGGCCGTGAAGACACGCAAAGATGTGATCATGGCAACGGGTCGCTCAGACTATCCCAACCAGGTTAATAATGTATTGGGCTTCCCCTACATTTTCCGCGGGGCGTTGGATGTACGTGCCACAGCCATCAATGAAGAGATGAAAATCGCTGCCGTACTGGCCATCGCCCAATTGGCCAAGCAACCCGTGCCAGAAGCAGTAAATCAGGCTTATGATGCCCAGAACCTGAAGTTTGGTCCCGATTACATTATTCCAAAGCCTACCGATCCACGTCTTATCACAGAGGTAGCGCCCGCCGTAGCCCAAGCGGCAATCGATTCGGGGACTGCGCGCAAGACGATTACCGATTGGGATAAATACCGCGAGGAATTGCGGCAACGCCTGGGACAGGACGACCGCATTATGCGAAAACTGAGCGACGCCGCCAAGCTCAATCCCAAACGTGTGGTCTTCGCCGAAGCGGATAATTATAAAACGCTCCGTGCGGCACAGATTGTTAAAGAAGACGGTGTGGCTATTCCAATACTATTGGGTAACAAAAAGAAAATACAACAGTTGATTGACGACAATCTGCTGGAATTGGCGGATGTGCAGATTATCGATCCGTTGGAGGAAAAAGGCGGTGAACGGTTCCAGAAATACGTTGATTTTCTATATACCAAGCGACAGCGGCGCGGTGCTTCTTACCTGGATGCTCAGAAATTGATGCTTGATCGGAACTATTTCGGTGCTAGCATGGTGCAGTTCGGCGAGGCCGATACGCTCATTTCGGGGCTGACCAAAAATTATGCAACGGCTATCCGCCCAGCATTGCACGTGATTGGCACGCAACCCGGCAGTAAACTGGCGGGAATGTATATGATGCTGACTGCAAAAGGGCCGGTATTCTTCGGTGATACGACGGTCAATGCCAACCCCACGGCTGACGAACTGGTTGACATTACCGTCCTGCTTCATGAAGCTGTGAAGAAAATGAACATTACTCCGCGTATCGCATTGCTCTCGTATTCCAACTTTGGTTCAAATAGCGGTGATGTACCGGACAAAGTGCGCAAAGCAACTCAGATACTCCACGAAAAACACCCTGAAATACTTGTTGATGGTGAGATGCAGGCAAATTTCGCAATGAACAGTGATTTGCTGGCATCTAACTTCCCATTCAGTACCTTGAATGGATCGCCGGCCAACACATTGGTGTTCCCGAACTTGGAATCGGGCAACATCGCCTATAAGTTACTGCAGGAAATAGGTGGTGCGGAAGCGGTGGGCCCTATTCTTCTGGGGATGAATAAGCCGATGCATATTTTGCAATTGGATAGCTCGGTGCGCGAGATTGTAAATATGGTCACCATTGCGGTAGTTGATGTACAATCAAAGGAACCACTGGCAAATAAACAAAAAACGAAGTAAGGAAACATGTATGAGTACCTGAATGGCAAACTAGCCTATAAGGCTCCCACCCACGTCGTACTCGACGTGGGTGGGATAGGTTACCATATCCACATTTCACTTTATACGTATTCGCAAATAAAGGACAACGAACAGTGTAAACTATATATCAGTTTCCAGGTACGGGAAGACGCTCATACCCTTTTCGGATTCGCAGAAGAAGGTGAGCGACGGCTGTTTGAACACTTGATATCTGTTTCGGGCATTGGCCCGAACACCGGAAGGATGATCCTTTCGTCAATCACGCCGGAAGAAATACAATCTGCCATTATTCAAGGTAATGTACCGCTCATCCAACGCGTTAAGGGGATCGGACCGAAAACCGCCCAGCGGATGGTGCTCGAATTGCAGGATAAACTCAAAAAGCAGGGACCAGATGCATTAACAGCAGTACGTCGCCAACAAAGTGTTCCGGAAGAGGCGCTATCTGCATTGATCATGCTTGGATTTGCGCGTACTCAGGCAGAAAAAGTATTGACAGGCGTGCTGCAGGTTAATCCAGAATTGACCGTAGAAGCCCTAATCAAAGAAGCGTTAAAAAAACTTTAAGGTTTTTTACATAAATTGGCCGCGTAAATATTGCCATTTCGAGTATTAAAAAAACATCTACTTGGAAAGAACGATACGATTCCGCTTTTGGTTATTGCTCTTGCCTTTTCTTTTGACCTTCCCGGGTCATGTGGTTGGGCAAGTGGCCGATTCGATCTATCGGGATAGCATCAAACTGCGGTATCCGGTAAATGATCTCCCTTTCCTTAATCTATACCAGAAAAAGCAGGCGTTTGACCTAGGCGTCCCCTCGAATATTGAGCGTGAAGTCGTGTTCGATCCCGTAACCCGTCAGTACATCATCCGCGAAAAGCTTGGAAACCGACTGTACCGCCCGCCGCAGTACCTTACTATTGATGAATACCGGGAATACGAAGGTGATTTGTTGAAACGGAATTATTGGCGCGCTCTCTCGGACAAGCAACTGACCGATTACCGGCAGGACCGATTAATCCCCACGATCTATGTGCAGAGCGAGGCATTCGAAAAGATTTTCGGCGGTAACACCATCGATATTATTCCTCGTGGTAGTGCCGACATCAGCATTATGGCCCAACGGAATAAGAACGCCAATCCGATGTTCAACGAGCGGCAGCGCCGACAGTGGGGTTTTGACTTCGATCAGCGCATCCAGATGAACCTGACCGGACAAATCGGCGATCGGCTGAAGCTAACGACCAATTACAATACCGAAGCTCAGTTTGATTTTGAAAATCAAATCCGATTAGATTATACCGGAAAAGACGACGATATCGTTAAACGGATTGAGTTGGGAAACGTAAGTATGCCGCTCAACACCACACTCATCAACGGCACACAAGCGTTGTTTGGCCTCAAGACGCAACTGCAATTCGGCCGGTTGAATGTAACGGGGATTTTTTCGCAGCAGCGGTCGCAACAGCGGGAGATTACGATAAAAAACGGAGCGCAGGAAAGCGAGTTCGCACTAAAGGCAGACGAGTACGAAGACAATCAGCACTACTTTCTGGCCCAGTATTTTCGGGAAAATTTCAACAGAGCCATGGCGCTGGCTCCGATCATAACGACCGATGTAAACATTACCCAGATCGAGGTTTGGATAAGCAATCGGAGTAATTCGGTAGACGATTCGAGGGACGTGCTAGCTTTAATGGACCTTGGCGAATATCAGCCCTATAATACGGCACTCATCAGCGCAGGTAATACACGTTACCCGTCTACGGGAATACCCGGCGAACCCGTGCAACTGTATTCCAATACGCTTCTCCAGGCGTTGCCTGATGATGCGCGCCTCACCCAATCCAATGGGGCGCAGCAGTTTTTTCAAGGGAATGGTGGCAACGACAACTACGCCAAGCTCACCTACGCCCGGAAGCTCCGTGAAGGCACCGAATATACCATAGACCGACGGCTGGGTTTCATCTCACTGAACATGCCGCTCAATAACGATCAGGTGCTGGCCGTAGCCTACCGTTATACGGCCGGCGGGCGTGAGTACCAAGTAGGTGAGTTTTCGACCGACGCGCCGGTTACCCCTTCTCAACCCCAGATGCTGGTAGCCAAACTACTTAAAAACGAGATACTCAAAACCAATCTGCCCATATGGGACCTGATGATGAAAAATATCTACTCCATCGGTGCATACGGTGTGGGGCAGAATAATTTTCGGTTCAATATCTTCCGCATCGAAGATGAAAGCGGCGTGGAACGACCTGCTATGTATGAAGGACAAAACACGCAAAATAAACTTTGGATACAGCTTACGGGCCTGGATCGCTTGAACCCACAGAATGCACAGCAACCCGATGGCTTTTTCGATTTCCTGCCAGGCATTACGATTGATCCTGAACGAGGCCGCATCATGTTCCCCCTTATAGAACCCTTCGGCAGCGATCTGGCCAGCCAGTTCATGACGGGAGCCGAGCAGGCACTGGTCGACAAGTATACCTATCAGGCACTGTATGACTCCACCAAGGTAATTGCACAACAATATTTTCCCAACCAAAATCGCTACCTCATTAAAGGCTCTTATGAATCCGAAGTAGGCACTGAATTTCAACTCGGCGCCATCAACGTGCCTCGTGGTTCGGTACAGGTTTTTGCCGGGCCTGCGCCATTGCAGGAGGGGGTAGACTTCATGGTTGATTACGACATCGGCCGGGTGCGGATTCTCAATCAAGCGTTATTGCAATCGGGACAACCCATCCGTATCAAGATGGAGAATAACCAGCTATTTGGTTTACAGCAACGCACCATGCTCGGTGGTCGGCTGGATTATGCGGTGAATGATAAGCTACAACTGGGTGGTACGATCATGAGCCTCACCGAACGCCCACTCACCCAAAAGGTAAATATTGGCGAGGAGCCGATTTCCAACACCATGTGGGGGCTGGATTTGTCTTATAATTCGCCATCACGCTGGCTTACCCGGATGGTCGACAAGATTCCATTTCTTGATACCAAAGAACAATCGTCTATCTCGTTCTATGGTGAATTTGCACAATTACTGCCAGGACATCCACGGGCATTGAACTTCGCCGGTACACGCAGTGGCATTACCTATATCGATGATTTTGAAAACAGCCGTTCCTTTATTGACATCAAAGGTGCATTCACGTGGCAGCTCTCGGGCACGCCGCAGCTCTTTCCAGAAGCCGAACTGATGGATGATCCCCAATACGGATTTAACCGGGCACGTTTCGCCTTTTACAACATCGATCCGATATTCTACCGCGACATCAATCTTACACCCAAAAATATCGGCAGTACGGAGCTGTCTAACCACCGAGTGCGCGAAGTGCTGGAGCAGGAAGTTTTTCCTTTTCGTGAATCGACTACCGGCCTACCCATTTTCCTTTCCACATTGGACCTTGCATTCTATCCTACCATTCGTGGACCTTACAACTACACCACCACAGGTGTAAACCCGGATGGCACGCTGGCTAATCCGCGGAGCCGTTGGGGGGGCATGTTCCGTAAAATCGACGCCCCTGATTTCGAGGCACAGAACATTGAGTTTGTCGAAATATGGATGATGGACCCTTTCCTGACCAACCGTAACTCAGACGGCGGAGATCTCTACCTGAACCTGGGGAACATTTCGGAAGACATTCTGAAAGATGGACGGAAAGCGATGGAAAACGGCATGTCGCCTTCCGGCGATCTTTCCCAAATCGACGAGACCAACTGGGGGCGAGTACCTCGAAACCAACCGGTAATACAGGCGTTTGACAACGACCCGGCAGCACGTGCACGCCAGGACATCGGTTTGGATGGCCTCGCCGATGCTGATGAGCGTGGCTTCCACAGTGATTTTCTGAGCCGGATGCAAGGACTGCTGATGCCCGAGGCAACACAGGAGCTTACCAGCGACCCCTCGGGTGATAATTTCCAGTACTTCCGTGGACCGGAACTCGACGGACAGAACGCAGGCATTCTCAAACGGTATGAGCGTTTTAACGGACCTGAGGGCAATTCCAAAACGCCTGAACAGTCGGTGGGTGTGGAAACCTCGGCGTCTACCCTCCTCCCCGATGGCGAGGATATCAATCGCGACAACAACATGAATGAGGCCGAGGAGTACTATCAGTATCGGTTATCGCTCCGCCCGCAGGACATGCAGGTCGGGCAGAATTTCATCTCCGACATGCACACCGCCGAGGTGGAGCTGCGCAACGGGCGTAAGGAGCAAGTAAAATGGTACCAATTCCGCATCCCCCTTACGCAGTTTGAAGACCGTATAGGTGATATCCGCGACTTTAAATCCATTCGTTTTGTCCGCATGTTCATGACAGGTTTTGCCGACACTTCGGTCGTAAGGCTGGCACAATTACAACTGGTGCGGGGCGAATGGCGCAGGTATAATTCGGAAAACAACAACGCGAAAGTTATCGCCGATCCGAGCATGGGTGCCGTACCGCTCGATAACTCAACCATTGAGGTAGCTGCCGTAAACATCGAGCAGAATGGTAATCGACAGCCCATCCCCTATGTTGTGCCCCCCGGCATTGAGCGCCAACTTGACTGGGGCAATCTCAACAACAATGTACAGCTTAATGAGCAGTCGCTCTCGCTCGACGTCAAAAACCTCCGTGATGGCTACGGTCGCGCTGCCTACCGCACGGCCACCAATGATTTCCGGGCGTATGGCCGTCTCGAAATGTTTATCCACGCTGAAGGGCAATACCTGCAAGATGGCGAGTTCCGGGCATTCGTACGGGTAGGTACGGATGACCAGTACAATTACTACCAATATGATATGCCGCTGAAAATAACCCAACCGGGCACCCGTGACGCGGAACTGATCTGGCCACAGGAAAACCGGATGAATATACGGATAAGCATCTTCCAGGAAGCTAAAGAAGCACGTAATAAAGCGACGTTGAACGGACAACCATGGCCCTACAACGAGCCTTTCACGTTCTTTGATGGGGAAAACCGCGTAACCATTTTAGGACAGCCTGACATAAGCAAAATACGTTTTTACATGCTTGGCGTTATGAATCCCTTGCGCGACAGCGATGTGAGCCTACCCGGTGACGATGGCCTGGATAAATCAGGACTCTTCTGGTTTAATGAGCTTCGACTCACGGATTTTGACGATAAGGGTGGTTGGGCGGTTACCGCCCGAATGAATGCCCAGCTGGCCGATTTTGCTAATATCACCGTGTCCGGCAGTAAAAGCACCATCGGCTTCGGCTCTATTGAACAGCGTATCGGCGAGCGGAGCCGTAGCGACGACCTGTATTTTGACCTGGTGACCAACGCCGAACTAGGTAAATTTTTCCCCACCGATTTCGGGATAAGGATACCGCTTTTCTTCAGCTATACCCGCCAGGTAGGCACCCCCGAATATAACCCATTGATGCCCGATATTGAACTAAATAGCGCGTTGGCAAACCTATCGCGTAATCGGCGGGACTCCCTACTGCGTGCCACCCAAGACTTTACAACGCGCAGAAGCTTAAGTTTCACCAACGTGCGTAAAATACGCACCAATATCGAAAAACCAGTGCGGCCGTGGGACATCGAAAATTTTAGTGCCACCTATGCCTTCTCGCAAAACTACCATCGCGATTACTTGACTGAAACCGCATTGCAACAAAACTACCGGGCAGCGTTGGACTATACCTTCACTAGCAACGACGACCTCACGTTTGAACCATTCAAAAAATTGATTAAAAATAAGCACCTGGGTATCCTCAGCGACTTCAACTTCAACTTGATGCCGTCGTTGCTTAATTTCCGGATTGACGTAAATCGAATATACAACGAAAACACCCTGCGGGTGAATAATTCGGCTGACAATTTCCTGCCGGCGATGGGTACTTTGTACAATAAAAATTTCACGATGAACCGTATTTACGGTATCAGCTGGAACCTATCCAAATCGTTGAAACTGGATTTCAATGCCACCAATTACGCCATTATAGATGAGCCTGACGGTCGATTGAATGGGCTTAAGCGAGATACGCTTTGGGAAAATTTTTGGCGGTTAGGCCGTACCACGGATTACAACCACATGCTGAATATTACTTATACCCTACCTATCCACAAATTACCGGGACTGGACTGGATAAATGTAGATGCGCGCTATGGCACGCAGTTTAGCTGGCAAACCGAACCTTTGTTATCCATGCTTAACCAGGATATCAACATGGGTAATAGCATTCAGAACTCACGTACCATCCAGGTAAATCCGACACTCAATATGGCCGGTTTGTATAACAAATTCGGTTTTATCCGGAATAATACCGGACTGGATGCCCGTGGAACAGCAGCCTTTTTTACCGGCTTGTTGACCAGCATCAAAAATATCAATGCCGCATACACGCGGGTACAGAACACCTTCTTGCCCGGCTACACACCACAGACCAATATGTTTGGCTATGATTTTGACCGTAACGCACCCGGTTGGGGCTTCCTTTTCGGAAGCCAACGTGACATCCGCCGACAGGCGGCCGAAAACGGATGGATCACTACCGACACGCTCCAGACCCAGCTGTATATGACATCACTCACGGAAGATTTGTCTATCCGTGCCATCTTGGAACCTATCCGCGACTTGAATATCGAATTGACGGCGGTAAAACTGAACAACCAGAATTACACCACCTCTTTCCAATATTCGGGGGCGGCCAATGATTTCCGTAGCCTCACCCCCGTTACAACAGGAAACTACAGCATCTCGTACCTCACGATAGGAACCGCATTCAAGGATCATGAGGCCCTTTTCCGCGAGTTTGAACGTAACCGGCAAACCATCTCTCAACGGCTAGGAGCGTTAAACCCGAACTCGCTTGGGCAAAACGATGGTTATGCTGACGGTTATGACCGCACAGCTCAAGATGTGGTGGTAAATTCTTTTCTTGCCACTTATCGTGGGAAAAAGGCCGGAAACGTCAAACTCGGTAGTTTTCCAAAGATTCCGATTCCAAACTGGAATGTCACTTACAACGGACTGAACAACATCCCGCTGTTCAGCGAGTTCCTCACGTCGCTTACCCTAAGGCATGGTTACAACACGCGGTATACTATCAATGGGTATAACTCGCTTATCCGGTACAATGAAACAAATGGTTTTCCATCCGAACGCGACCTTAATGAGAATTTTCTGCCTGAATTCCAGTTTCAGCAAATATCTATTTTTGAGCAGTTTACGCCGTTGATCGGTTTTGATGCCCGATTTAAGAATAACCTCACCGCAAACGCCGAATACCGCAGTGCACGAACATTGAACCTGAGCATGCAAAACAGCCAATTGGCAATGCTCAGCGACCACTCGTTTGTGTTCGGGGCAGGTTACCGTGCAACAGGCTTTCAGATGCCGTTTGGATGGTTTAGCGGTTTTCGTATGGACAACGACCTCAACTTCCGGTTAGATATATCGGTCAACGATTTGAAAACGCTCGTATACCGATCGGACATCAATGAATCGGAGGTTTCGGCTGGTAACAAAAGCATCTCCTACCGACCATCTGTAGATTATATTATCAATCAGCGGTTCAACATCCGACTTTTCTTTGACAGCAACTCCGTGCGACCTTATACCTCGCAAACATTTGCGACGTCATATGCCAACTTCGGATTTAATCTACGATTGATGCTTCAATAGTTCAATCGTTATTTTAAAAGCGAAACCTGATATAAGTCCTTTCTCCGGTCAACAAGATTTTTTACTGTACCGTATTGGTTAACTTCTTTTAATAAGTTGAGATCGACATCCACTACCAGCACCATCTCTGTATTTGGTGTTGCCTCTGCTTTGATCGCATTCGTTGGGAATGCAAAATCAGAAGGCGTAAATACGGCCGACTGTGCGTATTGGATATCCATGTTATTTACCCGGGGTAAATTACCAACCGCACCTGCAATGGCTACATAGCATTCGTTTTCGATGGCGCGCGCTTGGGCACAGTTTCTTACCCGCACGTAGCCGTTCTGGGTATCCGTTAAAAACGGGACAAACAACATCTGCATCCCCTGGTCGGCAAGAATCCGCCCCAACTCCGGAAATTCGACATCGTAACAGATCAGTATCCCTATCTTTCCACAGTCCGTCTCAAAAACACCGACCTTATCGCCACCCTGCATCCCGTAATACTTCGTCTCATTGGGCGTGATATGTACTTTCCGGTATTCTTCGGTCTTGCCATTCCGTTGACAAAGCAAGGACACATTATACAGTTTACCGTCGTCCTCTACTACAGGCATGGTACCGGCAATGATATTCACATTGTATGACACTGCCAATTGCTGAATGCGCTGTTGTATTTCGGCAGTCATGTTCGCGAGCTCACGCATTGCTTCCGTAGTGGGTAAGTGGTTATACGGCTCCATCAATGGCGTGTTGAAAAATTCCGGGAAAAGAGCGAAATCCGCTCCATATCCACTTACCGCATCTACAAAAAATTCAACCTGGTCATAAAAAGCCTCAATATCCTTAAATGTACGCATCTGCCATTGTACCAACCCCAGCCGGATGGTCTTTTTGGAGGGCGACGACGCCTTCGTTTTCGGCTCGTAATAGATATTATTCCACTCCAGCAACGTGGCATATTCCCGGGATTCCGTATCGCCTGCAAGATAATTTTCAAGTATCTTCTTTACGTGAAAATCATTCGCCAGTTGAAAGGTCAATACCGGATCGTATACCTCTTTTTGCTTAACTTTTTCGATATACTGCTTAGGGGTTAACTCATTGGCATATTCATGGTATTTAGGCAAACGACCACCCAGTAAGATCCCCTGCAGGTTCCAGTGTTCGCATAGCTCCTTGCGCGCATCGTAAAGCCGTCGTCCCAAGCGTAAATCCCGGTAATCAGGATGTACAAAAGCCTCAATTCCATATAACACGTTTCCTTCCGGATTATGGGTCGAAAAGGTACCTTCACCGATGATTTCGCGATAAGTATCCGTAATATCGGTTTTTTTCGTATCAATAACAATGGCCAAGGCACAGGCCACCACACGGCCATCAACCTCCACACACAGCTGTCCTTCGGGGAATAGCCCAATCAGATCCTTGATATTTGCCCGTGTCCATAAACCACCCACACCACCGTAAGCCTGATTCATTGAGTCAACCAGATCGTTGTAATCTTTCAGTGATAGTTTTCTGATTTGAATGTTCATAATACCCGAATTGACAGCCCCCTAAATATAAAATCCAACGTTAAACGTCTCCATCGTATTCGCCCCACAATGCGTACCATCCAAAAATACATAGCCCTCCAGTGATGATGGGCATGAGAATGAAGGTATAGATAATTGCAGGCACCAAGTCTTCAGATTTACCACTTGAAAATTGCGGAATGGCCTGGCTAACAATTAAGTAATAACCGGCTGCGAGCCCGAGGGCTATCCACACAATACCTAATATACGTTTTATGGTATTCATATTACTGTACGTTTTGGTTCCTGTTTTTTAAGTAAAGCAATCCGATGACAAAACTGACGCCCCCGATTATAATCGGGTACCACAATCCTGCCAAATGTGGCTTATCAACCGGTAAGGTGCCTGATGTTTGCTGGGCTACCGTATTGGCTAACTGTGCTTTCGTTACCAGATACGTCGCCACTGCGGGGAGCAGGCCACCGAATATACCATTGCCGACGTGGTAGGGCAGTGACATGGACGTATATCGAATCCGTACCGGAAAGAGTTCTACCAGAAATGCCGCGATGGGTCCATAAACCATGGTTACATAGAGTACCTGGATGAAGACCAACAGGGCCAGAGAAAAAAATGCATGTTGACCGACTTTTACAGTTTGCACAACAATCCCGTCTTCGCTTACCACGGTAGCCTCGCTTCCATCCGCATACACCTTCATGGTCGTATTACCGTTTACCTGCTGCTGATCGACTAATTCCTGTTTGGTGCTTACGTCGGTAAGTTGGTAGATGCGATCGTAAATTGGCCGGTATGTTAAGATAGCTAACAACATACCCGCCAGCATAATCGGCTTCCGTCCAATCTTATCAGACAACCAGCCAAAGAACACGAAAAACCCCGTTCCAGCCAACAGGGCAGTTCCGATGATATAATTTGTTTGAGCAAAATCCACATGGCACACATTCTGGAGGAAGGACAGCGCATAGAACTGTCCGGTGTACCAGATAACTCCCTGCCCCATGGTGGCACCAAATAGCGCAAGCAGCACAAACTTAAAGTTATACTTTTTACCAAATGATTCGCGCAAAGGGTTTGACGAAGTATTCCCTTCGCTTTTGGCCTTCTTAAACAACGGCGATTCATCCATATTACGGCGGATAAAATAGGAGACTACAACCATAACTGAAGAGATGAGAAAGGGTACCCGCCAACCCCAATCGTCAAAAGCTTCAGCCGACATACTACTTTTGGTAAGCATGATCACCGCCAGCGAAATAAACAGGCCAAACGTGGCCGTAGTCTGGATCCACGATGTACGGTAGCCACGTTTCTCCGGCTCTGAATGCTCGGCCACATAGGTAGCTGCCCCACCATATTCGCCTCCCAATGCCAACCCTTGCAGCAATCGCAACACCAGCACAATAACGGGTGCCGCAAAACCGATAGTTTCGTAACCCGGAACCAGTCCGATGGCACAGGTAGCCAGTCCCATGACCAGCAACGTAACCATAAATGTATATTTACGTCCGATGATGTCACCCAGGCGGCCAAAGAACAGTGCACCAAAAGGCCTCACCACGAAGCCTGCAGCAAATGTAGCCAAGGTGGAAAGAAATGCAGCTGTAGGATTATCAGGTGGAAAGAATTTGGTAGAAATAACAATCGCTAGACTGCCAAAGATATAAAAATCGTACCACTCGATGAGTGTACCTAGTGACGACGCTCCGATAACTTTCCACAGGTTTTTTTTATGAGCATCCGTGGCAACAGGAGAAGATTCTTGCATAAATGGGTTCGATAATTGGTTAAAAAAGTTACCTGAAGACGCACTGTTTCATCAACTACAAAAAAACACTGATTTCATAAGCCTCCGATGCGTCTAAATTAATTACAATTATTCAATCCTTACAGCAGAATTGCAAAAAATTTCGTGAGGAGACACGCCATACTAAAACAACAGAAGTTCTTGCCGTAGCAAGGGCCTCTTTATGCTATTAGATATATACTGGGGGTGACTAGAAGTCAATTGCATAAAAATACCCCCTTGCCTAAGGCAGGGGGGCTTCATTTTGATTGGTCGGGATGACAGGATTCGAACCTGCGGCCTCTTCGTCCCGAACGAAGCACGCTACCGGACTGCGCTACATCCCGATTTTGTTCAATGTGGTGTGCAAAAATATCACTTTCTTATGAAAAAAATCATTCAATTCTTGGAAGTTCAGTTTTTTATTTAACTTTGAAAAAAAAAGTACTTTCAAATGAAGAAAGAGAAAGACTATATCGGGGATATCGCTGAAATCCGTTCGATGATGGAGCGATCCTCAAAATTCTTGTCGCTCTCGGGCTGGGCGGGTGTCATGGCCGGCATCTATGCGCTTGTCGCCGCTTATTTATCATATGCGGTGTTTAATTTTAATCCAGATGAAATAACCTCACCCATCGGTGCGCCGGCAAGCGGATCCATGCTTCCCCCCCAGCTTGTAAGCTTGGCAATTGGCACCTTATTACTGGCAATAGGTACTGCGGTCTTTCTTTCGCAACGGAAATCCAGCAAACGGGGAGAGAAGCTTTGGAACGCCACGTCTCGACGCATGATAGTCGCGATGGCTACGCCCCTCGTTACCGGAGGGTTGTTGATCCTCATATTACTTTCCAATGGATTAGTCGGTCTAGCTGCGCCTTTTTCGCTCATCTTTTATGGCTTAGCCCTCTTCGGTGCCGGTAGTTTCACTTATGGTGCTGTAAAGTTTTTGGGGGTAATGGAAGTTTTGCTTGGAGTTATCGGCACATGTTTCGTTAGTTACGGTTTACTTTGTTGGGCTATTGGCTTTGGCGTGTTGCATATTGTGTATGGTATTTATATCCATTATCGTTACGAAAGGTGAAATTAGCAATAGACGGATTATATAAAGCATTCGAGAGCCGGGTCAGGCTGGGTATTATGTCGGTATTGACCGTGAATGATACGCTCGACTTTAATGCGCTGAAAGAATTCCTTGACCTCACCGATGGCAACTTAGCGAGCCACATCAAGGCATTGGAAAAAGAGCAATTCATCGGCGTTACTAAATCATTTGTAGGCCGGAAGCCGAATACGCAGTACTTTATTACGGATATCGGTAAAACTGCATTCAACCAGCATCTCAAAGCGCTGGAACAATTAATTGAATTGCAGAAATAAATATTATTTTTTTAACTATTCACTTTGAAAATCAAAGTCCTTTTAAAGCAACAAATTGATAATACGCAATCGAAAAGTCATGAAAAGTAAAATTCGAACCCACCTAAACGACCCTGCGCACCTAGAAAGCTTATACCGTAACAATCGCGTAGCTTTCAAGCAATCGTTCAATGACCTACTCCCTACCCTCAAAGGCAACATTGTCGCCGAATGTTGGAACGTCCGGCTGAATTATGCAGACGAAACCATCCATTGGGGTAGCCGCAAAGAGTTTTTGTTTGTCCTCGTGGCAGCTGCGATAGCGTGCCTTATTGCCCAGTTCCCCATGCTATTCTCCATCGATGAGGAATTTTTCTACCCCCGGAACATCAGCTTTATCATTTTTTCACCGTTAGCGGTATTCTTCGCCTGGCGGCATAACTTGCCAATGGGTAAACTTGCCTTCCTACTTGGTGCAACGCTGATAAGTGTAGTTTTCATTAACCTGCTGCCCAATAACCCAGAAAGTGACACCGTTGTGCTGTCATGCCTCCATCTTGTGCTTGTGCTGTGGTCCCTGTTGGGTTTTGCATTCAGCGGGAACACCAATCCCATCCACACACCGCGGATCGGCTTCCTCACATACAATGGCGACCTGCTGGTGCTAATGGCGCTTATTGCAATTTCAGGTGCCATACTCAGCGGGATCACCATTGGTTTATTCGCGGCAATAGGACTCCAAATCGAAGACATTTACTTCCAATATGTCGGAATCACCGGCGCTGCAGCCGTGCCCTTGGTTGCCACCTTTCTCATCCAATCCAATCCACAATTGGTCGGAAAAATTTCGCCTGTCATCGCCCGCATATTCTGTCCGCTGGTATTGGCCATGCTCGTTGTTTACCTCATCGCCATGGCCTATGGTGGTAAAAACCCATATACCGACAGGGATTTCTTGCTCATATTCAACGTCATGCTAATTGGGGTCATGGCCATCATTTTCTTTTCCATTGCTGGCCCTTCGCCTACCAAAAACCGCTGGGAGACAGGGATCATCACGCTACTAGCTGCTGTAACGGTTGTCGTCAACATCGTCGCGCTTTCTGCCATTTTGTTCCGTATCGCCGAGTGGGGCATCACCCCCAACCGGGTCGCGGTGTTAGGCGCCAACGTGCTAGTGTTGATGAATCTTATATGGGTATTCGTTCAACTCATCCGCGTGGTGCGAGCGGACATACCTATAACAAGGGTACAAGTCGTCGTTGCTCGCTACCTACCCATTTATTGTCTTTGGGCATTTATCGTAACGTTCCTTTTCCCGATGATATTCGGGATATAAGTCTTGGTAAAAAGGTGTAACGACTGCACTTGTACCTCCCTAAGGCAGCACTGTCTGAACTAAATGAGTTTTTCATCATTTAGTTCAGATTTTTTCATAAATTTCACAAACAAACTTCACTTGTTCATGTGGTTATGCAGAGATCGTCGTACAATCCAGGTCCCGTCATAGACTTAGGCGAATTCCGAAAAGGGCAGTTGGCCGGGTGTGATGAACTTCTGTTCAACGAATTACGTGGCGAAAAAACTATCGAGACGCCGCATATGCATGACTTTTTCATCATTATTCTTTTTGACCGGGCTTCAGGAGTACATAATATCGATTCTATCGATTACCTCATCGGCAATCAAGAAGTACATGTACTATTCCCGGGACAGATGCACAAGTGGAATATCAACGAGGGTACCATTGGCTACCAGCTAATGGTCGAAAGGGCATTCTTCGAACAATTCGCTCCTTTTTTCAGGTTTTCTTTTACCAATTATCAGAACCATCCCGTAATCAAGCTTACCGGAACGGCATTTTCAATGCTGATGTACGAATTCAATGCTATCAAGAGCGAGCTGAATGCAGAAGACTCACTCAAGCACCTGATCAACGCACGGGCTGCCGTTATCGCAGCTATTGTAAGCAAGCAGGCAGAGCATACCTTCACAGCGTTCAAGGTGTACCAATCCAACCCGAAATTGGCAGCGTACAACACGCTAATAGATAAATTTTACAGGGAACAAAAATCGGTTTCCTTTTATGCAGAGAAATTACACATTTCAGCCAATTACCTCAATACCCTTTGTAAAAAACACCTAAAGGTTTCAGCGATGCAACTTATCCATCAGCGTTTAAGTACTGAAGCCAAAAGATTACTACAAAATAAAAATCTGATGATCAAGGAGATCACTTTCGAATTAGGGTTTGCTGATCATTCCTATTTTTCCAACTTCTTTAAGGCGCAAACAGGCATAACACCAACCGAATTTCGGAAAAAAATATAAAGCATGGCGTCCTTTCCCGTTGGACCAACGTGCGAAAAAGATAAATCCCACAAGGATAGTCCGCTTTTATGATAGTATAATTAGCTTTATCTCACGTACTTTGCCGGTGATAAATTAAGAAGCTATGGCGAAGACCACTATTTCACGCAAAGATTTTCTGAAACATTCAACCTGGGGACTTGCCGGGTTATCCATTATCCCCAGTATGGGATACGCAGGATCCGGTTTAGACGGAACCACGGAAACGGAGAACCCAACAATCGTACCCCAAACAAGTAATTATACCCTAAAAAACGTCCGATTGGAAACCGGTTTTGAATACGAAGATGAAACCGTCATCGGAACCAAAACCGAACTATTTACTGTCGAAATAGCTGACGGCAAAATTAGGAAGATAAATGCCAACCAACCGCTGTCAGACGCCGTCGATGCCAAAGGATTACTGATGCTACCTTCTTTCAGGGATATGCATATCCATTTGGACAAGACTTTATATGCCGATAAATGGCGTGCAGTACGCCGGTCCGGGGGAATAAAGGGAATGATAGAACTGGAGCAAAGAACGTTGCGAGATATGCTGAAAAATTCTACCTACAAAGCAGAAAAATTGATTGAACTTTTACAATCATACGGAACAGGATTTGCCCGCAGCCACGTAAATATAGAGCCGACCTCTAAACTAGATTCATTAACAAATCTGGAATTAGCGCTTGCAAACAAAAAGGGTGTTTTCGATGCGGAGCTTGTCGCTTTTCCACAGCATGGCCTGTATTATACGGATTCCCTTCCCTATATGAAAGAAGCAGCCAAAATGGATATTGATTTTATCGGTGGCCTAGACCCCACAAACGTGGACGGCTCCATTGAAAGAACCATTGATACCACCGTACAACTCGCCTTGGACAATAACAAAGGGATCGACATCCACCTGCATGAATCCGGCGTATCGGGGCAAAAGACCATCGAATATTTAATGGCCAAAGTAAATGAGAATCCTATTTTAAAAGGAAAAACCTTCGTAAGCCACGCTTTTGCGCTTGGAACATTAGATAACGCTCAGCAGGAGTCTATTGCAGAACAGTTGGCTTTAGCGCAGGTGGGTATTGTCTCCACCATTCCGTTCGGTGGTTTGATCATGCCGATTCCCACACTGTTGAAACACGGCGTGAAGGTGATGACAGGCAACGACAGTATTGTGGATTACTGGAGCACAATGGGCACGGGGAGCGTGTTGCAAAAAACGAACCTTGCCGCTCAATTGTATGGGCAGGTAACAGAGTTCGGGCTGTCGAGGATATTGAAACTGGCAACCGGCGGTCCCATTCCGCTGGATGACAAAGGCATACAGCAATGGCCGAAAGTAGGTGACGATGCAAATGTGGTATTGATAGAGGCAAGCTGTTCCGCAGAAGCGGTTTCCCGAATGTCACCCGTTCGTTCATTAATCCATCGAGGAAATAAAGTCTATTAACTACGTAACATCGACACATTAGGCAATAGTTTCTTAATCGGGCCCCATTACCATTATAAAAACAACAAGAGATGAAATCATATTTTTTAGCAGTGACTTTAATAGCAATGGCAACCTCCTGTCATTCAACCCCAAAAGTATACACAAGCAAAAAAAGTAATGGCGATCGAGATATTTTAGAAGCAGTCCGGATGAACGATGTCAAAGCGACAGAAAAATTGTTGATGAATGGTGCAAATATAAACGCCGTTGACAAAAGTAAACGTTCTCTGTTGTTGATCGCGACCAGCAACACCAATACCGAAATGGCAAGATTGCTTGTAAAATATGGTGCGGATGTAAATCAACAGGCAAATAATTTGGATAGTCCATTTCTGTACGCGGGAGCAAGCGGACAAACAGAACTGGTGCAGCTTTTTTTGAGCAATGGGGCCCGTTTTGATGTTTTTAACCGCTATCATGGCTCAGCACTGATACCTGCCTGTGAGCGCGGGCATATCGAAACGGTACAATTGTTAGCCAACACAAAAAATTATCCGCTAGACCATGTCAATCGTTTAGGGTGGACTGCCTCATTAGAAGCCATCATTTTGGGGGATGGCAGCGAAAAATATCAAAAAATCGTCCAAATCCTGAAAAATGCGGGGGCAAAAATGGATATTCCGGACCATGATGGTGTAACGCCTTTGCAGCATGCAGAACAAAGGGGATATAAGGAAATCGCCTCCATTATAAAATCGTAAAAGCAAAACACGCCATGCAAGTAAATTATGCGGAACACAAAAAAAGACATTATACGTTAAAAAATGTACGGTTGGAAACCGGCTTTATCAAGGATGAAAGTGGAGTGATAGCTACGCAAACCGATTTGTTTTGCGTTGAAATTAACAATGGGCAGGTTAGCAAGGTGTTCGCGAATGATGTACAATTAGCGGATGCCATCGACGCCAAAGGTCTATTGATGCTTCCTGCCTTCAAAGATATGCACATACATCTTGATAAAACCCTATACGGTTTGCCTTGGCAGGCGCTTTCTCCAAAGCGAAGGACAGTCGCAGATATGATTGCCTATGAGCAGGAAATAATCCCACACCTTTTAAAAACTTCTGTTGAACGTGCCGAACAACTCATCAATCTGTTGCAAAACTATGGGACAACATTTGCCCGTACCCATTTCAATGTGGACACCACATCCGGGCTTCGCTCGTTGGAAAACCTGGAGAAAGCGTTGAACAACAAAAAGGGCACTTTTAGTGCAGAACTGGTTGCTTTTCCACAGCACGGATTGTATTACACCGATTCGGCAGCGTTGATGAAAGAGGCAGCCCAGCTACCAAATGTATCTTTTGTTGGCGGACTGGACCCTTTCAGCATCGATGGGAACATAGAAAAGGCCATTGACTTTACCGTCCAGCTCGCGATCGACAATGATAAAGGGATAGACATCCATTTACACGATGCCGGTGAGGAAGGGATACGAACCATCGAATACCTGATTGAACACACGTTGAAAAATCCACCGTTACAGGGGAAAACCTATGTTAGCCACGCTTTTGCGCTGGCTCATCTTTCGCAAAAAGCGGCGGAGGGGATTTCCGAAAAGCTATCCGAAGCAAAGGTTGGAATTGTATCGTCCATTCCCTTCCGAAATAAAATAACGATGCCTATTCCCACTTTGGTAAAACACGGCGTGGAGGTATTGGTGGGCAACGACAATGTACAGGATTATTGGAGCACCTTCGGGACAGGCAACATGCTGCAAAAAGCCAATCTGATCGCCGAATTGTACGGTTGGGAAACGGAATTTGACTTGTCCAGAACATTACGTTTTGCCACGAAAGGTACACTCCCGTTAGACAATAATGGAGCGATGCAGTGGCCTATGACCGGCGATGATGCCGACATTGCTTTGGTAGATGCCAGCTGCTCGGCAGAAGCCGTTTCAAGAATGTCGCTCGTAAATATCCTAATCAGTAAAGGCAACATAGTCCCTTTGCAAAAGTAACGGAGTTCTTATTGGGCAGCCTTGTCGCGATTACCGGAAATTTTTACTTTTCAACTAAACTCTCCTGTTCGTTTTAGAATAATAAATATATTCCATATTTTAGCCAAAACTTTAGGGGTGTCTGCGAATATTGCAGACTGAGATTTTACCCTTTGAACCTGATCCAGATCATACTGGCGTAGGGAAAAGTAAGGTGTCTTTCTTAGTGCTTTCTGCACTATTCTGAACATTCCTAGAGTTTTATTTTTTAATAAACTATCAAGTTAGGAATGGAACTCACAATCAATCAACAAAAGAAAATCTTTAACCCCGCCCCCTCCTCGCTGGGAGCTGTGTTGCTTACTGAATTGCCTGCCTCGCCAAAAGGTATTGCTGTAGCGCTAAATAATCAAGTTATACCAAGAGACCATTGGAATAGCACTGAAATACAAGACAAAGACTCCATACTTGTTGTTACGGCTACCCAAGGAGGATAATACAACAAAACCATTTTTCAAACATATTGACCAACTATCAGCATGACTAGTCAAAAGATATCCACTTCACCGTTTCCAGGATCGAAAAAAGTATATGTAGCAGGCAAACTGTATCCAATCCGTGTAGCAATGCGGGAAATATCTCTCAATCCAACCAAATTAAGTAACGGGCAAATAGAGAGAAACCCTGCCGTAACCTTATATGACACATCGGGCCCCTATACGGATGAGGACATTGTCGTGGATGTACGAAAAGGTCTAAATAGAATTCGCGAACAATGGATTTTAGGTAGAGAAGATGTAGAAATCCTCCCCAGATTAACCTCCGAATACGGTAAGGAAAGAGAAATGGACCATAAGCTGAACAAGCTCCGGTTTCCGTGTATCCATAAACCTAAAGTAGCAAAAAAAGGTTCAAATATCACACAGTTGCATTATGCAAAAAAAGGCATTATCACCCCCGAAATGGAATATGT